>Ga0163151_10002547_pt1 | contig 28006 bp, 35 predicted proteins | sample OliLakLV19MP5IB2_FD_145596 | JGI IMG/M metagenome (GOLD analysis project Ga0163151, IMG submission 145596) | Freshwater microbial mat bacterial communities from Lake Vanda, McMurdo Dry Valleys, Antarctica - Oligotrophic Lake LV.19.MP5.IB-2 | ecosystem: Environmental > Aquatic > Freshwater >...
ATGTTGGATTCCAGAGACCGAACGCGTCTGAAGAGATAGCGCCCGCGTTCATCCCGAAATCCCAACTTTGAGCACCTGCGCCAGTCTTTTGGAAAGCCAAAAATAAGTCTGGGTTTGTGCCAGAACCTGTGAACAGAATTCGCTGAGAAGAAGAAGCGCCAGCGTCAATTGTTATTGCTGTCGTTGCTGCGCTGAATGTCTTAGCGCCCGTGATGGTCTGCGCACCCGCTAGATACACTCCGTTTGTCACGGTTCCCGCATTACCATCAACACTGCCCACTATCGTTGAGCCGAATGTCTTAGCGCCATTGATGGTCTCAGCGCCCGTCAAATGCACAACAGCACTATCAAGCGCTCTTGCGTTTATCTGCGTTTGAATAGCGCCGGTAACTCCGGCAACAAATCCCAGCTCGGTTGCAGTGACAGCTGACACGATCACGGCACCAGTTCCACTGGAAACAAGAGCGCGATTGAAGGCCAGAGCGGCTAATTTCGAGTAATCAATACCTGCACTAGCATCAACAAAAGCGTTGGTGATTGGCCCGAATGATGGCGTTGTGCCATCTGTTCTCAGCACCTGGTTTGCTGCGCCCACTCCCAAATCTTTAATGAGCGCACCCGATGCGCCATCGAATAAAACGACACCATTATTGACAGAACTTACTGGCCCTACGACAGTACCAGAGCCACCGCCGCCACTAACTGGATATTTCGCAAATGCCATTAGTTTGCATCTCCTTTTCCGACAAAGAACACGTTTGCATTTCCGGTTCCAGCTGATGAAGTATACTTGAGACGCACAAACCGACACGGGATAGCGTCAAGGTTTGCGACGTGAACACCACTGGCTCCGGAGACCGGAAGCGTTGCGCTTAAAGTCAAAGTTTGAGTGTCTGTTTTGTTCGGGTCATTTGCGATCTCGATCGTTACAGTGCCTGTCAACGTGCTGCCATTTGACCAAACAAATGAAAATGATCCCGCTTGCAAATTCAAACAATCCAACCATTCACTGCTGAATGTCGTAGTCAAAGCTTGCGCTGTTAGAATCTGTCTCTTTAAGGTATTCAGTCCCATTATGCGTTCCTCTGTTGACGTTCTGATGCTTTAAATCCTCTGAAGCTCACCATTTGACTCTTGCCCATCTGAGACTGAGACTGAGACTGAGGCTCACCTTGTTGTTCTTCTTGTGCCACTGCCTGATGGATCGTGAGCATTCTTTTTAAATAGTCGGGTTGCAGTGCTTTGACGCTAGGAATTCCAAACAGCACACCGAGTTGCACGCGCTTATCAAAGTCTAACTTTTTACTGCTCACAAGTTTGTCTGATACCGCTGCAACAACTGCCTCGTACACTCTCGGATAAACAGCGCGCACGGCTTCGACGGTTTCAGGTTTGAGCTGCCCATTTTCGAGTTCTTTGAATATCGTTTTTGGTTTCATGATTGCGCGAGAGTAATTTGCGTACCGGTCAATCTCAGTAAACGATGGAATAAAATCATCGCGGTAAAGACCTTGAGAATAGGGGTCTTTAGGAATCTTCGAGTCAAGAAATGCAACAGCGTTTTGAACAGTGTTGAACATTGTCATCGTCGTTACCGGCGCGCTTTGTGCTGAATCTTCACCGACGTTGTCATAAATTCTCTCGTACAATCCGACCTGATCGTTCTTCATTTTACTTAGGTCATCAATGTGTTTGGAATACGCTTTTTCATTATCTTCTTGCGTGTTACCATCGATTCGTAGTTTCTCACGGATGAGATTCTGCCTCACTCCCGTTGTGATATTCTTTAAAGTTCCGCTCGATTTCTGGAGCGCCCTATCAATGTTTTTAAATTTCGTTGCCGCATTCTCAGCCATTCGGTCAAGCCCTTTGCTTGCCTGCTCTAAGCCGACAAGAAATTTCAAACCTGCTCTTGGATTTCCGAGCAGCGCTCCACCGAGCACACCTATCGTTCCTAGCGCACTCGTTAGTTGAGTGTCTCCACCTGTCAAGAGACTTGCGGACGTTGAAAGTGAGCCACCAATCAACGCACCATGGAGCGATTTACCGGTGAACGATTCTTGCATGTTGAGCCAGTTGACAGCCGACCTTTGCTCTTCTGCAATATCGAGTGCTTTATCGAAAGCCGACTTCTTTGCTTTCGCATCTTCGATGGTGCGCAAGATGTCTTCGTTGAAAGATTTTATGTTTTCGTTCTGCTTTTCGATGCGCGCTATCTTGCGTTCCAAGAAGTCAATTTTTTGGGTTTTGTTCTCGACTTGCTTTTGATTGACAATGCTATCTCTAACTTTTTGGAGGTTAGAAACTTCGAGCTCCAAAGGTTTCAACTCGATCGGTTTTAGCTTTCCAATTGACTCATCAACAGCGTTATTAAAACCTTGAAGCGCGAGCCTTTTTCTTTCTTTCGAAGGTAGCTCAGTATTCTTAAAAAAAGATGTCAGCTTCGAATAGTCAGCCACACGTTCAAATTTGGCACCGTTTTTCTGGTATGAAAAAAACTGTTTATCGAAATCCTCAACTCCAAATTTTATCTGAGCTAGCATATCTGCGCGCTCGGCAACTGCAGCACCTAAATCTCCGTAGACTTCCTTATCTACCGACGCTTGTTTTAAAGATTTCCAAATTGGCAGTAACAAATCTTTTGTATCTTTTTCAACACGAGTCATCATTGCCAGAGGCTTATCAAACGTTGACGTGTTGCGTCCTATTTCGTTCTTCGCGTAAACAATCGCATCGTTGATTTCAGATATCTTTTTTGAGCTTGCAACCTGTTTTGATAAATCTTCTGTCAGTATTCTAAGTTCTCGTATCGCACCTGGTTCATAGACAGTGCCAAATTTTTGATTGGCTTCAACCATTTTAGAAACTTGAGCGTCAATATCAGCGACGATATTTGTTCCTTGCGCTTGCGCTTTGGAGAACTTATCGAGACCTGCTTTTTTCTCCGCTACTTCAAGCGAATTTCCCTTAAGCGCTGGTCTTGTATAAACGTAATCAATGCCAAGCTCTGCTGCTATCTCATCATCAAGATAATCAATTTTTCCAGGTGCAATTTTTCCGATGTCCTCATCGATAATTGCCTTCTGAACTTTCGAAGCTTTGCCAGCAGACTTTTCTAAGTCTTTTGCGAAATCTCGCACCTGGTCAAAGTTAGCCGCAATGTCTCGGTAAAGTTCATCAGGCTTTGACATGTGCTTGACAACAGTGGCGCGAAACTGGTCAGAGTTTCTGTCAAATAGTTTCTGAGACTGCGCATCAGCTGAGAACTCGCCACGGACTGCGTTGACTCCTTTTCCGTATATTTCACTCAACCGACCGGCAAATTCTTTCGCTGTTTTCGGCACCAGTTGACTGTCCGCCATCGCTTTCAGTCCGCCGGTTATCGCTTTGTTCGACACGTCAAGAGTTGCGCGGCCAGCGATATTAAGCGAGCCACCGAGAACAGCACCGAGCCCTATATTTCCGATTGCCTTTTGAACAGTCATTTCTGGGTCACCGAGCGCCATTTCTGACACAACTTGACCAGCACCAATAAGAGCGCCTTCAGTAACACCAGCGGCTCCAGTTCGCGCTAATTTATTGAGTGTTGAGCCTCCCTTGACTAGCGAACCAACAGCCTGCCCAGCTTCCATTGCAAGCCTAGCAGGGGAGCCGAACATGGGCACCGCAAGACCAGCGATACCACCCGCAACTTCACCAACAATACTTGCCGTTGGTGATCGTTGCTGCACCTCTTTAGCAGCCTCATTTAATCCACCCGCGCGCAGCGCAACATCTGATAGTCCCAGTGTCGCTCCACGTAGTGCTCCTAGACCAACAGCAAGCCCAGTTCCGCCATAAGCTTTCTCTCTAATCCCTTCGATATCTTGCTTAGCGCGTGCTCTGTCCTCATCTGCAGTTCTGTAGCGAAACCCATTTGAAATCGCATCAGCAACGTTCTCAGAAACAACGTTCCCAAGAGTTCCATCGGGCGACACCATTGGCACTTCGATACCGTTTTTGAAACGATATTTGCCAGACGCTAGCGCTTCGTTAACTAAATTGTCTTCGACCTGGATCGGCTTTTGTCTTTGAAGGTCAACTAAGCGCGCCATTATCTGCCCTTCATTAAATCTCTTTGGGGATTAACGAAAAATCTTTTGTTGATTTCTTCGCTGCTTATTTGAGCCGTTGCCGGTTCAACAATGAGTGAAGAGTCGATGCCGCGCGGAAGACCTTTGATAAAAAACGCATCTCGTTTTGACTGCGATTTTTCGCGTGTTGCAGAGAGCTGATTTACCGTAAGGTTCATCTCTTTTCTCTGGTTATCGTTGAGCGATCCAGCGCCCATGACAGAGTTATATTTACCGACGAGATAGTCAGCAGCTCCGCCGGTCTTTCTGAGTGTTTCAATTTCGCCCTCCCTGACAACAGACGCAGGGTCGAGAGTTTTCGCAAGAAGGATGATAGCCGCGAGGTCTCCGGCTTTTGTTTTCAACGCAAGTTGACCCGTTACACCTTGCGCGTTCTCTCTGAGCGCTAAAGTTTTCGCTGTCTCAACGTCTTTTCGCCACTCAGAACGGTATTTACTAATTTGCTCTGACACAGCGCCCTGATCAGCGTTTCCGCCGAATTCTTGAACTGTTTTGGTCATCGATTTGCCGCTCGACAATTCGCGCAGTTTAAATATCGTTTCTTGTTTCTGACCTTCGAGACTGCCTATCAGAGCTTGCGCTTGCTGTTGCTGCGCTGCATTAGAGACGCGTCCAGCGAGCACACCAATCTGTCTCTGTGATGCTTCAATTAGCGCAGCTTTTTGCGCCAATTGAGCTTGGTCAGCATCCTGAAATTTAGAGCGCAAGTCAGACATCAATTGCCGCTGCATTCCAACATTCTGTCCGAGCTTGCTGATGTTAGAATTTTGACTTGCGATATCGTCATCGATTGCTTTGTTAATGATTTGCAGAGCAGCGTTAGATCCGCTTCCTGTGAATGCTTTTCCAACTTCACCGAATGCGATTGCGATACCGGCGAGAACGCGTTTACCCGTGCTGCCTCCAAAAAATCTTTCAGGGTCAACCTTTGAATCATTAAATTCTTGAATTGATGTATCGAGCTTTGCTTGAGCATCATTCGCTGCTGTTTGTCTTCGCTCTTCAATTAAAGAGCGCTCATAATTTATCTGATCCATTTCAACTTGAGCGCGAGTATTTTCTTTTTCCATATCAATTTGTGCTTGATTAGAAATCTGCGTGAAGTCATTCGCTGCTTTGATTTGCTGGTCATAACTATTGACCATGTTTTTTCGCTCTTCAGGTGTAACCATGATCCCAGGTGTGGATTCAGTCATGACCTGAGTTTTTCCCATGCCCTGATTCAATCCGCTGAGATCCATTGTGCCGGCAGGCTGCGCGTTAGGTGCCAGTGGTGCGCTTTGAGGTAGAGCAGCGTTAGGCATTGAGCCCAGCGGTGGAGCGTTAACGTTGACACCTAGAACAGCTGGATTCTGCGCAAGGCTCATTTGCTGCGCTTGAGAATTTCCAGATGTGAATTTAGGTAGCTCATCTTCGCTGTCGAATGCGGCATCTTCGACTACCGCTTGCGGAATTTCGGCGGCCATTGCCTTTTTCTTTTCAGCACTCAGACCAGATTTTGCGACTTTCATTTCACCACGTCCGCCCTTGACGTAGTAAAACTTTTCATCTTCTTTATAAGCTCCGAATGGCATTACCGAACCTCCAGAGCAGATAGCCTAGTATTGATATTTGCGAGACCTGAAAGCGCAAGTAAGAACCCGCGCGCGCTATCTACCATTTTACCATTCGCGCTCTCGAATACGGCAGTTCTTCCCATCGCGGTCTTCTCAAGATCCTGAGCCATGGGGCCATAATTTTTACCCGCTCGTGTTCCCTGCAGAGTAGCGTCAACGTATTCATACTCATTGTCAGTGAGTGCATTTAAAAAATCCTCTGTAGCTGAGTTTTTCTTAATATTTTTCTTTTGGTTTCTGTCTGACATCGCAGCTGCACCAGCGGTTGCAGCACCAGACAACACACCACCGAACATCTTTGAGCGCGCGTCAGCAATCGCGTTCTGTCGCTGCTGTTCCAGTGCGGTTAGACCTTGTTGCCCGCCGAGCGCTTGCCCAAACATATTGACACCCAGACCAGCGAACCCTTGCTGCGCTGCTTGAAACGAATTGAGAGCACCTTGACCAAACTGGTTATTAAGTTGTTGCGCTTGCAAATTATTCCCAGAATTAAATTGCGCCATGTTGTTGGCAGCTGCAGCGTTAGCCATGTTTGCTTGCTGCGTGAATCCTGCATTTTGGGCAGCCATTTGAGAATCCATACCGAACAGATTTTGTTGTGCACTTAGAAAAGAATTCATTGCGTTCTGTTTTGCCTGGTCTTGAAATTGACTCGCGTTCAATTGCAGACCGGCGGCATTTGCGAATGCTTGCGATTGCGCTTGATCGGCATTGAGCCCGAGCTGACCATAGAGAGATCGCGCGTTCGCCATTTCTTGCGCGCGCAATTGAGCCGACTGGTTAATTCCTTGCTGCTGAAGCATTGCGCCTTGCTGCTGCGCTCCGCGCATATTAGCAGCATTGAAACCACCGCTTCCAGCCATTCCCATTTGAGCACGAATAGCATCGTCTTGACTCTGCTGCATAAGAAATTGAGCTTGCGACGGTGCGGTTCCCATCGCGGCAGATTGAGCCATGGCGAGAGCTTGATTTGTGTTTCCATTCTGATTTAAAGATGCGTTCAAAAATTCTTGCATTCTTGGGTCAATTTGACCAGCCTGCGCGAATCTCCCCTGGGACATATTGATAGCGTCGAGAAAGCCATCGCGACTCGCAACGTTACCGACCTGCGCGGCTTGCGTCGGAGACACAAAAGCAGTCTGCGCTTTCATCTGTGTCGGAACGAATCTTTCGACTGGTCTCTGCATAAGTTCAGCAGCTGTTTCGGTTGCTGAACTTATCAGTTGGTCTGTTTTTCCGGTGTTCGCTTTTTTAACAACTGTGGGGTCAAAATTCTTTAAGGCTTCAAAGCCATATGGGTCTTTTTTACCCTGCAATACATTGACCTGTGACCTAGCGCTTCCGCTTAAGCCGCCGGTCAAAACATTGAGACCTAAATTTACGTTCTTGTTTGAACTCGGCCCTTGAAATATCATGTCGCTCTCCTTGATTCGCTGCGCTTACCAGCACCTATTAACGCACCAACTTCTGCTGTCACTGCGCTTAAAATAAAACCACTGGTTGACGCTGTCTGAGTTACTTCTAGTTCCATCGTCTCACATCTTTGAACGCTAGGCCTTATTTCTAGCTCAAATCTATTCCCAGAAATGAGCGATGAGTGAGCGATAGCAAATGTGTCAGTCGCTGTTGTGTTCGCGTTTATATAAGTCTTCGCAGTAACGACTGTTGCATCTGCGTCTGTTGTTCTTCTGCCCGTTAACAACATGCGGTAAATTCGCTGATATCCCTGAATTCCCGCGAATGCGAATTGTCCCATCTTAATAGTCTGCGCGTAATTTGCGCCCGCATCTTGAAACGCGGTTCCTTGCTTTAAAAGTGCCGTTGTACTGACAAGATAAAGAGTTCCATTTTCAAGAACAATATCGATTGGGTTTGATACCGTCCACTTGTACCAAGAATTTGACGATACATAATAAATCCAGAATTCAGCGGTAGTCAGAAATATGACTCGGTTTAGAACAGGGTCATAAACACTCGCGCGAATAGTGCCGTCGTTTTTGTAAATCGGCCTACCGATAAACTGATTCGTGAGACTTCTATCAATTAGATAGACACCTTCTTGAGACTGATAAAACACCCCCATCGGCGTCTCGATAACTGACCTAGCACTTACGCAGCCCATGCCCTGCGCGATAGCTACAGGGGTTGAAAATGAGCCAATCAGCGCATCGTTTGGCCCATCACCAAGAAGCACGTAAATGATGCTTTTTTTGAATACAATCATCTTGTCATCAATTTGTGCTAGCGCGATAATTTCGCCACCATCAGCACCTATTTTCTGAGTCAGTAAATCGCTGAATGCTGGTAGGAATCCCGACCTGATTTCTTTTGAGAACCAAATGGTATCTGTTGAGCCTGTTTCAAATGTCCAAAGTCTATTTTTCGCAGACGTTACAAAATTCGCGTTAGGCGGGGAAATGTTTTCAGCAACTCCGCCAGTGGTATAAAGAATTCTGCGATTCCCAAGAACCGAATCAACTACGTTGTCAACGATTCCAAGAAGAGCAGCAGTGAAATTTGTTGTGCTGTTGACGTAGAAAAATATGGTTCCAGATGCTTTGGTTCGGTAAAGCGAAACGCGCATATCTGATTGCGCGATGAAACCAACGTCATTTAAATTGACAGTATACGTCCGCGCCGAGCCTGCAGCATATGTAACGCTGAAAGCCTGAGATGGTGCGCTTTCAATGAGATTTCCCTTAGAGTCGTAGGACTCGTAAACGACAACGTATTGATACGCGCCATCAACGACATTACCAGCGCCATCATTCGTTGAGGACTGTGGAGGGTCAGGGTAAAGAAGAAACCCATAGGGAGTTATTTGCGAGCTGTCTAAAAGATAAACTTGATTCGAAGCAATGTAAGTATTCTCACCAAATGAGCGACCTTTTGAGCCTGCGTATCGTGTGGGTTTTTCTATCAGACAGCCTTTGATTCCAAACGTTGAAGTCGCAGCGGTGAGATTAAAAGCCGAATCTAATTTCGAAAACAAACACGCGAAGAAAGAGCCATCAGAAAAAGCAGGCACTGAAGGCAAGCGATATTGTCCACTCGATGCTGACAGCGTGCTGATGTAATTATTTCCACTGCCATAATTAAGCCTGGCAACAAACTTTTTCGGCGGCTGACCTAATGACGAATCTTGCTGCATGAGAAGGTAACAGTTTTGTAGACTGTTCGAATCTTCGCTCTGATGCGTCAATAAAACGTATGGCAGATAGTAAGATGCTATCTGGAAAGGTCTTGAGCCGAGCCCACAACGAGCAAGCACGATAGGGTTAGTTATACCAGTTGTTGTTCCCGTAAATTGAGGGGTGAACCGGTAAGTGCCCACTCCGCGCTCTTCAGTATCACCAGCGGTTGCGTTGCCTTTTTCAAGTATCATAAATCCGTAGTTTACCGAGTCGGTTACAATGCCAGTAATGCCGTAGTAAGTGGTGCCTGCTGAAAGGTCTCGCGTTCCAATGACTGCTGGTGTGCTGTCAATTCTGTAAAGACTTGCTGATGCGCCCGCTGAGCGAGTCACACCAACATAAAATGAAGTGCCTGCAATTTCTTCGAATATGCAAATATTGGTAACGTTCGTTCGCGCAACCGAGGTACTTCCAAGAGTCGTGAATGTGGAGCTCACTAGTCTGATGACAATGTTGGAACCGTCATCGAACACAACAGCGAACCCGCCACTGGCCCACGGTATGACATCCCATCTATTCGTACCACCTGGGGTAAATAGACTGGCAGTCTGGACGGTGCCTGCGAGAGTGTAGACTGCGACGTTTGATCCGCTTCTTTCGAAGACAAAATTACCCGCGAATCTACCAGCGGAACTTCCGACTCCTAAATTCGCGTAAACGTTTGAAGCACCGAGCGGGATTGCGTTGTAGTTTCTGTCAAATTTGTACAGTCTATTACCACCAGCGATTCCCGCATACACGTAGATATAGTCTGCGATTATTGCCGTGTCATAAGTGAGTATATTTTCACTTGAGCCGATAAGCTCAATGAGCTTTGCACTGAGTTCACCAACGTTCAAAGTTATTTGTCCACCAGAAACATTTTGTCTCAGCGTACCGGCTGCCACATCGAGAGTTTGAATAACTGACTCTGTCTCAACGATGCTCACACTTCCATTTGTCCCGAATGCTGCAAGCGGAGTTGTCAGAGTCGTTGCGATTGTTGCAAAACCTTTTCGCTTTGAAAGCTCACCCGTTGTCAGCTGCTCGATATTTGTTCCTTGCTCTAAAGAGTCGGGAGCGCGCAGCACGTTAGCAGTACCAAGGTCAACACCTCTAATCAAAGGTAAGGCGATGGCTTGCTTTTGAAGAGGCATTATTTTTTTCCTTAGAATATAATTAGATTTACAGTGTAGGAACCCGCACTTGTTCTGACCATTATAAAGTTGTTTTGGTCAGGGTTAGCCGCTGTTGTGTCTTCATAAACATCAAAAGCAGCTGATGGGTTGCACAAAAGAAACCCGCGCGCCTTATAACCTAGTCCGTGCCTAATTGGTGCAGCAGTAGTTGAAAGCGCGGACGATTGAATAAAGATACTCTGGTTTAGTGGGAGGCTATTAAGACCTTCGACAATCCGCAAACAACTGTCTTGAACGTTATTTAAAACATCGACGGTTTCTTGCGGTTTAGTTACGACTTGTTTTTTGAAGGTAAAATTTACCATCAGTAGCCGCCTTGCCCAAAATAATCATCTCTAACCTGAATTGGTTCACCGGTTTCTCGCGGAGAGACAACGTCGATAATTGTTTTTAGTGCATCAGCTCGAAGCTGAGTCATCATCATTGGGTCTCGCTCTTGTTTAGCAAGAACCATGATCGCAGAGTCGTAAACGATGAAATCTTCAAACCCTGCGATCACGTCAAATGTTTGTCCCACCGTAGTAATTCGTGTTGGACGTGGAACGTAGGTCAGCAGTAAATTCTCGCTGCTGTTTGGTAGTGGCTCGATGCGCAGGTTGTCTTTCTGGGTGAGGTATCCGTAATATGTTCGTGCTCGCTCCATTCGAAAAGGCACGAACCTAGGATCATCAGTCCAACGATCTCGTTCCCCGAAAGCAATCCTGCGCATCTTCACCCTATCCGTACCGAACATGATATCGACACCACGAAGGTGCATGAAGTCAGCGGGCAACGCATAAGTTCTTGTACCTGGCACCAGGGTTATGCTCGTGTGTTCTAAGTCGAAAAAACCCTGATACTGAGTAGCGATATTTTTATAGAGTTTAGAGTAAGACTTATCTACGATTGACAACAAGAACGCGTCGGTAATATTCGCATCATTGACTGTATCTGTATGCAGTCTGATGTCACTCATAACGCTGCTTGCTGTCGCTGTATCAGTCATTCTCAAACTCCGCTTCAGCACTAGGTAAATTGTTTATAAGCTTTGGAAGCTCTTTACAGAGCATCTCAGCATCGTTTTCTTTTATTGCTCTGATGACTCGTTCGGCTGTCATTTTTAGCATCTCTGCTGACTCATCTTCTGCGCTCACTTTAGATGGTTTGAGCCCGTCTTTTAGCGCAAGAATTAGAGAACCAACGTTACGCTCTTCTGAGCCCATACCCATCATACCGTTCCACCCCTTAGGCTAGAATCAGCAACAGTGATAGCGAACATGATAATCGTTCCACTGCTGGGGTCTGTCGCAGTAGCTGTTACCGAAAATGTTCCCGACACTGAACCAGCGGATGTAATAGAATCAGCGAGAACCGCATAACCCAAACCCTGAACTGTCTCTTGAATTACAGTTGTCTGAACGCCTAGCAATTTCGTATATTTTCGGTCGAGCAGGATAGTATATCTACCCGCACTTGCGCGCGTGACACTAGTCAAACCATAACCTGTTGCGGTAGTGACCGCTCCAGTTGTTCCTACAGTTAACTTAACGTAGAGCGTTGTTGTTCCGCCTTCGATAGTCTGTATAGGATTTCGTTTAAAATAACTTCTAATCGACATTCGAAAACTCCTTATCGATTATTAACGAATTTTGAACTGACCGTTGTATGCCGGTGCGCGGCATACCAAGTTACTGTAACTGGTCAATCGGATTTCAACGCCATCAGCTGCAGCTTGACGCAAGAAAGGAAGGCCATCAGTGTCGAACAGATCGACCAAAGGACCGAGTGATCGCAACTTCCAGACCTTAGAGGTCATGAGATTAAGCCGACCTGGCACGGTAGTTCTGTCAGCCATAATGGTGACAATTCCATTTGAACCGTGAATGCGAATTCCGCTGAAGCCGATGGAACCATATTTTGTCTGTGAAGCGTTGGTTGTCACTTCTTGGTAGTAAACTTTGGAGCCCAAAGCATTTCGCAGGTCTTCGAAATCTTCAAAGCTCATGAATCCGTAGTCTGGTCTTCCGCCTTCAGCTTCAACAAGAGTCACTGCGCGTGAAACTGCCTGCTCGATTGGGAGTGCTGAAAGGTCACCAGTTACACCAGCCAAACGTGTTGGGTTAGCAGATCTGGTCACGTTGAAAAACGTAGCAGCGAGAAGAGTAGCGCGGTCATCATATGGAATCCAGGACTGGAAACCGCTGATACACGCGTTCCTGTCACCTGTTCGAAAGATAAAGTCATTATCCGCGAATGAAGTGATTCCAGCAGCTGAAGTCAACGTTATTGTACCAGCTACTGAGTCGACAGCGGCAACAGTTGTTGTTCCCACTCGAAGCGAACCCGAGCTTTTAGCAGCAGCAGCGGAGACGCTCATGCTGACTTCAAAGTTCCTAGCGCTTTCTGGATTCGCAAGCGTAATCACGTCGGTTGATGCAGACTTCCTTTGAGCAAGTGCACCAGAGCCATCACGCGCAACATCAACAGCAATAGCTTGCGCGATACCGTCGGTTGCATTGTCGATTTCTTCAGACAGAGCGCGGAGAAATGCGCCCTTATCGTTCATCGAAGCCTTGACTGTTTCGTTGTCAACAAAACCAAATCCGTACTTTTTGACGCGAGTTAAAATGAATGCTCGGTATTGCGATTCTGAAGTCAAAGCCTGAGCAGTTGCGAAAGTAGCGGAGATGTTCTGAGGATTTCCGTACATCAAAGTTTCTTTGGAAGAGTCACCAAAAAAGTTCTCATCTTTAGGAATCATCGCAAGAAAAGGTCTGTCTTTGTACAGTTCTTTTTCAATTTTGTCGGGCGGATAAAGAGTTTTAAGAGCAGGCCCGAACGAAGTTAAATCAAGTCCCATTACAATCTCCATAAATTGGAGACACTTTTTTACCGAATCTTAATATCAGGCATTTTCGAAAGCGCAATTTCGAATAGTTGCGCGTCAGATAGTCCCCGAGTGGTTTCGGTTTTAGGTGTCTCATTTTTAAATTTTGAGTCACTTAAAGAGAATGGACTATCTGGCTTCTGTCCTTGCGTTCCTTGCTCCACGGCACCCATCAGCTCTTGAATCTTTCGATTGCTTTTGAGTGACTTCAAGTTCTCGAATAGACGTTCTTCTACATGTCGAAGTGCTTCGTCATCATCAAGAATCTCACCGGAGGACTCATAATGTTTTGCCATGTAATTCAAAACATCATCGTACACTCCAAAGTGAGCCACTAGAGAGTAATCTGAATCTTCCTTGCTTGCAAGATTCTTGAGTGTTGTTAATTTGGCACCCTTAACGCGCATGACTTCTTTCATCTGACCTTGCGCAGCATCGTGTTCCAGTCTGGTCTTGAGGTCTTCGATTTCTGATTTGAGGGAGCCTACAGTTTTTTCTGTCTCATCTTTAGGGCTCATACCAGCATATAAGTCGGTCAATTTATCGTAAGACAAACCGAGCTTTTCCATGACTTTCAGAGGGTCTTTCGACGCCATTTCTTTCATCTCTTCATAAGACTGAACACCAGCGTATTTTGTTTTTAAATCGTTTTCGCGCTGCAACAACATGCGCTCGCGTCTTGTCAGACCATCGAACCTTGACGTCAGCTGAGATTCTTTGTCGCTCAACTGCTTTCTCATCGTATCGATATCTGGCTCATTTGAACTCGTGGTTGACTCTGGTGCTTGATGCTGCTGATTCAATAGTTCTTGCATATTTTACCCTTTTCCATTCCAGTATAGTTTTTCAGGCTTACCTTTCAGCATGCCTTTTGAAGATAGCTTTGTCTTTTTATCCACTGTGTAAACTAGCTTAAATCTTGGATCATCAATTTGATACTCTGAGATAAATACCGGAAATTCTGCGCTCGCTGCCCAATCAAAGAATCTTTGGTAGTCAAACTCAAAGGTATACTTTGCCGTGTTACGGTAAGGGATATCACAATAGACCAGAGAGTTTGGTTTGATGATAACCTTGGAGTAGTCAAGCGAAGTCATTGTTAATTGAGTCAACTGCTCCAACTTCTGCAACCGCTCCAACCGCTCCAACTGTTGCAACTGTTGCAACTGCTTCAACTCTCCCGCACTCATTCCTTTGTTTGAGTGCGCTACTTTCTGCCCCGCGTAAAATCTTTTTTGGAGAATGGTTTTCACATCATGCGGCCATGCTGTTATCTGTAAAATAGAACGTGCTGTAGCGTCAAACTGATCGAAAACAACAGCCATATGAAAAGACTTTTTATAAGCTTCAATGTCTTTACCGAAAATGTAGTCTCGTTGGTTATTTCCAAAGCTCCATATCAACCTCGTGTACGCACATGTGTCTTTGTTTTTTAGAAAGTCTTCTCTCGAAACCCATTCAGGCTTGAACTTATCGTAATTAAAATCACCGCTGATTGCTTTTTTTATAAGCTCAACTGTGCTCGGAATAAGCTCGTTAAAATGAAAGTTTTGATGCCTCTTCGACTTCATAAGCATCATGTAGTGAGTGACAGAAAAACCACCTCCAAAAAGGTCATAAAAGTTTTCTGCTTTTGGAAAGTTTAGGGCAAGGGATGCAATAATATCCTGCTTGCTGCCCATGTAGGGGATACCAAAATTCACACTTTCACCTTGAACCCACGGTCTCGCAGCTCTTCGAAAAGCTCTTGCTGCGAATCCTCATCATCGAAAGTAACCCTGAGAATGATATCGGTGTTAGGCTTGCTTTCGCTCGGAACATCATCAGGCAAGTCAGGCACAAAATCAGAAACAGAATCTTCTAAGTCAAAGCCAGTCAAATCAAAGTCGAAGTTCTCCATAAGAGAAAGCTCCGTGATTTCAAACTTAAGATTGTCATCTTCCCATGGCTGAATAGCTATCTTGTTATCGAAGATTCTAAGTGCCCTTGCTTCTGCTTTGGAAAGAGCAGACAGCTTGACCGTTGGAACTGTTTCCAATTCTAATTTGGCCGCTGCCTCAAGTCTGCCATGACCGATGATAACCACATCATCCTCATCAACCACAATTGGTTGAATAAAACCAACGCGCGATATCATATCAGCAAGCTTTTTGACTTGAGATTCAGGATGCTTTTTAGCATTCTTTGAATAAGGCTTAATCTCGCTTGTCTTTCTATTTTCTATTTTCATTGTGGTATAATCTCTTGTTGCATCGGCATTTGTTGAGGTACTTGTTCTTGCATCTGTTGAGCTTCTTGAGCCATTTTTATGAACCTGTCGTTAGCGTCCATATACTGACGTAACAAACTTAGTTTGATTTCATCAAGACCATTTAGCTTTGCTGTCGCGTAGTATTTCGTGGCAATAGAAAAGTTTCTCGCGTGGTCTTCGTAAGGGTCGGGACTGATGAAAATCTCATCATCAAGAATCTTTTCGATAACCATTTTTGCGTAACGCTGCGCAGCAAGGTTTCGTGTCAGAACGTTTTGAGTATCTGGGAAATCGAGCAGCTCAAGAGCATCAGTCTGGTCAATCAATCCTGCACTCGCAAGTTCTTGCGCGAATTCAAGTTGCCCTTCAGGCTTCTGGGGAAACATTGACGTGTTGTGCGATTGAATAATGTACTCGCCATCAAGCAGGTCAAAGTCTGTCAGTTCGAACTGAGAAACTCCTTGCTCCCTATCATAACTTAAAAGAGTTTTGTTTGCCTTTCGGTAGCCTGGGGCATCTGCTTTTATCAGTCTCGTGATAGTTCCAAGCTCTCGCACAATTGCTTTCGCGATATCAATATGCGCTATCTGTCTAAACTGACCAGCGGTTTGAAACCTGTCAGATTCGATATCCGAAAACTCTCGAATCGCTTTCCCAGAATTTAGACCTGCAGGCTTTTGACTGGAAGCGGACAGCTGAGAAATCCCGCATTCTTGGTACGCCTTATTGTAGATATCTTCGATATCGCGCGCGAGTGTGTCAGCGTAGGGAGGTCTCGATTCCTGAACTGGAGGAGTGCCAGAGTAAACGACAATAGCGTTAGGCGCGTTGGTTAACTGGTCAATGTCAACGTTCGAAGCACGGTCAACATACGTTCGCGGGTTAGATCCTCTTTTCAAGCAAATCTGTCGGTACTGAACGAGTGAATCAAGCTCTCTCTGGTGCGAGACAAGAAGCTCTGCAATGCCCATACCGTAATAGCCGAAGGGAGCCCAGAGAAAGTCTTGTTTGATGATCGGGAACTCGAAATGGTTATAGTCTTCGCTAGCAAGTACAGCATTATTTATTGCTAAAATGTGTTTTCCGTTCTCTCCATTATCATCGGGTAGATGCCAAGATTCAGCCACCAAAATCCTCTTGGTAACGCTGTCATAAGTCTGGTCTGAGCCTTGCATCATAAGCAAGTCTAATCTTGTTGAAAGCTCAGGGTAAGAGCTTCTAATGACGTCCACTGGAACGCTTTTTATTCTGCGCATTGTTCTAGGCTCACCGTTTTCAGCATCTTCGAAATCGACTACCATGTCTGCAGGATGAATTCTTTCAGCACAGATTCTTAATTTGTTGTCTTTTATTTTGTGAAACACATGAACAAATCCTGAACCAGCCCAATAACTATCTAGTGTTTGCTTCATGTTAATTTCATGAATTTTAGCATCCATAAACACACCATAGATAAGTCTCTCTGCTTTGATTGCCGACCTTTGTTGTTCCCAGGAACCTCCGTTTGTCAGAAACCTAACGCGCTCTCTACGCTTGCAAATCTTAGAGTGCAGTGTGTTGATTGCGCTTTGCACAACGTTGTATTCAAGACCACGATCTACGATTTTTGACACGTCTTGAATCATGCGCAAACTAGTAATCAAATCAACAGTACTTAGAGTCATATTGTCGCGGCCAGTGTACATTTTTAAGTACTTCATGATTGCGTGAAGTCTGCCAGAATCTTTGTGTGTGATATGCTTGATTTCTGCAAACAAAGTCGCTGCCGCATCGTCACCTTTTTCATTCCACCAACCGAATTTATCCATCACCAACCCGCCTTGTTTTCAGATTTAAATTTGTATGCCTGCTCTTTTTCTTTGAGCATGCGCGCTTCTTCAGCATCATAATACTGCTGCGTCCCACGTTTGGGAGCTTCAACGATTTTTTCTTCGAGATAGTAAAACGACTCGCGCCACGCGTAAAGTGTCGCATCACTCACGTCATTTGCGAGACCAGGTTTCTCTATCTTTTTACCGTCGTCCCACAACAGAGTATTCCACTCTTGAATGACTGGATTGTCTTCTTCAACAAGAATTCTGCCTTCCTTTAATTCTGAATTGAAAAGCTCAATGTATGCTCTTTTGTTTCTTTTTTCAGCAGGCTTGCAGGGTATTTGGTAACGCTGCCTAAGCTCTTCAGCTATAGCTTTTCCTAGTCCTCCCTCATCAATTACAGTTGTGTGGATGCTAAATTCAGACTGCAATCTTTTGATTCGCATTGCCAAATCGTGAATCAGCATTTGATGATGTTTTTCAGAATGTCTAACGTAAGCAACGGGACTGTGTTGCTGGTGCGAGACAATACTGAATGCCATTTTGTCTTCAAAACCTATATCAACTCCGAGAACATTTTGATGCAAATCAGTGGGCAGAGTTTGAAAAAGGTTTCGAAGTGGGTTGAACAAATAAACCATCTCATCATAAGTTTTTATCCACATGCCGTAATATTCGCGCAGCAGAATCGGGTTATCGTCAGACCATCCGCGCCTTGCCTGCAGATTCTTAACCCACTCTTTCGCTCCAGGTATGTGAGGGTTCTCAAATAGCGTCCAGTGAAACGAATCCCACTCTTTCGTGTTGTGATTCGCTCGGTAAAAATAGCTTGAGAAATCCCATGAAGGAGTTCCCATAATCCACAGTTCCCCGTCCTCATCAATAGTCGCTGGTTCTAGTATTTCTTCAATGAGCGTATCGATATGACCACGAAAAGAAGCGCACTCATCTAAGATAACTACTCTGTACGCATGGCCGCGCAAAGTCTCTGCAACGTCTTCTTGATTCGCGCCCGCAAGCCAGATTTCAGAGCTGTTTTCAAAGCTCAAAATCAAATCTGATTCACTTGCCTTAAAACCTATACCAACTTCCAAACACATTCGTTTCAAACGATTCCACAAAAGCCTTTTTGCGCTCTTTCGCGTCAGTGCCACGTACAGGCTGATGCCGTTAGGTGCTGACTGCGCAGACTGAATCAGCTTGTTTGCTGCAAGCTCGGTTTTACCTGCGCGCCTTGAACACCTGATGACCTTGCGTTTGCTTTTGTGCAGCGCTGCCGCACGTTGAGGTTCAAAGCAGCGGTCGAATATTGACAGCAACTCTTTTTCGTATTGCAGAAGAGCTATTAACTCAGCTTCAATTTGAGCTTGCATCAAGTTGAACTTGCCCCTGCAGAAACCTAATTCTGTCATGGCGCTCTATCATCGTCATTGAGCCAGGATGTTTCATGACAGTATCTGATGATTCGATCTGCCTTAAATCGTGCTCTGGTGCATCTTTCCACTTCACCACAATTGAAGTCAGTTTATTAAACAGCGCTGAGTTGAAGTCTTTATTGTTCATGTTCTCAATTGCTGTTTTCTCGTAGAAAAGATGCCTCTTCATATCCGCTATTTTACAAGCTTCATTAAACTCTTCGAACTCGTTTTGGTAAATGAGATACATCGCCCAAGTGATATTCTCGAATGCGCAGAAAGCGCGAGAACTGTAACCAGCCTGAGCCATTTTCATGATTGTTTGACAGAAACTAGGCCTATACTTTTCGTTTACTCTTGCCACTCTCAGCGGTGTTTTCTTTGCCAACACTTCCGTTTTCATCTGACTCCTTGCTCTCGTCAATGATCACATATGGTATGTTCGTGAAGGGAATAAATACCGTGCTTACGTTATCGTCCTTGGTTCTCGCTTTAATCATAACACCAGTGCCGTTCGGTGCGAACGTCATAAAAAATTCGTTGTCAAGAAAAGTCTTAATTAATCTCGAAAGATTTCCTCTTGGTCTTGAGCCATCAGCATTTTCGAGTTGAATGAGCTCATAACTGCAAACTTTTTTTATCTTCAAAACACATATCCTCATAAACAAAAGGGTTGTAAGTTGCGCCGACTGACAGCGATATCTTATCAGATATTCGTGACGTGAACGGGTACACGATGCTGTCTTTGTGCTCCACTTTAGCGAGCATAGACTTAGCGAAACCTAAGTTTCGGTATCCGTTCTTTACGTACACCCACCAGACAATTGAATGAGATTTTAAATTGGTAACTGCGATCCATCCAAGAAGAGGCTCTTCATGCTCTTCTTGTTTTATGATCCAAATTTCTGACACTTTTTGAAATCTCTCGAAACGTTTTCTAAATCCTGGTTTCGAGATATCGTGGCTCATGCCCTTAAAATCGTGTGCGCTCGCAGCTGCTTTGTAGAAACTATCGCGAACGAATGCGATATCATTGTCTTTGAATGAACGAATCTGAGTAGGTATATTCATGAATCTCTCTTTCTCTATTTACCAAGAGGTACATAATGACCGATAAATCGTCAAATGACAAAAAGAAAAAAGTCAAAGAAACACTAGTTTTTCTATTACGTTTAGCTGCGCCCGTTATACAAAAGTTTTTTCCATGGCTAGGTTGGTTGGTAATAGTGCTGTACACTCTCATTGAACTAATCACAAAATGAAGGAGCCAAAATGGCCGGTATCAAGGAAACGAAAGAAGTTTTAATCATCGGGTTTGCGGTCGCTGAGGTGCTCGCAACGCTTCTAAAAGACGGCGTGCAAGTCAAAGATGGTCTCGATCTTTTAGATCTCGTGTTTACTGACGCTGCTTTTCTTGAAAAAGTTAAGAGTGCAGTCGAAGGCTCCGCACTCATTCCCGCAGAGCTTGCTGATGTCTCAGTGTTCGAAGGTCTTGAGCTAGGAAAGTTCGCCCTTGACGCAATCAAAAAGATTGGCGTTATTTTGCAAGCCTAACGCCTCCGCTCTTCTTGCCCTTCCAGCTTTTCAATGCGTTTCTGCATCATCTCTATCGTGTTCAGTATAACCCTGCTCTGACTCGATACATCAGATATGCTTTTGTTCAACTCTTTTATTTCAAGGTTCATACTTTGCAATGACGTAACAGCAGTGGCTAAGAGAATTGTACACGCACCACAAAGCGCTTTGACAACCAAATCCGATATCCAATTGACATTTTCTTGCATGTCCTTTTGCATCACAAACCCCATTCAACCGAAAGTGTTTTAGGGTCATATTCCCTAAGGGCTGCAACAAGACGCTTCATTTCTTTTTCATCTTGAAGCACGACACAACCAGCCGAGCCGACTGCTCTTGAAATGTTAGCATCGATGTGAAAGCCAAATGCGCTTCTATCGTCGCCGAACTGCGCATGAAGCCCAATCCAAACTGGCCCGAGACCTTCACCCCATGTGCCAGTGTAGTTGTCTCTCCCATTCACAAATTCGATATCGCCTATCGTATATTTACCCTGGGGAATTGGCTCAAGGTTACCGGGTACGCTTCGCGCGTCATTGGGCTTGCGAAAGTTTTGCGCACCTATGGCACCTGATGCCACAAGGAAATACTCATCTCCAATGCTTAGATCTAACCGCGTTAATCCAGACCATAAACCCGTCAGTGTGTCTTTAGTTCGAGACAGAACAGCGCTTGAGCCACTGGCTGGCTTTGGAACACCGACTCCTGATGTCAAATTTCTGTCAATCCACAAGTTCATCGATTGCTGAGTGTTCGCGCCGAAGATCGAATGCGGGCAATCAGTACCACCGTGCAGAAACCTATGACCAGTAACTGCTGAGAGCGGCAACCGGTACTCACTCAGAAGAAAATTGCAAAGTGCAGCGCTGGCTCTGCTCTGCACTTCAGTCATGACGTCACCGGGTTCAGCAACATGCTCAATGCCGATTGATTCATTGTTTGCACCGGCGGCATGCCACGCCTTCTCATTGTCTGCGCAGAATTGCCAAATCTTGCCGTCAGTGCCGACGAGATAATGCGCTGAGACTTGAGAAGTGGGATTTGCGAACCATGAAATAGTGCCTTCGGCATTCGCACTAGTCGTGTAGTGCATGACGATTTGCTTAATAGCTGCACCGTTTCGGCTCGATTTGTTGGGAGTTGATGCACGAATAACGCTAGGCTTCGAGAACGGCCGACCGGTACCGACGGGCTTCACTGGCGCGGGCAATGTGCTTGTGTGAAGAACAGGATCTGATTCTTTGGTCGGGTCATATGACATCATTGTAGTCGGAGCATCAGAGCGTTGGAACCACCGCGTGATAACGTGAGCGCACCACTTGATATCAGCTGTCGAAGTCGTGTCAACGTTGATTTTTTCAAGATATTTTCGTTCGTTCCCAATCATCAGAAACAGCGTTTCGACGCTCCCAAGCTTTTTCAAGATCCAAGTCATTACCTACTCCGTGCAATTTCACACCAGAGTATCAGATTCTGAGCTTGCTATCGAACTATTCGGAATTTCCTAAGAGTTGAACTGGGCGACTCAAATCAAAATTGCAATAAATGTGGCAACAATTTCCTTGAAAATTACATCCTTTATTTTCTGCTTGTAGGGCAGCTCGTCGAACGGCAAAAAGCAGGGATGTTCTTTTAAATCAACGTTCTTCACTAGCCCGTGCTTCCAGCCATCTTCCCTCTTATCTTTTAACCAATTATCATGAGTCGCTGACGCGGGAGCGTTGGGATTGTTTAAATTAAATTCCACACCCTGAACGATACTTTTCTTCTGCCACTCAGGTGCTTCGTCCCAGTGCACTAAAGAAAAATCGTTAATCGACTCGCAATACGCTTTGTTTGCTTCGTGCGCTATCTGCGCAATCAACAAAATAACACGGGTTGTTTCTTCTTCATTAATCATTTTGAATCCTTTGTTACATTAATCCGTTTCACACGTATGTCCTTGCCAGTTTTCGATTCTGCTAAAAACCTAGTCTTAAATTCAGGTACGATTTTCCCTTTCATCAGAATGTTGAACTCTTCCATCGTTAAGGTTTTCCACATCCGAGTATCGTCATCTAAAATTTGAAGTGTGATTCGCGCGCCTTCGTGCATATCAATACTAAAGCTAACGCGTTCTTTCCGCTCTGTCGGCTCAGGGAGAGTGACCAGTGGCTCATATTCTTCTTTCATCTTCTCTGTTCCTTCCTGTTTTTCTCTTTCCGTTTGCTTTTTAACTTTTTCTTTTTATGCTCTTCTCTAATCCGTTTTTGTTTTTCATCCTCTGTTTTTTCTTTAATTCTTTTTTGTTTTTCTTCCTCAGATATTTCTACCATCTAGTCCCCAGATATATAGCTCTACCGATTAGCAGGCTAAACGGAACGCTAAGAATAACCCATAGCAAAACAAAATCAGAACGCGATGGGTCATCAACCCAGTCCCAAAAACCCGCTGCCTGCAAGCCGATGGGAACAAAAAACATGCCCACAATAAGGCACAGAATCCAAAGGGGCTCGTTATCTTTTTTCATTATTAGTGTCACTCATAAAATCAAGAGGAGTGGCATCTTCTACTGCTCTGAACGCGTGCATCATTTCGACGATCGGCTTATCTTCCCATTCTACAATTTCAACGCTCCAATGCACATAATTCGTCCCGTCTCCCTCACCGCGAATCGTGCCCGGCACTTCAGTAAATTCGTTTAAAAAACTTCTCGGCAGAAAATCACTAAAAAGAACATGCGCCCTGTTACCTACTCTGTAGTACAGAGCCCATTTATTTTCGTATGTCATTATCTTCACTCTCTTTCGGTATCCGATAATCTTGAATAAACTCGGCGCAATTCATCTTCCGCATTTCACCTAGCCAAAGTGAGCTCTGCGAATCAAGGCTGAAATCGCTCATAGTTTGCCGTTCATTCGGTGTCGCAGTATACCGGTAGCATCGGGATTTAATAGCGCAGTATTCGGCGGCACACATGCATATGTCAGGCATTATCTTCCACCCAGATATCTTTCAACGTTATCGTTATCCTCAACCCAAATGTCTTTAGTTATCTGCTCGCCGTTCTCATCGAGAGCTCGCGTCTCCCTGAGGTATGCGTTTTTGCCCCAGTAGAGCCCTACCACGTTTAGGTAACCGTAATACTTTTCCTTTCTTATCTTCGGTTTATCGACGCGCTCAACGCGCGAAATAGCGCCAACCAGAGAGCAAGAAAGAATCTTCCCGATTTCAGCCAGCGTTATATAATACTGAGATATACCCTCTTCAAAAGATGGCTCTTGTTCATCATATTCCCAGAAATAACCTCTATCGTCTTCAAATCTGTCGCCGGTCTTAGGCTTCACTCTGTCTGCAAACTGCTTCCACGTTTCTTTAGTCATTCTTCTACCCAAATTTCTTTAGTTAATCGCTGACCGTTCTCGTCATACGCGATAGGCCAGCCTACGTTATCATCTGTGTTAAAATAATAAGCAGTCATGAAAAGGTACGCGTAGAGCGTTACCTTCTTAAGCTTCGGCTTTTCAACGTAAGCAAAGTGTTCGATAGCATCCGCTAAAGGACACGTTAAATCCGGGAAGCACGGGGCGCTATTCTCGACTAAATAAAACAATCCTTTATTTTCGTCATACTCCCACTCAGTGCCGTATGCATCTTCGAAAACTGCGCCATTTACAGGCTTCACTCTGTCTGCGAATTGTGACCACGTTTCTTTAGTCATGCTTCACTTTCTCAGCGATTGGTTCGATTAGCACGCAAGGCACACATCTAGCGCTTTCACTGCTCAACTTGATTCGGCAATTGGCGTAAGGCGTAAGCCGAAAACAGTGCCCCCGAGCTTCATAAACCCAATCTTCATTTATGATGTCATTAAATTGTTGACCATCTTTCGGCATCACTCTGTGCGCAAACTGAACCCACGTTTCTTCGCCTTCTTCGGCATGATGAGACCATGTCTCATTAAACACTCTTCGCATTCTCTTTTTCATTAACCCATTCTCTCATCATCTCAATTGCCCATAGCGGGCACTCAATAATGCCCACATTCCACCTGAAAACTGTCGTCTGGTGCCTACCGACTTTCAGCGCCACTTTCGAGCACGTCCACCCTAATTTTTCTCTTAGCTCAGCGAATTCATTCATCAGCAGGCACTCGCCTATTTTTGATTTTCTCTTTCAGCAAGAGAATCATCGTGAGCGGACATTTGACAACGTTATTTTCCCACCTAGAAATCGTCGAGCGGTGGCATCCGATGAGATAAGAGACTTGATTTTGTGTGAGGTTGAGCTTTTTGCGCAGCGCGCTGAATTCAGACTTGACCATATTATACCCTCTGTTGAGAGGGTATAGTTGCACACTGGCAACTAAAAGTCAAAGAGTGGGGGAAGCACCTATTGATCTTCGCAGACCATTCTCAAGATTGAGTTTGAATCCACCTGAACACTCGCTCTTGTCTTTGACAATCGTAAGGATATGCAGAAAGCCTTTTGGAGATACGCAGTCCCAGCGGGCAGATTGCGGGTCTTTAGTGCACTGCGCGCCGAGCTTAGCGACATCAGATGATATCCCAGTCGCGAGCTCACGCGCTGACTCATAAGCCATCGGCTTGCACTCGCCCATTTGGGTCACTTGGATCGGATTGACGAACACGAGCAGATTCACAAGATAGACTATCATGACGCATCCTTTTCTATCTGTTTAATAGTGAGTTCAAGCAGCACCACGACACCAGGCGGGCAGTGTCTCTGCCCTGATAACCATCGTTCCACGGTGCGTTTAGACACGAGTAGCAATTTAGCGAGCAGCTCAGCTGATATGTTGTGTTCGGTGGCTAACTCAGAGAGCCGTTGGTTAGTGCTCATTGCTGGGCCTCCAGCGCTTTGTTCAAATCTATTATTAGACGTAGATATCGCGCGTCGTGGGGATATTCCGGTTCTAGTTCATAAGCTAATGCGATGTCCGCCCAGTCTGACCAGTCTGACCATGTGCCGCCATTGATTTGATTGTTTTCCTCAACCTCGACCATCGCTCGCCGGAGAAACTCGCTGGTCTGCATATGTTGAAAAATCGTTTTGGGGTCGTTTACGCAACTCTTGAAAAGCATATCGTAAGTAATAACCGTCATATCGATTCCTTTTGCCGTTCCCGGCGCATATCCCCACTAATGCGAGGCGTTTTGTTTCAGCAAGTAGAACGCTGGTTCATTCTCACTTTCGTGCGAGATCGGAAAAATCAGACAATCGAACTACATGCTGATGCCATTCGTTGATTTCAGGCTGCCAGCAGCCCTTTTCGCAATATGTTCTAATGTCTTCATAGACTTCAGTGCCTGCCTCTTCCCAGTCTGCTCGTTCGTTTTGGTACGGTAGAGCGTTTAGAAACGTTTCTAGGTCAGATGATTCAGCTAACTCGACTAGATCCGTTGGGGTTGAGCCCATTTTCTCGCAAAAGTCGTTGTTGATTGTAATCTCAAGGCCGGTTTTTTCGTAGTGTATCCGCGCGTTGTTCGAGCTATATTCGTTTGTTTTGATAACTGTCATTGTATCTCCTTTGCCGTGTCCGGCGCATGTGATGATTCGATTACTCCGCTTCGAGCGCTGTGTTTAAGTCTAAGACGAGTTGCAAGTAGTGAATTTCATTTTCATTTTCATCGTCATTTTCTAGTTCATACGTTTCAGCTATGTGATACGAGCTCGACCAGTCTGACCATTTACCCTCGTTGATCTGATTGTTATTTTCTACTGCGAGCATCGCCTTTCTGAGAAATTCACTGTCCTTCATTTTCGCGAAAATAGTAGTTGGATTATTCGTGACAGTATTAAAAAGCATATCTGAAGTGAGAATTGTCATTTCGTATTCCTTTGCCGTTTCCGGCGCATTCAGTGGGAAGCATTTCCCACATTTTACTTATCGCACATTTCGCACAAAACTTAAGCACTATTTTTCAACCTCATGAAAAGCCACAATTTATAGCAAACTAAGCTCTGCTCTTTCTTGAAGCATTTGCCGCTCCAGGTGCTTGAGAGGAGGCAGGGGGAAGGCTAGATGAAGGTCAGAGTGCTCGATAATCGAGCGAATGAGAGCATAAAACAGCCTAACCTACTAGAATCAAACAACAAACAGCTATCGTAACAAATTCGTGCAACAAAAGTGAACCTAGTCTGCGCGAAACTATTGACTTTTTTATTGTTGACCGAAAAAGCGGTGTTACCCTTCGAGACTAAGTCTGCGCAAAACTATTGAATTATTTACCTGCAAACTAATTTGTCAATGATTCTAGAACTCTCCATAACATACCGGAATCATTGAGCCGAAAGCGACAACGTAACGAGCCGTGCAACAAAAGTGAACCTAGTCTGCGCGAAACTATTGACTTATTTATCTGTTGATCAACTGTTTATGTTACATGTCAACAGCTAGTTCACGCGAAATGATTGACTTTTTTATACGTGTTGACTTGTTGACCTTATAGACACCCAGATTGAAAAGTGAGCCAAAGACGATAATGCCCCATGGTAGAGCAGCTCTTAAACTACTCTGCTCTAATATTACTCAGATTGAAAATACGGGGGATGCAATACGTGTAATTTACATTACATCGTCGTGGGGGGGGCTAGGGTCAGAGTCAATTACAGTAACAAAACCCTAGCTTTCTCAATGATTTCGCGTGGACTAAGTGTTGACTTTAAAAGTCAACAAAAAGTCAACACGGTCAACACGTAGGCTGCTCGCCCAAAACTTTAACGTTCTGGCCTTGTTTTTATACGTTTTTTTGAATTGAAAATCAAGTGGATCACAAATATTGCTTAATGTAACATTTCTTGTTACAGACAAAATAAGTCAATGATTTCGCGTGAAGTAGGGTAGTTATACACATCGTCAACGTAACGTAAGAAACCCATTTTTGTCAACAAAAACATTACCTTCCTCAAGTAACAGCTTTTTGACAAGAGAGCGTTCTGCGCTTGAGAGTAGGTGCAGTTGTTTTTTCCCCGAATGTACCTCACGCCAGCGTCTGGGCCCGTGGGTTCGAAGGTAGGTCATCGCGTGCTCAACACCGACCTGCACAACATCTTTCGAGTGAAGCTTGAACACCTCAAGAGACTGCCTGAGAACCTCCAGGCTCACGTCCATCCCCCACACCGCATCAACCAACCCGACCTCATCTAGCCCACGGCCAAGGGCGTGCAGATAAGCAAACTGGATACCTTGGTGAAAGTGTCGGTCGATAGCCGACCTGGCACGCTGATGAGATTCGCGAAGAGCAGGGAGCTCGGTTTCACTCACGTCACCCCAGAAGGCTGCAGCACTGGAGCACACACCGAATGACTTAGGCTCCCACCTAGCGCCAGCGACAACGAAAGCTGACCTGAGAGCTTTGAGGCTATCGATAACTGATGTTGGGCAGGTAGGAGCACTCTGACCGAAAACGAAACGAGAGGATGGCACTTCGAGACCCTGCCAGCACGCCATTCGGCTAAAAAGCCCACCATCAACGAACTCTCGCTGAGAGCAGAGTTGCTCCAGGTCGGAGCGCGTTGCGGTCGCGATAATGCTGACGCGAGGATCATATATCAAACCTGTCTTTGTCTCTTTATCTGCTGTACCGTGGCCGAGAATGATGTCGGGACACCCGTGCAGCTCTAGCAATAGTTTTACTTTTTCTTGGTACTGAGGCATCGAGTATCTGGTGTAGACCTGTTTTATCAGTTCATGTCCGATTTCATCAATCGAGAGGGCGCGATTGGGTTCTTCGCTCAGTTGCTTTTTAAAATTGGCAACTGAGCGCGGATCGTTCATGAGAGAGCTAGCAGCGACGCGCGAAACTATTAACCGCGCAGCACTCATAACAGTGGACTTTCGCGCTCCACTTTCTCCGATGAGAACGTGATACCCGTTTTGTGGGGCGTCATTAAATTTGTATGCGCGCTGCACAATCGCAGTCATAACGAACAGAGCAGCGCCGAGAGAAAATTGAGGCTGA
>Ga0163151_10002549_pt1 | contig 27992 bp, 37 predicted proteins | sample OliLakLV19MP5IB2_FD_145596 | JGI IMG/M metagenome (GOLD analysis project Ga0163151, IMG submission 145596) | Freshwater microbial mat bacterial communities from Lake Vanda, McMurdo Dry Valleys, Antarctica - Oligotrophic Lake LV.19.MP5.IB-2 | ecosystem: Environmental > Aquatic > Freshwater >...
CAGCTTGGCCACGTCGGCGGCGGCGGAGACGGACACCTTGCCCTGCTCGACAGCCTCGATGAGCGACGGCGCGCCTTCGGTCTTGACGACGCGAGCGGCACGGACGCTGCGTTCGCTGACGTTCAGCATCCCGGCGGCGGAAGCCTGGGTGACGGATGGGGCTTCCGTCGATGCCAAGAGCGGCAAATTTGCCGCTCTGGAGCCTGCCCGCTCCCCCCATTCAAGGTTTGCGATGCGGGCCGCGACCATCGCGCGCTGGCTTTCGTCCAGGTGCCGGCGGTGGAGGTTGAGGCTGACGACATACGAGACCAGCTCGGCGTCATCGCCCTGCCATTCGCGAAACGTGGGGTCGGCGCCGGACAGGGCGCAGGCGCGATAGCGGTTGCGGCCGTCGATGATGCGGCCGTCAGCGTGGAGCACGATAGGCTCCCGCAGTCCGTTGGCCGCAATGTCATCCGCCAGCGCGCGCAGATCGCCAGCGCCGAGCAAGGGGAAGATTTTTGCTACAGGGTGAAAGTCCCGCGGCGCGTCGTATTTGGCGAGCGCGGTCACGCGGGCCATCAGGCGGCCTCGCGCTCAATCGGATACAGGTCCGGGCGCAGTTCGGATCGCGGAATGCCGGTGATCTGCTCGACGGCGTGCACGTACTCAGCGGGTACCTTGTCCCACTGCCAAACGGCGCTGGAGGTCTTGCCAATCGCCCGCGCAATCTCGCTGCGGATGCCACGCGGACAATCGGTCAAACGGGTCTGCAAATCGGTCATGGCTTGAGTGTAAGCACGACTTACACGGGGGCGCAAGCCTGATTCGACGTTCGCCGAAAATAATGTAAGCTACCCTAACTTTCCGCTTGCGGCTTCGCGTAAGTCGTGCTTACATTCCCATCCAGACGCACAACGCAGCGAGGGCGCGATGAACCGGACGACGAAGGCGGACATTGAAGCGGCGGGCGGCCGCCCCTCCGATGAACAGCGGGCCGATGTTTTGCCCGCGCTGGACGCCGTCTCGCGCCATCTGTACCGGGCGCTGCGCGATCTGGTCGAAGCCGCTGAGGCCGACGGCTGGGACGTTACGCCCAATGAGGCGATCCTGAACGCCAGTCGCGCCGCCCTCGCCCGTGTGTCGCCATGACCGCGCTGATCGCCTACCACAACGACCCGGCCATCAAGACCAAAATTATCGCCCAGCTTGAGGCTCATCGGGCCGCCGACCAGCTGGTCAAGGGCCAGTACTGGGAAGGTGGCAAAGGGTGCGCCGTCGGCTGCACCCTTAATGGCCAAGACCATGCGGAATATGAGGTCCGGTTTGGCGTTCCCGAGATGTTGGCAAGACTGGAGGATGCGATCTTTGAGGGCCTGCCGAACGGGGACGCCATGGAGTGGCCGGTGCGGTTCATGTCATCGATCCGTCCGGGGGCCGATCTCAGTCGCGTCGGGTGGCAGTTCCTCCACTATCTTCTGACTGACGATGCGGTGAATCCCGGCATCAATCACCCGCTTGTTCGTGACGCGATCCGTCAATGCGCCGACGTGGTTGCCGCGCCCGCCAAGGGAATTCCCATTGATAGGATCGCGGCGTGGAGCTCGTGGCGCGCGGCGGTGGGCGCGGCGGTGGGCGCGGCGGATAGCGCGGCGGATAGCGCGGCGTGGAGCTCGTGGCGCGCGGCGATGAGCGCGGCGGAAAGCGCGATGAGCGCGGCGGATAGCGCGAGGAGCGCGCGGAGCGCGGGGTGGAGCGCGGCGGTGGGCGCGGCGACCTTCGCGGTGAGCGCGGCGGGCTTCGCGGCGGAGAGCACGTGGAGCGCGGGGTGGAGCGCGACGAGGAGCGCGGCGAGGAGCGCGGCGTGGCAGCTGATGGCCGAAAAGCTCACCCGTCTGCTGGAGGCCGCATGACCGCGCTGATCGCCTACCACAACGACCCGGTCATCAGACCAAAATTATCGCCCAGCTTGAGGCTCATCGCGCTGCCGACCAGCTGGTCAAGGGCCAGTACTGGGAAGGTGGCAAAGGCTGCGCCGTCGGCTGCACCCTTCATGGCCAAGACCATGCCGAATACGAGGTCCGGTTTGGCATTCCCGAGATGTTGGCAAGACTGGAGGATGCGATCTTTGAGGGCCTGCCGAACGGGGACGCCATGGAGTGGCCGGTACGGTTCATGTCGGCGATCCGTCCGGGGGCCGATCTCAGTCGCGTCTGGTGGCAGTTCCTCCACTGGTTGCTGACTGACGCTGTGGTGAATCCCGGCATCAATCACCCACTTGTTCGTGACGCGATCCGTCAATGCGCCGACGTGGTTGCCGCGCCCGCCAAGGGAATTCCCATTGATAGGATCGCGGCGGATAGCGCGTGGCGCGCGGCGGATAGCGCGGCGGATAGCGCGGCGGATAGCGCGGCGTGGAGCGCGTCGTGGAGCGCGTCGTGGAGCGTGGCGTGGAGCGCGTCGTGGAGCGCGTCGTGGATCGCGGCGGGGAGCGCGGCGAGGAGCGCGGCGGAGAGCGCGGCGGAGAGCGCGGCGTGGAGCGCGGCGTGGGGCGCGGCGAGGAGCGCGGCGAGGAGCGCGGCGTGGCAGATGATGGCCGAAAAACTCACCCGTCTGCTGGAGGCCACATGACCGCGCTCATCTTTGCCTTCACCCACCACGACACGCTGGACGCGGGCGGCCGGACCTTCACCCTGGCCGACTACGAGTGCGAGGGCGAGTTCGACGTGACCACGGACGGCCCCGACGGCGAGGACTGGACGCTGAGCGGCCTCTGGGTGAGCGGCGTGCGCCTGACAGGTCAGGGGAAAGTGATGACCGCCCAGCTCGTTCTGACGCCAGCGCATCCGCTCTACGAGGCGATCAAGGCGACCGCCGAGGCCAAGGTGCTCGACGAGGTGGGCGCCGCCATCGCGCGCGGCGACATTGGCCCGGCGGCGGATCGCGATACGGCGGACGAGGCGCGGTACGAGCGCGAGCGGGAGGGCGTGGAATGAACGCCGAAACACCCCGCCCGCTGACGCCCGCCGATGCTGTGGCCCTCGCATTCGACGAATGCACCGTCGAGATCGACGCGGCACAGGCCCGGCTCATGGACGCCTATCTCGACGCCTCGAACCGGGCGCTGGCGAGCGCGCTGAAACTGGAGGAGAAGCTGTGAGCGAGATCAAGGTTGAGCGAAACCTCCCCCTGGCGGATCAAATGATCAACGCCCCGACCCCCCCGACCAGCCCCGCCGAGTGCGAGGGCGCGTGGCGCGTCCGAATGGACGTGGCCGACGAATGCCACGCGAAGGGCGACTACGCCGCTGCCGCGCACCACTGGCGCAAGGCGGACGAGATCGCCACCCGGCGCGATGAATTGGTGGGCGCGGGATGACCGAGCGCATCCCCGCCACCGACCGCGCGGCCTGGCTCGCGCTCCGAAAGCGCGACATCACCGCATCCGACATCGCTGCCCTGTTCGGCCAGCATCCCTATCGGACGCGCTTTCAGGTCTACGCCGAGAAGACCGGCGCCAGCGACGGCATCGGAGACAACCCGGCCATGCGCCGGGGCCGCATCCTGGAGCCGGCCGTCGCCGAGGCGTGGTTCGAAGAACGCGGCGAGCGGCTGACGAAGTGCGCCGACTACGTGCGCGATCCGGCGCACCGCCTTGGCGCGACGCCCGACTACACCCGCCCGAACGGCGAGCCGGTCGAATGCAAGACCGTCGCGCCTGAAAAGTGGGAAGAATGGCGGGAGGCCGCGCCCTTGGCGTACCAGCTTCAGGCGCTTGTGCAGGCGATGTTGCTGGACGCGCCCCGCGCGTGGCTGGCCGTCCTGGTTGACAACCGGGCGAAGGATTTCCGCGTCTTTGAGGTGCCGCGCCATCCGAGCGCCGAGGCCAGGGTCATCGCCGCCGCTGCCGATTTCTGGCGCGCCGTCGCCGCCGGCGAGGTGCCCGCCGCCGACTACACGCGCGACGGGGACGCCATCGCAGCGATGTTTCCTCGCGACAGCGGCGAAGTTCTGGACCTCAGCGCCGACAACCGCCTGCACGAATTGCTCGCGAGGCGCGCCGACATCAAGGCCAGCCTCACCACCGCCGAGAAAGAAGCCGACGCGATTGACGCCGAGATCAAGGCGAAGATCGGCGAGGCTAGCGAGGCGACACTGCCGGGCTGGCGCGTCACCTACAAGGCGCAGACGAGGCCCGAACGGCTCATGGCCGCCTCGACGTTCAGAGTCCTCCGCGTCACCGACACAAGCAAACCAAAAAGCCGGAAGGCCGCACAGAAGGAAGAAGCAGCATGACCGCCATCGCGCTACGCCCCGTCAACGTCAACGACACCGCCACGCTCACCGCATCGGGCGGCGACATGATGAGCGACACCGCGCTGTTCGAACTCGCGCAGCGCTGGGCGACCGCATTCTCCAAGTCGCAACTCGTTCCCGCGCATCTTCGCGACAAGCCCGCCGACTGCCTTATCGGCATTCTCATGGCGCGACAGCTTCGCGTGAACCCGCTGCTAGTCTTGCAGAACATCTACATCGTCAGCGGCAAGGCCGGATGGGCGGCGAACTTCATGATCGCTTGCGCCAATTCCAGTGGGGTTCTGAAAGGCCGGATCACATGGGAGACGCGCGGCTCCGGGCGCGACATGGAAGTGATGGCGAAAGCGACGACCGCCGACACCGGCGACCTCATCACCGCGACCGTTTCCATGCAGATGGCGCACGCGGAAGGCTGGACGAACAACAAGAAGTACCAAACGATGCCCGAGCACATGCTGCGCTGGCGCTCGGCGACGATGCTCATTCGCCTCTACTGCCCCGAGGTGTTGATGGGGATGCAGACGGCGGACGAGATCGAGGACACGCCGCGCGCCGAGACGAAGCAGATCATCCATTCGCTCGACGCCTTCGCCGGGGAAGATGCAGCAACCGAGGTCGAGACGGGCGCGGCCGCCGACGTCACCGAAGACGCCGCCGATTCCCAGGACGTGCCCGCGATCCCGCCCTCGCAGATGGCCTACGTCGAAGAAGTGGCGCGCCGGTTCGAGTCCTGCGGCGACGACGGCGCGCTCGACGATCTGCTGGCGACGGCGATGGAGAACGCGAAGGGAGACGGTGCGACCGACGAGGTTGTCGCCGCGATTGTCGAACTGGCGAAAACCCAGCGCCTCCGCATCCAGCAGGCTGCGGCGAAGGCCGCGAAGCCGACGCGGAAGCAGTAGCCGTGCCGGACAACGCCGCCACCGCCTACCCGCGGGTAGCTCAGGGGTAGAGCGCGGCGTTCACATCGCCGATGTCGGGGGTTCGATACCCTCCCCGCCCACCATTTTGTTGATCCGGCGAGGCGCGTCACGGCGAGGGCGTCGGCTCCACTGTCACCGCGCGGGGCAGCTCGGCGTTTCCGGCGAGTACGTCCGCGACCTCCAAACGGGCAAGCACCTTGTCAGCCAGCGTCGCGCCCACCGCCTTCGCCGTGTCAGGCGCCCCGGCTTCCAGAATGCGCCCGGCCTCGGCGACGACCTCGCCCACCCGGCCCGGCGGGACCGGCACGCCCGGCGCGGTGCCGATCACCTTGTTGAGCGCGGCCTGCACGACGCGGTTAAGGATCGCATCTACCTTGGTCGCCGTCTCGGCCCCGGCCCTGGCAATGAGCCACGTCCGCACATAGGGCAGGATGATGAGCGCGACGGCGGCGAGTACGACTTCGAGAAACTGGGCCTTGGCGAAGGCGAGAACGTCATCCATTGGAAGGCTCCTATTTTGTGTCCAGCGGCCAGTTGTTGATGAGATAGCTGCCGACGAGCGCGACGAGCGCGAGGACGACGCCCCAAAGCCATCGGATGCCCGTCACGATCCCGGATCGGGAGGCGTCGGTGACGGCCAGGGCCACACGCGACGCCTCAAGCGCGACCACCCTTCGGTCAAGGTCCGCGACCTTCTCCGTAAAATTATCCAACTTGGTCTCCAGAACCGCCATCGTCCGCGATTGATAGGAGAGCGAGCTTTCGATCCGCTGGAGGTGCCCCAGCACATGCGGGGCCCATGCGCCGAAATTGAGAGCCGATCCCCCTTCCGGCGGTGCAGCGTCCAGCGGTTGATGACCGGGCTGATAAGGCGTCATTACCATTCAGGCGTCCTCAGCGGTCGCCGGGCCGATCAGCGTCTTCACCGGGACGGGTTTGTCACTCGGCTGGTCAATCTCAACCTTCAAGGTTTCGGCACCGACTGCGGCCTCAGCCGCCCGCCGCACCGACTCGCGCTCGTTCTGCAACGCCGCGATGACCGCCGCCTCGATCTCGGCGTGCTTCTGGCGCGTAACCTCGACGCCCTCGGCGCGGGATATTTTCTTTTCGGACGTGACCAGTTCCGACTTGAGGCCGTCGATGGACCTGGCCTGGATGACCTGTGCCGCCGCGACGGCGTTGACCTCGCCTTTGACCTCGGCCACTTCCGCGCGCGTCCTGTTCAGCGCGTTGATGATGAGGACCGCCTGCCCGCCAATCGTCGCAATCAGGGTTGCCAGCCCGGCGATGATCGCAATGATGGTGCCGGCGTCCATGGTCTAGCCCTCGTTCGTTGAGATTGCGCCGTTCGCCGCCAGCCTGACGACACGGACGTTCGCAGGCTGTGCGATGCGCCAAGCGGGACGGCGCGCTGCTTTGAGGCGAGTCTTCAGGACACGGATGATATTCACGCTGTCGGCCTGGTTGCCGCCGAGGACGTGGTAGGTGCTCGCGTCCTCGCCCACGTACAGCGCGACGTGCCCGCCGCCGGGGCGCGTAAATGTCAGTACGTCGCCGAGCATCGGCTGCGGCGACTTTTTGCCCCACTTGCCCCAGTTCAGCGCCCACAGCGGGGCCTCTGGAATCGGCCATGCGGCGCGCTTTGCGGCGACGGCGATCAGAAGACCGCACCAGGGCACGCTATCGTGCGTGTAGCCGCTCACCCCGGTCTCGTCTACCCAGCGCATAATGATCGGGTTGTTCTTCGTGCCGGGCGTTTCGAGCGTGCCGTAAAGCGCGAGCGCCTCCTTGAGCATGCGCGGGCCGGGCTCGTTGTTCAGCCAGGCATAGGCGGCGGGGATCGCAGCCATTACTCGACCTCCCCGTCGCTCGTCACCGGGCCTGCATCTGCAAGCGGCGGCGCGTCGTCCGTTGGAACGCCGCTCGCCAGCGGCTCCAGATCGGAGATGGGCGTCGGCTCGAATGTCGCGAGGGGTTCGCCGAGGCCATCCTCGTTTGCGATGATCGGAAGATCTGCCTCCGGCTCGGGCGGGACTTCGGCGATCACCTCGCCCTCGCCCTGGAAACGCGGCCAGCCATCACGGTCCGCGACGAGCGTCGCGCCCGCCTCGATCACTGCAAGAAGCGCCTCGCGGCTCAGCGGTTCGACCGTCACCAGCCGCACGACAGGCACGCTCGGCGTCACGACGACGTTGCCGCGATGCTGGAGCGCCGCGCCGGTCGGCGCCATCGCAAACATCGCCCAGTGCTGGTTGGATTCCGTCATCAGAACGCCGTCCGGTTCGCCATCCATATTGTCAATGAGGCGGACGGGATCGCCGTCGGGGTTGGGGATTTCCAGCGTCGATAGCGCGGCGAAGAGGGCGGGCTTGGACTCGGCGGACAGCAAATAGGTGGCTTTCATGGCGAATAGTCCTTTCAGGGTGGAGGGGTCAGGAAGATTGAACGAGGCGGAACAGGTCGTTGTCGGATAGGCCACGGTTGAACCAGGCGATCCGGCGGACAGGGCAGCGCGCGCCGTTGCCGCCCTGAACGTTGCCGACATTGAGGAAGCCGGGCAGATCGGCGCTCGGGTAGGTGGGCCTCGTCGTGAGGTCGACCGGCGTTTCGCTGCGGTTCGTCAGCAGCCGGCGGCGGCCGTGGCTGTAGCGGTACGCCATCTTCGTGATCTCGGCCTGGTGGTTGGCGGAGATAACCTGAGAGACCGGATCGTTTGTCACGAGGTCGGACCTGAGCGAATTGCCCGACAGCGACGACGCCGTGACAACGTGGTTCGCGCTGATGTGGTGCACGCCCAGCGGCGTCGTGTTTTCGATAGCCGCGATGTTCGAGCTGCGCATCGCGGGGCGAAATTCTGCAAACAGTGTCCCCCCCGACCCGAGAAACCCCAGCGTAGACATGATGGCCGTCGACACCTTGATCGAGTCCGAGGCCCGCGCCACGGTCGATCCAGCCGTTTCGATCCACGACGACACCCCGCCCGTGCCAATTTCGATCTGGCCGTATCCTGCGAAAAACGAGGCCGTCGTCGAGCCCAGGTAGGATGCGACGCCTGCCTCATCGCGAGACTGCAATTCAGTCGTGCACGTCGTCGCGCCGCCCGCTGTCGCCATCGCGACGGACAGGCGATAGATTTGATCGCCGATCTGGGTTGCGATGTAGCCGGAGAAGTCGCCGGTCGCCGTCGTCGCGCCGGTCTCCATATCCAGTTCGACGGTGGTCGTCTTGGCTGTCGAGTCGATGAGCTTGATCGCGCAATGCCGGCGCTCGCTGCGACGCACGAAGAACGAGGACGTCACCTCGTTTCCGCCTGTCACGTCGACATCGAACGTCGCCTTATGTTCGGCGGTGCTGGCGGTCTCCAGCATTCGATTCATGCTGGTGACGCCATCCGGGCCGACATGCTGCAACGCGCCGCGCGACAGGTTTGCGAACGTCATCGTCGAGAGGTCGCGCGATTGCGTGAGCAGGTTCGTCGCGCTGCCCTCGGGGCGGATGCCTTGCAGCTGACCCTGATTGTCATAGACCCACGGCAGGGCGTTCGCCGTGGTTAGAGCGAAGCGGCCGTTTGCGCCCTGAATGAATTTGGCCGCAGTCGTGATCGTCAGTTCCGTTTCCAAATTGAACGGCACATCGTCCGTTCCGCCTGTCAGAAGCTTGTGCGACCGCGATGGGTTCACGAAGTCGAGCCAGATGCCGCCGAGGTTCGATTCCCCCAGCCGGTCGGAGACGTATTCGCGCAGTGCCATGTCGTTTTCTCCAACGAAAAAGCCCGCCGTCGTGGCGGGTTGAGGTTGTCTTGTATTTAGTTTGTCTCAGCCGATGATCGCGTCTGGACCCTCGTCGGCCTTCCGGCCCTTGCCGCGCTCCAGCGCCTTGCCCTGGCGGGTCCGCGCGAACAGCGCTCGTGCGTTCGCCACCTTCTCTGGCGGCGCTCCGATTGCCGAAAGCACGACGGACGGGTCCTGCCCGCCGCGCATCAAGCCGGAGCGGCACCCGTCGCAGAGCATCTTGCGCTGGCCAATAGCGTCGAGTCCCAGGCACACCGCGCAGGTCGGACGCCACGCCTCGCACGCCTCGCACTGCGCCAGGTCGGGCGGCTCTTCGTTCGCCATCTGCCGCGTCGGGCTGGAATGCCGCACCTTCAGGCGCTTGGCTTCATCCGCGCGAGAAAGGCCGCCCAGATGATCGGCCATGCTCGGGGCCTGCCACGTCATGCCATTAACCCCAATTGCGCGCGCCACTTGACCTTCTGATCCGCCGTCGTCCGCGCAACCCAAGTCGGCGCGGTGGCGGTGTAGTATTTGACGGTGTGCGCGCCGGTGAAGCTGCCCGTGCTGGCGAGGCCGGAGACGGTCTGGATCGTCACCTGAAACTCGTTGCCGCCGTGAGTTCCCAGCGCGCCGGGGTTGATCTCGATGGAATAGGCTTTCGTCGCGGTCGTGTTCGATGCGTGGTTGTAAACCAGCCGCTGCCGCCCGCGTTCGATGAAGCCGCCGCCCGTCGCGTCGCTCCAGCAAACGACGTCGACCTGTCCAGAATAGGGCTCGCCGGTGCCGCCGGTCTCGCCAGTGATGATGACGCTGCCGTCGTAGACGTATTTACCGTTCCAAGCGTCGGCCGCCGCAGCCTTGTTGCCGACGCGAGTGGTCGATCCGGCCCCGAACGTCATGGTGACCAGCGTCGTCGCGCCGACCGTGTTTTTCAGTTTTAGAGACGGCGTGAAACCCGTCGTCGAGACCGCCAGCGCCAGGTCTTCCTGCACGAACGGCGAGGTGACGCCTGTGTCGGAAAGCTTGCCGCCGCCAAGGAAGATCACCCGTGGCGCGACCGGATAGGCCGTCGCGAAGGTCACCGCCACGTCGTCTTCGCACTCGCCCTCCTGCACCCCCGTGGCCAGCGGCATGGAGTCGCCGGTCGCCTGCGTCTGCACCGCGCCGATGGCGATCTTCAGGGGCTCGCCCGCCGCGTTCAGGTTGAGGCTGGTCTTGAGTTCCTCAACCGTCGGCAGGCGCGGACGTACCATGCCCCAGCGGATGCGCTTGGTCGCATATGCGCCGCCGGTCGCGGCAATGTAGTTGCCCATGACATAGCAGCGGATCGCCGTTGGAGCGCCTGCGGGTGTGCCGGAGGTCGTGCTGACAGGGCGGATCAACGTGCCCTGATAGCGTTGGCCCACCACGCCGTTCCCGTGCGCCGTCCAGAACGAGAAAATATAGTCGTAGAAGTCCGCCCCATAGAGCACCCGGATCAGCACCCCCGAACGGCGGAAGTCGCCGCTCACAAGTTCAATGTCGTAGTCCATCGCCATGCGCAACGGCGAGACGAGGCCGGGCACGCGGAAGTCGGCCGCCGTCGAGTTCAGGTGCCAGTCGCTGCCCGTCGCCGTGGTGTAGTTGCAGTCGAACCACCACGATCCGTAAGCCGGGGCCGTCGTCGTCTTGGCGACCGTCACCGTGCCGGTCTGCACCCAGTTCGTCGGCAGAGCCGCCGCCGGCGCCCACTTCTGGAAGTACGGATCGCGCAGCAGGCTGGCGCCCTGGTTGTCCATCGCGGGCAACGGCATAAGCGGAATGCCGCTCGTCACCGCCGTCCAGGCCGTCCAGGTCCCGTCGCGTGAGGCGTCCTGTCGCGGATCGAAGCGCGCGCGGACTTCCATTGCCTGCTCGGGTGGAATGCCCTGCGTGATGATCTCGACGCCGCCTGAAGGATCGCCCACGACCACCGTGGATGCGTCCGTCCCGCCGCTCTTGCGCACCTGGATCAACAGCCGGATCGTCGTCGGATCGGCCGGCGCGGTCCATGAGACCTTGATCGCCGGGACCGTGCCGTTGGCCGATGTCACCGTCGCCGCCGCGACCGTGAAGCCCGTTACCGCCAGAGCGCCCGGCGCGGTGGTCGCCAGATAGTCGCCGGTGCCGGGCGTCAGCTCATCGCTCGCCGCCGTCCAGGTGTAAACCGCCGTCTCGATCTCGCGCAGCCGCACCCGCTTGCGGAAGTCGCCCTGATCCTCCTCAGCCTCGACGAGGAATTTCACCGTGTCGCCGCCGAGATAGCGGCTTGATGTCCAGTCGATCCAGTCGCCCGCCTCGACGTTCGCGAACCGCGCCGGCAGCGTCAGCGACGCCGTGCGCTCCAGCCGCGCCTTGCGGCGCTCGATCTCGGCGATGCGCTGCGCCCGTTGATGCGTCTGAACGAACGGGAGTTCGATGGTCTCCTCGTAGGGCCGCCCGTCCGTGGTTACGTCGGCATAGTCGCGGCGCATCGGGGCGCTCGTCACTTCCCAGAACTGATAGGGTTCGACGTATCGGCCGATCACCGTGTTGACGCGGTTGTTCTTGTCGAGAAACCCCGAGAAGATGATCGGCGTGCCCTCGACGATATCGGCGTCCGTGATGCTCGCGACGACGCTCTGCCCGAAACCCGGCTGGATCAGCACGCCGCCACGGGTCGGCACGATCATGCCGCCCATGCACTGCGCGAAGTTCTCAAGCACGTCGATGAACGGCTCGTCCGAGCGGATCATCGCCCCGCCGTGATAGGCGAGCTGCGTTCCGCCCGCTTTCAGCGGAATAGCCGTGTCGCATGCGTTGATCGCCGCGATCCAGTCCTCGCCCGGCGCTTCGTCCGCGCTCAGGCCCGGCCCCACCATCAATTCGTCGCCGTTGTAGACGCCGCGCAGGAAGTTGTACGACATCAGCGCGAGGTTGGTGCTGTAGCTCCATGTCGTCGGGTCCGCGAAGCGATGCAGCCCCGATCCGCCCGGCACCGTCGAGTCGATGCGTGGATCGTAGAGTTTCATGCCCTCCAGTTGGAACTTGAAGTTCGGCCGGCCGCCGCTCCACACTTTGTCGTTGGCCTTGTACTCGACGATAATGACGGCGCACCCGCTGGCGATATCGGCGGCCGTCCACTTGCCAGCGGAGGCCGTCACGATGCTGGCGGGAATGGTCTGCGACGCCGTGCCCGGCAGGAACCAGACGTTTAGATGCGCCGTGCCCGAGATCGTGAAACTCGCCTGCGCGCCGTCCGCCGAATAGCCGTAGAACAGATCGCCGACATAGAACCCGGCGAAGGTCGTCACCTGCGTGTCGCTGACCTTGATGATCTGGACTTCGTAGTCGTTATTCGTGCCGTGGGTGAAGGCGTAGAGCAGATGCCCCGCCGTCAGCAGCGGCCCCATCGCGACGAAGCGCGGACCTTCGCCCAGCGTCAGCGTCAGCACATCGGCCTGACGGTCCTGGGCCGCGTTCTTCCGCCGCGACGCCTTGAGCCACGAAGCGACCTCCAGCGCCCCGCCGATGATCGTCGAGACGATAATCGCGGTTGTGATCGCCGCCCCTTCGACGATGGCGATAGCGAGCGGAATGAGGAACGCCATCAGCCCGCCCCGAACCTGAATGCGTGCGTCACGGCGCTCCTGTGCGCCCGCACGATGCCCTCAGGCGCGATCCCCACCATCTCGCGGCCGTCGAATACTCCCAGCCCGCCGCCGAAGGCCGTGCCGTTCGGAACGAAGCCCACATCCCCCGCCGCCATGAAGCCCAGCTGCAGCGCCTCAAGCCGGGCCTGCGCCAGGTCGAGCAGCGTGCCGTAGCCGGCGCGCTTGAGGCTGCCCAGCGCGCCGCGCAGCGACTTGTAGCCGCGCATGCCCTTCAGCAGATCGGCCGCCCCAAGGCTCAGTCCATAGTCGGCCACATAGACCGCGCAGTCGTTCACGCCCCAGCGGAACGGCGAGCGCGCCCGTGCGTCGATGAAGGCAACCGCCTCCTCCGCCCGGTTCACGACTTCTGCACGCCGTAGCGCCCCCCGCCGGACCAGCTGCGCGCCGAGCCGCCGCCGAGCGCCGCCGCCGCTCGTTTCGGACCACGGCCGCCCCAATAGAGAACCAGCTCGCCCGCTGACGACACGTAGCGATGTGAGCCGTCGGTTGTGGAGATAGTCCGCTGATCCTGGTCGGCCGTCAGACGCCCGCTATTGCGGCCCAGCCCGCGCGCGACGCCCTCAAGCCGGAAGGCGATAGTCGAAGCGCCCCCTATCGTGTCCTCGATGCCGATGCTGTCGACCGCGCCGCGAAACCACGGCACGGAGCCCAACAGCGTCGTGCCGTGCTGGTCGTAGATCAGCCGGTGCTGAACCACCGCCTTGCCGCGCATGTCCTGCTCAAGGACCGTCGGCACCAGCGCCGAATGCAGGCCCGACAGGCGAACCTCTATGCCGATCTCCGACGCGCCGATCTCGAAAGCCGCTGGCGTCGCAAGGCCCGGTTCTGACAGCGGCGAGTAGGTGTAACCGTCCAGCGTCAGGTCGTGATAGCCGCCCCAGATGCACGACGGGATCGCCGTCATCACCCTCAGCGCACCGGACAGCAAAGCGGTGCCCGCCGCCATCGCAGCGATGGCCGCAGCGTCAATTGTCCGGGCCATTTAGGCGACCAGGACCTGGCGGGCGGTGAAGCGCTCGCGCCATTGCTCGTCGGTGTCGCTAGGCGCCGGATCGCGGCTCGTCATCTTCATCAGGCAACCCGGCTGCTTCAGCGTCGCCACGCCCGTCGCGTGCGCCGGGACCGTTGCCCAGACCGCCGGGTTGACCGTCACCGCCGCGACGCCCGCCGCCGCCGTGATCGTTTCCAGCGCGCGGACGAGGTGGAATTTCGTGCTGCTCGTCCAGCGGAAGCCAACAGGGTCGCCCGCCGTGATGACGAACGTCGAAGGGAGGCCGGTCAGCGTCAGTACCGTCCGCGTGCCGTCGAGACTCCAGGTCGATGCGTCGCCAGTCGCGAACGATCCAGCCGCCCCGCCGTGCCGCGCCAGTGTCGTGAACGGATCGGCCGCCCCGACCGTCGATGGCTTGATCGATGCCGGACACGGCATGCGAATGTCGCGCCCGATAAACTGGTTTGCCGAGCCCGCCAGACTGTCGAGCCACGCCTCCCACAGCGCCTGTTCCTTGTCGTTCATCGCGACGGCTTCGGCCTCCATTTCCCAATAAGGAAAGCCGAATTGAATAGCGTCTGTCTTCAGCGAGCCGTCCGGCGATGACAGGTCATTGCCGCGGCGAAGGCTGAACCGGAATGAGCCGAAGCGGTATGCGGGCAGGGCACGCGGGTACGTGATCGCCACTACTGCCCCCTGCCCTTGCGGATCGTGCGCCGCTGATTGCCGTCATTGACGATTCCGGTGACGCGCGCCCGCTCGGTCTGATCGCGCACCCTCAGCTTGGCGTCGAAGCGCGCCTCGGCGACTTCAAGTTCGCGCCGGATCGCCCGCACCTCGTTAGGTCCCGCGCCCCCCTGGATATTGATGACCGGCGCGAACACGGCGGATACCGATGTCGTCATCGAGGCCGGGCGCGCGGTTGGAATGCGCGGGATGCTGGGCATCGCCGGAATGCCGACCGGCCCGCCCATCGCGTAGCCGGGCAGCGCCCCGCGCCGCATCCGTTCAAGGTTGTCGACCCCGATACGGGCGGTCGCTGCCTTGTCGAAAACATACTCGCCGCGATGAACCACCCCGGCCGGTTCGTGTTTCGCGCCCGGTCCGGTGTAGCCGCCGTCGGAGTAGGCGTCCTGACGCCGCTCGAACGACGCGATCTCACGTTGCCGTGCTTCGGCCAGCGGCTGTTCCGCCGCGTCGCTGTACGGCGAGGCTATAGCCGCCTGTGCGCCGCGCTCGGGATCGGCCCGCATCGCCTCAGCCGAGCGCACGCCGCCAGCCTCGCGAACGTCGGCCTTGCTCCAGACGACCTCGCCCTTGTGGACAATGCCGGCCGGTTCGTTCGTGGGGCCGGGACCGGTGTAGCCGCCGTCGGAGAAGCCAAGCCCACTGATCCCAGCCGAAACGCCACTGGAAATGCCCGGCGATCCACTGCCGCCGCTGAACAGACTGCCGAGAATGTCGCCGATGCCACCACCGCCGCTGCCGCCGACGCTGGCCAGCGCGAGAGCCGCCGCGTTCGCCGCCGCTGTCAGGCCCGCCAGCGATGCTGTCGCGGTGATCTGCTCGACCGTCAACGCCGCCGTCTTGGCGGTCTGCTCGGCGACGGCCGTTGCCGACTTGGCTGCCGCATTGCTCCAGTCCGCGCCGGCCGCATCAAGCCCGCCGGTGATCTCGCCGAACCCACTATTCCACATCTGATCGAAGACCTGACTCAGCCAGTTCTCGATGGGCCGGAACATCGCCTCTGCGACGATATCCTGAAGGCCAGTCTTGAGCGAAGTGAGGAAGCCCTCGAAGTCACCTTCGCTCAGCGCGTTGATGCCGTCGCGCGCCGCCGACATGAAGGCGGCGCGGCTGCGCAGATAGAGATCGTTTTCCCGCTGTTCCCCCGCGCCCTTGGGGTCGATGCGCGTCACCTCGCTTCCGGCCGCCGCCTGCCGGATGCGCATGGCCGCCGCGATCTGCGACTCGGCCCAGGCTTGAGCGTCGGCCCCTGACGGCGGCCGCATCGAATAAAGCAGCGCCAGGGCTTCCGCCGCCGTGCCGCTCGCGCCCGCCATGCGCAACAGCGCATCGATCTGGGCGTCCATCGCCGCCTGCGCGCCGCCCGCATCGGCATCGAATGCGCCACGTGAAACGAGCCGCGCCAGTTTCTCGAACTCGCCTCGCGCCTCGGCCGTCTTGTCGCCGAAGCGCTCGATCACCTCCCCCGCGACCGCCGCATTCGCGTCGAAGTTCTCCAGCGCCGCAGCGCCGCGTTCAAAGGCAGCGGCGTTCGCCGGGTCGCCGGCAGCGGCCGCCCGCAGGCCCTGCACCGCCAGCGTGATCGAACCCACCTGCTCGGCATAGGCTACGGCCGCGGCGATCTCGGCGTCACCCGAGACGGCGGACCCATCGATCCCCTGCGCTGCGGCAGCGGCGCGGACCTCGGCGATCTCCCGCAGTTCCAGCTTCAGCGCCTCGGCGGCCAGACGCGCGCGCTCGAAGTCGGCGTCGTCAAATGGCTTGCCGCGCTCGAAGTCGGAAACCGCGAGTTCGGTGAGCGCATCCCGCCGCTCCAGAAGCGCGCCGGTCGACTCCTTCAGCATCCGGTCGAGATCGCCCTGCGCCGCCGCCTGGTCCTTGATCGAGTCCTTCGATGCCTTCGCCGCGTCTTTCGCAGCCTTTGAACCCGCTTTGCCCTCGCGGTCGCCAATAGTGGCAAGTGTGTCGTTGTATTCCTCAAGCGCGCCCTGCCTCAGCGCTGCAAAGTCCAGCGCCTCGCCCGTCGCGGACTTGATGCCCTTCTCTTTGGCCGCCGCGATCTCTTCGAGCGTGACGCGGTACTTTTCGGCCGCCTGAGCCCGCTGGCCCTGAAGCTCAAGCGCGCGCTTCTGGAATGTCTCGGCCTTGACGCCCGTTCCCGTTCCGCCGGCACCTTCGCCGCCATCCGGCAGGGGGGTGATCTTGCCGGACTCGGCATCGGCAATCGCGTTCCAAAGCCGCTTCGCCGAGTCCTCGTCGAGTTTGACCTGCGCTTCCAACAACGGCGTGCGCTGGATAATGGAGTCGACCTCGGCCCGGCCGCGCTCGATCTCGACACGCTCCATCGTGCCGATCCCCTCGCGGTTGGGGTCCTGCCAAAGCGCGGGCAACAGTTCGCCGTGGCGCTTTCGCATCGCCGCGAGTTCCTGCTTGCCCGCCTCGGCCCGCAGGAATGCCTCGGCCTGGGCGGCGCGCCATGCGGCGATAGCCTGTTCACGAAGAAACGTGGTGCGCAGCTTGGTCGACTCGTTGGCCGCATCGGTCGCCGTGTCGACCCCCATCAGCGCTCCGATCAGGTCGCGGTTCGCTCGATTTGCGCGCTCTGTTTCCGTCGCGGCGGCGCTATAAGCCTCTTCGGCCATCGCGAGCGCGTCATTTATCCTTTCCGTCCCGGCTGCAACATCCGCGGCGGAAACCGCCGCATCATCCGCCGTTGTCGCGAAGTAGGCGAGGCCCACCCCGACTGCCGTTATGAGCGCGCCGACAGGCCCGCCGAAGGCCCGCAACAGCCCCGAGCCAAGGCCGGCCATAACCGCGCCGGTCGCGCTCGCCCGCGTGCCCAGCGCAACGGACCACGCCGCTGCGACGCGCATCTGGCCCGTGAAAGCGACCAGGCCCGTTATTGCCGCCCCGATGGCCCGCGCCGCGAACCGCCCGATCAGGATGGTGGACAGCGTTATGATCGCGCCCGCCAGCAGGTCCGCGTTCCGGGCTACCGCATCCAGGATGGCGACGATGGCCTTGGACGCCCCCACCGCATCATCGACCGACGCGATATAAGCGCCCATCGAATTCGCGAACACGACGCCCGCCTGGGCGACCGTCATCTGCGTCGATGCAAAGCTGGCGTCGATGTCCGTGCTGGCCCTCAGGATCGCCTTCGCCACGCGATCCGAGACCAGCGCGCCTTCCTCGCCGAGCTGCTTCAGCTTGCCGACAGTCGTCCCGAACTCGGCCGCGATGGCCATGGCAAGGCGCGGCGCATTCTCACGCAGCGACATTAACTCCTGTCCTTGCAGAACGCCCGCGCCCATCGCCTGCGATAGCTGCAAAGCCGCCGATGCCGCTTCGTTCGTCGTGGCTCCTGAGACCGTGAACGCCTTCTGCGCCGTCTCGGTGATCCGGGCGACTTCCTTCTGCGAAAGCCCCAGTTCCTGCGATGCCAAGGTCAGGCGCGAATACAGCCGGACAGTCTCGCCGATGGCCGAGCGGCTGCGGTTCGCGACGGCCAGCAGCTCGTCCATTCTCCCGGCGACGTCGCCCTGCGACACGCCCACCGCTTTCAGCCTGTTCTCGGCCGACGTCCAGGCATCGGCCATGCCGAGGATTTCGCGAACGCCAAGCCCCGCGAGGGCCGTCCGCGCGATCCGCCCGACCGACTGGAAGTTCGCCCGCATCGACGCCGCGACTCGCGCGTTCTGCCTTTCCATCGCGTCGTGCGAGCGCCGCCACGCCGCCTCCGCCTGACGCGCCGCTCTCGCGTTCGTTCGCTCGACCTGGCTGATCCGCCGCTCGGCCACCGCCGCAAACCGCGCCATGTCCTTTTCGGCACGGTTCGAGCGCGCCTCGATGATCGCGATCAGCTTTTGAACGTCGTCACGCATCGCCGGCCTCCCGCTGCGCCATCAAGGCCGCCATCTGTGCTTCTGTGGGCGCCGCCGCCGGGCCGCCCCTGCCCTTCTTGCCCTTGGCCGGCGCGTTCGCGTCGTTCCAGCCGTCAACCGCCGCGACGAACTCGAACAACATCATGTCGCCCGCCACCGCGATCAGGCCGGGGATCACAGCCGCCGTTCCCCAGAACTCACCGGGGTCTAGTCTTGTGTCTCGGCTGTCGCGCTTCCGGCCGCCGCCGGCTCTTTTTTTACGCCGAGACTTTCGGGCACGTACAGCGCGTCCGAAACCACCTGCATCGCCACGATCAGCGAAGGCTCATCCGGCTTGTCGCCCGTGCCGATGTACAGATCGCACACCCGCACCGCGTCCGCCGCCGTAGCCCCGCCGCCGATCAACGCCAGCCGGAGCACCTGATAGATATCGACGATGGACGGAGTGCCCGACATGAGCCGCCGGCTGATCGCGCCGAGACCGCCCTGAAACTCGCCGGGCATGATCGCGGCGAAATGCAGCCCGACAATGCGCTCCAACTCGATCCGCATCTTCATGGGCAGGCGGAACGCATAGGTCCCGTCCGCCCATTCCAGCGTCAGCACTAGGACTGCGCGCCGTGCGTGATCGCGCCTTCCGCCAGCGCCAGTTCGATGCTCATGGAGCCAAACGCCTCCGTCAGCGCGTCCTGGTTCTGCAGCGTCATCTCGCGGATGATGCACGCCGCCGAAATGCGCGAACCGCCGGAGATATCGACGCGCCACGTCCGCACCGTGCCCGCCGCGCGCAAGGTGTTTAGCGCGGTGAAGAAGGTGTAGTCGTAGTGCCCGCTGCCCGAGATAACGAGGTCCTCGGCCGTCTTGCGGCGATAGCGGCCGGGGATGCCGAACGGCGTGGCGTTGTCGCGTACCTTAACCTCGGCGATGTCGTTGGTGAGGTTGGCTTCGATCTCGTTGATCGCGCCGATGAACGACCACGATCCCGAGCCGTTCGAGTCGTAGTAGAGGGCGAACTTATAGGCTTCTAGGATAGCAGGAATGGCCATAAGAGGGCTCCATTGAGTAGGAAGGGCGACGCCTCGCGGCGTTGCTGGTCGCGGTTGCCCATTCCGCGGTTAGGGCAGCCGGCCGAAGCCGGTTTCTCGTAATGTCGTCAGGCGAGGCCGAGGACGGCCTTTACATCCACCATCGCGTGGGTGGTGCGCCCATCGGGATCGGGCATAACCCGGCCGCCCCGCGCGCGTAGTTGCTTCAGCAGCCAGCCCGTAACGGTGGGCGTCGCGAGATCGAGCGCGTCGATCACCGCGGCCTGCATCTTCTTGGCTTCGACACGGCCCGGCGCGCGCGACCAGCAGTCGATCTGCACATGCACCTCGCAGGCTTCATTGTCGGGCCGTCCGAACTGAAGCACCTGTTCCGGCCCCAGCGATACGAACGGAAACTCGGTCGCCGGCACCACGGCATTGATCTGCGGCGCGCGGTCGTAGGATCGCGCGGCTACAAGCGCCACGACGCCTGCGTTCGCGCGCAGGATGGCGATCAACGCGGCCTGTAGAGGCAGGCTCCCGTCCTTCATGGCGCAGGCGCTCCGTAATTCTTAAACAGTTTGCGAAACGCCGCGGCGAAGCGACGTTTGAACTCGGGCTTATTCGCGCGCCACGTCGGCCAGAAGAACGGCTGTGCCGGTGTTTTGAAGGTGCCAAACTCAACCCATCCTGCCCAATAGACGCGATCATCGCCCGCGCTCACCGTCGCCTTCAGCGCCTGCGTATCGACGACATTGACGATGCTGTCGCGCAGGTCGCCCGTGTCCACCGGAACGAGGCGCTTCTGCATGTCGACCAGCTCATCGCCGGAGGTGCTGACGACCTCGCGCATGTGGCGCCTGATCCGCCCGTCGAGGCCGTCAACCCACGCACGCCGCATCGCCTTGACGCTGGCGCGACCTTCACGGCTGAGGGCCATCACGCTGCGCTTCCGGCCTCGATCACGAACTCTATCCACATCATGTCGGGCGTCGGCACGATGCTGCGCACGTTGCCGACTACACCGGCGTAGGGCGCGGTGTCGAAAACAACCCGATCCGCTTCCGTGATCGTCTTTGTCACCGACGACCGGCGCACCGTCAGCGTGCCGCGCAGCGTCGCCTCCAGTCGTCCGGCCTCCAACTGTTCGCGCCCAAACTCGGGACGGAACGACGCCGACAAGCGCAGCGCATTTATAACCGTCGCCCATCCGCTCGTCGTCGCGTTGCCGTAGCCGTCGTCGCCCGCCACCGTCCGCTGAAACGTGACGCGGTGGCGCAAACGGCCGGCCTCCATTGTCAGAGGCTCCAGACCCGGAACGGCGCGAGGAGGCGCTGAACCGTGACGGACATATTCACCGCCGTCGGCGAACCGACAGCCGCGCTCTCGCGATGCGCGTAGAGGTCGGCCGTCATGATCTTGATGGCCGCCAGGATGGCCGCAGGAATTGTCGCATAGCCCGCCACATACGACACGCGGACGCTTTCCGGCTGCGACGAACGGGACGGCCACGACTGGTTCGCCGCCAGCACGACGCGATCCCCTTGAACTTCATAGACCGAAGTGGCGAGCGTCTGCTGGGCTTCGGCGGTGTCAAGATAGGTGACGGCGGAAACCGAGATGACCGGCGGAAACGGCAAGGGCATCGTGTCGTCGAATTCGTCCAGGCGTACTTGGAGAGTCTGCTGTCCAATCGCCCGCCCCAGCCATCCGGCCGGGCCGTCGATGTGCGAGGTCGCCGCGCTAATACAGGCGGCGATGAACGTGTCGTCGTCGGAGTGCTCCACGCGGAGGTGCGCCTTCTGATCGACAGTGCTAACGACGGCCGCAGGAGGCGTAACGACGACGACGCGCATCTGGCTAGGCCGCTACGGCGGCTGTCGCGGCGGAGGTCGCCACCGCAGAGACGCCAAGGTTCGTCGCCGTGACGGTGCATTTGATCGCTGCGTCCGCGTCCGGTGCGGCCAGAAGCCGCGTCGATGCCGTGGCGCCCGTGATCGGGCTGCTGCCCCGGTGCCACTGATAGGCGTAAACGTCGGGCGTGTTGCTCCACGTCCCGGTCGAACATGTCAGCGTCTGGCCTACGGTCGTCGTGCCGGTGATAGCGGGCAGAACCGAATTGACCGGCAGCTTGAGCGCAGCATCTGCGCCGCGGCTGGCGGCGCGCCGGCCGCTGTAGGTGGTTCGCGGACCGCGCATCTATTTGTCCTTCGCCGAAATGATCGCCTTGTTCAGCAACGCAGGCTCTTTCTTGTTCGCCGGGGGCGCGTCGGCCTTGGCCGCCGCCTTGCCCTTAACTTCAACCGCCAGCCCCTTTTCGATGAGCTTCTGGCCGGTGTCGTCGGACACCTCGAATTCCTCGCCGGGCGCGATGTTGTCCGCCTTCACAGCCGAGACGTGGAGGGTGTCGGTCGCCTTGAGTCGCATGGTTGTGTCTCCGTCAATTCCGAAAGGTACGAGGGGCCAGCGGATGCCAGCCCCTCGCCAGTGCTTACGAGGTCAGGTCTGTGACCTGATCGCTAAAGTCGCCCTTGGTGAACGCGAGCGTGTTGTACACGGCGAGGGCCAGTCTCTCCTCGGCCAGAATGGTGACGAGGTTCTTCCGGAAGTTCTGATCGTCCTCGGTGCTGATTTCGACGCGCGCATCCATGCGGTCGAAGATCTGCGCCGCGTCGCGGAACGCGCCGACCAGGAACTTGTCCACGGTCATCGCGGGGGTCTCGACCACGGGCAGGCCCCACAGCCGCGGCTGGCTGATCTCCCTTGGGTTGCCGATGATATAGGCCCCCGCCGTGTCCTTCGTCGTCTCGATCCCGAACCAGTCGGTCGGGTTGAGAACGATGCCGGACGGCGGGATGTTGGCGAGGCTCGCCTGCAACATCGCTGCGCGAATGACGTCCAGTTTCGTCGGAGCCGTCACGACCGCAAGGTTGGCCGTGGAGGCCGTCGCCTGCGTGTAGATGCCGTTCAGGTCTGTGCCGGTGCCGCCGCCATTGAGCAGCTGGTTGTCCTCGACATACCGCAGGCCATAGATCAGGCGCCCGTTGATGTAGGACTGCAGCATCGGCACGTCGTCCAGAATCTGGCGTGTCGCCTGGACCCAGTGCGCGATGGTCGTCACGGCTCCATTCACGACCTCGAACTTGATCTCGGACTGAGGCTTCGCGGTGCCGGCGGTTTCAGTGTGGGTCGCCGCCGAGTTCGTATAACCACTCTCTTTGACGTACTGGATCGCGGACGAATTCGTCCGGCCGGGCGCAATCAGATCGCGAACGGTCATCTTGCGGAGATACGGCGAGACGATGCCGGGGATGCGGTCGGGCACCAAGAGGTCGCCGGCCGATCCGTCCGCGTCGGTCGCCAAGGACGAGATGATCGCCTTGGTCTCGACGCTGATACGCCCGCGCGGATTGCCGAGCCACGCCTTGACGCCATCGTTTTCGGTGACGAACTCGCCGAGCGACTTGACGCGCCCCTTTTCGTTGGGGCGATCACGGACCATCTTCTGCTCGATGTCGTCGAGCCGGGCCTTGGCGGCGTTTACCGCGACCAATGCTTCGTCCGCCGCCTGCTTCGCGCCGGCCGTGATCGGCTCACCCTTCTCGGCCTTGCCGAGAGCGTCCGTCGCGATAGCCTTGATCGCGTCGAACTTCTTGTCGAAGTCCGCGCGGAATTCCGCAGCCATCTCGGCCGCGCTCTTGGTCTCTGACATTTTCGTGCCCTTTCGAGCTTGAGGGTTAGGCGCGGAGCCCCTTGAGGAACTCGTACGCATCGTTCGCCTTGCCCTCAGATTCGCTCCGAATGGCCTTTCCATAACCAACGGAGGCGATCCGCATGGCCATGGCCTTCGGGACTCCTGCATCACGCAGAACGTCCTCGAATTCCTTTATTGATGGAGGCTCGCCGTCACGCAGACGGCGCGCGAAGTCGGTCAGAGCCTCGGACTTGACCGCACTCACGCGGGCGCGATGGTTTGCCGGAAAAGACACAAGCGAAGCCTCCAGCAGGTCCAGTTCGATCAGCTTGCGCATCGCCCCGTCCGGCTCCGTCTTGACTTCGCGATAGCCGATGCTGAGGCCACGGATCGCCCCGCCCTTCAGCAGGATGTGAGCTTCGTCGGCGCGGCGGACTCCCTTCAGCAACCGCCCCTGGCCCCACAAGCCCTTGCCGTCCTCGGCCAGGTCATCCCAGACGCCGATAGGCTCATCTGGATTGTGCTGCCAAAGCAAGAGCGGCTTCGTGCCCTCCCGACGATGCTTGGCGAGGCTTTTGCCGAACGCCCCGGGCACCACGATCTCGCCATAGCTGTCCACGTTGCCGGCGACGCTGACATGACCTTCAAACGTGCCCTCTTCCGACAGGTCTTTGACCTGCAGGGCGAAGTCCTTGGTTTTCATCTCTGGCCTTCCTAGGCGTTAGCCGCCGCCGGCAACCTGCTCGGCGGCTCGTAAGTGCCGAGCGGCACGTTCTGCGACTGGACAGTCAGGTCGTCACCGCCGCGCATCGGCGGGCGGTTCTCAAGAGCGCGGCATTCATTCCGTGTATACAAGCCATTTTGAACCATGGTGGCGTAGAATGCCGCGCGCGCCGCGCTGTCCGCCCTCAATAGGCCCTCGGCGTTGAACTCGGCCTTCAGGACGCTGCGCTGCGTCGAGCCGATAAGGCTGCGGCTGATCGCCTGCTCGATCCGCGAGAGATACGGGCGCAGCGAAAACGCCAGGAAACCCAGCGTCTGTTGCTCGATGCCCGTGCCCCAGTTCGACGAGCCGTTGGAATGCCCCACCATCGTCGGCGGCACGCGAAACCAACGACAAAGCTCTTCGACGTGAAACGCCCGCGTCTGCAAGAACTGCGCGTCGTCCATATTCATCGTCACCGGCTGCCATTTCATGCCGGCCTCAAGCACCATCACGCCGCCGGCATTCTCGCTGCCGACAAACGGCTCGACGATGTTCTCGCGCAGCGCCTTGCGCTGCTCCGGCTTCAGGACCTGATCGACCGTCAGCAGGCCCGATGGCCTCGCGCCGTTGGCGAACATCGTGCCGGCAAATTCATCCGTCGCTAGCGCGGCGCCCATCGACTGACGGGCAAAGCTGATCGGCGAAAGGCCCTGATCGCCCGCGCCGCCAAAGCCGCGTACGTGGAAGATCTGGTCCTCGCGGTAGACCTTCCGGCCCTTGGAGTCCGTGTAGATATATTCCCGTGCGCCTGCCTCGTTGCGCTGAACCTGCATCCGGTCGTAGGACAGCGGCGTCAAAGCAATGAGCCGGTCGCCCAGCATGTCCTTGCGGGCATAAGCGTTGCCGCCCAGGCACAGGCAGAGCGCGATGCCCTCCCAGAATTCCACCGCCGTCAGGTCCGCGTTTGGGCTGTCGTGGAGCAGCGTGTACAGCGGGCTGTCGTCCGCCACCGTCCGGGCGCCGCTCGCATCCTTGCGGTAAAGCACAAGCGGCAGGGTCGCGATGGTCTCCGAGATCAGCCGGACGCACGCCCAGACCGTCGCGAGCTGCAACGCCGAATCGAAGGTCACCGACTTGCCGGAGGTGGTCGAGTACGGCGACAGCGCCCGCGCCAGAGTCGTGTCCGTCAGCCCAACATTGCGCGAGGCATACCACGTGGCCTTAACGCGCTGCCACAAGCTAGGCGGCGCGGCGGCGGCGGATCGGGTCAGCGAGGAAGTCGTCAATTGATGTCTCCGGCTCCGTTGGCAGCATCCGCGCCTTGAAGCCCAGCGCCATGGCCGTTGCGACGGCCCCGTCGATGCGGAATTTCGCCTTGCTCTTGTCGATCTTGCGGTTGCCTGCCGGGTCGGTCATAGCAACCGCATTCATCATGTTCCAGTTCAGAACCGGATTGCTCGGATGCACCAGCGTCCGCTCCGTCACCGCCAGCTCCAGCGCGTCAATAGCGGGCGCCATGTCTTTGAACCCCTGCCCCCAAGGCGCCACCGCCAGACCGGAACCGGACTGCCCTTTAGGGTCATCCTCCACTCGATGAGACGCGATGCCGATGTGGTCCAGTTCGCGCATTATCGAGTCGATGCGCCAGCGGTCGTAGACCAGCGCGACGACATCGTACTTCTCTCGTAACTCAGCGATGCGGAGCGCCACAGCGCCGGGGTCGATGCTTCGTCCGTTACAGGTCTCGATCCAGCCCTGCTTCGCCCAGAGGCGATAGCGTGTCTCGTCCCCGTGATCGCGACGGCTATGGTCGTCCAGAGTCTCCTCGGGCTTCCAGAACCATGCCTGAAGCCGGTCGCCATCGTTCAGGCTCAGGGCAACCAGCGCCGTCAGATCGGTCGTGCCGGACAAGTCCAGCGCCAGGATGACGCGCTCGCCGTCGGCCAGCCCGGCCACACCCGCGCACGCCTGCCACTCCGCGCGCGAGATGAGCGTCGACTCCGGCGAGACCCGCTGGTTGAGCAGAAGGTTCCTAACTTTCGGCTCCTCGGCGGGCGAGCGAATGGCCTTGGCTACCGCGGTCTCCATGTCCTTCAGGCTGCGGAAGTCTCCGAGCGCCGGATTGGCTGCCCGCCAAGCCTTGCGATCCTTCAGATCCGCCTCTTCCGGCGCTGCGTACAGGTGACAAACGATAGTCGGGTCGTTCGCCGTTAGCCCGTCGTCGATGAGTCGCGAAAGAATGTGCTGCGGGTCGTTCGACTGAGTCGAGATCGTCACCATCAACGGTTCCGACATCGCTCCCATAGCAGTGTCCAGAACGTCGTAGAGGTCCGTGTTTTTCGCCTGGGCCAACTCGTCGTAGATCACCAGGTGCGGCGATAGCCCGTGCTTGGTGCCGCTTTCCGCGGAGATCGCGCGATACTTGCTGCCCGACGGCATGTGCGCAATCGTCTTTGTTGAGTCGATTACCTTGATCTCGCCCTTCGCCTGTCTGCTCGCCAGAGCCGGGGTCGCACGCACGATCTGCGCCGCAAACTTGAACACGATGGCGGCCTGCTCGCGGTCGTTGGCCGCCGAGTAGATTTCGCCATTCGGAATGAACTCAGGCCCGAACAAATGCGCCAACGCGACGGCGGCAAGCGTCGCCGTCTTGCCGTTCTTTCGCGCTACGCTCAGGATTGCGCGGCGGACCAGCCGCTTCCCGTCCGGCCCGTGCGGTTCGTAGATGTCCCGAATGAACCGCTTCTGCCAGTCCCGCAACACAAAGCGCCGGCCGGCGCCCTCGCCGCTGGGAACTATCAGCTGCTCAATGAATGATATGACGCGCTCGGCCCGATCAGGCCGGCGAACGGATCGGCCACTTCCTTCTCGCCCACGTCCAGACGCGTCCGTGCCGCGGGTGACATCCCCAGCCGGTCCGCCGTCTTCAGAACGACCTCGGCCTGCTTGGCCGCCACCTGCAGCATCGGATGAGCGACGTTCTGGCCGGCCGCGCCCTTTGCGGTCATGCCCTCGCGAGCTATCTGCGCCAGCGCGTTGCGGTACGTCACCCACGTCAGGCAGTAGATGGCCAGAACCGCCACGTCGGCTTCCGTGAAGAAGCCCGGCGGCATCGACGCTATGCATCGGTCCCATTCTTCCGCCGCGGCGCCCGTGACGAACTCAGGGCGAACGGCATGACCTCGCGGCTCCGGCTCGCGCGGGTTAAGCGAACGCTTCCCAGGATTGCCTTCAAGCTCACGCAGCTTTCGCGGCTTCGGTTGCGGCCCTCTGAGCCCCATCGGATGATTCCACTGTAACGCCGCGCGAAGCGGCAATGTCGACGAACCGCCCGTCGCCGTCTAGCGTTGCCTCCTTGCCGGTGAAGGCCTGCCAGCGCTGGATGGCGACGTCCACATAGGCGGGGTTCAGCTCTATGGCGTGGCAGGCCCTGCCCTCCATCTCCGCGGCGATGATCGTTGGTGCCGGAGCCCAAGAAGGGTTCGTAGACCGCCTGCCCCGCCGAGGAGCTGTTGCGCATCGGCCGGGCCATGCCTCGCCGCACCAAATCTCAGATAACAAAACGCCGGGAACGGGATGGAACCCGTACCCGGCGTTGCGTTCTCGTCAACCCTATCAAAAGAAGCCGAGAGGTTCGCTTAGAAGATGACGGCCAAACCCTAGAGAGGGGGTCTTTCGACCCCTGATGTCTACCAGGAACGAAAGGCACGTCGCGTCGGGGCATGGCCTCGACGCGACACCCTGTAGCACGATCATACAGAGGTGGCAACCGGGATTTTCCACGCTGTCCCAAACCCCAGAGACATGAGTCCGGAAATCCGGCAAGCCACCTTCGACGCCCTAAAAAACAATATCCAAGGATGGACTAACTAAGCCGCCGCCAACTGCGCGCGCATCATGTACGTCCCGCATACGAATGCGGGCGGGGCTTTCTCTTTGCGTTCAACGCTCTCGACGCTCGCGCCCTGCAATTCCAAAAGATCACGCACCACCACTGGAACGCGCTCCTGTAGTTCCTCATGGGTCATCGCCTGAACCATCAAGCCCTTTAAATCTTCGCTCACGGCAAACAGGGCGTTCGTGTCCTGATGGCGCATCACGGTGATGCGAATTTCTCTAACTGTAGACATGTTCGGTCCTCCGCCCCCGGCCAGCGGTTACGCCAAAGGTGGCCATTCGCAAGTCAGTGTCAACCGGAGAGGGTAGCGTCTGTTAATTGGCGGTGCATTTCCGGGCTTTCTGGGGTCAATTGCGAAACTTGCGGGCGCTAACAGGATGGGCCC
>Ga0163151_10002551_pt1 | contig 27985 bp, 25 predicted proteins | sample OliLakLV19MP5IB2_FD_145596 | JGI IMG/M metagenome (GOLD analysis project Ga0163151, IMG submission 145596) | Freshwater microbial mat bacterial communities from Lake Vanda, McMurdo Dry Valleys, Antarctica - Oligotrophic Lake LV.19.MP5.IB-2 | ecosystem: Environmental > Aquatic > Freshwater >...
CGGACGGACGGTGCTGGTCGATGCGGTGCGGGCGGTCCTTGCCGACCAGCGCACGCGGCTATCCTCCGGGGATGGCACGCAGAGCCCGGATAATCCGGCGCTCGCCGCCGAATGCGCCGCGCGGATCGAAACGCTGATGCGGCCGTCGCTGCGGCCGGTCTTCAACCTCACCGGCACCGTGCTGCACACGAATCTCGGGCGCGCGCTCTACCCGAAGGCCGCGATCGAAGCCGCCGTGCAGGCGATGTCGCGGCCGGTCAACCTGGAATACGAAATCGAAGGCGCCGCCCGGGGCGAGCGCGATGACCACGTCGAAGCCTGGCTCATGCGGCTCACGGGCGCCGAGGCCGCGATTGCGGTCAACAACAATGCCGCCGCGGTGTATCTCACGCTCTACGCATTGGCGCGCCGCAAGGAAGTCATTGTTTCGCGCGGGGAGCTGGTCGAGATCGGCGGCTCGTTCCGGATCCCGGACATCATGGCCAGCGCCGGCTGCAAGCTGCGCGAAGTCGGCACCACGAACCGCACGCATGCAAAGGATTTCCAGGGTGCGCTCGGCAACGGCACTGCGGCGATCATGAAAGTGCATACGAGCAACTACTCGGTGCAGGGATTCACAGCGACCGTGCCCGAGGCCGAGCTTGCGGCGATTGCGCATGGGCACGGCATCGCGCTGATCAACGACCTGGGCTGCGGCATGCTGGTCGACCTCGAGGACTTCGGCCTGCCGCACGAGCCGACGCCGCGCGAGGCGATCGCCAACGGCGCGGATATCGTCACCTTCAGCGGCGACAAGCTGCTCGGCGGGCCGCAGTGCGGGTTGATCGTGGGTCGCCGCGATCTGATCGAGCGCATCCGCAGGAACCCGATGAAGCGCGCGCTGCGGCTGGACAAGGTGAGGCTCGCGGCGCTCGAGGCGGTGCTGCGGCTGTATGTGCAGCCGGAAAAGCTTGCGACCGAGCTCACCACTTTGCGGTTGCTCACGCGCAAGCGCGAGGAGATCGGTGCGGTGGCTAATCGCGTGCTGCCTGCCGTGGCGAAAGCGCTCGAAGGGCACGCATCGGTGCGCGTTCTCGAATGCGCCAGCCAGATCGGAAGCGGCGCCTTGCCGGTGGAGACGCTGCCAAGCGCTGGCGTCGCCGCGACTCCGGCCGGCAAGCGACGCAGCGGCGCGGCCGATGCGATTGCACGCGCGTTCCGCGTGCTGCCGGTGCCGGTCATCGGCCGCATCTCCGAGGGCGAATTCATCCTCGACCTGCGCTGCCTCGAGGACGAGGCGGGTTTCGTTGCGCAGCTCGCGCAACTGAAACCGGCGGGGTGAAGCGATGATCGTCGCGACCGCGGGGCACATCGACCACGGCAAGACGGCGCTGGTGAAGTCGCTGACCGGCGTCGACACCGACCGCTTGCCGGAAGAGAAAGCCCGCGGCATCTCGATCGACCTGGGCTTCGCGTACCTGCGCACAGGCAGCGGGGCGACCATCGGCTTGGTCGACGTGCCCGGCCACGAGCGCTTCGTGCGCAACATGCTGGCCGGTGTCTGCGGCATCGATTTCGTGCTGTTCGTGGTGGCCGCGGACGATGGCGTGATGCCGCAGACGATCGAGCACCTGCATATCGTCGAGCTGTTGTCGGTGAAACGCGGGTTTGCGGTGATCACCAAGATCGACCGGGTTGCGCCGCAACGGGTCGAAGAAGTGGCGCGAAGCGTGCGCGCCTTGCTCGAGCCGACGGGGCTGGCCGCCATTGAGGTTTTCCCGGTGTCTGCGCTGACTGGCGCGGGGATGGCGCCATTGCGCACGGCGCTGGAAGCGGCAGCAGGGACGCATCGCGGACTGGAGCAGGGGCGGCGTTTTCGCTATGCAGTGGATCGGGTGTTCAGCGTGGCCGGAAGCGGGACGGTCGTCACGGGTACGGTCTTCAATGGCTCCGTGGTGCCGGGGGACAAGCTGCTGCTCTCACCGGCGGGTCACGAGGTGCGCGTGCGCGGCCTGCAGAAGGATGGCAAGCCCGCGTCTGGCGCATCGGTCGGAGAGCGCTGTGCACTCAACCTGACCGGCGTGGAAGTCGCGCAGGTCATGCGCGGCGACTGGCTGGTGGACCCCGTGCTGCACGCGCCCACGCAGCGCATCGAGGTTCGCCTGCGCCTGCTCGAAACGCAGACGCGGCCGCTGGCCCACTGGACGCCCGTTCACCTGCACATCGGGGCCGGCGATGTGCTCGCACGGGTTTCGATCCGCCGCGCCGGCAACGTGAGCCCCGGTGAATCGGCGCTGGTGCAGCTGGTGACCGAAACGCCGGTGGCCGCATTGAACGGCGATCGCTTCATCGTGCGCGACCAGTCGGCGATGCGCACGCTCGGGGGCGGCGTCGTGATCGATCCGGCCGCGCAGCGCGGTCGGCGCAGCGCAGCCTTGCGCGCGGCTCAGCTGGCGGCGCTCGAAAGCGGCGAGGCCGCGCTCGCGATCCGCGAACTGCAGGCGTGCACCCCGGCGGGCGTCGACCTCGACTGGTTTGCGCGCACGTTCAACCTCGACGACCGGCGGCTGGCCGAGCTGGTCGATCAAGGCGCCCTGGCCGTGATCGGCAAGGACCCCCGCATCGGATTGCCGCGAGCAGCCATCGAAGCGACTGGCACGAGCGTGCTGGCGGCACTCAAGCAGTTTCATGCGAACTCGCCCCAGGCATCCGGCATCGAGGTCGCCGCGCTTCGCAAGGCGTGCGCGCCGCAACTGGCCGCAGCGACCTTCGCCGCGATCCTGCGCATGCTGGCCGAACGCAAGCAGCTCGAGGCGGCCGGCTCGGTCGCTCGCCTGCCGCGTCACGTGGCCACGGACAATCCGGCGGACGAGAAGGCCTGGGGCGTGGTGGAGCCGCTGCTCGCGGACGCGGGATTCGGGGGATTGACGATTGCCGAGCTTGCGGCGGCTGCAAAGACCCGCGAACCGCAACTCAAGGACTTCCTGCATCGCAAGGCGAAGACAGGCGAGGTCGTGCGTGTCACCGACAACCGGTTTTATCTTCGCGGCACGCTCGCAGCCTTCGCGTCGCTCGCGTCCGACGTCGCAAAAGGCCTGCCGGGCGGCAAGTTCAGCGCGGCCCAGGTGCGGGACCGGACCGACATCGGTCGCGGGCGCGCCATCGAGCTCCTCGAAAGCCTCGACCGCATCGGCATCACGCGGCGCATCGGTGACCTGCGTGTCGTGGCCAAGGACTATGCGGCCGTGCTCGGGAGGTCCCATGCCTGAACCTTACGACGTCCTGGTCATCGGCACGGGGGTCACTGGCCTCTCCGCGGCTCGCCAATCGCTGCGCGACGGGTTGGTCACGGCGACGATGGAGAGCCTGTTCTTCGGCGGCCTTGTGACCAACATCAACGAACTCGATGGTGAATTCAGCGGCTCGGGCAGCGATCTCGCCGCCGGACTGATGATGCAAATCACCAAGCTCGGCGTGAAGAATCTTTCAGCTGTCGCGCAAGCGATCGAACGCGATGGCGAGCTCCTGGTCGTGAAGAGCGACGCGGGCAGCCATCGAGCGCGTTCCGTGATCATCGCCTCGGGCGCGAGGCTCAAGCGGCTCGGCGTGCCCGGCGAAGCGGAGCTCGAGGAAAAAGGCGTCTCGCGCTGCGCGGACTGCGACGGCCCGTTCTACCAGGGACAGGATGTGGTCGTGGTCGGCGGAGGAGATTCCGCGCTGCAGGAAGCCATCGTGCTGACCGAGTTCGCGCGCACAGTGCATTTGGTGCATCGAGGCGCCAAGTTCCGGGCGCAGCAGCACCTGGTCGACCGTCTTGGCGGGCATTCGAATGTCGAAGTGCACCTGAATGTGCAGATCGAGGCCGTGCTTGGGGACAAAGCCGTTCGAGCGGTGAGGTTTCGCGGTGGCGCCGAACTGTCCTGCACCGGATTATTCGCTTACATCGGTCTGGAGCCCGAGAGCGGGTTCGTGCCAGAAGCAATCAGGCGCGATGCGGCGGGATGCATTGAAACGGATTCGTCATTGCAGACTTCCATGCCGGGCGTATTCGCCGCGGGCGCTGTGCGTTCGGGCTATGGCGGACTGCTTTCGCACGCGACGGCCGAGGGTATGGCCGCCGCAATATCGGCCGCAGAGTACCTGGGACGCCAGCCTGCAAACCCAGTGCGTTAGACTTTCATTACAACGGAAGGGAATCGCTCCCGGTGGGGCGGCCGGACTTCAAACCCGGTGTGGGCCATCTGATGTCCCTGTGTGGGTTCGACTCCCACTCTCTTCCGCCACCTGACTATGCGGGTTAAATGGGGCCAGGCTCAATTAAGTTCCAATTGAGCCTGGCCCCATTTTGTTGTTGCGGAAATGCTTTCGTCGCCAGCTCATCCCCATAGAAACGTCGCACGAGTTCGCGCCGCCGTTCGTACTCTCCCAGCCGCGGGTCGAGCGACGAAAGCACGACCAGCCGGGCGGTTTCGAACATCTGTAGCGCCATCAGCATGCGCTCTTCGCCGGTCATCGCCGCGAAGCGCTGGCCAAGCAGCGCTTCGATTTCCGGACTGGTGTCATTCACGCCCGGCCTCCCCGAGCAACTCGACAAGATCCAGGCGCCGCGCCCATTCATCGAGATAGGCCCGATCGAGCACGCCACCCAGCAGCATGCGCACATCGCGCCGCTGCTGCTCGGAGCGCGAGTCGCGAGACCATTCGAGTTTGGAGAGGATGAGGTCCTCGGCGGTTACGATCCACACGGGGATGCCGGCGAGATCCACCTGGCGGCGCCGGTCGAACTCCTTGCGCCGGTACTCGCCTGCCTTGAGCGGAATCAGGTCGATCTTGAGCAGTGAGGGCATGTGCAGGACATTCCAAGGGCGCGCATCGAGCACCGCTAATTTAAAGGGGCCAGGCTCAATTCAAGAAACTGAGCCTGGCCCCAATGAATGGACTTGCCTCAGATCGGCTCGTCGGCGAAGACCTGGTACTTCTGGGTCTTGGGCTTGTCCGCGTCCGCGGGGTTCACATAGCTGATCGAACTCCTGCCTTTAAGGTCCAGCGGCAGGATCATCACCCGCGCGAACCCGGTGAGCTCGCGGCTGGACGCGGTTGCCAGCACGGGGTCGGGACCGCTTTCGAACCATGCGCCGCCCGGGTTGACTTCATGCACCTCGCCCGCGGCCTCGACGCGAATCGAACCTCGGAGAAGGCACCTTATACCGGGGCCGCGATGGGTGTGCGTGTAGGCGATGCCGCCCAGCGGAAAGTCGACGCGGTCGGCGCGCATCAGGTATCCGCCCGGTTCGGGCAGGCGGACTTCGCGCGCGATCAGTTCGCTGGAATGCTCAACGCCCCAGGCAGGGGTGCCAACTTCGACGAGTTCCCAGCGCAGGAGGGTCGCGCCTCCCGCGCCGCCTTCGATCGAGCAAGGCTGCGTGGATTGCGATCCGCTTCCCGCGCCCAGCGATGCCGCCGACCCCGCGCAGCGGACGATGGCATCGCCGTCACGCACGAATACGAAACGAGGCGAGGCCGCCAGTTCGAGCCGTGCCTTGGCGGGAATGCCATCGACGGCAAGGCGGAGAACGCGGGTAGTCGAGCGAATTCTGTTCATGGGCTCAAGCGGTGAGGAGTTTCATGGCCTTCTCGAAAGCGTCGTCGGCGATGCGGTCGAGCTCTTCGGGCGTGCGGTTCTGGATGGGGTGGGTGACGTAGACGATCGCCGGCTCGAACCCGAGCGCTTGCGACTGCGCAGCCACCGCATCGGTAAATCCGGTCGTGACCACCGAGACGCCCGGGATGCCGCGGGAGTCGAGATTCATGAGGTCGTGCAGACTGCACGACGTGCAGGAGCCTCAGTCCGATAAGCCTATGAGCACCACGTCGGCTTCTTCGGCCACCTTTTGCAGGATCTCCGGCGTGGCGATCTTGGCGTTGGTCGGCTTGCCGGTGCGCATCGTCTTGATGTTCTTCTCGTGCAGCCGGCGCTCGACCTGATCGAGGAACTCCTTGCTGCGCGTCTTGCCGATGTCGAAGAGCGCGACGGTTTTGCCCTCGAGCGAGGGCGGCGGAGCCAAGCGCGCGCGCTTGAGCGGCGAGGTCTCCGGTGTAGGGTCGCGCATCCAGTTCATTGCGGTCATGGCCTGACCTCCTTGGTGACGGGTTGCAGTTCGAAACGGTTGCGTCCGGCGATCCAGCCCGGGAGGATCGCCGAGAACAGGCCCGCGGGGCCGCCCGCGCGCACGATCATGAGGCCGTCCTCGTAGAACTTCGGCACGCCCTTGTCCGCGAACGCGGCCGGCAGCCCTTCGCCGATGCCCTGGGCACCGGCAACGAGGTCCTTGCCCGGCCGTACCGTGGCCTCGAGGATCGCGCTTTCGATGCGCCTGCGGTCCCAGCCGCCCTCGGCAAAGATCGCGTAGTGCTCCGGCGAAAGCACGAGGATCGCGCGCTGCATCTGCGCGAGCTTCGGGTGGCCGATCGCGCACAGGCCCAGCGCGAGCGAGCGCGCGAGGTCTGCGGGTGAACGCGACTTCTGGTCCACGATGCCCTGTACGCCTTCGCCCTGGAAGAGGGTGACGGTGGATTTGCCGCGCGCAAAGCCGCGCGAGACCGAGAGCGGTTCCCAGCCCGCGTCCGATTCGTCCTCGGCAAAGCAGAAGGTGTACTTGCCCGGCCCGCCGAGCGTAGCGCGGTCGGTTTCGCCCGGCCGGCCGCCACCGACGTTGCGCACGATGAGCTGCAGCGCGCGACCGATGGTCGCGTTCGCGCGGTTGCCTTGGCCAAGCGCATTCAGTCCCGAGTTCATGCCGATGCGTTTTGCGACCGGGCCGTTGACGATGATGATCGGGCCGGAGAAATACGTAGTTGCGAGCAGGCCGTGGAGCGTGAACTCGGGTTCGAGCGCCGCTTCGACCGCGGCCAGCACGACCGGCAGGTACTCCGGCTTGCACCCGGCCATGACCGCATTGATCGCTGCCTTTTCCACTGTGCACTCGGCGAGGTTCGGGGGAATCAGGCCGATCACTTCATCCGGCTTGCGCGTGGTCCCCTGCAGCATGCGCATCACGCGCACGTCGGTCGGCGGGACCACCGGCAGCCCGTCGCTCCACCCGCGCTCGAAGCACACCTCGATGGGATCGTCGTAGTCGCCGTGGTCGACTTTGCGCGAGCGCAGGCCCGGATCGCCGAACTTGACCTCGAGGTACTCGGCGAGGCCCGGCTCGACGCTCTTCGAACCGCAGCCCGGGCGGTGCGGCGGCAGTCCCGCGCCCAGAGCGGAGATGCCGGTGACCCGGCGCCATTCGTTCACATCCCAGCCTTCCGTGCGCGCAGTTTCCTTGCCATCTTCGAAGCGAATCAGTGTGGGCACGATCTCGATGCCGTGCTTGAAGGACGCTGCAAGTTCGCGATCATCGATCACGCCGTCGATGCGCTCCGGGAAAGCCGGGTCGTCCTGCGAGTACACAGTCAGCTTCGCGTCGCCCGCGGACAATGACTGCAGCACGGGCTCAACGAGCTGGCAGGTCGGGCAGTCGCGCTTGGCGAATACGGCAAGGGAGAACTTGTTCGTCACTGGATGCCTGTCGTCGTTTGGCTTAAGGCGTTACTCTAGGGTCAGTTTGCGCTCGGAATCGGGCGATTGGCAATCCATAGCGAGGACGCATACCGCAATGAGCGCAGGACAAAGATTGCCGGGCACGCCCGAGCCCATGCATGTGTGGGCGGGTGAGGGTGGCGTGCGCATCGCCGGCGACTCATGGGGGGATCCTGCCGGACCGCTGGTGTTGCTGCAGCATGGCGGCGGGCAGACACGCCATGCCTGGAAAGGTGCGGGTGAAAAACTGGGAGCCGCCGGTTTTTACGCGATCGCATTCGATGCGCGCGGCCACGGGGACTCGGACTGGTCGCCGGAGGGCGACTATGGGCAGGACATCATGGTGAAGGACCTGATGAAGGTCGTCTCGGCCCTGGGCGGCCGACGCGCGGTGATGGTCGGCGCGTCCATGGGCGGGGGCACCAGCCTGGTCGCGGTCGGCGAGGATCACGTTGATGCGACAGCGCTCGTGGTGGTGGACGTGGCGCCCCGGCTCGAGCCGGAGGGCGTGGAGAAGATCCAGGCGTTCATGCACCAAAGGCCGGAGGGGTTCGACTCCCTCGATCAAGTCGCCGATGCGATCGCCGGCTACCAGCCGCATCGAAAGCGCCCGAAGAACCTGGCCGGCCTGGCGAAGAACGTGCGCCTGGGGGCCGATGGAAAATATCACTGGCACTGGGATCCGAGGTTCCGGCCCACGCGCTATGACATGGCCAAGCGCCAGGAGCGCCTCGAGGCCTGCGCGCGCAACCTCACGCTGCCTGCGCTGCTGGTGCGCGGGGGCTTGTCAGACGTGTTGAGCGAAGAAGGCGCCGAAGAGTTTCGCAGGCTGTGCCCGCACACCGAGTACGTCAACATCACCAATGCGGGTCACATGGTGGCCGGGGACCGCAACGATATTTTTGGCAACGCGGTCATCGATTTCCTGGTGCGCGTCGTGCCACCGGGCGGTGTGCCGTTGCAGTCGCCGCACAAACTGCATCCGCATCACGAGGGACCGCCGGGGGACACCAAGGATATTCCCTGAGACGGCGCAAAGGACGCCGCTTCTCGCTCCGCCGGCCTCAGCGCTTTGGACGCCTCCGTACTGCCGCCTGGGTCCGGATTTGTGGCCAGCGTACTTCCAGGAACTTCCGGTTCGAGATTCGTTTCAGCGGAACCGATTCGAGCACATCGACGCCGAAACTTGCGAACGCAAACTTGCCGGCCGGCCCTAACGCCATGCTTGCGACGCTTTCGATGGCCTTCAGGGCAAAACGTTCGTGTCCGGCTTCCAGCACGGTTTCGAGGTAGCGCCCCACGATCCTCGCCGCCAGTTCGGCCTGCGCTGCCCCAGCGGCGTTCTGTTTCTCCGCGATCTTGTGCAGGTTCTCGAGGCGGCTCCTGAGGCAATCGAGGGGGTGCATCGCCTTGAAACGCGCGCCCCCCACGGCCACCGCCTGGGCGCGTTTTCGGATGCTGTCCGCGTCCTGGAATCCCACAATCCGGTGCAGGACGTCGATATTCACAAAGGTGCCTTCGGACAGTTCGATCCTGACCTGTCCGGCGAGCGCGGTGAGTCCGCGCTGGTGGGGATACAGCGCCGCACCCTGCATGCCGCTCGCCATGCGCTTCACGTCCTCGCGGTTGCCGAGAAAATCGCTGTCTTTGGTCACGTAAGCGCCCAAAGCAGGCGGCAAGGGAACATTGAAGAACGAAGCCCAGAACGCGACCGCCTGTCCGCCTACGAGAACCGCGTCCTGCGCGAGCGCCAGCAGATTCGCCAGCTGCTCCCGATCAAATGCGGCTTCGCCGCGCGAACGAACAGTCAATCGAAATCCACGTCCTTGAATCGGACGATTGCCTTTCTCGCCAGGCTGGGCGGGATCAGGTACATCGATTCGGGCCGGACCTCGCCGTGGGCGATCGCCGCGCGGTCGCGGCGCTGTCGCTGGCGCTTCTCGGCCCACATTCTCGCCTCGGGGGCCGTGCGGGCTGCGCCCGGGGCCGGTTTCCTCTTCAGCGGCTCCTGCAGCGTGGACTTCAGTTCGCCTACGCTCATGCCGCTCGCCTCGAGCGCCCTGCCGAGCGCGCACCAGTGCTCGATTTGCATCGCAATCGAGCGGTGCATCAGCGTGGATTCGAGCGTCGCATGCTCGAACAGCGGATCCGAAATCCTGACCGACTTCGCCATGCGGGTTGCTCAAAATTGGTGTAGCTATATGTGGCATATTACCACACACGACCCCGGCGGGTGGGGCAGCCCGCTTACTCCGCGCCCCGCACGCGGTAAAAGTCGTTCACGCCGGCCCGCTCTCGAATTTCCGGCGCATCGATGCCGCGTGCCGCCGTCGTGTAAGGAATGCCGATCGCGTCGGCGATGCGCACGAATCCGTGGAAGGCGCCGACCACCGCTGCGGCGTCGACCAGGCCCGCCTCGCCGAGCGCGGCCAGCAGCGCGGCGCGCGCGGCTGCAGTGCGCGCTTGATCGAAAAGGACCACCGCTTCGGCGAATTCAATCAGCAATGCCGCATGCGGGATGTCGACTGCGTCGAATCCTTTGGTGACGCCACTCACGTCGACCTGGCGTCCTTTGATTTGCATGCTCTCACGGAGCATGTAGGCATGTGCCGTCGTTCAATAGGCGCACTCGTGCATGGCGGAGACGCGCGCCGCGAGGATCTCGACCTGCGGGCGCTCGATGGCGCGGATCGAAGTGTCGAACTGGTACACGTACTCGCCGGGCAGGTAGTGCACGTTCGCGAGCGCCCAGTAGTCGCGCACGGCCTGCGGCACCATCGAAAGGCCGCGGTAGATATAGCCTGCCTTCGGGTTTGGGTACATCGGGCCGTCTTCGGGTACCGCGTCCTCTGGCTCGACCAGCGGCAGCCACGCGGCTTTCTTTTTCGCACCCGGCGGGCGATAGCGCGTGGGCTCGCCTTGCGCGGCGACCGGAAGCGCGCGTTGCGCGAGGCCAAGCGCCCGATGGCACGTGTCCATGATCATCACCATCGCGATCACGCCGACGGTCTCGACGTACTCGCCTTCGAAAAGGCCCCGCGCGAGCACCGACGCGGACCACTTTTCCGAGAGCCGGCCGGGGTCGTTGACCACGCGATGGATAAGCTCGACTTGCGCGGCGCCGAGTACGCCGAGGCTGTCGTGCGTGCCTTCGACCGCGTACGGAGAGAGCGCCGACTTGATGCGCTCGCAGAACCCGCATCCCCGCGCATTGCGGATCTCGGCTGCGACCGCGACACGCTGCGTGCCGCTGAGCCAGGTGCCGGGCGCGGCAATTGCGGCCCAGGCGCGCTCGTGCGCCTCGACCAGATCCCCCCGGACCTCGAGCGTGCTGCCTGCAAAAGACTGGCTGGACATGAGCGTTCCTCCTGCGTTTGAATGGGGCCAAGTTAAGCCATTCGCCGGGCTCGCGCAATCTCGGTGTTTCGCACCGCACCGCCGGCCCGCGCAACAAAGATGGTTATGATCGGGAGGGTCCGAAGCGGCCCCCATCTCAAGGGAATTCCATGGCAAAACGTAAAGACATTGCGGTCATCGGCTACGGCGAGACCAAGGTCACGCTCAAGGGCGGCCGCAGCTCGTACGACCTCGCTGGCGAGGTGTTCGAGCAGATCCTCAACCAGACCGGGATCGACAAGAACAAGATCGACGGGCTGTCGATCGCGGAGACGATGAGCGAGACTTCAAATCCGTTCTGGGGCGTCTACATGTCCGAGATGCTCGGCATTTCGCCCCACTGGATGCAGTTGAACGGTCTTGGCGGCACCTCGGGCATCGGCGGGATCGCCCGCGCGGCGGCCGCGATCCGCGACGGACTGTGCGAGACGGTGTTTGTGCTCGCTTCGGACGCGCAGTCGTCGGGCCGCAATCCGGAGCAGGGAGCGCAGCGCGGCGAATTCCAGTACCCGGTCGGCTTGCGCGGCCCGGTCGGTGCTTTCGGCCTCATCACGCAGCGCTATCGCCACCAGTACGGACTGGACGATCGGGCGCTCGCCAAGCTCGCGGTCACGCAGCGCAACCACGCGCTGATGAACCCGAATGCGGTCGACAAGCTGCAGAAGCCGCTCACGGAGGCCGACTACCTGAATTCGAAGTACGTCTCGGAACCCTTGCGCATGCTCGACTCGGTCATGGTGTGCGACGGCGCCAACGGCGTGCTGGTCACCTCGACCGAAAACGCCAAGAAGCTCGGCGCGAAGAAGATGGTGCATCCGATCGGCTACGGCGAGATCAGCAACTTCAAGGGTTCGGAGCCGCTGGCCGACATCACCGTTTCCGGTTTCTCCGTTGCAGGTCCAAAGGCGCTCGAGCAGGCGGAGATGACGCCCAAGGACATTCGCATGATCATGCCGTATGACGATTTCCTGATCGCGCTGATCATCACGCTCGAGGACATCGGCTTCTGCCCCAAGGGCAAGGGCTGCGAGTTCGTGATGAATACGGATCTCACTTACAAAGGCACGCTGCCGCTAAACACTTCGGGCGGACAGATCTCGGCCGGCCAGCCGGGCCTCGCCGGCGGCGGCCTCAACCTCGTCGAAGGCGTGCGCCAGATGTTCGGCGAAGCCGGCAGCCGCCAGGTATCCGACCCGCGCAACTGCATGGTCACCGGCATCGGCGTCATTCCCTACGGCCGCAACTGGGGCGTCTCCGGCGTCCTCGTCCTGGAGCAATCATGAGCGAACCTACCAAGGCGGGCCCGAAGCCCGAGGCGAAGAAGATCCCGCGGCCCGTATCTCGTCCCATCCCGCGCCCGAACACCTACATGAACACCCAGCCGTTCTGGGACGCGGCCAAGAACGGCAAGCTCGTGATCCAGTACTGCCAGGACTCAGGCAAACCCCAGTTCTTCCCGCGCCCGGTCAGCATGGCCAACGGCAAGCGCAACCTCGAGTGGCGCGAAGTCTCAGGCCGCGGCAAGGTGTACAGCTTCACCAACACGTTCAGCGCCTGGCCGGGCCATGAAGACCGCGTGCCGTACCTGGTCGCGCTGGTCGAACTGGAAGAGGGCGTGCGAATACTGGCCAACCTCTTCAACGTCAAGGCCGAGGACGTGAAGATCGACATGCCGGTGAAGCTCTACTGGGAAAAGCTGTCGGAAGACATCAACTACCCGGCCTTCCAGCCCGCCTGAAAAGGAAAATAAATGGGGTCAGACCCCATTTTTCGTCAGCGACGAGATGTGCAGCGAGCCCAAGGAAAAGTGGGGTCTGACCCCATTTACTTTGCATGAAACTGGCCGCTTTCCTCGCAGCACACGCGCTGGCGACCCCGGCGCGCGAGGCGGTCGCCTGCGAGGCAACGCGCCTGACCTTCGGCGAGGTGGACGAGCAGTCGACGCGCCTCGCCAACGCGCTGGTTTCGCGGGGCATCACGGTCGGCGACCGCGTCGCCATCCACCTGGCGAACCGGGCCGAGTTCGCGGTCGCGTTCATGGGTGTGGTGAAGGCGGGCGCGATCGCGATCACGCTGAACCCGAAGCTTTCGGCTTCGGAAGTCGCGTACATCCTTTCAGATGCCACGCCCAAGGCGGTGCTCCTCGAAGACGAGACGCGCCCGATCCTCGCGCGCGCGGGCAACAGCCCTGCGCTGAAGATCGCCGTCGGCGGCTCGCGCTCGCAAGGCGAAATCGAATTCTCGGCGATCGTCGCAAGCGGCGGCACCGACCTGCCGGAGATCCCGCCGGAGTTCGACGACTGCGCCATCACCTACACCTCGGGCACGACCGGCAAGCCCAAGGGCGCGATCATCACGCAGGCCAACTACATCACCCTGGCTGCGTACCTGAACGGCGTGCAGTGGAACCTCACCCCTGCGGACCGCATCCTCGCAACGACACCGCTGGCTCACCGGGCGGGCTTCCAGCGCCTGCTGAACATGGTGTGCATCGGCGCGAGCCTGGTGGTCATGCCGCGCTTCGACGTGAAGGAAGCAGTCCGCCTCATCGAATGTGAAGGCATCACGCTCATGGGCATGGTGCCCACCGTGGGCCGGCTGCTGCTGCCCGAGATCGAAGCCGCGCCGTCGCGCTTCAGGAGCCTGCGCGCCGCAGTGGTCACTGGTGAAGCTTTCCCGGTGGACATCAAGCAGCGGCTCCTCAAGGCGTTGCCGGGGCTGGAACTGCATTCTTTCTTCGCGATGACCGAGGCTGGCGCGATCGCCAATCTCGGCCCCGGCGAGCAGTTGGACAAGGGCGCGTCGGTCGGCCGCGTGAACCCCGGCGTCGAGGTCAAGCTGGTCGACGACCACGGCGCGCGCGTAGCGACTGGCGAAACCGGCGAGATCCTCGTGCGCTCCGGCCCGCCGGGCAGCTCGCTCACGATGCGCGCCTACTTCAACAACCCGCAAGCAACCTCCGAGGCGTTTACGGACGGGTGGTTTCATACGGGCGACCTCGGACGATTCGACGCCGAGGGCTATCTCTACATCGTCGACCGCAAGAAGGACATGGTGCTCTCCGGCGGCTACAACATCTATTCCAGGGAAGTCGAGACCGTGATCCTCGAATTGCCGGAGGTGCTGGATGTCGCCGTGGTCGGCGTGCCTGATGCGGTTTACGGCGAAGCGGTCGCCGCGTTCATCGAGATCCGCCCCGGAAACATATTGACGGCCGAGCAGGTCATCGAGCATTGCCGCGAGAAGATCTCGGGCTACAAGAAGCCCAAGCACGTGCAGTTCGTGCCGGCGCTGCCGCGTAACAGCACCGGCAAGGTCCTCAAGTTCGAGCTGCGCAAGCGGTTCGCGGAGCAGCTGCAACCCTCGGTCGCCGGGGCCGCCTGAGATGGACCTCAACTACTCGCCCGAAGAACGCGCCTTCCGCGACGAAGTGCGCGCATGGCTGGATGCGAACCTCCCCGCGGACCTGAAAGAGAAGGTGGCGAATTTCGCCGTGCTCACCAAGGAAGAAACCCAGCGTTGGCATCGCATCCTCTCCGACCGGGGCTGGGTCGCGCCGGCCTGGCCGGTGGAGTGGGGCGGCACCGGATGGAATGTGGTGCAGCGGTACATCTTCGAGGAGGAGTGCGGCTACGCGGGCGCGCCGCAGCTGCCTGCGCTCTCGCTCATGATGTGCGCGCCGGTATTGATCCACTACGGCACGCAGGCGCAGAAGCAGCGCTTCCTGCCGCGCATCCATGACGGCAGCGAGTCGTGGTGCCAGGGGTATTCGGAGCCGGGTGCGGGATCGGATCTGTCAGCGCTCAAGTCAATAGCCGTTCGCGACGGGAATCACTATGTAGTCACTGGCCAGAAAATCTGGACTACTCATGCGCAGTGGGCCGACTGGATGTTCTGCCTCGTGCGCACCGGCAGCGACAGCCCCAAGCAGCAGGAGGGCATCTCGTTCCTGCTCATCGACATGAAGTCGCCGGGCATCACGATCCGCCCGCTGATCCTCATGGACGGCAGCCACGAGGTGAACGAGGTTTTTTTCGACAAGGTCCGAGTGCCTGTCGGGAACCTCGTGCACGAGGAGGGCAAGGGCTGGACCGTGGCCAAGTACCTGCTTGGCTACGAGCGCCTCAACCAAGGGCGCATCGGCATCGCCAAGAGAACGCTCGCCAAGCTCAAGGCTTACGCCGGCACGGTTCCGGGCAACGGCCGCCCCCTGATCGACGACATTCGCTTTCGCGACCGCGTGGCGCGTGTCGAAGTCGAGCTTATGGCGCTCGAGCTCACCAACCTGCGCATGCTCGACCAGATGCGCCGCAGCGGACGCCCGCCCGGCGCCGAAGTGTCGATCCTCAAGATCAAGGGCACCGAGATCCACCAGGCGCTTAGCGAGCTCTTCGTGCAGGCCGCCGGTCCGCACGCGCAGCCGCGCGAAGCCCTCGATGGGGAGTTCGAAGGCATCGATGCCTTCGCCGCGGCGGTTGCGCCGAAATTCCTCAACCTGCGCAAGATGACGATTTACGGCGGGTCGAACGAAATCCAGCGCAATATCGTCGCCAAAATGATGCTCGGGCTCTGACCCGGGTGCGTAAACCAAGGAGACAGGAATGAACTTCAAACGCATCATCGCAGCTGCACTGATCTGCATATCCGGTGCCGCCTTCGCACAGGCTTATCCCACCCGGCCGGTCAAGATCATCGTCCCCTATTCGCCGGGCGGCGTGACCGACGCTTTTTCGCGCGTGCTCGCCCAGCAGATGCAGGAGTCGATGGGCCAGCCTTTCCTGGTCGAGAACAAGCCGGGCGCGAGCCAGATGGTCGGCGCGATGCTGGTGGCGAGGGCGCCGGCCGACGGTTACACGCTTTTCGTGGGCAGCATCACGAGCCTCGCGATGAACGTGTACACGCAAAAGGCGATCCAGTACGACCCGGTGAAGGATTTCGCGCCGATCTCGCTGGGCATGACGATGCCGATGTTCGTTGTCACAAACCCCAACACGGTGCCGGCATCGAGCATCAGGGAGCTCATCGCGCTGCTCAAGGCGAATCCGGGCAAGTACACGTTCTCGACCACCGGCAACGGCGGCTCGACGCACATGGCGGGCGAGCTCTTCAAGATCATGACCGGCACCGACATGACCGCGATCCCGTACAAGGGCTCGGCCCCGGGCATCGCGGACGTCATGGCAGGGCAGGTGCACCTCAGCTTCGATCCGGGGTCCTCCACGCTGCCGTTCGTGAAGGCCGGCAGGCTGCGCGCGCTGGCGACCACCGGCCTCAAGCGCTTCTCGCTGATGCCCGACCTGCCGACCGTGTCCGAAGCCGGCGTGCCCGGCTATGAGTCGACGATCTGGTTCGGCCTCGTAACCACCGCCGGCACACCGCCCGCGATCGTGCAGCGGCTCTCGCAGGAGATCGGGCGCATCCTGCGTCAGCCGGAGCTCAGGGAAAAGTTCGGCCAGTCGGCGATCGAGCTGACCCCCGGCACGCCGGAGGAGTTCGGCACGCTGATCAGGACCGACATCGCCAAGTGGACCAAGGTCCTGCGCGACGCGGGCATCAAGCCGGAGTAAAGCCGCGCCGATGAAATTTGCCTCGTTCCTCGCAACGCACGCGCGCGCCACGCCCGACAAGGTCGCAGTCATCTGCGGCGACGAGCGGCTTACGTTCGCGCAGCTCGACGACACCACGAATCGGCTGGCGAATGCGCTGCGCTCGAAAGGCGTCGGCATCGGCGAGCGCGTCGCGATCCAGCTGCAGAACACGGTCGAGTTCGTGCGCGCATTCATGGCCATCACCAAGGCCGGCGGCATCGCGGTGCCAGTCAACACGCGCCTAGCGCCGGGCGAGATCGCCTACATCCTCGCCGACAGCGCGCCCAAGGCGGTGTTCATCTCGGAGGAGACACGCGAGGTCTTCGAGCGCGCAGCGACGAACGCAAAGGACGTTCTTCGGATCGCGGCCGGCCAGCCGAGGGCCGGCGAGCACTCCATTGCCGAGCTGATCGCCGCGGGGGCGCCTGGAACGCCCGCGGTGCCGAGCGAGTTCGACGACAACATCATCGTCTATACCTCGGGCACGACCGGCAAGCCCAAGGGCGCGATCATCACGCAGGCCAACTCGATCATTCCCAACGGTTACCTCAACGCGATCCAGTACGGCATCTCGGAGCGCGACCGCCAGCTCGTGACCACGCCGCTCGCGCATCGCACAGGCTTTGCGCGCATGGCGAACATGCTCCTGCACGGCTGCACGCTGGTGGTGATGCCGAGGTTCGATCCGGCCGGCGCGGCGAAGCTCATCAGGGACGAGAGCATCACCGTCATCGGGATGGTGCCCACGGTCGGCCGCATGCTGCTTACGGAGATCGAGACGCATCCAGAAAACTTTGCGACGGTCAACGTCGTCCTCGTCACCGGTGAGGCTTTCCCGCTCGAGGTCAAGCAGCGCATCCACGAAGCCCTTCCCCATGTGCGCCTGTATTCGTTCTTCGCGATGACCGAGGTCGGCGGGCTCACGCTGCTCTCACCCGACGAACAGTTCACGCACCCGACCTCGCTCGGCCGCCTGAACCCGGGCGCGGAAGTCCGGCTGGTGGGTGCGGACGGGAAAGACGTCGCCACTGGCGAAGTGGGCGAGATGTGGGTGCGCACCGGCGAGCCGGGGCGCTACCTCACGATGCGCTGCTACTTCAACAAGCCCAAGGAAACCGCGGACACGATCCGCGACGGGTGGGTTGCCACCGGCGACATGGCGAGGAGGGAGGCCGACGGCCACCTCTACATCATGGACCGCAAGAAGGACATGGTGCTCTCGGGCGGCTACAACATCTATTCGAAGGAAGTCGAGCTCGTGCTGCAACAGCATCCGTCGGTGCAGGATGCGGCAGTGATCGGCGTGCCGGATGCCGTGTACGGAGAGGCGGTGGCCGCTTTCATCGAGCTTCGGCCCGGCACGATTGCGACCCCGGACGAGATCGTCGATCACTGCCGTGACCGCATCGCCGGCTACAAGAAACCCAGGCACGTGCGGTTCCTTGCGCCGCTGCCGCGCAACAGCACGGGCAAGGTGCAGAAGTTCGAGTTGCGCAAGGCCTTCGCGGCCGCAGAGGAGAAAACCGGATGAGGTCAAGGCCTAGGGGGAGAAAGTTAAAGTTACATTTCTATTAATCCCCGCCGGGAGCCGGTCTCCGGGAAGTCGTGTTGTTAAAAGTGGCATGTTCATATCTATTTCTATATGATCGAGGAAATTGGAAAGTTTCTAGCAAATCGTCGATACGTTCACATATCGGTGCTGCAGTTGTTGGACAGCACTACATCTGATGCTCTCTCCGCAGCGGCCGCACTTGCGGGGGTAGAGCCCGAACGCGACTTCAACGTCGTCAGGCTGGATGGAACCGACAGTTCTATCGCCCTTCTTAGCTATCCGGCGTTCTTCGATGAGGCCTTTCCTCGTCTCGCACGTAGCTGGAAGGTTCGGATGCAAGACTCGCACGTCACCCTTCGCACTTATGAAGACTCGTTTAACCCGCCAGTGCTTCATCGCAAAGAGCTGCTACTTGCTGACGATGACCCTCATCGACCCGGCTATGAACGTCTAACCGCCGAGCTTGAATCCCAAGGATTCTTTGAAGATTCCGCACGAATCGGATTCAAGCTTCAGTGGGAGCGACTGCTCGTTGAACGAGGATTCAAGGTTATCGATCACCAATTGGTACCTATCGGGAACGAGGAAGGGGTCCCAGAGGCATCTCTTGACGATTCCGAACCGCCAGAAATCGCAAGACACCTAACGGCGCTCTCCCGACAGAACTTTTCAGCGCCCATCCAGATTCTTCAGCGCTTCGGGTTTTTTGATGGTGTTAGAACTCTTTTCGACTATGGATGCGGCAAGTGTGATGATCTTCGGGGACTCGCGGCAAATGGCATCGTGGCCTCCGGTTGGGACCCGCACTACGCTTCATCTTCCCCCATCACAGCGGCTCAAATCGTCAACCTTGGCTTTGTAATTAACGTCATTGAAGATCCCGTCGAGCGCCGCGATGCGCTTCGACGAGCCTACTCGCTCGCGGAAGAGCTTCTGGTGGTATCCACGATGCTCCTTACAGATAACCCTGGGAAAGTGACCCTATACGGCGATGGCGTTTTAACCAGCCGGCGCACATTCCAGAAGTACTACACCCAATCGGAACTTAGGGACTACATAGCTTCAACATTGGGCGAGGAGCCGATACCCGTGGCTCCGGGTGTCTTCTTTGTCTTCAAGGACAAGGAGGTAGAACAACGCTTTCAAGTTGGTCGATATCGCAGCCGCATCCGCGTTCATCCGCCTTCACGCTCCCCCCGCCCATTCCCATTCGAGCGAATTCGACGTGTTAGAGAGGTGGCGCCCGATAAATACGAAGTTCATCGCGAGTTGCTGGATCCCCTGTGGGCGCGATGCCTCGATCTCGGTAGGGAGCCTGATCCACAAGAAGTTGAAAATCTTGAAGCGATTGAAAGCGCTTTGGGATCGCTACGCAAAGCGTTGAAGCTCACGCTGTCGCGGCAATCCCCCGCCTTCCTTGAGCGCGCCCGAAAGCAGCGGACCGACGATCTCATGGTGTATCTGGCATTACTGCAGTTCCAGAAGCGCAAGCCGTACAAGCAGCTGGAATCCAGACTTCAACGCGACATCCGCGCATTCTTCGGCGATTTCACCTCAGCTCAGGAGCACGCTAGACAGCTTTTGTATCAAGTTGCGAAGCCTGATGTACTGTCGGCCGCATGCGAGCGAGCATCCGAAGAGGGGCTTGGGTGGCTAGAACCCAATCACTCACTACAGTTGCATAGCAGCCTCGTGTCCAGACTCCCTGCGCCCTTGCGCGTCTACGTCGGATGCGCTGCCATCTTGTACGGCGACCCTACCGAGTCTGACCTTGTAAAGGTCCATATTCGGTCTGGCAAAGTCACGTTCATGAAGTTCGATGATTTCTTCGGCTCACCTCTGCCGCGAATGATGGAACGTACCAAGATCAACCTAAGGACACTGGACCTTCGTCTCTTCTGGTACACGGGCGAGTTTGCGCCCCCGCTCTTGTATGAAAAATCTCGTTACATAAATGAAGAGCTACCTCGATATGCCGAGCAACTGGCATTCGACCAAGTTTTGCAGGGACTCGGTGTAGCTGACTTTTCAGGATATGGACCAACAGAACCCGAGTTCACAAAGGCTCTCCGTCAGAACCGCTGGAAGGTGGAGGGCTTCCGTCTAGAGCGGGCCGATTTTGCGCCTAACCTCGATGATCAATGCGGCAAATACTTGACCTACCGACAATTGATTGAGTGCGGAGAAACGCAAGCTGCGACTGCACTTCCCAACCTTCCCAAGAATCCCGCGAGCTACACAGCCTTATACGAACTGGCTACCCGGATATTGGATCCCGTGATTGAGTATTTCGGTGGAATTGAGCTCACATACGGATTTTGCTCATCTGAACTCGCCACAAGAATTTCAGGAAGAATCGCTCCGACACTCGATCAACACGCGGCGTGTGAATGGAACCGACGGAAAGCACCAACTTGCTCACGGCTTGGAGCCGCCGTTGACTTCCTCGTCAGAGATGTAGACATGAAAGAGGTTGCTGAGTGGATGATTGCCAACCTGCCGTTCGACCGACTGTACTTCTACGAATCTGACCGTCCGCTGCACGTTAGCTACGGCCCGGAAGGAAAACGAGAGGCTTTTGAGATGAGACTGATTGCGAATAACCGTCGCATGCCACACCAGCTGACGCCGCGAACATTTCGCGCGGCCGACAAAGCCGGGGAAGATAAACCTTAGCCGGGTATACTCGCTCGAATGACAGCTACCGCATATCAAGACATCAAGAACTCCCTTCGTCGACTCTATTTGGAGGACGACAGGCCATGGTTAGTTGGGTTTAGCGGTGGTAAGGACAGCACGATGTTGGCTTCGCTCGTGTTTGATACCGCTCTCTCAGTGCCTCCCGCTGAACGCACAAAGCCAATCTCGGTTGTTTGCACCGACACGCGCGTTGAGATTCCCGCCATTGCGGACATGGTCGAAGGCACACTGGACCGGATGCGGAAGTGCTCTCAGCAGCACAACCTCAACATCGACGCCAATTTGCTGAAGCCAACAATTGAAGAATCCTTTTGGGTCAACATCATCGGTCGTGGCTACCCGCCGCCTAACCGCGTCTTCCGCTGGTGCACCCAGCGGTTGAAGATTGATCCGGTCTCCGTCTTTGTGCAGCAGCGTCTCGGTCATTGGGGCGAGGCCATACTCCACCTCGGCGCGCGCCGCGCAGAAAGCTCCACCCGCGCTCAAACGATGGCGGGTCGTGAAACGCGCAATGGGTTGCGTCGGCATCCTGACTTACCTCGCGTGTGGGTGTCCAATCCGATTGAATTCCTGACCACGGAGGACATTTGGGCCTACCTGCTCCAAAACACTAACCCGTGGGGCGGCGACAACCGTCCCCTCTACAAGCTCTACGCCAGCGCCAGCAACGGCGAATGTCCCATCCAAATCGACACCAGCACGCCCAGTTGCGGCAACAGCAGATTCGGCTGCTGGACATGCACCGTTGTTGACCGCGACAAGGCCAGTGAAGGACTGCTCGCCAGCGGCGATGAGCGCATGGAAAAACTGATCGAATTCCGTGAAACGCTCCTGTTCTACCGGGAGCCCGCCAACGGCAAACGCGACAAGCGCCGCATGAACGGCAACGACGGCCCCGGACCGCTGCTGATTTCTGCCCGTCGCGAGCTTCTGAAACAACTCTTGGCGCTACAGGAGGAAGTCGGCCTGCAACTCATCAGCCCGGAAGAACTCCTGCTCATCCAACAAATGTGGAAGGCGGCACGCGACCCCGACGACGGTCGCGGCGTTGCCCGCATCGTCAACAAACAACGAGGTGTCATCATGAGCACCGACCTGAATGAACTCAATCGCCTGCGTGAGATGGAAGAAGAAGTGGCGCGCGAGAAAGGCATCGATGTCGAGACGTTGCGTCGCATGCTCGCCAAGGTCGATGAATACAGCGAAAGCCACCGCGCCCACGGCCTCCCCGACGACTTGCTCAATATTCTCAAAGATGATTTGGAAAATCAGACGGTGGAAGCGAAAAACTGACATGCCAGAAGTCTATATTGACACGCTCACGCTCGAAAACTTTGGCCCGTTCTACGGCGAACACACGTTGAATTTCGGTAGCCTGGATGGCCGTTGTGGCATTCTGGTTGGCGGAAAGAACGGAGCGGGGAAAACCCATCTTTTGCGTGCACTTTATTTGGCCGTTGTCGGTGAAAGCGGCGTCGGTGACTTGAAGCGTGTCGAAACCGGCTCAGATGCAACCCGTTTCCTTTTCGACAGGTCGCTGAACCGGCGTGCGCAAGCCGAAGGCCAAGATACGGTCCGTCTCAAAGTCGAAGTTTCACTGCGCGACGACAAAAGCGGGGGCAGTCGTAATGTTGAGTTAGTGCGTGAAATCAGGCATCGCCAGAATTCTCCACCCGTTTGGCATTCTTCTGCCCAGCGTTCGGACACACCTGGCTTGATTGTGGACGAACAGGTTATCCAGAAGCTTCGCGATGTGTTTCTGCCACGACATCTGGCGCGCTTCTTCTTTTTCGATGCGGAGCGCAGTCAAAGCATCAACTTGGGGCAACAAGACATCGTCGAAGGCGTGAGCCGCATCTTGGGGCTGTGGACCTACGGGGAACTTGAGAATGATCTCCGGCAATTGATTAAGCAAAAGATTCCCCGCGTTTTCAATTCAACCAGCGGCTCTGACCCAGCTACCAAACTCGCCGACTTGAATGCTGACGTGCTCCGAGCTGAGGGGCATCTGAAAGCGCGCCGCAAGGAACAGGATAGCCTCGAACGGGACTTGCATGAGGTCGAGGCGGAACTGCTTGAGGTTGAGGACGACCTGAAGACGCTTGGCGCAGTTGACCCTGATGAGCTTCAACGCGCACAAGAACGACGGAACGAACTCACCAAAATCAAGGCCGACCTGGAGGCAAAGCTCACCGGGGCTTGGGAGTTGGCAATTCCAGTTTCCCTGCTGGGTAAGTATCGAAAGGAACTCCACGATTACTTGCTCTCAGAGGAACGGCGGCGTGAATGGGAAGGCGCAAAATCTACCGTTGAGCCGAAGATCCCTCAAGTCAAAGAGGACGTCTTCGGCAACGTGCCATCAGAATTCGCACTTCAGCCAGAGTTCGAGGCGTTTTTCATCAAGCGACTGGAAGATGCCTTGCACAGTCTGTTCCATCCGCCCCCCGATGGAATGCCCGACCGGGTTTTCGTCGCTGACCGAAACGACACGAGCGCCCAGATTCGCGCCCGCCTCGGCTCGACTGCTGGTTCGTTGCGCGACTTGGCCGACATGTGCATCAGCATTGAACGGATGGACGCTGAATTGCGCGAATTAGATCAAAAGCTGAAGCAGATGCAGCAGAACACTGCGGCCTTTAAACGCGGTACGGAATTGCATCAGAAGCGCGGCGAACTTATTTCCAAGCGAGAGCAAATCACCAAGCGCCGCGCCGAGGTGACTGCGGAGGTCTCGCGGCTCGATGTCGAACTTGGCGAACTGAAGCGCCAGGAAACCAATCAGCGGGAGATTGTCGAGAAGGCCGAGAAGGGCGAAAGCCTTGCGTCACTGGCGGCGCGCTATCGCGAAGCGGCAGGCGAAATCCGGAGTCGCGCTGCTATCCGGATGCGGAAGAAGATTTCGGAGCATGTGGGCGAGTTGTGGTCGGAAATCACGGAACGGAAGCGGGAGTTCCTGGGTATGGAGTTTGACAGCCACTGGCAGTGCTTGCTTATTCGCCGCGACGGCAAACGCGTGACGTGGGATGAAACCAACACCTCCGCTGGTCAACGCCAGGTTCGCATGCTGGCGTTCTACGAGGCACTGCGGCGTTTGGCCAAGCTCGTGCCGCCGCTGGTAGTGGACACGCCGTTGGCTCGCCTCGATAAAGAGGTTCGTGCCAACGCACTCGACCAGCTTTATCTCAGCGGTCATCAATCCATCATTCTCACAACCAACTCGGAAGTTGACCCCGAAGGCCCGCTGTTCGAGCGCATCGGAGGTCGACTAGCGCGGGTGTACACGCTGCACCCGCACGGCAAACCGGATAGCACCGACTACGAGGTACGTATCACCAATGATTATTTTGGGCACGACCTCTAGCTTATTTGACCGACATGACGATAAACCAAGCAATCATGGAAGCCATGCGCATTCACGGTGGTCCGATGACTATACGAGAAGCGTATGTCGCCATCGTTGGCGCGGGTCTTTACACTTTTCACGCGGAAAACCCAGTACATGTTGTGGCAAGCCAAATTCGTCGGCACTGCAAAGGGCTCGATTTTCCTTCTGCTTCCGAAACCAAACACTTTGAGCTTCGAGGCGATGACAAGTACTATTTTCTTGAACAGCCGATCAAACAGAAAGGCAGCGGCAAGAAATCAACAGGGAAGGATACTCACCGCTCCTTGCTTCGGGAACTCAAAGCAACATATCAAAAATACCAAGTAGAGCTACGCACTACCATCCTCGTAAATATTCGACGGCTTGACCCTTCCATATTTGAGGAATTTGCCAAGAGATTGCTCGAAGCATATGGCTTCCTCGACGTCAAGGTGACCCAATACTCAAAGGATGGTGGCATTGACGGCTATGGAAAGCTCAAAGTTGGGCTCGCGCATCTAAATGTCGCGTTCCAGTGCAAAAGGTACAAGGGCAATTCAATTGGCAGGCCAGAAATCGACAAGTTCCGCGGAGCAATACAAGGCCAATTCGAACAGGGGATCTTCTTCACGTCTTCAACATTTGCCCGTGGTGCAGAAGCGGCTTCCTTCCGCCCGGGGGCAGTCCCAATCATCCTGATCGACGGAAAAGCAATTGTTGATTTGATGATTGACAAGCAGTTCGGCGTGCAAGCTGAATCACTACTGATTTACAGCTACGCTTTAGATTTGATTTTCTCCGAAGACAATAGCGACGCGACGACGCCCGCGAATCAGGGCGCGTGAGAAAACTCCATGAAATTCGACACCAGTAGCGCCGCTCACGAGTTCATCAAAAACGTTTTTTCCCGCGTTGGCGCGCGTAATCAGGCCGTGGTGGGCCGTGCCGCCTTATTTCTCGCCTTGGGCGAAGGTGTGCCGTCTGAATTTAAGCCCAAGAACGCCGAGGGCGTGACGCTCAACGACGAGCAAGTCATCGGCGACGAACTCAAAGACGTCGTGCGTTCCGCACTAAATCACCGCGCGGGCAAAACTCTTGATGAAGGCGGCTATCGGCAGGAGTTTCGGCGTCATTTCGAGTTCGGCTGCCAGCGGTTGACGCAGATTTGGGAGGAGTCAGGCAACGACCAAGCCAACTTCATCTCTGCGTTGCTCAAACTGACAGACACTGAATTTGCTATCGCCGGCGGCCCCAAAGCTGTCCCGCCGATGCCGGTCGTGGAGCAAGAGGTGAAACTCAAACTGCTGGCTGATGCTCCTGAATGGAGCATGAACGGGCCAGGTACATCTAACGGCCTGCTTGTGATTTCGGGCCAGCCGGGGACTGGCAAGAGCCAGCTCGCGCTCGACCTTTTGGCGCAACTAGCAAATGTCGGTGTGCGCTTCGTGTTCTTCGACATGAAGGGTGAGTTGGAGGACGACCCCAATAACAAGCAGCAGCGCGAGAACCGGAAGCGTTTTCTCGATCAGACAGGCGCACAGCACGTGCGGCTCATTCGGCAGGGCCTACCCATCAACCCGCTTTACCGGGATCCCATTCCCGCGGTTAACGCCCAGATTGCGAACCAGATAGCAGCGCTCATCCGCTCCTTCGCGCCGCAGTTGGGCGCCAACCAGCAGCAGGCCTTGAGCGATGCCTACCAGCAACTTGCTGCCCCCGACTTCGCCAGTCTGCTCTTGGAGTTGGAGCAAAACGGCGTGAGCGGCGTGCCTCTTTCAATCGTGAAGCGGATTGTGGATTGCAACCTGTTCGCATCGGCACAAAACGGAGTTAGCCCGGAGCAGTGGCTCAGCCGGTCGCTGGTGGTGGACTTCAAGGAGTTCGGCAATGACAGCGACACCAAGGCGCTTGCCGTCGCCCTCATTCTGAACTTCCTGATCAAAAAATTGAGTCAGCAATTGGCCGTTAAGAACGGCATCCAGCCCCTCAAGATGGTGCTGTTCGTGGATGAGGCGCACCTGCTATTGCCGAAGGAACACAAAGCCGGATTACTCAGCCAACTTGCACGGCAGGGGCGGTCGTGGGGCTTCCCCGTCTGGCTCGCGTCGCAAGACGCCGATAAGTTCCTGACAACCGGAACCAACGAAACCAACTTTGCCGAACTTGCCGAATGTGGCGTCCATTTCTCCCCACACACGCTGACCGATGCCCAGCAGCGGATGATTCTCGGTGGTGTCGTCCACGCCAAGTTCAAGAAAGCCGAAGCCGCCCTACGATTGCAAGGCAAGCTCATCACGGGAGCAGCGAGGCAGTTTTGGCGAGAGGAAGGAAAAATATGAGTGATACTTGGATTCCCTTCTTCAAACGAACGCTGCGTTTCCCTTGGAGGCTAGTCACGAATGTGCGGTTGCTGCTCTACTTCCTGATTGTCATTTGCTTTATCGGCGCGCTTGGCACTTTGATACCGGTTGCTCAAATATTTTTTGGCAGCACTACACTAACGTGGCTCAGTGTTCACCACAGTCTGGCTACTTATGTCATTGCAATTGCTGTCACAGCCTTTGCCGACTGCATTGTGAGTGAGCGCGAGAAAGATGATGCAACATTCACGCTGTTTCTTCTTGGATTGACGCTCCTATCCGCAGCGTGCGCCATCGCCGTCTTACTCGTTGACCGCACCGAAATCGTGTCGAAGTTGTCAGCAGGCGGTGCGGCTGTCGCCGCGATCGTTTGGTTGATGGTTCACGACGCCGATCCCATGCTTACACAAGAAAACGCATATTCCGCATTGGGCGGTGAAAAACCATAGTGAGGGTAGGAACAACGACGATGCCCACATTTCCACTGACCTTACCGGCAATAAAAGTATCACAGCCCCTTGGTGAGTTTTTTGTCGTGACGTTGGATGCCGCCACTTTGCGACAAGTGACATTTCTTGATGCGACTCGCATTGACAAAGTTGATACCAAAGAATTTTGGTATTCCTTGCTTGGGACGCAGCGTCAGCTATCGTTGCCGCGCGCTAAACAGATAGCGAAGTACATCAACACAGTGGAGGCGGCATTTCCCAACAGCATTATTTTAGCGGCGAATTACATCAATTATGGAGAACTGCAAGAAGACGAAGACAAAAGATGGCGCATTGAAGTAGGGAAGGATTCTCTTTTTCACCTTGTCATTCCCTCTGGCGACACAATGGCCAGTGTTATAGATGGTCAACATCGCTTGCTGGGTTTTGACTATTGCGACCTCGAAAAGAAAACGATGCAACTTCTGTGCGCGGTTTACATGGACCTGCCGCACGCTTACCAAGCATATCTTTTTGCGACGATCAACATTAACCAGCGCAAGGTCAACAAGAGCCTTGCCTACGATCAGTTCGGCTACAATTTTGACGACGAGGAAAAGGATGGCTGGGCGCCAGACAAACTGGCGGTATTCTTCACTCGAAAGTTGAACCTTGATCCTAAATCACCGTTCCATGGTCGGATCAAGGTTGCGCCGATGAATGCTGATTTGCTCTTCCCCGAAGGCAATCCGCCCGACTGGCAAATTTCCACAGCATGCGTTGTGGAGGGGATAGCAAAACTGATCTCGCGAAATCCCAAGATGGACCGTGATCTGTTACATAAGAAAACGATTGGAGCGCGGTCTCGCATTCAGTTGCTGAAAGACTCTTCCCCTTTGCGGGAGCTTTATTGTCCATTACAAGGTAAAAACCACCGGCTTTAGCCGGTCAGCTTTAGCTGCGAGAATGTGCTGCAGGAAGGGGGTGCGGCATGGAATACAGGTACGGTAGCCACACGGTTTTTCAAATTGAG
>Ga0163151_10002554_pt1 | contig 27942 bp, 33 predicted proteins | sample OliLakLV19MP5IB2_FD_145596 | JGI IMG/M metagenome (GOLD analysis project Ga0163151, IMG submission 145596) | Freshwater microbial mat bacterial communities from Lake Vanda, McMurdo Dry Valleys, Antarctica - Oligotrophic Lake LV.19.MP5.IB-2 | ecosystem: Environmental > Aquatic > Freshwater >...
CTTCCACCCGGCGGGCCAGCGCCGCGTGGTCTTAAACATTCTTGAGAAGATTCTCACCGACGGCCGCAACGTGACCGACCAGGCCCTGGCCCGCCGGGTGGAAGAGGAATATCAGGTCAAGGTTTCCCGCCGCACCATCACCGCCTGCCGCCATCTGATCGCCAAGAAAGCCGCCGCCGAGCAAGACGCCGCCTAACCCTTAGGCCTCGCCGGGGGAAGGTGGTATAATCCCCGGCATGAAATCCGCCGCCCGAGCCGTCTCCCTCCTCATCCTTCTGGCCGCCGCACGCCCGCTCTATTCCGGAGAGGCCGCGCCCGAACAGAAGCTGTCCGCGATTGAGCAATCGTACGTGGCCGGCAACAAGCGCCAGGCCGAGAAGGATATTCGCGCCTGGGCGAAGGCCGAGCCCAAGGCCCCCTGGCCGAAGCTGGCCGCCGCCAACGTCGCCTTCCACGAGGGCAAGTACAACCGGTGCCTCTCCCTTGCTAAGGACGCGCTGGAGGTCGCTCCCCAGAATGCCGAAGGCTATTACTGGCGCGGGCGCTGTTTCGAGGCCAAGGGCAGCACGCTCGACGCCGCCAACGAGTATAAGGCGGCCCTCAAGGCCGAAGCCGCCCACCCGGCGGCGAACGAAGGTCTCGCCAGGATTCAGGCCAGCCTCGGCGACCGACCGATCACAGAGCAAATTAAATAGAATCGCCGCTTCGCGCAGGTGGTGGAACGGCAGACACGCTGGTCTCAGAAGCCAGTGGGAGAAATCCCTTAGGGGTTCAAATCCCCTCCTGCGCAAAATTTTGAAAAACGCTGATAAAAAAGAAGAGCACCGGAGCATTGCCGTGAATCGGCGTGCCGGCCTCCGTTACGAGTTCGTCGAATCGCTGGAAGCGGGTCTCGCCCTCACGGGCTCCGAAGTGAAATCGGTCCGCGCCGGAAACGTCAACCTCAACGACGGGTTCGTTCGCATCGACAACGAGCAGGCGTACCTGTGGAACGTGCACATCGCGCCGTACGGCTTCGGATCTTCGTTCGTCCCGCAGGAGCCGACGCGGCGCCGCAAGCTTCTGCTCAACCGGCGGGAGATCAATCGCTGGATGGGAAAAACCACGGTCAAAGGTCTGACGATCGTGCCCCTCGAGGTGTATTTCAACAAGCGCGGCCTGGCGAAGGTGAAGATCGCGCTGGCCAAGCACAAGACCGGGCCGGACCGTCGCGACGATATCAAGAAGCGCGACCTGGGGCGCGAGATGCAGCGCGAATTCACCGGCAAGCGCCGGGTTCGCTGACAGATTTGAGGAAAGGTGGCCGAGTGGTTGAAGGCGCCAGTCTCGAAAACTGGTAGGGCTTAACGGCTCTCGTGAGTTCGAATCTCACCCTTTCCGATTTTTCGTTCCGGGACCTTAAATGATTGATTCGACAAATCGGTCCAGCGGTTCTCAGCTGGGCCGTTATCTTTTCATCCTTCTCTCCAGCCTCGCCGCGCCGTCCGTCTCCCCGGCCGCCGGCCGCGACGGCTTATCCGTTCGCATCGACCCCGCCTATATTTCTCCCAACGACGACGGTGTTCAGGACCAGGCCTTCTTTTATCCGGTGGTGACGTCGGAAGCGGGTATTCAGCGCTGGCGCCTTGATGTGTTCCGGGAAGGCGACGGCCGGGTGGCGCGCCTCAATGGCGCCGGCATCCCCGGCCTCATCAACTGGGACTGCGTCGGGAAGAAGGGCGTCGTGCCCGACGGAGAATATCGCGCGCGCCTCGAGGTGTGGGGAAAGTCCACGCACATCTCCGGCGAGCAGCCGTTCGTGATCGACACGCGTCCCCCGGCTGTGTCGATCGCGCTCTCCACCGCCGGAATCGATTCGTCCATTCTTGCCGGCAAGCCGCTCGTCATGACGCCTTTCATCGAGGACACCTCGCCCATCGAGCGCTGGCAGTTCCAGATCCTCGACGAAACGGGCCGCACGGTCCAGCTTTTCTGGTCCACCGAATCCGTTCACGCGGTCACCTGGGATGGCAAGGACCGCACGACCGGTGTGCTCGTCCCTCAGGGCCTTTACAAGATCGCTTTCCAGGCGTGGGACGCGGCCGGCAACGGAAGCGAGCCCACCTTCGGCGACGTCGAGATGCGCGTCACCGCGCGCGAGATGCTCGAGAAGAACCTGGCGCATGTGCAGGTGACCGAATCGAGCATCGGCCTCGTGGTCCAGGTCCCGAGCGAGAACCTGTTCGGGTTCGTGAAAGGGAAAGTGGTGCTGAGCGACGCCTCCGAGCGTTACCTTCGCGAACTCGCGCTGCTGGCCAACGCTTACCCCAAGTCGACGGTGACGCTGGAAGGTTATTCCAAAGCCTACCGCACCGCCGATAAGGACCGCGAACTCGCCAGCCTCTACGCTTGGCAGGTCTACAGCTACCTGGTGAAGAAGGGCAACGTGAAAGCGTCCCGCATTACGGTGCGGGGACGCGGCCGATCCGCGACGTTCCACCGTCGCGACGCCGGCGTGGCGTTTCTACGCAACGGAGTGGAAATGGTCATCGAGGGCCCCGGTCCTTGGTAGCGCCGGACGTTCTCTAAGGCATGCCTCTCTTCAGGACCCGCGCCTGCATCAACGAGCCGCTTGAAGCTGACGAGGCGATCATGGCGGTCATCGCCCAGGACTGGTCCGATGGCGGAAAACCTTACCTCACTGCCTGGGAAAACAAGCCCGCGACGCGTTATTTCGTGCGGTGGATGAACCAGATGCCGGGCAACCCGCCCTTTGCCGCGACGGAAGCGAACCTGCGCGCCAATCCACCGGACTACATTTTCCTTCCCAACACGACGGAGTTTTCGGGCCCGTTCGGTGAATGGCTGGGCCGGGCCTACGAGGAGAAAGACAACATCGATGGTTGCCCCGTCCTGAAGAAGCGGCGGGCCTGATTTTGAGGAGGCCATTTGGCCACGTCGGCGGACGGGATAAAGCGACCGTGGTATTCTCACCGCACGCATTCGCGCCTTCTAGCGAGGTCAAAGCCTCTTATGGCTTCTGGGTCTGTTACGATATCGGGGCATGTCGGCATCCTTCATCTCTTGGCGCCGTTCAGGGCCTCTTTCATCCGCAATCTTCCTTATGTATCTCCCGTCCAACGCTTCGTCGTCGGGATGTGCCGCCAGTATGAGGACGCGGTCCTCGGAAGTCAGCGCAAGCGGCACCGCCATGACGGCAACCGGGCGGGCGGCCGAAAGCAAAGAGGCGAAAAGGAGTATAGAGAGGGCGCGAGGCATCGCGGGATTGTGACTGATCGGCCCTGCCGGCGATCGGGGAAAGTCTTCTCCCCACTCGCGGACTTCGCCTGATGGGGCCCAAACCGCAGTTCGAATGGGCCCGGCAGTACACGCATCGTCTCCCGGTCATTCGGGCTCAGGAAGACGAGCTCAACCGCCGCACGCACGGCATGATTCGGTTCCGGCGCGATCCGACGTTCGAATATCGCATCTGGAACGAATTTTCCCTATCGAGCAAGGCCGATTCCAACTGCTGACGTATCCCGCTTCGCCCGATGTCATCGGGGAATTGTTCGCCCAGCGGCCTCTACCGCCCCGTTCTCACTCGGACATGGTCATTTTTTGGACACCCAAGATTGCTAGACATACCCATGCGGCAGCGCTCAGCCTCGACGCTTACATGGGAGCTATGAAAAAGATCGATACTATTCTTCAACGATGGCGTTTTCGCCAGGCTATTCCCTGGATTGGCTCGGGCAAGCGGGTCTTGGATATCGGCTGCTATCATGGGGAGCTCTTCGACCTCATCGGCGAGGATGTCGTGGACAGCGTCGGGATTGATTCTCGCGCTTCGAGTCGCCGCGGGCGCCATTGGCGGCTAATGCCGCTAAAAATCGGAGAAAGCCTTCCCTTCGATCCCGCCTCTTTCGACGTCATCACGTTGTTCGCGACCATTGAGCATTTGCCGCCGCCGGCGCGCTCCTGGAAGGAATGCCTACGCGTGCTTGCGCCGGAAGGGCGGCTGGTGGTGACGGTGCCGGGCCCTTGGGTGGATGCGATCGTCGACGGGCTGGTGGCTCTCAATTTGGCCGACGGGATGGAAAATTCTCACAAGGAGCACACGGGCATCGAACCGCTTCGTCTGGCGAAGGAAATTGAATCGGCGGGGTTCGATCTGTTGCACCACAGCCGCTTCCAGCTCGGCCTCAACAATCTTTTCGTTTTTACCGGCAGGAGCTGAACTTGAACAGTGTCTTGCGTCCCGCCAAATTTTTTCTTTTGACTCGGACATAGATCCTTTGCGGATGAACCGGTAGAGACGGTGGAAATTGAAGAATTCCGCCCTGTGAGTGACATTCCCAAGTTATTCTGACGTCATGAATCGCGGAAATGCCTCAGAAGCGCCAGCGTCGGAAGCGACTGGCTCTGGTTCAATTGTCCAGTATCTGGACTGGCAGATGGTTGCCATTTTCCTCATGGCACTGGCGCCGCGACTGGCGCTGATCCCCTGGTTTCGCAGGCTCCCGCTGCTTGGTGATGAATCATATTACTGGGAACAATCCGCGCGCCCGTTCTTCGAATATCAATTCCGGCCCCCACTCTGGGCTTTCGTCTTAAAGGCGGCGCGTTTTATTTCCGATGATCCATTCTCAGGTCGTCTTCTGGCGGTGTCGCTCGGCGCCCTGACTGTCGTCCTTGTCTTTCTTCTTGCGCGCCGCCTGTTTGGCGCGTCGGTGGGCTGGACAGCGGCAGCGATGATTTCGTTATACCCGGACCACGTGTTCTGGTCCCATTTCCTGTGGTCGGAATCTCTTTTTACAGTCACGATTCTTCTCAGTTGCCTGTTCTTCTTCCCACGTCATCGGGAGGACTCGCCGAGTCTGTTGAGCGCAGCGCTGCCCGCCGGCATTTCCCTGATGGCAAAGGAGTTTGCCGTCATTGTTTTCGCGGCGATGGCAGTCGCGCATATTTTCAGCCGTACTGAACGGAAGGTCCGGACGTTATGCCTCGCGTCGCTCCTTTTCGCCGCTCCGATGACGTTCTATGTCGGTGCTCTCGTCTTAAAGACAGGCGAATTTCATTTGCCCTGGAACGCAATGGTCGCAAACGCTCGGGACAAAACTCAGAGCGGCGCACCGGGATCGACGGGCTTGCAGGCAATGGACCAAAAAAGCCTGATGGGTAATTTTGAGCGTCTTTGGGGTGCCCGGTCATTCGTCTTATGGCGCGTTGGCAGCGGCGACTATGGGCGTTCCAGTCGCAGCCTGCTTTGGGGAATGCTTATCGCCCATGCAGCTCTGTTCATCTTGGGAGGATTTGGCCTTGTGTGGGAACATCGCTCGACGTTTGCTGTCTTTGCCTGGACGTGTGTCTTGTGTCTTTCACTCGCCGCTGTTCCTGGATTCATGGTCTCGCGGTTCCGGACGCCGTTCATGTTTATCTTCATCATTGAGGCGGCGCGCGTCGTCGCGCTGCCGAGCGTCATCCCGGCAGCGCTTCGTTCTCCGGTGAGAAGTGTGCTGGCTTCAACCGTCATCGCAGGCGTGATTTTCCTGTTCGCAACTACCGTTGGGGTGATGGGACGATGGGGATAATGTTCCCAACCGTTATCGGATTAACGCAAACCTTGGCAGGAATTCTCCTGTGTACCCTGCCAATTGGTGGAATAGATTTGGTAAAAACTTCGCGGAAGTATTTCAGGTTGAACATGGACACTTTTTGGACACCAGCCCGATTGGCCCACCCGTCGGAAACTGCTGAAAGTGCTGGTTCCCAGTTATTGGAGAGGTGCGTGAGCGGTTGAAACGGCACGCGAGGTCTTCAAGCTGAGGAACCAATTAAGTTGACGATGCTTAAAATGCCTTTCCTTCAAAAACGAATTTCTCCACCATCTTCTGGCACCGGCGCCTCTTGTGCTGTCGGGAACGGCCGGATGCGTCGAACGCTTGCGGCTCGGCTCGAACGCCACCAGGACCTCATCGTCAATCAGTGGTTCCTTACTCAGTTCGACGACGCTCGCGTTGAGCGGTTTCAAATCGCCGGCGTACACGGTCACGACAAGGACCGGCTCCGCGATCTTGCCCTGAAGCCGTTGCTCAAGCTGTTCTTAGGTTACATGCGCAGCGCCAACGAGTCCCTCCGAGCGGTTTATTTGGACGAACGCCTTCGTTATGCGCCCCATCAGGCCGACCCAGCCGTGCGCCTGGCGTATTGCAGCGAGGTGTTGACCGCCGACAAACAGGCGATCGCCGATCTGCTTGAGGATGATCCGGCGTTGGCCAAGTTCTTTGGAAGCGTCTGGGACGACATCCACCAGCCGCTGCTGGCGCCTCTCGGCGCGAATCCGGTGAAATTATTGGCCGTTGGCGACTGCTTGATGAACGAGGTCCGCGTGTTCCTCCCTTCGCAGTGCCGCGCCAGCGGCGTCGACGTCGATATGCGGCATCTCTATTTCAGCGCGCAACAAGGCGTTGGCCTATCCGTCGACCAGGTGACCCGCTTTGTCGATGTTTTTTTGCCCGATCTCATCGCCCTGAGTTTTTTCAGCTACGAAGCCCTTCCTTCTTACAGCGCCCTGCTTCGTCAGGCCGATGGGCTCTCGAATGTAGAAATTCGCGAGCATGTATCGGCGATCGCTACGCAGATCCGTAAGTTCCTTTTTGACCTGCGTATGAAGACGGACGCTCCGTTCCTGATTCACAACGCCAGCGGCCTACCGCTGACGCGGATCCGCAAATATATCCCGGGTGTTCGCGCGCTGTCAGAAAAGCGGGCGCGCGTTTTGCAAGCGATCGACATGATGATTGACCACGTTGTTAGGGACATCCCGAACTGTTTACTCATCGACGAATGGCATGTGGCCGAAAAATACACCCATAAAAAGTCGGCGGAGTCGGTGGTGCCGCGGGCGATCTACAAGAATTCTCTTTTCCACACCGGGCGCTTCGGAGGCTTTGTCGCTCACGAGTATGAAGATGTCATTCGCTCTTTCCACGCCCTTCTGCGGGCCAAGGTGATCCTCGTTGATTTTGACAACACTCTGTGGAAAGGCGTGATGGCGGATGAGGCGGTCACGCACGATCTCCGCGCGCAAAACCTGTTGCGGCTGCTTAAGGAAGACGGAATGCTGCTCGTAGCCCTGAGCAAGAACTCGCCGGCCAACATTCGGTGGACCGAGATGGCGCTGGGTCCGACGGATTTCGTCCTCACCAAGATCAACTGGAATCCGAAAGCGCAGTCCATCATTGAAGCGGCTAAAGAACTGAATCTAGGGTTGGATGCCTTTGTGCTGATTGACGACAATCCCGTGGAGCGCGAATTGGTTCGCTCACAGCTTCCCATGGTTCAGCTGTTGGATTCGCTGGATCCCTTTACTTGGCGGTCGCTGAGACGTCTCCTCCGATTTCCCAACACCCAGAAAACGGGAGAAGCGCACAGGCGAACGGAAATGTACCGAGAGCAGGCGGATAGGACACACGCTCTCCACAGCGGCACCGATTTTGACGCGCTGATGGGTTCTCTGGGCCTCGTCGCCCAGTTTGGACCGATGACCGACAAAGATTTAAACCGCGTCGAAGAACTCTTCCAGCGGACCAACCAGTTCAACACGACGACCATTCGCTATAGCAAAGCCCAGCTGCAGGCCATGAGGCGCGACGGTCGCTATGGAATTTATGTCGGAGAGCTGGCCGACAAATTCGGCGATCTTGGCATCGTCGGGGTGGTCGTGATCGAACGGCGTGAGGCCGACCGCGTGTTTGAGTCCGTCGTAATGAGCTGCCGTGCGATGGGCTTTCAGTTCGAGCGCGTCTTGCTGCGTCTCGCCATGGATGTGGAAGAGGGCGTTGAGCGCTTCATCGGTCGCTTCATTCCGACCGATCGCAACGCACCAGCGTCCACACTGTTCCTGGATCATGGATTCCTTAAGAACAACGAAACCGACTGGCATCTGGCGGCCGACCTCCGTCCGCCTTTGCCGCCGTGGTTTGCGTTTAACGAGCGGGGCGGCGCCGGAAAGAGCGGTCATTAAGAGGAATCCGGTATGGGCACTCTCTGGACACCAAGCCGTTGGCCCCGTCGGCGGAAACTGCTAAAAGTGCTGGTTCCCAGTTAATGGAGAGGTGCGTGAGCGGTTGAAACGGCACGCCTGGAAAGCGGGCAACTCCATTTTGACTGGGTTTGACCTTCTTTGATCCCCGACGGAAACCCGCCTAAACTACCCGCCTGACTTTGACCGACTTTGATGCCTTTGGACGGGGTTTGGGCACCAGATGGGCACCAGATGGACACCAGCCCCTCAACTGGCTAGCGTCATCCTATGAGCGCTAAACAAGACCCCCAATTTCCCTCGCAGCCATACCAGCGGTTTCTGAACATCGAAGGCGCAAGCGGGTATCTGGGACTTTCGAAATGGAGCCTTTACCGTATGGCGGAGAATCGGCAAATTCCCTTCATCCCATTAAGCCCATCGATTGCGGCTGGGCGGAAAGCCAAGAGACCGATGCTCCGGTTTGATCGGTTGGCCTTGGATCGATGGATGGAAGCCAGATCGATTCCGGCGGCTCATCCGATTTGAATAACCGTGGCTACAGCAGCAGCCTTATTGCCCACACCAAACGGGCATGGCAGCCGTATAGCGACGCGCAAATTTCTGATCAAGATGCGGAGGAGATCATCCGCAATGTCCTCGAGCTTTTCGATTACCTTCAGTGGTTGCAAGCCAAGAATCCAATCACAAGTGGCCCCAACATCTCCCAAGCCTTGGTTTCTTTTTGACTCACCCGCCAAGTAGAATCGCTCCGCGGCCGGGGGAGTAATTCCAAGCCGAGCTTACCGCACACCCCGGCCGCCTCGCTTCGGAGGTTCTGTAATGACGACGATCTCCTCTCTTCTAAATGTCCAAGAGCTGGCTCGGTGGCTGAACATCAAAGAATCCACGATTCGAAAGTGGGTCTGCTATCGGAAGATCCCGTATATCTCTGTGGGGCGGGCAGTTCGATTTCGGCGCGAAGATATCGATCAGTGGCTTCAAGACCGGTCGTTCAAGTTGGTGGAACGATAGCCTGTAAAATCGAGCGCTTTGGCCCATTAAGGAAATCGTCAATGAAAAAGACCGCTACGAAGCGATCCCACCGTTCTGAAATCCACATCTCAGTCTTAGACCGATCTTCTCTCGAGAAGTATTGCGAGGTACGGCCGCACATTGTGGTCTCGGTATCGGACCCAGGATCTATACCAGTGACCATTCCGGACAATGATCGACGCCGAGCCGTCCTACGGTTAGCTTTCGAGGATGAGGGCAACTCGTTTTCGCAACCGTTCGGGACAGGGATGGCGCGGGAGATCCTTGAATTGGTCGGCAAACATCGCAAGCGTATAACAGCAATCGTTGTTGGCTGCGAAATGGGGCAAAGCCGTAGCGCCGGCATTGCGGCAGGTCTCTCTCGGCTCATAAATGGCAAGGACGAGTATTACTTCAAGCACTATTCTCCAAATCGCCACGTCTACAGGACATTGATCGAAGCAGCGGGCCTCTGATGGGAACCATTGACCGGTTATTTTTTCTTGAGAAGATACGATCCGGAGGGGTTGCAGGGTGGAATCGATGGTTCGAAGAAAACCCGGGCGCCTGGATCGAGAACCAGTCCTGGGAGGCAGGATCGGATCCATTGGTTGAAATAATTTCAATCGATCTTAGCGACTCAAATTTTGACGGGATGAATCTAGACGGGGTGATTTTGGATGGCGCGACGATTAATGAAACAAGTTTCAAAAGAACGAGTCTTCGAGGGGCTCGAATTCGTTGCGCTGACGCTGTGCGAGCGTCGTTTGAGGGTGCCGATTTATACGCAGCAGATCTTCTATTGTCTGATTTGAGTGGAGTTTCGTTCAAAAAAGCGAATCTCGAAAAAGCATCCTTGAAGATGGTGAACAGGGACGTGAAAACGGATTTCTCCGGCGCCGACCTAGAGGGGGCGATCATTACAGCTCTTCCCCAATCACTCCAGGACAAAGCCGGCGTTAGCCTTGTGCCCTATGACTCTTAACGGAGCCGGTCATTGCGGCGCCAATTTCAACGCCTCCTTCTTCAAGCGACCATGCCTGTTCAGGGTCGGGTCAAGGCGCTGGATAAGGAACTCCTCTACGGCCGCTGAAAAAAAGGATTCGCTCACTTTGATGGTGTGAACGAATCGCACCTTTTCACAAACCGCAAGTCTCGCTACAGCCTTCCCGCCCCCAACACCTTTGAAGTAGGAACTCACCCGCTGCCCCAGGGTATTGTTGTTGGAAGCCTTCCCGACGTAAACAACGTCTTCGGTCTCGTCGACGAAAACGTAGACCCCGGGGAAATGTGAAAAGGGAAATTTCCCTTCTGGCTTTCGGGCAATCCAATCGCGGGAGAGGTCGTACCGAGGACTTAGTTCTACAGGATGGATCGCAGGCCCCCTGTATTTTTCATTAAAGGTATCGAGTAACGAGGGGATTTTGCCGACGTTCAATGACGTTCCTTGTTGTTCCAATTCTTCGAAAGTTGCGTTGATCGGAAGCTAATTGGATGCGGCCTCGGCGTTTTTTCGCAACACCTTCAGAATCTCCACCATAGCCGTCGTGTCCTGCCCGCAGTAGACGAGCAGATCTTTCTTCACTTTCTTCGCCGCGGCGGAGGATAGCTTGCCGTCGAGTAAGGCGAGGTAGGCATTGCAGGCTTCGCCGCCGTTGGAAATGTCGATGTTTTCGTAGGACATGCGGGGTACGAGAACCGGGAGGACCGCCTTAAGGGATGCGCTTCCATCGAACCGGTGGTCGAACCAAGATCGATCGCGGAAGAGCGTCATGAGGTCCTGAATTCGGTCGATCGCCGACGTGAGGCGCTTCCGATAAGCGGGAAATCGGCCGGCAAGGTCAGCGAGGACCCGCTTCTCGAACGAGGCGTTCCACGCGAGTACCGTGCCGGTGGGACCTATGCTTTCGGCGAGGCTTTTGGCCATCGCTTCCCGCGGCTCCGGGCCTCCGGGGTCGACGGGCCATTATACGACCCGGGAGGGACAAATTAGCTCCAATAAGCTGGGGAAATATGTCATTTCCAGTGCGAATACCACCGTGGCGTTTGAGTAGAATCCCCGGCGATGAATCTAACGCCTCAACACGCGAAATACTTTGCCCACGTCCTTACCAGGCGGTGCGCCTCCGACAGCATGGAAAAGCTCGCCAGCGCAGTGGCGGGCGCCCAAGTAGATCTGAATCCCCACCAGGTCGACGCAGCCTTGTTTGCCTTCAATTCCCCGTTATCCAAGGGGGCTCTTCTCGCGGACGAAGTGGGACTGGGTAAGACCATCGAAGCCGGACTCGTCCTTTCGCAACGGTGGGCTGAACGAAAACGACGCATTCTGGTTATTACGCCGGCGAACCTTCGCAAGCAATGGCATCAGGAGCTGAGCGAAAAATTCTTTTTGCCGTGCCACATCTTAGAGGCTAAGTCTTACAACGCTGCTGTAAAAATAGGCAACTTTCGCCCGTTCGAGACCAATGATCTTGTCGTCATCTGCTCCTATCAGTTTGCCCGTAGCAAGGCGACGGATGTCGCGAACACAGCGTGGGACCTCGTGGTCATGGACGAAGCCCATCGGCTGCGCAATGTTTATAAGCCGTCCAACGTTATTGCAAACACCCTGAAGCTCGCGCTGAGCAGCAAGAACAAGCTTTTGCTCACTGCCACGCCACTCCAGAACTCTTTGCTCGAGCTGTTCGGCCTCGTGAGCTTCATCGATGAACACACATTTGGAGATCTCAAAAGCTTTCGAGAACAGTTTGCCAACCTCAACCAGGAGCAGGTGTTTCAGACGCTCAGGTCCCGATTGAGGCCAATTTGCCATCGCACGCTTCGTCGACAAGTCACCTCTTACGTACCTTTCACGAAACGCCATCCGATTACGGAGGAGTTCACGCCAGAAGAGAGCGAGGACCGTCTCTACAACCTTGTTTCGGAGTACCTCCGACGTGACAATCTCCAGGCCCTGCCAGCAAGCCAGCGTTCGCTAATGACGCTCGTTCTCAGAAAACTCCTCGCATCATCCACGTTTGCGATCGCTGGCGCGCTTGAATCGATTTCAAACCGTCTTCGCGAAAAACTGGCGATTCGGAATCCGGAAGGGTCTGTCGAAAAAGACCTGGAAGAAGACTATGAAGCCCTCGATGAGACAGCAGAGGAATGGGAAGAAGACGAACCGCCGACACCTCTTTCAGAAGCTGATCGTTCGGCAATCTCCGCCGAGATCGCTGATCTTGACGCCTTTGCCAAGCTTGCGACGTCCATAGAGCAGAACGCGAAAGGAAAGGCGCTTGTGAAAGCCCTAACCATAGCGTTCTCTAAGGCTCGGGAGCTTGGTGCCGCGGAAAAGGCGATCATCTTTACGGAATCTCGCAAAACGCAGAGCTACCTCCTGCGCGTGCTCGCAGACAGTCCTTTCAAAGATGGAATTGTCCTTTTTAATGGCTCCAATACCGACGAGTCGTCAAAGGCTATCTATGCGGCGTGGATTGCCCGCCATGGCGGTACGGATCGCGTCTCTGGATCTAAATCGGCCGATATGCGGTCCGCCCTCGTTGATTATTTCCGAGATGAAGGTCGCATCATGATTGCGACGGAAGCTGGGGCCGAGGGCATCAATCTCCAGTTTTGTTCTCTGGTCGTGAATTATGACTTGCCTTGGAATCCTCAACGCATCGAGCAGCGCATTGGAAGATGCCATCGCTACGGACAGAAGCATGATGTTGTGGTCGTTAATTTCCTGAATCAAAAAAATGAGGCGGACCGACGGGTCCTCCAGCTGCTCTCTCAAAAATTCCGGCTATTCGAGGGCGTTTTCGGAGCGAGCGACGAGGTCCTAGGGGCTATCGAGAGCGGTGTGGACTTCGAAAAACGCATCAGTGAGATTTATCAGCGATGCCGCAAGCAGGAGGAGATAAAGGACGCGTTCGACCAGCTCCAGACAGAACTCAGCCTTGAAATCGATGAAGCAATGGCTCAGACCCGGCGGAAGCTTTTGGAAAACTTTGATGACGAGGTTCGAGAAAAGCTTAAAGTCAGTGACGCGAGTTCGAAGGAATATTTGGACCAGTACGAGCGACTGCTTATTCAGCTTTCCCGCTTTGAGCTGGCGGACAACGCCGAATTTCATGACGATTCGTCGTTCGTTCTGAAGGTTCTTCCAGATTCATTGCGCGCAATTTCGTCATCATCGGCTGCTCCAATCCCGCTTGGCCTCTATGAACTTCCTCGCAGAACCGGTGATGCCCATCTTTACCGCCTTCAGCATCCCCTTGCGGAGTCCATTCTTGCCCAAGCCAAGGCGCGAGAGATACCTCCCCAACAAGTTCGGTTCGCCTACGGCGATCACAGCGGCATCATCAGTGTGCTTAAGCGTCTCGTCGGTAAAGAGGGATGGCTAACGCTGTCTCGCTTTACGGTTGAATCGTTGGATCAAGCGGAGGACCATCTCATTTTTGGAGCCGTTTTGGATGATGGCACCGCTCTGGACGAGGAGTGCGCGAAGCGATTGTTCACCCTCCCCGGGAAAGTCTCCGGTCCTTGTGTTTCACCGTCTCCGCGTGCAGTGGAGGAGATTCTCAATTCCAATCAGGCGGGTATCCGACGCAGCGTTTCTGAACGTAACGCTCGCTTTTTTGAGGTGGAGGCCGAGAAACTGGAAGGATGGGCCGACGACGTGAAGCTTGGCCTCGAACGCGAGATCAAAGAATTCGATCGGCTTATTCGCGAGGCACGCAAGGGGGCAACGGTTGGTCTAACCCTGGAAGAGAAGCTTGCCGGCCAGAAAAGGATCAAGTCTCTGGAAGGTCAGCGCAACGAGAAGCGGCGTTCCCTATTTGAAGCGCAGGACAAAGTGGACCAGCAACGTGCAGACCTTATCGCAGGCATCGAGGGTAAGTTGGCCCAGAAGATCGGTAACGAGTTACTTTTTACCATTCGTTGGTCTCTTGCCTAACCTGCGAGATTTCTCTCTTATCAGCCAAAACCGTCGGGCCTGAGGTCAGCGTTATGGAATTCATCGCCGCTTCTTTGTCCGGGGCCTTTATCGGCGCCTTTGTCTTTTGGCTTTTCGCGTCAAGGCGGCATCGATCTGAACTTGAGTCAGAAAGAGAAGACGCGCGGCGAAAAGTTTCTTCAGCTGAGGCCGCTCAGGCCGCGCTTGCGGCGGCGTCGTCTGAGCTACGGGGGCAACTTGAGGCCATCAAGAAGGACGCTTCAGACGAGAAGATGTCCTTAAGGGCGGAGCTTTCAAAGGAGTCGTCTGCGCGAGTTCGGGCTGAGACGGAGCGCAAGGAATTGGATGTCAGGCTTCAGGAAGAGCGCACACTCTTGTCCGAAGCTCGTGAAAAGTTGACTGACACTTTTAAGGCTCTCGCCGGCTCCACGCTTGATGCGAATAACCAGGCGTTCCTTTCTCTGGCGAAGAGCACCTTTGACAGGATCTTGTCTGATGCGAAGGGCGATCTCGGCCAGCGGCAGGAAGCGATCAAGGGGATTGTTGAGCCTATCAACGAGTCTTTGAAACGGTTCAATGAACATGTCCAGGGCATGGAGAAAGAGCGCCAGACAGCTTATTCCGGTCTTTCCGAACAGATGAAGACCCTCGCACAGGCTCACGAAAAGCTGGGTCGAGAGACGTCGGGCTTAGTGAATGCGCTTCGCGCCCCGCAGGTTCGCGGCCGTTGGGGCGAGATGACCCTCCGGCGTGTGGTTGAGGTGGCCGGCATGTCATCGCGATGCGATTTCACCGAACAAGTCACAACCGTGTCAGAAGACGGAACGATCCGGCCGGATATGATAATCCACCTCCCCGCGAATCGCGACGTGGTCGTCGACGCAAAGATCTCCCTGGATGCTTACCTGGACGCTGTAAACGCTCAGAGCGAGGAAGAGAGAAAGTCCGCACTTCTCCGCCATTCGGCCCAAATACGGACCCATATGAACAAGCTCGCGGCAAAAACTTACTGGACACAATTCAAGTCGGCGCCGGACTACGTCATCATGTTCATCCCTGGCGAGTCATTTTTCGCCTCAGCCGTTGAAGGTGACACCACGTTGATCGAAGACGCCCTGTTGAAGCGGGTTTTAATCGCAACCCCAACGACTCTCATCGCGTTGTTGGGCGCGGTGGCCTACGGGTGGCGGCAGGAGCAGATAGCCAAGAACGCGCAGTCCATTAGCGATCTTGGGCGCACCCTGTATGAGCGCTCGAAAATCCTCGTCGATCACATCACCGATATAGGAGCAGGCCTGACGTCGGCAACGGCGGCATACAACAAAGCTGCCGGATCCTTGGAGGGGCGCGTTCTCGTCTCGATGCGGAAATTCAAGGAACTTGGGGCAGCCACGGGCAACGAGCTCCCATCGTTAGAACCGGTCGCGATTCAGCCGAGGAGTATTGAAGTGCAACTGGACGGAGAAGGGAAATGAGCCTCGCGCAGTTCGAGCTTTATCACGGGGCGGTGCTTTCTCAGATCGTCGGCAATCCAAAGATCAATGTGAAGCTGTTCGAAAGAAACAGCGATCATGGCTGGGGCGCTTATGAAGTGACGGATAACGCGACGACCTACCGGGTTATCATCAAATCGACGTCGCAAATTCGGAAGGGTCGTCGCGGGGGGTGCGCCTGTGCATTCACCTTTTCCGAGGCTGACATCGAACGGCTTCGGGCGATACATACGAACGTTCTGGTGTGTCTGGTTTGTTCCGATGAGGAGATTTGTACGTTGACGATTGAAGACATCGATGCCCTCCGAATCTCCATGGAAAAGTCGGCTTGCAGCGTCAGCGTTACCTGGGCAAGAGACACGGGTCTTCATGTTAAATGCCGCGGCATCGAATTGGGCCGAGTTATTCCGCGAAACAGACTGAAAAACTTCGAATGGAAGTAGATAAGTGACCAACGCAAAACAAAAATTAGAGCTTACTTGGGTCGGGAAGGAAAACCGACCAAGATTAGAGCCGCGCATCCTTCTTGAAGACTCCTCAAAGTCATATCACGCCGAACACCGATTGTCAGGGGGTGATGTTTTCGACAACCGCCTTATATTTGGCGACAACTTGCTTGCCCTTAAGTCCCTTGAGCAGGAGTTTTTGGGCAAGGTCAAATGCGTTTACATTGACCCGCCATTCAACACCGGCGGAGCGTTCGCCCATTACGACGATAACGTCGAGCATTCGCTGTGGCTATCCTTAATGAGAAACCGATTTGAATGCTTACATCGCCTGTTGCGGGAGGATGGGGCCATCGTCGTCAATTTAGATGACACCGAAGCAGCGTACTGCAAGGTTCTGCTTGATGAAGTATTTGGAAGGAACAACTACATCACAACAATTGTCGTTGAAGCCGCGACGCCATCAAGCTTTAAGACAGCAAATCTCGGCCCGCTGCAAACGACGCAGTACCTTCTCTTCTATGCGAAGGAAAAAGAAAAGTTTCGATACGTGGCACAGTACTCGGCAGTGTTCGAGGTAGACCTCCAGCACTTTTCGAGGTTCATCGTTAACCGGAGTGATCCCGCCGAGCGTTGGGAATTCAAAAGTATTAATGACCACATATTGGATTCGATGGGATTTTCTGGGACAACGACTATCGCCAAATGGGCCATGGCCAAGGGGAGGCTTGGAGCTGAGGGCGCGCAGCAAGCCGTTAGAGAGAAAGCAGTCGAGTTCGCAATAGAAAATGCGGCAAGAGTATTCGAGACGAAGACGCTGCAGAAGCCGTCCAAATGGCTTCATGAGCATATTTTGGCTTCACGAGATGCGGACCATGTGATCGAACTCACCAGGGAGGCGATGGAACCTCTTTTCCTTTATAAGGGGCGACAGATCTATTTTCTTGGGAAGTCAGTTCGGGAGGTAGATGGACAACGCGTAGTTAGTCAGCCTCTCTCTAACTTATGGACTGATATCCCAACGAATAATTTGAAGGGAGAAGGCGGAATCGATTTTCCGGCCGGCAAGAAGCCGGAAGCTTTGGTACGACGGGTCATTCAAATGATCTCGGATAGTAGGCACGACATCGTTCTGGATTCCTTCGGTGGTTCTGGAACCACTGGGGCCGTGGCACATAAGATGGGGCGTCGCTGGATAATGATCGAGTTGGGCGAACATTGCCATACCCATATAATTCCTCGCCTTAAAGCTGTTATCGACGGGAAAGACAGTGCAGGCGTTTCGACGGCTGCTAATTGGAAGGGTGGTGGAGGATTTAGATATTACCGCCTCGCGCCCTCCCTTCTAGAGAAAGATAAATGGGGCCAATGGGTAATTAGCAAGGAATTCAACGCTGCGATGTTGGCTGAAGCTGCGTGTAAGCTTGAGGGCTTCGTTTACTCCCCAAGCGATACGATCTATTGGCAGCACGGGAATTCCTCTGAGCGCGATTTCATCTATGTCACCACCCAACATCTGAGCGCAAACCAGCTCGGACAATTGAGCGATGAAGTGGGACAAGACCGGACATTGCTAGTACTTTGTGCTGCTTTCCGGGCGCCCAAGGGCGCCAATGAACGGTATGCAAACCTCACTGTAAAGAAGATCCCAAAACAGATTCTCTCTCGTTGCGAGTGGAGACACGACGACTACAGCCTGAAGGTTGAAAACCTGCCGGACGCGCCGCCAGCCCCACCGGCCGTCGATAAGAACGGTCAGCGAACCCTGTTTGGCGCGGACGTAGGGAAATGAGACCGGAAGTCAACGCCATCGCGGGACGCCTCAGTCTTCGGGCGCCTCAACAGCGCTCGCTCGAGATTCTCGATCGAATTGCGGAGATCGCGCCGCCCAATAAGGCCCCCGACCTGAAATCCGTTCTGGCCGCCATCCAGAGCGAGTTCCCAACGGTAACGAACTTCGAGCGGGAATTCGTGTCGCTTTGTTTCGCGCTGGCGACGGGCGTTGGAAAGACAAGGTTGATGGGCGCTTTCATTAGCTATCTGCATCAAGCGCATGGGATCAACAACTTTTTCGTCATGGCTCCGAACCTGACGATCTACAACAAGCTCATCACGGACTTTACCCCGAACACGTCCAAGTATGTCTTCAAGGGCATCGCGGAGTTCGCCACCGACGCGCCGGAAATTATCACAGGTGACAACTACGAAGCGAAAGCTGGCACCCTCTTCGACCAGATCCTGCGTTGCAAGGTGAACATCTTCAATATCTCGAAGATTAATTCAGAGGTCCGCGGCGGAAAATCGCCTCGCATAAAACGCTTATCGGAATACATCGGCCAAAGCTACTTCGAGTATCTGGCGGCATTGCCAGATCTTGTGCTGATCATGGATGAATCGCATCGGTATCGTGCGAGTGCGGGTGTAAAAGCGATCAATGAGCTTAAGCCTGTCCTCGGGCTTGAGCTGACGGCGACGCCCTTTGATGAATCTGCCAAGGGGACTATCCCTTTTAAGAATGTGATTTTCGATTATCCACTTGGGAAGGCGATGGCCGATGGCTTTGTTAAGGAGCCTGCGGTTGTTACCCGAAAAAATTTCAATTCTTCCGGTATGACGCCGGAGGCCATCGAACTGATGAAGCTTCAGGACGGCGTTCGCCTTCACGAACAGGTGAAGGTTGAGCTGGAGACCTATGCGCGCGAAACTGGGAACTCGATTGTAAAACCTTTCGTGCTGGTCATTGCGCGAGACACTTCCCATGCAAAGCAACTCGTGGACCTGATCCAGTCCACTTCCTTTTTCGAGGGGCGGTACAAGACCAAGGTCATTCAGGTTGATTCCAGCAAGACAGGCGTGGAGGAAGACGAAATGGTGGAGCGACTGCTAAAGGTCGAAAATGCTGATGAGCCGACCGAGATCGTCATCCACGTGAACATGCTGAAGGAGGGATGGGATGTTACGAACCTCTACACCATTGTTCCACTTCGCGCTGCTAACGCCCGCACGCTTATCGAGCAGTCGATCGGGCGCGGCCTCCGTCTTCCTTACGGAAAGCGAACCGGCGTCAACTCCGTGGACCGGTTGAACATTATCGCCCACGACCGATTCCAGGAAATTGTGGACGAGGCCCGGAGGCCGGATTCAACAATACGACTGCAACAAGTGATTCTTGAACCTGATGAAATTGGGAAGAAGACAATTACTGTCGTCTCTCAGTCCCAGCTTGAGAGCAAGCTGGGTTTAAAACCGGAACAACTGACCCTGAGCACCCAGATACCCCAGGCGGCAGCATCACCGATATTCACGGCCCCTGAAGATCAAAGAGTGGCTCAGATTACTTATGCAGTTCTGCGGAAACTTGAGAACCAGCCAGGCTTGGTCCCGACGGCAAGTCATCTGGCCAATCCGAAGGTGCAAGAGGCAGTGCGAAAAGAGGTGGCGAGCCAATACCCAGCGGCGCAACTTGAGCTAGAGGGAATCACGACGAAGCCGGATATTGCCGCTATCGTGGCAAAGACAACGGAACTCATGATTCAGCAGACGATCGATATCCCACGAATTCTTGTCGTGCCGAAAGGTACCGTGCAGTCCGGGTTTTCGCCGTTCACCTTGAAGTTGGATACTTTGAACTATCCATCCGTGTCCGAGGAGCTTTGGGCCAAACACCTGCGCACTGATCAGATCGATGTCATTTCGATGGGGAAAGGCGGCATTAAAGAGTCCCGTCTGGAGGATTACATTGTGAGTGGCCTCGTCGATTTCGACGACGTGTCCTATGACGCGCATGCGGACCTGCTGTATGACTTAGCCGCCCAGGTGGTAAAGCGCCTTCGAAGTTACCTGCCCGACGAGCATGAGACGCGGAAGGTCTTAAGTTGCTATCAGCGCGACATCGCTCGTTTTGTTCACGTCCAGATGCAGGAACATTATTGGGAAAAGGCGACCGGATACGAGGTAAAAATCAGCAAAGGATTTTCAGAATTGAGACAAAGCGCCTACACGGCATCAGCCGTCGAACCCGTTCTTGACTTCCGGCAGCCACCTGCGGATAAGAGCAATATGGCCAAGTATCTGTTCGGCGGTTTCAGTCGCTGTCTCTTTCCGGTTCAAAAATTTCAGTCCGACCCCGAACGGAAGCTTGCAATCATTCTGGATCGCGAAGCCTTGAAATGGTTCAAGCCGGCAAAGGGACAGTTCCAGATCTATTACAAATCAGCCTCAGACCATCTCGAATACCAACCGGACTTTGTGGCCGAGACAGCAGTCGGAATTTTTATGCTCGAGCCAAAAGCCAAAAACGAATTAACCGATGGAATTGTTGTCGCCAAGAAGCAGGCGGCCGAGACGTGGTGTAGCCAAGCAAGCGACTATGCCAAGGGCCATTCGGGGAAACCGTGGAAGTACCTTTTGATACCTCACGATGTAATTGCTGAAAACGTCACGCTTGATTGGCTGGCAGCCCAGTTCTGAGGGCTTGATCAGCAATCTACGCGCCCGCCCGCAATAGAACTCTCTGGCCCCGCCCCGTTCACTAATCGCTTGGTTGACCGATTCGATTCGCATGTGATATAGAAGCATCAGCTTCCCCCGGCGACCCCTTAACAGGGGTGGCAGTTCTATTACCCTGGAGGGAAGCGTGGATCTAAGTTTCAGTTGGCCGTATTTCATATCGGTGGGTTCCCGCCATCCTTCCTTGCCTGTTCCAGCCTTTGACGCCCTTGTGCACAGGCCTCTCAGGTGACCGTCCCGAAGCACCGTCAGCCCAAAAAAGGCGATTCCGCGCCTGAACTCGCGGCCAGTAACCCGGTGGTTCTTGAGGTCTGGGCTCGAGCCGCAGGGCGATGTCAATTCTTCGGTTGCCCTGAATACCTGCTGAAGGACAACGTTACTGATCTGGCCGCAAAGCTGGGTGACGTGGCCCACATCGTTGCACGGAAAAGGAAAGGTCCGCGCGGCAACGATCCCCTTCCGCTCGAAAAGCGTAACGAACTCGAGAATCTCATGCTGGCTTGCCCAAACCATCACAAGAGAATCGACAACAAGCGCCTGGAGGCCCGATATCCAGTACACCTCCTCAGACAGTATAAGCATGACCATGAGGAGCGGATTTTCGCGTTAACTAGCCTCGGCCCTGACTGTGAAACGGCAGTAATCCGGCTCGTTGGAAAAATCCGTGAAGACGTCCCGACAATTTCCGACCAAGAGGTGCGTACCGCCACTCTCGAGTCGTTACATAGGGTCCCACGCTTTTTGGCAGGCAAGCGAACTGAGGAAATTAATCTGGCCGGTCTGCCGTCCCGTTCGGCGAGCTACTGGACGGTCGCGAGAGAGATAATCTCTGAAGAGATTCGACGGATAAAACCGGATCTCGAACAAAAGAAAATTACCCACCTCTCGATTTTCGCCCTGGCCCGCATCTGGGGGGAAGACAAGCCGACTGCGGCACAGAGGGAAGCCGTGGAAGCCTCGTCGCCCAGGGAGGAGCCTGTGAGGGGGGAGTAAAATGGGTACCAGCAAGCGGCCACCCAGGCGAAAGCTGACTCCTGCCGAAAAGCTAATCCAACGATGGATCAGCTTTCAGATTACTTGCACACGCAAAGACCTCGGCGCCCAAAGTCATCGCGTCCATTTTGGATTTATCTTTGCCGTTTCACCTGAGTTCGACGAAATGGGGAAGGGCTACCAGGTTGTCGCAGAAGCACTCGAAAATGAGGACGGCGGGCCGCTTGAGGGGATCTTCGGGTCCTTTGGATTTGACGGGGTATTCGTAGAGTTTGATAACACGGTAAAAGCCCAAATGGGCCTCGGTCCCCAAATTCAACGTGTGTACGCGGGTGAAAGATGGGGACTGGTCACCGAAATTTTCTTTCGAGTTCTCGTTAGCGACGATTTACTCGCAGACGAGCGGACCAGGCACCTCTGGATGCTTCCATTCCCTCATGCCGTTCTTCCCCTCCTTCACGTTTTTAACGTGCTCTCCTCTGAAAATCCCACTCATCCCTTCCGACTTCATGAAATGTGGAAACGTTTACATGCAATTCAAACCTTCGCTCTGACTTGTGAGAAGGAAGACGATCTCAACAGCGAAGATCTTTTTGTGTCCCGGGACAGTGTGTCAATGCGGCTGAGGAAGCCTGGTGACGTCTTGCGGCTCGCACGCCTTATTAACCATTTCCGCCATGATTTCATGGCCGAGCGGCAGGATTACTTCGCTGCGAAGGCCGAAACGGCTGAATGGCCGCTCTTCTTGATCGCTTATCGAAACGCCTTCGAGGCATTCCTCGGTAGCTTCCTCGGTGAGATCGTGGAGGATTACCGGGCCGCCGGGATGATGGGCGAGTGCGACTTTTGCCGAAATGTCTTTCCGTACGTTAAGGGCAAGCACTACTGCTCTCCGACACGCACGTCCAACTGCGGCAGGAGCGCCAGAAATCGAAGAACCTATCTTAGGCGTGGGAAACGTCAGTTTTGGAGCGTGACCCTACTGAGAAATCGACACGGCCCCTGAATTTCAGCATGCTAAGAACAGTGGCAAAATAGCGTAAGTCAGTAAATTTTCAAGCCACTCCCACCTAAGTACCTTATTGCCTGTCATGGAACACGACGGGCCCAAAAATAACAGCGACGAACCTATAGAGATCTATGGGAAGTTTCCGGCATGGTACGTGAAGTACCACGTCTGGGCTGAGTTGACGCCCACGGAAGCGAAACTCCTCGCAGTTCTCTGTGTTCTTGCCCACAACACTACCCACATTTGCATGCCCAGCTGGAAGACTCTGTCCAAGCTTTCTGGCGGGTGTTTCAGTTCAGTCGGCAAGGCCATGAAGGGCCTTGAGGCGAGAGGTCTGATTCGCCGATGGCGGAAAGGTAATCGCATTCGTTACCACCTCGAATTTCATCCTCCCGAGTGGCTGGTCGTAACCTCGAAGTGGGTTGTTGAGGAGGATAAGGTTCCGAGCGATTCGGAATCTTACTCTCGTGACAGTGGGAACGGCCGATTCATTCCGAATAACTCGGATGGTGACATTCCGGAATGTTCGGAAGCTTCAATTCCGGGCGAATCGGAAGCTGCTAGAAGTCTCAGCCAGTATGAGAAGTGAGTCTGTCTTTCCTTTGGGAGAGCTGCCTTCAATTCAAAAGGAGAAAGTCTATGGAAACTGAAAAGAATAGTTCGAGTCTGCTCAAGTCTTACAAGTTCACCCTTTCCGAAGCTGCGGATCATTTTCGGGTTTCGGTCCGGACACTTCGGCGATGGGTAAAGAACGGGCGGTTGAAAGCAATCCGGCCGGCGCACTTCTACCTGGTGACAGGAGCGGAACTGGAGCGGTTGCTGGCGAAGCGGGAAGACAAGGAATCGCAGCCCAGATGAATCAGCACAAGCGTGCGCCGGGTATCTGCGTCCAATGCGGACGATCCTTCAGCGCGCGTCTAAGCGATCTGAGGCGGGCTCAGGGACGTTATTGCTCGATGGCATGCCGGAATAGGGGAAGACGGAAAGAACCCCACTCGCACCTTCCTGGCGGGCTCAACGGGGCGGGTAAATTGCCCCAGCCAAGCTGATGGACCTGGAGGAACGGGTCGGCGAGGTCCTTTCAGGCCAATTTGAATTAAGAGGTGATTATGAGCGACGGGCAGAAGAATCAACGCGATATTCAAAATGAACCCCATGCAAAGCGACGTGGTTGGCTAAAGAACGGCAATTCCCCTGGAGATCCTTCCACAGCGCCTCGCTGCGGTGCAAAAACACGGAGGAAAACACGGTGCAACGCGCCAGGGATGAAAACGAACGGGCGCTGTCGAATGCATGGAGGATCCTCTACCGGACCAACGACCGAGGAAGGACTTAGAAAATCGAGAAGGGCCAACTGGAAGCACGGTTGGAGTTCTCAGATCGCCGTGGTGATCCGGCGCGGCGTGATTATGAAGTATCCGCAGCTGTACCGAAGGTACTTCTCAAAGATCACGCGCAAAGATGAGGCTGAAAATACGGGGAAAATACGGGAAAAAGGTCAGTGAAAAGGTCTAGGAAAGGTTTAACCGAAAAAGGCGATGCGCCGGGCGCAATCACCGAGAGAATCACCGAAGACACGGGCCATTAGTTGCCAGCAATGGTGAGGGTCTACGTGGGAGATTACGGAAGGATTTCAGGACCAATGGAGGAAGTGATGGAGATTCAAAAAAGGCTTCTTAACGTCAAAGAATTGTCGCACTACCTGTCGATGCCAGTCCCGACCGTGTACACCTACGTTCATTCGAGACGGATTCCTAAGGAAGCGGTTGTGAAGGTCGGCCGGGCTCTTAGGTTTGAGAAAGACGCCATTGACAAGTGGATCAACGATCAGCGGGCTTAGTTCTCTTTAGGTGGCCTTCTTCGATGAGGTATTGCTCCAGCGCCTTGCCGATGATCCACGACAGACTTCTATCGCTCTCTTCTGCCGCCTTACGCAGCGCAGCCTGGATGGACGGAGTAGTCACAAATGACATGTAGCGATTCTTGCTTTCCATGCCCGAATCCTAGCACCCAATGATACCTGTTGAGATGTGTTTGTAACTGGTATAACCTAGTACATATGGCAATCTTCCAAAAAAATGGCGCATTCTGGATCGGCTACTACTGTGACGGAATAAGGCACAGGGAAAAGGTCGGGCCTAACAAAACGATGGCAAAAGAAGCGTTGGCGAAGCGCCACGCACAGATTGCCGAAAAAAAGTTCTTCCCGGACCGGAACCGCCCTCAGGTTGGCTTTAAAGAAATGGCCGAGGAGTTCTGGCAGCTCTACGGACGGTTCAAAAAGGGTGCCTCTTACCCCTACATGTTCAAGCGCGTGCTTCAAGAATTCGGTGGCCAACGCTTGAGCGGCATCACCGTTCCGGTGGCGATGGAGTTCTTAAACCGGATCCGTGAGGGGACGAGCGTTTCTACCGCAAATCGTCACCACACTTTTATGCGAAGCATCTTCAATCGGGCGATAGATTGGGGGCGGTTTGAGGGAGTGAATCCTTTCTCCAAGATCCGCCAGGGCCGAGAACCGCAGCACAGGCTTCGATTTTTGGCCAAAGAAGAGATCGGCCTGTTGTTACCCCATTGTTCTCAACGATTGTTCCCGATTGTGGCTTGCGCCTTACTTACAGGCATGCGCCGGGGGGAAATCCTCGGTTTAACTGCTGAGACTGTAGACTTAACCCAAGGCGTGATCTATCTCTTGGAGACAAAGAGCGGCAAACCACGAGAAATCCCCATCGCCCCAAAGCTGATGCCGATTTTAGAGCGCGCCAAGGCGGGCGTGGTTACCGGGAAGCTTTTCGATGTCTCTGCGGACGTTTTACACGCTGAGTTTCAGCGGTCCCTTATGAGAGCCGACATTCGCAATTTTCGCTTCCACGACCTTCGACACACGTTCGCTTCGCACTTCGTGATGCGGACAAACGACCTCCCGACGCTTCAGAAGATATTGGGCCACCATTCTCCGGCCATGACGCAGAGATACGCCCATCTATCGAAAGGACATTTACAGATCGGCATGGTCACGTTCGATGCCGGGATGGATGGCGCAATTAGGATCGTTCCTCCCGCAACCCGTGCCCAGGCTATTTGCGATTGGACCTCAAAGCTGTAACTTGCTGCCATGATCCCGCCTCTCTCGCGCCGGCTCAATTGAATGGCCGAGTCACCAAGCAAGAATCTCTTGGAGACGCTCAGGCCATTTATTGTCATAGAGGACGTGGTCTTGGGCCCTCTTTATCATGGCACCTCCAACGAAGCGTCCGAGGCTATTCGGGCAGATGGCTTTAAAATTTCAACTGGCGACGATAGCTTCCTCGGTCCAGGCGTATATTTTTGGGAGGGGAGGCAGGGTTTAGGTGCCGCCAGATGGTGGAGCCGTGACCATAAGGGATTCTTAGAACCGGCTTATTTCAGTGCAAAAGCGCGCATTTCGTCACTTTTCCGAGTTAACAGCGCATCCAAGCCGTTTTTCGACCAGATTCAGCAGTCATACGCAATCGGCGGACGAAATCTTGGAATTGGCGCGGTTTTTGAGCTTGTTTTCAAAAAGCTCCATGAAAAGCACGATCTAAAAATAGATGCCGTTCGCAAACGACAGAACTCGAATGTGATAATTTGTGTGCGGAACCCCACTCTCATCTCTGACGTTACGGGGGTATACTAATCCAATGAATGACCGTTCAGACGAAAAACAACTTCGCACCGCTGCGGATGCCTTCTTTACCAGCTTTTCTAAGGAAGAGTTGGCTGAGATGGCGGATACTGCCGAGAGGGCGGTTAGCGGCTTACGAGAAAATCCCTATCCGCCGTCAGATCTCGGAAGCTTCACGATTGATCGTGAGCGCCGTGGCAGCCAAGCGTATCGGCCAGTTTACAGCGCACCGTCAGAGCGGTCCGTTCTGAAATATTCCGATCTGATCGTACACTTCGACGACCCGGAAATTGCAAATGCCGCCTGAGCCTCAGGATCGCCCTGAGCGTTCGTCCGGCGTGAAGCTTGTTCGCATAATTCCGATCAAAGTCGCATTCGACGTAAACCCCTCCCCCGATCCGAAAATCACGTCCGCAACCGTTAACGTGGCACTCCAGTCAATGATCTCCACTGATCAAAAATCACTGTTTCTTACCGTGGGGGTCAAAGTCGCTCACGCGGAGAACGGACCGTACCAACTGGAGGTCGTCTTCGCAGGCGAGTATCAAAAAGAGGAAGGGGCGGAAATCAATTGGGATTGGGATAAATTTAGCCGAGCAAATGGGGCGGCAATCATTTTCCCGTACGTGCGAGAGATGGTTACGAATTTAACGGCGAGGATTGGAGCGCCCTTGTTTTTACCCCCAATTAACATTGCTGCCTTGGCCGCGTCGGAACCAACCCCAAAGAAGTAAAGACGCTCGTTCCAGTCACTGGATGGGCACCAGATGGGCACCAACCGAATTGGCTCTCCCGTCGGAAACTGCTAAAGGTATTGAGATTCAACTATTGGAGAGGTGCGTGAGCGGTTGAAACGGCACGCCTGGAAAGTGTGTAGGCTCGCAAGGGTCTCGCGGGTTCGAATCCCGCCCTCTCCGAACTTTCGTGCCACAAATTTCATTGTGGGATTCGAAAGTTCGGTCCCGCGCCCCTTAGCGGTGCCGCGACCTTAGCGTAATCTCACCCTCGCCTGCCGCCTAATTCCCTTCCCGCCCCATCTCTTTCAAACCCCGTTCCACCCGATTTAACTGTTCGCGGACTTGCCCCGGGGAGAGGTCCTGGCGCTCGATGCCTTCGAGGACTTCTTTGAGCCGGTGCTGGTGCTCGCCGAGGGCGCGCGTCTGACGCCGGACGGTCGACGCGAGGATTTCGAGTTCCACCGAACTATTCTGAATGTGAAGCATGCGTGTCTCTCCATTTTTTATTTTCCTGTCTTTTATGTTGGGGACATTATGGGCCAGGGGGGCTTTTTAATCCATGGCGGGGGGGTAAATCCGGGGTGACGCCGGCATGACGGGAGGCCGAAATGACGAAGCCCGCCGAGAATTCGGCGGGCTTTTTGATTTCGAAGGAAGAAAAAATGGAGCTGATCGGGATCGAACCGACGGCCTCGTCGTTGCGAACGACGCGCTCTCCCAGCTGAGCTACAGCCCCGTAAGGCGGGAAATCCGAGTGGAGTATAAACGATTTCAGCGACACGAGGCCACAGCAAGTGTGTCTGGCTCCGGCCAAAACCATTTTCTGCCTTGAAAACCAAGTCGTTTCCTTCAATCCTGAAGGCATGAATCGAGTCAATGTTCGCCGCTTAACGACGGCGGCACTCGCGTTTTTGTGGCTTGGCGTTTCCGTCCTGTCGGCGGAAGTGAAGCTGCGCATCTACCTCCAGGATGGCTCCCTTCAGGCCGGCAATCTCGTCACCGAGACGGCCGACTCGTTCGTGATCCTCGGAAAAGACGGGCGCGTTGAACTGAAGAAGAAGAACATCATGTTCATCAACGGCAAGACGCTCAAGCAGTGGGACGAGCGTCCCGATAAGCTTTTTCAG
>Ga0163151_10002556_pt1 | contig 27934 bp, 31 predicted proteins | sample OliLakLV19MP5IB2_FD_145596 | JGI IMG/M metagenome (GOLD analysis project Ga0163151, IMG submission 145596) | Freshwater microbial mat bacterial communities from Lake Vanda, McMurdo Dry Valleys, Antarctica - Oligotrophic Lake LV.19.MP5.IB-2 | ecosystem: Environmental > Aquatic > Freshwater >...
AAAGCGACCCTGGTGCGCGTGCGCTCCGGGGCGCCTGGACGGCGTCCGACGGTGATGCTTGCGCCGGACCTGAGCGCCGAACAACGCAAGGCGGTCAAGGTTTTCGAGCTGGATCGGTGGATGCCAGAACTTCTTTCATCTAGTTGATAGACTACACCAAAACCATGCCTGCGGCCCTTTGGTGCAAAAAACGCCGTCACATTTGCGAAAGTAGGGCTAGTGAGTGGCCCGGACGTTCTACTCGGACGTCCGGGTTTTTTATATCAGCGGGTGAAACGATTTTTCACGGGCGGCATCTTTCTCCCAAGAAGGAGAAAGCTAATGGAATCGAAACCCGATAAATGCGCACACCCTATCTGCAATTGCGCTGCGCAGAGGGACAGCAAGTTTTGCAGCGCGTATTGCGAAGGGGAAGGCGAAATCGACGATATCGTTTGCAATTGCGGCCACGGCGGGTGCGCACATGCCCATCTCGAGGTTTAGGAACTGCGGCAAGTTCGTCGGCCTATCTGGACGGTAGCATAACGACCGTAAGCCAAAAGGTCTCGAGACCGGTGATGATTTTCTTGAGATCCTCCACGCTGGCTGGCTTATGGATAAAACCGTTGGCACGCAGTTCATAAGCGCGGCGAATATCTTTGGGAGCCTCGGAAGAGGACAATACAAGGACCGGTACTAATGCAGTTTCGGGGTGATCGCGAATCGCGGCAAGAACTTCGAAGCCGGATTTTTTCGGCAAATTCAAATCAAGCAGGATGAGATCCGGTCGTGGGTGGGCGGCTTCGTCCTTCCCGTTAAGCAGATAGCGGATGGCCGAGTCCCCATCTTCGACTACCGTCAGATGCACTCGCACGCTTACGGTCTCAAACCCGAGACGCATTAAGTAGACGTCACCCATATTATCTTCCACGATAAGGATTTCAAAGGGTCTGTTGACTTCGTGTGGGTTCGCCATCTGAGAATTAGGAGCGAATTTCAGCGAATTTGTTACACCTTGAAGAACTATTTGAATGGGGTTGGCGACGACATCGATTCCGCTGCTAGAAACGCTCGTGGGCGGTTACGGGAGTATGCCCGGATGGGCCATTCCCTCGTGCCGCTGGCCTTGATCCGGTCGCGGACAATTGCAAGCGCTAGAATGAGAGTTGCAGGCGTGATTCTAGATCAATCCAGCTTTATCGCCACGACGTCAGCGACGACGAGGTCATCGACGTTCTTGAGGTTCCGGAGGAAGATCGTAATAGTCGCGATGGCTCAAGGGTTGCTTTGGGGCAGACAGCCTCGGGCCGATACTTACGTGTCATCTATGTGCCAGACCCGGCACTAGACAGCGTACCGGTAAGCCACTTTCGGCCTTTCGCAGAAAAAGAAAGAAAAAGCGGCAATGAGCGAAAACAAATATCCAGAAGGATGGGACGAGGGCAAAGTGCAGCGGGTACTCGCTTACTACGAGGGTCAGACCGAAGAGGAAACTCTCCTTGAGGATGAGGCGGTAGGAAGGCACTCAGAAACTGTCATTAGTCTTGCAGTCGAATCGCCTCACGTTGAGTCCGCGCCATTCTCGCTCCTTCAACGGGATCCACACTCGACAATACCTGTTGAATGTTCTGCCCACTACTAACCAGACACAATGCGAACGGCAACAAAGTGCATGAGAGCCGTGAAAAGTTGCGGCGCAAAAGATCATTCTCCTATTGGGTTTTGTCTGTGATACCACAATCGAGATTCGTGGGTACGAGTTCGTTCATTTGGACCCGGACCGATGGCCGACGTTAATGAGTCTGACGATCTGGCCGCCGCCAATATGGATATTGTGCAGCGGCTGTCGAAGCTGATGGCTGGCGCGCGGACGGAATCGCCGGACTTCCCGGTAGCGTGATTCTTCCACCGGCGAATCCCGGAACATGGCCCATTTGCAAAACCAAACACGTGGCGATGGTAACCAAACTGTTACCATCTTCGCGGAATGATCGAGATCCGCGGCTACATCGACGAAAACGGAAACAGACGCTTCGCCGATTGGCTCGAAAGTCTCGACGCGCCGGCAGCCGCTAAGGTGACTATCGCGCTGGCGCGGATGGAGCAAGGTAATTTTTCGAAGGTCAAGGGCGCCGGTTCCGGTGTCTTCGAGTACAAAATTGACTTCGGACCCGGCTTCCGCATCTACTTCGGCAAGGATGGCGACCGCCTCATAATCCTGATCGGTGGCGGAACGAAGAAACGACAGCAACAGGACATATTTGCGGCGCAGGAATGCTGGGCCAGATAAAAGCGAAGAAAGAAACAGGAGATTCAATAATGCCCCTCACCCACGACTTTAAAGAAACAATCCGGGCGCGGGCGCAACGCGACGGGGATTTCCGTCAGGCGCTGCTGCGGGAGGGCCGTCGAGTGCATCATTAACGGCGCCCTTGGGACGGGCAAAGCCGTCCTTCGAGACTACGTCAACGCGACCGTTGGATTTCAAGATCTCGAAAGGCGAACGCAAATACCCAGCAAGAGTTTGATGCGCATGCTTGGGCCAAAGGGGAGCCCCTCTGCAGCCAACCTGTCCAGCATACTCACCGCGTTGCAAAAAACGGAAGGCGTCTACTTCGAGCTAACGCTGAAACGGTGACCGCAACGGGAAAGACTCCAGCCAGCCGACTCAAGGATACTGGTTAGAACGATGGCAGTTGTATTAAGTTGCTCCGCGGTGAGCAAGCGCTACGGCGCGAAACCGCTTTTTGAGAATTTGACGATGGGGCTGCACGATGGACAGCGGATTGGGTTGACGGGACCGAATGGCAGCGGCAAGTCGACGCTGATGCGTATTATGGCGGCCACGGACGTTCCCGACGACGGACTGCGCACGATCCGGAAGCAGGCCATTGTGGCCTATGTTCCGCAGGATTCGGTCTTTGAACCAGCGCAGACGGTGCGATCCATTCTGGAAGCGGCGATAGACGATCTGCCGCTGAACGAAGATGAGCGGAAGCTGCGGATTGAGATGGAGGCCAGCCGCGCCGGGCTACGCGAATTTGATGTTGAGGCCGCGACGCTCTCCGGCGGCTGGCGCAAGCGTCTGGCCATCGTCTGCGCGCTGGTTCGGCACCCTCATGCCGTGCTGCTCGATGAGCCCACGAACCATCTCGATATCGACGGAATCCTCTGGCTGGAGCGGCTTCTTGTGCAAGCCGAATTCGCCTCGTTATTCATCAGCCACGACCGTTATTTCCTGGAGCGCGTGGCCACGCACACAGCCGAAATCAACCCCGCCTACCCGGACGGCATATTTCAAGCGGAAGGGAACTACAGCAAGTTCCTGGAGCATCGGGAAGACTTCCTGCTCGCTCAGCAGAAACTCCAGGATTCGCTGCAGACTAAAGTGAAGCGCGAAGTGGAGTGGCTGCGGCGCGGTCCGAAAGCGCGGACCACGAAATCGAAAGCGCGGATCGATTCGGCGCATCGCCTGATCGGCGAGTTGAGCGAAGTTGCTTCACGGAACAAGACTTCTACGGCGTTGATCGCCTTGAGTGCCTCGGACCGAAAAACGAAGCGGCTGATTCAAGTGGAGGGGCTGGCGGCCGCTCCTGGCGGGGCGATTCTTTTCAGCGGCCTGGATTTGATTCTTTCAGCGGGAACGAAGCTGGGCCTGGTTGGCGGCAATGGGTCGGGGAAGTCGACGCTGCTGCGAATTCTTGAAGGGCGCATGGAGCCGCAGGCGGGCACGGTGCATCGCGCGGATCAATTGCGCGTGGTAACGCTCGATCAGAACCGTCAACTGCCGGATGAAAACGCCACGCTGAAGCAGGCGCTTTGCCCCGATGGCGATTCAGTGATCTTCAACGGGCAGACGATCCACGTCGCCGGTTGGGCGCGCCGGTTTTTATTCACTAATGAACAACTCGTTCAACCCGTGCGGCAGCTTTCCGGCGGCGAGCGGGCGCGGGTGCTGCTGGCGAACATCATGCTGCAACCGGCGGACGTTTTGTTCCTCGACGAGCCGACGAACGATCTCGATATTCCAACGCTCGAAGTGCTGGAGGAAAGCCTGTTGGATTTTCCGGGCGCGCTCGTGCTGGTGACGCATGACCGGTATTTGCTGGACCGTGTCGCCACCACCGTGATCGCGCTGGAAGGGGACGGGAACTGGGGCCTGTACGCCGAGTACAGCCAGTGGGAGCAGGAGCGCTCGGAGCGTCGTTCGCCCGCTGCGGCGAAGAAAGCGCCGGCGGAAACCGTCGCTGTGGCTGTTGCGAAGAAGAAACTTTCCTACATCGAGCAGCGCGAATGGGACGCCATGGAACAGCAGATTATGGAGGCGGAGGAAGACTTCGCCGAAAGTAAAATGACGCTCGACGATCCGGCTGTTTTCAGCGATCACACGAAGGTTCAGGCGGCCACCGTCCGTATGGAAACCGCGCAGCATCGCGTGGAGGCGTTGTACGCGCGGTGGGCGGAGTTGGAAGCGAAGGTGGGTTGAGAGTAAACTCTCGTTCATGGTTTCAATCAATCGGCGCGAGTTCGGGGCAATGATGGCGGCCGCCAACGCCATTCCGGAAAAGACCGTGGTGCTGACGTTCGACGACGCGGTGAAATCGCATCGCACGATTGCGGGTCCGCTGCTGAAGAAATTGGGATTCAACGCAACGTTCTTCATCACGCATCGGTGGATGGACGATGCGAAGCATTTCCTCTCCTGGCAGGACGTGGCCGAATTGCATGGAATGGGTTTCGAGATTGGCAACCATTCCTGGACGCATGGAGATTTTTCGACGCCCCGCGCGGCGTCGCGGCTGGCTGGTGAATTGGCGCTGGTCGATTATGAACTGGCTCGCGTGAAAGTGCCGAAGCCGGTGAGTTTTGCCTGGTCCGGAAACTCGTTCGGGCCGGAAGCCGTGGAGGTTCTGCGGGAATGCGGCATTCAATATGCGCGCCGCGGCGCACAACCGGAAGCGGAATACGGGCGCATGGTGCTTGGGGCGGCGTTTGATCCCGCGAAGCACCATCCGCTGCTGATCCCCACCACTGGCGACGCCTATCCCGATTGGACGTTCGAGCACTTCGAAAAAGTGATCGCCTCCGCGCGCACCGGGCAGATGGTTGTGCTGCAATTCCACGGCGTTCCCGACGTGATTCATCCTTGGGTCCACACGCCCGCGGAAGCCTTCCAACGCTACATGGAACATCTGAAAGCGGCCGGCTTCCGCACGCTAGCGTTGAAGGATGTAGGCGAGTACCTCGGCCCCGCGCCCGCCGATCCGATGCTAAAGGCCCGGTATAAACCGAAAGATGGCAAGTTGCCGCTGGCAGTGGAAGTGGAGGCAACACAGGCCGAACTGCCGTATTGGCGAGGAGTAATGCGTCAACACGGCTATTCGGCAACGGAGGCTTCGCGCGTCACCGGCCTGCCGGAACCGCCGGCGGAACCGGAACGCGTCGCCGGTCCGAAGCTCCTGCCCTATCCCGGCGGGCGGCACATGCGGATCGGATTTTTGGAAGGCGCGGTTAGCCCTATGCGCGGCACGAAGGCGTCTGTGTTTCTGCCGTGGGCAGGCGCCGGGTACGTGGTCGTGGACATTCCTGAAGCCATCATCGCCGATGGCAAGATCGAGTTCCTGGGCCACACGCACATCCCCACGAAATGGGATGAGAAGAACTTGCCCATCGCCAATCGCGACTGGATTCGTAATGCCGACGGATCCTTGTCGTCGGAGTGGATTCTGCCGGATAAGGTGACAGTAGGCGCGTCGATCCGACTGAATGGGCAGGTGGTCAACATGGAGTGTTGGATTCGCAACGGCTCGGAAGAGACGCTGAAAAACATGCGGGCGCAAGTCTGCGTTATGTTCAAAGGCGCACCCGCATTCGCGTCGCAAACGAATACCAATAAGACGCTCGCGATGCCGCGGGCGCTCGTGCGCTCCGCCGATAATCAGCGTTGGATCGCCACCGAATGGGAGGACTGCCAACGCGTCTGGGGCAACGAACGCTGCCCCTGTATGCACTCCGATCCCAAGTTTCCGGACTGCGCGCCGGGCGAAACGGTGCGACGCAAAGGACGTATGTGGTTCGGGACCGGAGCCGCCGACTAGGGCAGCACCTGAACCGTAATTTTCGACGCCGCGTCCCGCTGTCGCAGCACTCGATGAACGGCCTTCTGGAAATCCGTCTCGCGGGCCTCATTGATGTTCATGAACTTTTGCGGATTGCGGTCCACCAATGGAAACCAAGTGCTTTGCACTTGAATCATGATCCGGTGCCCGCGGCGGAACGTGTGGAAAATGTCGTTCATGCTATATTCCACTTTCGTCGCCTGGCCCGGAATGAACGGTTCCGGTTTCGAAAAACTATTGCGGAATTTGCCGCGGAAGACTTCTCCGCGAACAAGCATCTGGAAACCGGCCAACGGCGGCTGGCGGACCGGCGGCTTGCCCTTCTCCGGCTCAATAACCGGAAGGCTGTCCGGCAAAACGTCAATCAATTTGACGATCCAATCCGCGTCGGTCCCGGTGGTGGAAACGAAGAGCGAATTCAACACCGGACCGGCGAACGTGATATCCTCCTCCAACACATCGGACTCATACACCAGTACATCGGGCCGCGACGCCGCGAATCGCTGATCGTCCACCATGTGTTCCCGCGTCATGCCAATGGCGATATCGCTAACGACGGGCACTGGCTTGGCCGGATCGCTGGTGAACTCATCCGCGCCCGCGGCTTCCGCCGGCGCCTGCCAGGAAAGCTTCCCGTTCGCGGTCAAATACAGGCTGCGCGCCTTTGCCGCGGCCGGCGGCCACGCTTCGAATTTCCGCCACTGATTGGCACCCGTTTCGAACACCTGCGCCTTCGGAAACTTGCCGTCGCCCTTGCCCTTCAAGTAGTGCTCAAAGAACGGCGTTTCGATGTTCTTGGCGTAATCCTTGCTTGTCTTCGCGTCGAACTTGATGTATCCCAAATGGCCGCCATTATCCCCCGCCCACTGCCCGTGCCGCCACGGACCCATCACCAGCAGGTTCGTCGTCGAGTCGCTCTGCTTAGCGACGTTCCTAAATACTTGCAGCGCGCCGTACAGATTTTCCGCGTCGAACCAGCCGCCCACCGTCATCACCGCCGGCTTGATGGCCTTCAAATGCGGCCGCAGATTCCGCGACTGCCAGAACTCGTCGTAGGTGTCGTGCCGCATCATTTCGTTCCAAAACGCCACGGTATTCTTGAAGTATTTTTCATTCGCGTTATACAGCGGCCCCATTTGCAAAAAGAATTTGTAGCCGTCGGGCGTGCGGTGGTCGAACTTCGGCTGGTCCTTCGGCGGCGGAATGGGTTCCGGGCGCGGCTTGCCGAATCCCGCCAAGAAGTTAAACGCGTGCGGCAGATACAGCGCCCCGTTGCGATGGAAATCGTCACCCGTAAACCAGTCCGTAATGGGGGCCTGCGGCGACGCGCAGACGTGCGCGGGATGAGCGTCAATCATGCCCGCCGCGGTATAAAAACCCGGATACGATATGCCATACGTGCAGACCTTCCCGTTGTTGTCCGGCAGGTTCTTCACCAGCCAATCGATGGTGTCGTAGGTGTCGCTGCTTTCGTCAACATCCTGCGGCGAGCGCTTCACCGCGCGATGCGGCGTCATGTTGATGAACTCGCCCTCGCTCATATTCCGGCCGCGCACATCCTGGTACACAAAGATGTACTTCTGCTTGGCCAGTTCCCGATTCGGCCCCAGATTCGCTTTGTAGAGATCGACTCCATAAGGCGACACGCTATACGGCGTGCGGGTCATCAGAATCGGCCATTTTTGCGACTGGTCCTTCGGAATGTACACCGACGTGAATAGCCGTTTTCCATCGCGCGCCGGAATGCGGTATTCGTACTTGGTGTATTGCTCGCGAATCGTTTTTTCGCCCTGTGCGAACAAGGCAATGGAAAGAAATAAAAACAGGCGCATGATTAGCTCTCAAACTGCCGGCGAAACGCGGCGAATTGTTCTTTCAGTTCGTGCAATTCCGCTTCCAGGGTATTGAAGCGGATCTCCAGATCCTCGGTGCGCGCGGTACGGTGGGGCGCAGGCGCGGCCAACTCCGCCGGCGATTCCGCGCTCACCGGCCCGCCCATCAAATGCATCCATCGCGGTTCGCGCTGCCCCGGTTGCCTCCCGAGAAAAACCGTCAACGGTTCCTCGCGTTCGCTCATCTTGCGCAACGAATTTTCCACTGCGTCCAAATCGTCAAACGCATACATGCGCTGCGTCCGATCGCGCAATTCGTTCAGCGTCTGGGGCCCCCGCAGCAGCAGCACGCAAATCAGCGCCAACTCCCGATTGTTCAGGTTGATTTTGTAGGAGACGCGATGCGCATACTTTGGGACGCGCGAGTCAAACCGGGGCTCGGCCAACTCACGGTCTTCCAGTTCCCGCAAGCCATCGCGCACCGTGTCTTCGTCATAGCCGGACACGGGTTCCCGGTTCGTCTTCTGATTGCAAGCCGTCATCAGGCTGTTGATGGAAAGCGGATAGTAGTCGGGCGTGGTCATGTCTTTCTCAATCAGACTGCCCAGCACCCGTTGTTCAAGCGGACTTAAAGGCGGATTCACTCTTCCAGTTTATCCACGGCGGTCCGCGGCTTTTCATTCACCAGCAACCGGAACAAATCCGGCCGCGCATAGTGCCCCGCGACGTCGAGATCGAACTTGCCTTCTATCGTCCGCGAAACATCGAGATGGGCGAACAGCAGCCCTTCGTCATCACGCAACGGTCCGGCGACGACTTTGCCGAACGGATCGACGATCATCGAGCCGCCCGCTATTGAGCCCCACTCTCCGCCCGCCGAATACTGCACCGCCGACAGCACGAAACAACGGCCCTCCATCGCGATGTGCCGCATGCTCGGCAGCCACGTGTCGCGCTCGTCCACAGTAGGCGCGCAATAGAGTTGGACTCCCTGTGCATACATCGCCAGCCGCAGTTGGGGCATGTAGTTCTCCCAGCAGATCGCGGCGCCCAGCCGCCCCCACGGCGTGTCGATCGCCCGCAGCGTGCTCCCGTCGCCGAAGCCCCAGATCAACCGTTCCATCCCTGTCGGCATCACTTTTCGATGTTTGCCAACCAACGTCCCTTCCGGCGAATGATAAGTCACGGTGCAGTACAGCGTCCCGCCGTCGCGTTCAATTACACCCCCAACCATCCACAATCCCGTGTCCCGCGCGATCGCCCCAACCGCCTCAAAATCCGTCAACGCCCCTTCGGCGTACCGGCGAAACTGAGCCCGGCCCTCATCGCTGCGTTGGCCCACCCGCGCCCCGAAATCCATGCCCTTGGGATAACCGCCAATCAGCGCTTCCGGAAATACCAGCAGATCCGCGCCTCTGTCCCCCGCCTCGCGCGCAAATTCATGAAGCCTCGCCAATGTCGCCGGGGTGTCCCACGGAATACTTCCCATTTGAAGAACGGCTGCGCATAGCATAATAACCAGTTTGGAGCAAAAGAAACGTCCGCTGAAAACGTTGGAACGCGTGATCTCGAAAGCAGGCCTGGGGTCGCGCACCGAAGCGCGCGGCTGGATCCACGCCGGCAAGGTGGAAGTGAATGGCCGGGTTGTTGAGAATCCCGACCTATGGGTGGACATGGAGCGCGACCGCGTCAGCTTCGACGGCAAGCCTTTGGAGCGCCAGGACCGCATATACATCCTGCTGTATAAGCCGGCCGGCTACATCACCACGTACAAGGATCCCGAAGGCCGCCCCACTGTTTACGACTTACTTAAAGATGTCGACACATTCATCGTGCCCGTCGGCCGTCTCGATCTCGATACTTCCGGACTGCTGCTCTTAACCAATGATACCCAGTTCGCCGAACGCATTATGAACCCGGATTTCCATGTGCCGAAGACGTACCTGGTGAAAGCGTCAGTATTGCTCACCGATGAGCAATTGGAGCAACTGCGAGGCGGCGTTGCACTTTCCGACGGTCCCACGCGCCCGGCGAAGGTCACCCGTCTCCGCGACTCCGGCAAACATACGCATTTGGAAATTACGCTTACCGAGGGCCGTAACCGCCAGGTCCGCCGGATGATCGAAGCCATCGGCGCCCGGGTTATGAAGTTGGTCCGTGTTCGCATTGGCGATATCGCTATCGGGGATCTGCCTATCGGCATGTGGCGATTGCTGACGCGCCAGGAGTTGAAGAAGCTGCGCGGCTAAGACCTCCCGGCAGGGGGTAGAATACGATCATGAGCAGCACCACCCTTGTGCCGGTCGAAGAGTACCTCCGCTACTCGGAGAAACCCAATTGCGAATACAAGGACGGAGTACTCTATCCCAAGGCGATGCCTACCAAGTTCCATTCGATCATCCAGCGCGCTTTGATGATGCTACTGGTCAAGCGGGGCGTTGAGGCGTATCCCGAATTGACTGTTCGGATAGGTCCTACCAGGTATCTGGTACCCGACATCGCCGTGGCGGGCGACTTTCCTGGCCCCTACCCGACTGACCCTGTCACACTCTGCTGCGAAATCCTGTCCCCCGAAGACCGGCTTGGCGCCATGCTCGGCAAGTGCGAGGAGTACCACGGTTGGGGCGTACGCTTCTGCTGGGTCATCGACCCCGTCAAACGCACGGCCTGGGAATATCACGCCGCCGCGGAACCGGTGCGGGTGACCGCGACGCTGCGGGCGGGTGAACTTTCCGTAAATTTGGAAGAACTGTTCTCCGCGCTTGATGCCGCCCATTGACGAATGTGACGCACTGGCCCAATCCGCCGCCGGTCCAGGAACGAAGAAGATGAACTTAAATGATCAAGAATCGAATGGGGAAGTGCGGCCCGCGTGCGGAATCATGCTGATCGCCGCGGGACTTTCTTACACCCGCGCACCAACGCCTACGCCTTCTCTACGCCATTAAGCGAATTCGTCGTTGCCAATTGCGCTCCGTAGTCGTCGAGAAACGGGGCGGGTGGCAGCATCAGCACCGGCGCACGATGGCGTGAAATGGACTGGATTAAGGAGAATCGCGCCAGATACGCGGACCAATGGGTTGTTGTGGATGGCGACCGCTTGATTGCCGCGAACGTGGACGGGCATCAGGCGTTTATCGGGGCGCAAGCAGCCGGCATCGACGTCCCTTTTCTGGTGCATGTGCTGCCTGAAGATCCACTCCCGTTCGTTGCCGGTTGGTAAATGCCTCTATTGATCGAATTCGCGGCGTCCTGCTGCTATGCGTCCGGGGAGCGCATCGAGATCCCGACCGAGCTATCGGTACGCGGAAGAGCTTGGATTGGATGTCGAGCCGGGAAGGGTGCAGTTGTTTCGCACCATGGCGGGATCGTTTGCGGCATTTGAACACGAGGTCACGATTCATACCCGCGGTGTCGAGTTCCCAGCGGTCGTCTTCTTCGCTCAGGACTGAGGTTTCACTCGGAATTTCTTGGGCCGGGCCGGTTGGCTCAACCGCCTTCGCATCGGGATCATCGACTGTGATCGCCGGCTCTTTCTGAGCGCCTGCGAGTCGTAGCGGCAATAGGCGGCAGTCGCGAAGTCCGATACGATTGCTCCCAGGAATCGCGGAACTCCACCCACTCCGCGACCTATGGCTCAATCACGACAGCGCACTACGCCAACCGCGCGGCCACCCGGCAAACGGCCAGCCCGTGCTGCTTACGCATTTGCTCCACACGCTTGCAATATGTGGATTCAAACGACCGCCGCTGCACCGCCAGCCGCTTCTGCATTTCCGGCTGCTTCAACAGTTTCTGCGATGAAGTGGGCATTCGCGCTACCGAGTCATCGAACACCCGTGACGAAGCCTCGCGGAATCCGGCGATCGCCCGAAAATATCCCGACTGCCCGGGAACTTTTTTGCACCCGCGAACCAATGCCTCCAACGCTTCGGTCTTCTCCGCTCCGTCGAGCAATTTCGTTGTCGCCAATCGCGCTCCGTAGTCGTCAAGAAACGGCCCCAGTGGCAGCATCAGCTCCGCCGCTCGCCGCAGCGGTTTCACCGCTCGCAACGGATAGTGCCGGTGCCCTTCGCTCGCCAGCATTTCTTTATACAAGTCCCCAGGGAACTGAAAGATTCCGCCGTATTCCGCAACGTTCTCCTGCGCCAAGCGCTCGAACCGCAGGGCGCTCGCTGAGTGCTTCGACGGGCCGCTCCAAAAACTAATTCCCTGGTTCAAATCGCCTAAATTATGAATGACGCTCATCGCCACCCGCATGGTGTCCAATTCGCGTCCCGGCGTCAGGCAGACATCCACAAAGGCCCGCGCCTCACGGATCAGTTCCGCATGAATCGCCGCGTGCGCCAACGCCGCATATTCCTCGTCACCTAACGCCTGAAAGCGGCCCAGCGCACCGGCCATCACGCTGAGCCATTCTCCATCGTGCCCGCTGACGATCCCGTGAACGCCGCAATCGATCATCCGCAACGAACACCCGTCCAGCGACCAGCCATGCATTGCCAACCCCAGCCGGAACATTGCCCGCAGCGTCTCCGGGTCCTTTGTCTCCCGCCACAGCAGTCCGCGGATCTTGCTGTCCACATCGGTGGGAACATAGGTGGCAACGGTGCCGTGATGCGACGCCAGGCACAGCGCGAAATACCGCAACAAATCGCCTTCGCTCCGCAACTCCGGCTCCGCGCGTACGGCTCCCAATATATGCAAAAACCCATCCGGCGCCGCCGCCAGATCCTTTCGCGGCTCCGCCGGCAACCTCTCCAACAAAAATGGCGCCGTGTTCCAGATCAGGTCCAACAGCCCCGCCGGCGAAATGTAGTGGTCCCAAACGACCGCTTGCGTTTCTTCCAACTTTTAAGCGTATACTCATGTCGCTATGGCGCGATTCCCGACAATCCTTCTACTCCTCACCACGCTCCCCGCGTTGGCCGTCCACCGCAAGGAGGCCGTCTTCAAGAACACGCCGGAAGGCGAACTGAAAATGACGCTATTCTACCCGCCGGATTGGAAGGCCGACGATCGCCGTCCCGCCGCCATTTTCTTCTTTGGCGGCGGTTTCGTGAACGGTTCGCCCAAGCAGTTCTACTCCAAAGCCGCCTATCTCGCCAGCCGCGGTATGGTCACCGCCAGCGCCGAATATCGCGTCAAGAACCGCCATCAGACCACCCCTGTCGAAAGCTTCGAAGACTGCCGCAGCGCCTTCAAATGGCTGCGCTCCAACGCCGCGGTCCACGGGATTGACCCTGCCCGCATCGCCGCCGGCGGCGGTTCGGCGGGCGGCACCTGCGCCATGAACCTCTCCGATGAGGCGGACGCCAGACCAAACCTCCTCCTGCTCTTCAACCCCGCTACCGACATAGATGCGCCCTGGGCTCCGATCCGTAATATCAAGTCCGGCCTCCCTCCGATGATCATGTTCTACGGTACCGGCGACACACATTACGTGAAAGCCAAGCCCTACTTCCAGAAGGCTCGGGAGCTGAAAATTCCCATTGAACTCTACTTCGGCAAAGGCCAAAAGCACGGGTTCTTCAACGACAAACCGGGCGCGGACTACTCCTGGCACGCTTCCACTCTCTACATGACCGATGTCTTCCTGGCCAAACACGGGTATCTCCAGGGTAGACCGACCATTGCCCAACCAGCGGCCAGCAAGGCCGTCCTGTTCAGTGAAGCGGGTGTAATTCCCCAACCCGCGCCGCCGCGGCCCGCACCGCCCGGCGTGCGTGCCGAACGGAATATCGTCTATGCCAAAGCGGGCGATCGCGAACTACTGCTCGATATCTATGTCCCCGAGAAGGCCGCCGATAAGCCGATACCGTTAATCGTTTGGATTCACGGCGGCGCATGGCGCGCGGGCACGAAGGACCAATCGCCATTGATGCCTCTCATCAAGGAGGGTTACGCCGGCGCTAGCGTCGGCTATCGATACACGCAGGAGGCCCCATTCCCAGCCAACGTGCAGGACTGCAAAGCGGCGATCCGCTGGCTGCGCGCGAACGCCGCCAAATACAATATCGACGCCAATCGCATCGGCGTCTGGGGCTCCTCCGCCGGCGGCCATCTCGTTGCCTTCCTTGGCACTTCGGGCGATGTTGAGCAGTTTGAAGGCACGTATGGCGTCACGGGCGTGTCGAGCCGCGTACAAGCCGTCGTCGATTGGTTCGGCCCAACCCGTGTCGCCCGCATGTCTCATCACCCGTCGCGCATGGATCACGACGCGCCGGACTCTCCCGAAAACCAACTCATAGGGGCGTTCGCGCAACAGAATGCCGACCTGGCCGAACGTTTAAACCCGGCTCGCTACGCGTCCAATGACGACCCGCCGTTCCTGATCCAACATGGCGACGCCGACCCTCTGGTCCCGCTCGAACAAAGCGAGATCCTGGCCGATGCGCTGAAAGCGGCCGGCGCCAAAGTCGAGTTCGAAATTCTCCACGGCGCCGGACACGGCGGCCCGCAGTTTCAAACGCCGGAAAACATCAAACGTGTGCGTACTTTTTTTGACCGGGTTTTGCGGCCGCAATAATGTTCAGGTAGTTCCGCAAGTGCGTTTGCGGTTCGAACGCCGATAGATCCGCCTTGACCGGGATCTCGCCTCCCAACATCGTGCCCAGTTCGTCAACAGAGTGGAAGACCCGGCCACCACGTGTCCGTTCCACCAACGCCGGCAGCGCGCCATGCGGCGTCACATAAACCGGCGTCTCCTGCCGCAACGATTCCAGCACCACCAGGCCAAATGTCTCATGGCAAATCGAGGGAATGATCGTCGCCCGCGCTCGCCGGTACAGCGCCGCCAAATCCGTAAACGGAACCCGGCCTAGGAATTCAATGTTGGGCGCGCCCGCCGCCATCGCCCGCAACTCGCCCTCAGCGGCGCCCGCTCCGGCTATTTTTAGCCGGAGCCCATTCTTACGGAACAATGGCAGAACCGTCTGAACCCCTTTCGCCCGCTCCAACCGCGACACAATCATGTAATAGTCTTCCCGTTCCATCGCCGGCGCCGGCTGGGATGCCAGGAAGTGGGGCAGGATCCGCATCGGCAAGTCAGGCAGATATCGCCCAACCATTTCTTTCACAAACGGACTGGGCGCCAAAAACAAATCAATGTTCTCCAGTCCGTTCGCGATCACTCCGTTCGTCCGCCACAACTGCGGCGGGCGGCCGCGCCTGATGGTGCAGCTAGAACAAGTCCGCTTCGTGCAGATCGCCTCGCCGTTCCGGAACAAGATGTGCGAAGGGCATATCAGCCAGTACTCATGAAGCGTCATCAGCCGCAGCCCGGATCCCCATCGGAACGCCTCCGGCGCGCCCATCAGCGACGCGTTGTGCCAATGCGTCACATCAAAGCCACGACTCATGATCCGCTCTAGAGCGCCGGCGTAAAACCAATCGCGACCGGTGCAATGCGCCGCCAACGGCGCCAGATTTCCCAATGGCGAACTTAGCGTATGAACCACAACGCTCTTATCCAGCGGAAACGGCGATGGGAAAACCGTGCCGCGCAGCATGTTGAACGAGTCCGCGCAATGAACAACCTCCACTTCATGGCCCGCGCCGGCGAGGAGATTAGCCAGGGACGCCGTGAATATGGCATCGCCTCCAAAATGCAGCGGCGGGAAAAACGTATTCAGCAGGCAGAAACGCATGAAAGGGTCTCTGTTATTCTAAGAGAAGTTTGAACCTTCTCGCCAGAACAAAACGCCATGTGCAATTGACCTTACGCAACTACGGTGTGGGTGAGCGGCCCGGAAAGCGCCCGTCACCGCCGTTTTTGATTCTGTTCATTAACTCCATTTGCAATCAGACTTGCGAACACTGTTTTTATTGGCGAAACCTTAATCGGAAGGACGACCTTACCGTCGAAGAATTGCGCGCATTGTCGAACGAATTGGGCACGATTGAGAACCTGAACCTCTCCGGCGGCGAACCGTTCCTGCGGAAGGAGTTCGGCGAAATCTGCCGTTTTTTTATTCGGAACAACGGCGTTCGCCAGATCTATGTGCCTACGAATGGCACCTTTACGGATCGCACCGTCGCCGCGCTCGAGGAAGTACTCAAAGAGCCCTCGCTGGATCTGTTTGCCGTCGAGCTTTCGCTCGATGGCATGGCCGAATACCACGACCGCTTTCGCGGTATGAAGAATGCCTTTGCCCGGTCCATGGAAACTTATCGGGCACTTGCCGAACTCCAAAAGCGGGACGCCCGGCTGCGCATTCACGCCATTTCCACCGCCACCGCTGAGAATATTGGCGAGATCGGTGAGCTGACAACGTATCTCTACGAAAACTGCCCCGCCATGGATCACCACACGCTCGCACTGATTCGCGGCGACCGCAAGAATCCAGCATTGCAAGGGCCGACGCTCGAGAATTACCGCGCGTTATATCGTTACGTTCAGTACGTCTGGACGCCGCGGGAAGAGCACCGGGCGGGCAGCCTCGTCGAGCCTATGCTGCAGTGGGCTAAGACCAAGACAGCGACCGAACAGCGCCAAGTGGTGCCGTGCCGCGCCGGCCGCCTGAGCGCCGTCGTCTACTCCAACGGCGACGTCAGCTTCTGCGAGACACACGCGCCGCTCGGCAATCTCCGCGAGACAAGTTTCACCGAGATCTGGAACTCGGCCGAAGCCGATGCTCTTCGCGGCTCGATTGACGCGAAAGCCTGCTGGTGTACCAACGAAGTTTTTCTCTGGCCCAGCATAGTCTTCCAGCCGGTGCAATTGGCGCGTGTCATGGCGTTGTCGCAGCCGTGGAAGAAGCGCGATATTGTTGAGAAACCGCCCGCTCCGCGACCGGCGAACGATCTGATTAATATTGGTTGAGTGCCGGGCCGCCGGGCAGAACCGGTCTAATGGGTTTGATTCGCGCGAATTGTGTACGCTGAAGTAGGAGGCGTTGTTATGACAGGCTTGGATTGGTCGCAATGTCCCGCCGTGGAGAGCATGCCCGGCAGGGTGAGCGGCGCGTGGACGTTCCGCAATTCGCGCACTCCGGTTAAGCTCGTCTTCGAGAACCTTGAGGACGGCATGACTATTGACGAAATCATTGAGCAGTACCCCGTTTCGCGAGAAGAAATTAAGGCGGTACTCGACTTCGCCGCCCAGAGTCTCGACAAGGAACCCAGTTTCTAGTCTGTGCTAATTCGGTTCAACAACAATACCACTCGCGGACTCGCCCGCGTTCTCACGGGCCACTCTGTCACCGAAGCGCGAGAGTGCGGTTGGGCAATGCTCAAGAACGGCGAGTTACTCAGCGTCGCGGAGCACTGGGGCTTCGACGTACTGGTGACCGCGGATAAGAAATCCGGTATCAACAGAACGTGGGAGGCCGGAAATTCTCGATTGTCGTTCTGACCCAACTGCGTTGGAGTCTTGTTAGAAAGAGGTTGGCTGCAATCGCCGAGGCGGTGAACGCGGCAACTCCCGGCAGTTTTGTCGAAGTGGACATCCCGTTCGATTAACCCGGGCAAGGAGAGGCAAAGTGGTGGTTTGAGAATCGCAGTAACCATGGTGATCAGCTTCTTGAGGCCATGAACACCGGCGCAACCCAGGTGTTGACAAAGGAGAAGGTGCGGGATCGCATCGCATCTTCCTCCAAGAGGCCATCGCCAGTGGTGTCGCTGCGAATTCCCGAATCGGATTTGGCTTTGGCCAGAAAACAGGCCGCGCAGAAGGGCTTGCCCTACCAAACCTAATATCAGTTCGCTCTTACACGAGACACTTAGCGCGAGGGAAAAGCGGAAAGTGGTTTGACCGGCCCAACTTAGCCGCAAAACCTCCGGTCCGCAATACTCGAAAACACCTCCGAATCGGCGTCCTAACCGCGCAGCATCCAGCGCGGGCCGATCCAGCGCATACCCGGCCATCGGCGCACAGCCCGGTAGCCTGCCAACGCGATTTTTGCCAACCCACCCAATTGCGGCGCAAATAGCGGCGCAGCCTCCGCCCACGCATCCGTCCACAACGCTTGACGCGCCAGTCGTTCCCCCTCCGCCGCGCTCCGCAGGCGAATCCGGTAGGGATGCAAATCCCCGCGCCGCCACGCGACATACGCCGACTGCCACCGGCGCGGCAGCCACCCCACTCCCCATAAATGCACGTGCGGTTCCGGGAGCGGCGCCCACCGGTTGTTGCTCGTCAATAGCAACGACGCGCCCACGCGGCGCATTTCGCTTAGCGCCAACGCCGCATCGCGAAGATGCTCCAGCGTATCGAACGAGACCACTCGCGCGCTGAGTGAATGCGCAAACGGCAAATGCTCCGCATTGGCGCAGACAAGCAGCCCATCCACGCCCGCTTCCCGCAATCGCAACCGTCCCAACACCAGCCATCGAAACGCAATGTCCACGCCCACTCCGCCGCCTGCCGCAATCAACACCGCTCCGGTTGAACAACCCACATCCAGCACCGGTCCCGCCTGGCCATAGGCCAACATTGCCCGCGCAATTTCCACTTCCGCCAGCGCTCGAGCGGTCCACAATTCGGCCAAATCCGCCGGATCGTCCGGCGTGATCGAGTAGTAATATCGCACCGCTTCCGCAAAGCTCATCCCGCGCGTCGCCTGCTCCAGCGCCTCTCCCTTCGCGCGATCGTCGGCGATGCCAATGTACGGATCCGCAAACAACCGGAAGTCCGGGATCCCGCAGATCACGGGAAATTCGAGCGAACATGCCGTGCAGCGATAGCTATTCAACTCGCCCTTGCACCGCGGACACACGAACTCCATAGTCAATCCGTATCCCCGCAACTGCCGCCCGAGCCTGCCAAATATCCCGCCATTTCGCCCCCCGCCCACGCCGCGTAATAGACAATCAACAGCGGCGAAACAAAGCAAAACCGCCTTGCCTCGGCATTCTCCACGGCCAACCGCAACCCACGCCAGAACAGCAACGCCGCCACAAAGACGAATACGGCCGAATGCGCCTTTCCGCACCGCGCGCCATAACAGCGCCCATGCCGGTATCGCAGCGAAACATACTCCAGGAAGCCCCGTATCTGCCCTTGCGTTACCACGGCCTCCGGCACATACCAGAACGGCCCGCGCTCGCGCCGCAATACGGTGTTGAATTCCGCCTCCCAAAAACCATCGCACCATTCGGTCGCCAGCGCCAACAAATCTTCCCGTCTATACAGCGCGTTGTTCCCTGGCAAATGCGCGCAGTAGCCCGCGCGCCCCGGCGGCAGAAACGCCGTGTACCGCGTGAAGTAATGCGCCCAACCCAGCCAACTCGTCCGCCCATTTCGCACCGGCCCGCCCCATGCGCCTGCCGGATGCTCCGCCGCCGCCCGCAGCAGCGTCCGCGCCCAATCCAGACCCACCGAACAATGGTCCTCCGCGATCAGAATAAACTCGCCTTCCGCGGCCCGCACGCCGTCCTTCCGCAGTTGCGGCACACTGCGCCGGCCCGCCATGCGCACCAGTCGAACGCCGGTCAATCCGCCCGCCAACTCAGCCGTTTCGTCGTCTTCCGAGTACGCCACCACAATCTCCGCGTCTATCCCAACACATGCGAGCTTCACGCTGGCGACGCAGTCATCAAGCGTCTTCATCGCCCGCCGCACGGGAATGACTATCGAGAGCTTCACGTCCGCAACAACCCAGTCAACGCCCCGGTGCGGCGAAACCCATCGTACCTGCGTCTAGAAGTTACGTTTATCGCCGGAGTCGCCAAACCAATAGCCTAACAACTCACCGGCGCTCCACATCGTGTGAAAGTAAAAAATCCCCGGCAAGCAAAGGAAAAACGAAGGCATGCGCCCCGCCCGCCGCGCCGCCGCCGCCGTCCGCAGAGTCAGAACGAATGGCAAAGACGGTGTCAACAGCCCCAACAGCCATCGCCGCGAATCGCCGCATCGCGCCGCCGCATAACCGCGTCCGTAGTGCAATCGCTGGCGCATGAATTCGCGTGCCGACATGCCGTTGCGAAACGCCACCACCGTTGAAACCGTGCGCAGCGCCAGCCCCTTGCCACGCCATCGCAAATGGACCAGCGTCTCCCAGGCGCCAGCCGTCAGCAGGTCGGCTTCGGCACGCAGCGCCGCCGTTTTGTAGCTCAAATGCGCGCCGCTAATCTCCGCCGCCGCCGCTTCGGCCAATGGCGGTGCGTACGCCGCATACTCGCAAAACCACACCACCGTATCCAGCCACCCTGAAGCCCCGTCCACGTCGACAGCGCCGCCAATCCCCGGAGCCTCCGGCCACTCCGCATGCGCCGACAGAATCGCCGCGCCCCATCCCGTCTCCGGAACGCAGCGCCCTTCCAGGCAGGCGACTACCGGCTCGGTCACATCCTCGAGCATCGCCCATCGCATCCCTGGAACCGCCGTCGGCGCGGGGAATCGCCGCACCGCCACTGGGAGAACGGGCGGCTCCACGGAACAGTCCGCCACTAAGATTTGCCCCACGTCCGGATCCCGCTGCAACTGCTCGACGCACGCCCGCAGCGTCTCCGCGGATCGATACGCCGTCACGATCACGCTCAGCCCCACGCTACTTTTCCGATGCGACAGCGCGACCGCGTCTGGTCAGGTTGCGCCAACTGAATCGAATCAGGCCCGCGCCGAAGGATATGCCGTTGTAGAAGTGATAAAGCACGTGAAAGGGGATAGCCGCGATCGCAAAGCCCCGGCCGCGTTTCGCCGCCAGAAACAGATAAAACTGGTTGTTCAAAACCACCAGCGCGATCAGCGCCAGAAAGAACCCGCCGATCACCGCGTTTCCCGGAACGTAAGTGAGAATGAAGAGCACGGACAACGCGCCATACAGTAGCGAAAGCATCGGCAAAACGCGCGATCGCCAGCGCTTGGCAAACGCGTAGCGGTGCCGCAAAAACAGCAGAACATATCCCAGCATCACCGGCGGGATAATTCCCAGCATGTGGTGATACCAGCACAGCGCCACCAGGATCGCAAACCCCGCCGTGACCCCCAGAAACGCCTTTCGCCCCCGGGGCGCGCCTTCGCTGTCCAGCCAGAATCGTCCCATCACAAAAAGCAGCAACGCGAAAACCGGCGTCAGGAAGTAGCCCTTCCAGTACAGCGTCATCAACAGTGCAAAGCCCACGCTGACGAATGACAGCGCCACGCTGATCCGCTGGCTTAACTGCAAATTCAAATCGTTCGGCATGTTCCGGTCGCGAAGAATCAGCTCCGTCCACGGAATGCCGCGATCCAAAATATCGGTCTTCAGCAAGTTCCAAAACGTCCATCGTTTCAGGTGTTTCACCCGCAGACGCTTGTCCATCATCATCCGCCGGCCGGCCTGGAACAGGCGGTATCCAAGCTCGATATCCTCAATTGCCGGACGTGCGTAGCTTTCGTCAAATCCGCTATGCGCCCGAAACACTTCCCGGCGGATCGCCCCGCACCCGCTCCAAAATGTGGACGCCTGCTCATGCCCCGTCTGGTGTACAAAACAGTGCATCAGATTCTTGTACTGGCTCAGAAAATCGCGCTCCGCCGGGTCGTCGTCGTAGGAGCCGATCAGGGCGTCCAAAGTCGCGTCCTCCGTAAAGGCCGTCTGCACCCGGCCCACCGCATCGGCCTGCGCGACGACATCGGCGTCCAGGAAAAACAACACCTCACCCCGCGCCTCTTTAGCTCCAAGGTTCCGTGCCCGCGCCGGGCCGCTCCGTCCGCCTGTCGACAATACCCGCGCCCCGAATCGCGCCGCCACTTCCTTCGATCCATCGGTCGATCCATCGTCGACGACAATAATTTCCACCGGCGCGACACCCGAGTTCCGCAGCGCGCCCAGGCACTGCTCTAGCTCGGTCTCGCCGTTGAACACCGGGACAACGACACTGACAATAGGATTGCTCACTGCTGGCTCCGAACATACCACTCTACCGTGTCCCGCAGCCCATCCCGCAAGTTGATCCGTGGTCGATACCCCAGAGCGCGTAACCGCGCCGTATCCGCTACCCAGCGCTGCGAATCCCCCGGGCGCCGCTGCCCCGTGAACAGCAGCCGCGGACTGCGTCCCATCGTCTCGCACAGCATCTCCGCCAGCCTGCGAATGCTCACAATCTCATCTCCGGCTACATTGAAAACTTCGCCATGGAACTCCGCCTTCCCGGCCGCTAATAGAAACGCGTCCACAATGTTCTTCGCGTGGCTGAAGTTCCGCTCCTCGGTCCCCTCTCCGAACAAGGGCAACTCCTCCGGATTCGCGTGGATCTTCCGAATCAAGTCATAAACAACCTGTTTCGTCTGCCGTGGCCCATAAACGGAAAACAACCGCAAGCTGCACGTCCGCAAACCGTAGGTGTGCGCAAAGGCAAAACAGTACCGCTCCGCCGCCAGTTTCGCCACCGCGTAAGGCGAGATCGGCCACACCGCGTCGGTCTCCAAAAACGGCCGCTCCGCGCGATCACCGTACACCGCGCCGGTCGAAGCAAACAGCACCTTCGTCTCCGGGCTGACGCGCCGCACCGCGTCCAAAAGTGCCAATGTCGCGAGCAAATTCCGCTCACAATCCGCTCTCGGATCTTCGACGCTTCGCGCCACCAGCGCATCGCCCGCCAAGTGATATATCACCTCCGGCCGCTCCGTTCTCAACAGCGCCTCCACCGCCGCATCCTGCAACGAATGCCTCTCCGTCCGCACGGCCACGCCCGTCAGATTCTCCGCCAGCCCCGTCGAGAAATCGTCGACAACGGTCACGTCATGCCCCGCGCCCGACAGAGCCTCCGCAACATGCGATCCCAAAAAGCCCGCCCCGCCAGTCACCCAAACGGTCATAGTTTCGCCGCCTCCCACAAAACGTCTAACGTCGCCCGCGCCGTCCGTTCCCATGTAAACTGCTTCATAAACTCCGGCCCCGCCTCGCACAAACGCCGATGCAATTCCCGGTCCTGCGCCATGCGCAACATCGCTTCCGCCAACGGCTCCACTTCCGCCGCCGGCAGCAATAACGCATGGCCTCCGGTCGTCTCCCGCAGCCCTGGCACGTCGGTTGTAATCACCGGCACTCCCACCGCCTGCGCCTCCATCGTCGTCAGTGACAATGCCTCATACGAATACGGCAGTACAAAGCAATCGCTGGCGTTATAGAGCAGCAATAAATCCTCATTCGGTACATATCCCGTGTGAAGAAAATGTTCCGTAATCCCCAATGATTTCGCGTGCGCCGTTAGATCGATGCCCGTCGTGTTGATCCCCGCCACCAGCAACTTATGCGGCAGCCGGTACTTGTTCTTGATACGAGCGAATGCCTCCATTAGCATCGGCACATTCCGTCGCGGCGTCAACTTTCCGACAAACAAAAAGTAAGGAACATCGGCCGCAAAGTACTTCTCGCGAATCGCCCTCAATGCCGCCTGGTCGCGTATCGGCACGAACTCCGGCGCCGGCGCCAACGGCGCCATCCGGATCCGTTCCTCCGGCACTCCGTATGCTTTCATCACGTCGTTCTTCGCCGCCTGGGTCGTCGTCAAAACCAGGGTCGCGTTCCGCGCGCTCCACCGGTAAATCGGCACATAAATCTCCGGCCGGGCGAAAAAGTGATTGCGTGGAAAATACTGCGGATATAGCGCCAGCGTCGCCTCGTACACCGTCACTACCGTCTTCGCCCGCGTCACGCGCGGCCGCGAAAACGAAGGGCAGAACAGGACGTCATCGTCAGCCGCCGGACCCAGCCGCAAGTTCTCCCAAAGCAGCATCCGCATCGCCGGACCCAACCGCCTATGCTCCATGTAATCCGGCACCGGAATTCGCGCGCGATCCAATGCCAGATGCGAGTAGAACCGAAACTCGTCGAACGTCCCGCGCGTGAACTCCGGCGTCCAGCACTTCACTGTATTCAGCAGATACCGCCCCACGCCGGTCCGGTGTCCGTGAATGCGCCAGCCGTTAATTCCCAGCCGCATATGTCCTGGCCAACCCGTCTTCCAGCGTGTGCAAAGGTGTCCATCCCGTCGCCGCTCGCAGCTTTCCGGCATCCACGCAAATCCGCGGAATTCTTCGCGTCTTTTCCTCCTTCGAATACACTGGACACCCGCTCAACGCGCTCAGCACATCCACCACTCGCCCCACCGTGACCGCTTCCCCCGAACCCAAATTGAACACCCCGCTTCGTTCCGCCAATGCCAGCGCCGCCACCGCCCGCGCCGCGTCCTCCACATATAGAAAATCCCGCTCCGGGGCCCGCGTCCGCACTGACGCCTGGCCGTCCCGCCGCAGTTGCGCAATCACCTCATGCACCAGATCCGTCCGCTCGCCTGGCCACGGTCCAAACAAATTGCACAGCCGCACCGTCGCCACCGGAAAGTAGCGCTCATAAAAATGCGCCGCCTGCTCGCCCAAATACTGGCTCAACAAATACCGGTTCCGGTGCGGCGCAATCGGGCTATTCTCGTCCACCGGCATCCCGGCCCGCGCCTCGTCATAGAGCAGCACTGTCGATAGCCGGACAAAGCTTCGCAACGGCCGTTCCCGCAACTGTTCCAGCAAACGAACCGATGGCATCATGTGCGCTTCCAGCGCCTCCGCCAGCGGCCGCTCCATTAGTTCCACATGCCGCGATGTCCCCACACAACAAATCACCCGGTCAAATTCCACATCCCGTAACGCCGCCAAATTCCCCAAATCCTCAACGCAAACATGCCGGTTCGGCGCCGCGGAAGCCCGCCGCCCCGCCGAAATCATTTCCGGATAGAGCCGCAGAATCGCCGTGCCAACAAACCCGCTGCCGCCGAAGAGTACCGTTCCTCCGCCGCGCCAGCCGCCGGCGATCACGGGCAAATCACCTCGCCCATCCATCCTCGAGCGCGGAGCTTCGGTACTGTTTCGTCATAGTAATTCCACGCAAACAAAACGCCCGCGTCGGCTGGCCGCGGATCCGTGAACATTTGCTCTTCATCCACAATTGGAATGTGCGTCCCCGGCAGATACTTGCCCACTCGTAACGGATTAATCTCCGTGATGTAATCAATCGTCTCCGGTCCCAGCCGGCAGTAGCTGCAGACCGTCGACGCCTTCGCCGGCGCGCCAATGCCGATAACCTTTTTCCCCGCGCGCACCAAGCCCCAGACCTTGTCCTTCAACTCGCGCCGCCGCACATCGATAGAGCGAGCCCACTCCATCGTCGTATCCGGGTCGTAAAGGCGGGCCGCCTCCTCCGCCGCCATCACCTCGGCCACTCGCGGGTGAATCGGATGCGCCCCGGTAAAGCACGCAAATACCCGGAACGATCCTCCATGCACCTCGCTCCGCCGTATGTCAAAAATCTCCATGTTGCATTTTGCGAATAGCCGCGCCAACGGCCGCACCGCGTAGTATCGAAGATGTTGGTGGAACATGTTGTCGTAATGCCCCGTCAGCAACATGTCCAGCCAGTATTGATTCTCGCTCACGAAAATCCCCGTCGGCTTCATTAGAATTTGAATGCCGCGCATTACGCTGCCCAAATCCGCAATGTGCGCAAACACGCCCGCCGCGCTAATCGCGTCAGCCTGTCCGTGCTCAAGAATCACGAGCTTCGCCGTGTCCTCATTGAAGAATGCGTGCAGCGTCGCGACGCCCGCCTCATTTGCAATCCGCGCAGGAATCGCCGACGGATCCACCCCCAGCGTCCGCACTCCAAACGGTCGGTATGCCTTCAACAACGTGCCGTCGTTCGAGCCAATATCCACGGCAAAGGAGGACGGACCCAGCCCGCCCATCGCCACCAGTTGGCCCGGAATAGTCTGCAAATGCCGTGTCGCCGTCTGCGTCGTCCCGCTCACAAACGGGAAGAATCTATAGACCACCGCCGGATTCACAATGTATCCCAACTGCGTCAATCCGCAGTCCAAGCAGTGAAAAAGCTGCATTGGATAAAACGTCTCCGGCTTGCGCAAATCGGCGCGTGTCAGGATCAGGTCGCCCACCGGTTGCGCCCCTAAATCCAGCCCCGGATACGTCTTCCCGCCGCAGATTTTGCACCGCACCGCGGGAACCCGCTCGTTGACGTTGCGCCGCGCCGGGAGACCCTTACTCTTGCTGGGAAGAGCGCTCATGCGTGTTTCCGAAAGTAAGTGTGGAAGCAATCCAAAATGTGATCAACCTCTTCGTCAGTCATTCCCGCGTGACATCCAATGTAGAACGCCCGCCGGTTGAGATTCGCCGCCACCGGGTACGCCGGTTCCAAGTCCCCAAACAGTTGCTTGTAAATCGGCTGGTTCAATAACGGCAGCAGATACCGCGTCTCGATTTGATGTTCCTCCAGATACTGAATCAATCCGGCCCGTTCAACCACGGAAGGCCGCAGTACTAAGGGAAAGAACATCCAGGCATGCTCCGCCCCGTCGCGTTCCACGGGCAATTGCAGTGCATGGGACACTGGCGCCAGCCCCGCACAAAGCCGCCGCGCAATCACTTGCCGGCGCCGCCAATCCGTCTCCCGCGTTTCCAGTTGCGCCAGCCCCAGCGCCGCTTCCATCTCCGTGCAGCGATAGCTATACCCCAACCGCACAAAGCTGAATCGCCGGTCCGCAATCTCAAACAGCGCCTTCCCCTCGTGTCCCGCGTCATCGTCAATCCGGGTGTAAATCGAGTCCCGCCCATGGTTCATCAGGCTCTTCAACATCACAATCAATTCATCTTCGCCGGTGACACAGATCCCGCCCACTCCAGTGGTAATAATATGCGCGACATAAGTCGAAAAGCACCCGATGTCGCTCATACTCCCCACCGGCCGCCCCCGGTACTTCACAAACATCGATTCCGCCGAATCCTCCACCACGCGTAGATCGTGTCGCGCCGCAATTTCCAGCACAGGATCCATCTCGCACGGCAGCCCGGCAATATGCACCGGCATGATCGCCCGCGTTCGCGGTGTAATGTGCCGTTCAATCTCCCCCGGTTCAATGCAATACCGGTCTGGCTCCACGTCCACAAATACCGGCTTCAATCCGTTATAAAGCACCACGTTCGAAGTCGCCACAAACGTCAACGCCGGCACCAGCACCTCATCGCCGTCCCGCCAGCCGTGCCGTTCTTTCAGCGCCGCCAGCGCGATCTGCAGCGCGCTCGTCCCGCTATTGGTAAAGAGTCCGAAGCGACGGTCATGCAGCGCGGCAATCTCCCGCTCAAACCGGTCGATCATCGGTCCGGCGCTCAGACGATTGCTGTTCAGGACCTCCATTACCAAATGCTTGGCACGCTCCGACACGCGGCACCCGCCAATTCCTATTTGCGGGCGCGCCGCCACCAGCTTACTCATGCAACATTCACTTTACCATCCAAGCTCCCCAGCGCACGCCACGCACGCCATGTCATGAACGCAAAACAGCTCTCCGCGCACAACGTTGAAATTGCGCAACCCATTGCCCCATACTTGGGCGCCAACAACAAATCCAATCCTAAATTCACCCCCACAGCCAAAACCAAATTTTCCAAGTCCCGCTTTTCCCCTTTGAACGCCAACAGCGCCTGCCGGTACACCATCCGCGTAACCTGCACCGGCAGCACCAGCGCGAACACCGGCACTAGCGGCGCCGCGTCCAGGAACGCCGCGCCATACAGCAAAGGCAACAGCAACGCCGGCGTAACCGCCAAGACCGTCGCGACCCCAATCGACACCAAAGCGCTCCGCCCCCAGACTCCGAACGCCAGCTTCGCCGCCGCCGCCCGGTCCGGGTAGAGTCTCCCAAATAAAGGCAGGGAACTGTTCTGCAGCGCCCCCAGCAACGGAGAAAACACCGTGATCAGCCGGTACGCCGCCACATACAGCCCCACCTCCGTCCCGCTGCGCAGCGCGCCCAATACAAACACGTCGAGATTGTAGAGCAAGTTCCCCAGCAATACGCTCGCCAGAAACGGCCAGGCTTCCCGTTGCAGCGGACCCGCCAGGTCCGATCCCGTATCGAATGAAACGCCCGCCGCCCGCCAGCACCAAGCCATCCCCAACAACTCCCCCACGCTCAATGCGCCCGCTACCCAAACCAATGGCAAGCCCGCCGCGACGGCCCCCAAGAACACCGCCGCCGCCAGCACCGCCGCCACCGCCACCGCCCCGCTCC
>Ga0163151_10002559_pt1 | contig 27896 bp, 24 predicted proteins | sample OliLakLV19MP5IB2_FD_145596 | JGI IMG/M metagenome (GOLD analysis project Ga0163151, IMG submission 145596) | Freshwater microbial mat bacterial communities from Lake Vanda, McMurdo Dry Valleys, Antarctica - Oligotrophic Lake LV.19.MP5.IB-2 | ecosystem: Environmental > Aquatic > Freshwater >...
ATCCTTCTACGATGAGCGGCACCGTGCCCATCCCGCTGCGCCCGTTTTTGTCAGTATTCCTGATACTATATGGCCAGTTAATCGCGTCTCCTTTATTTCTGGTTGCCAACGTAGGCGGCATCAGTCCGCGTTCGAGATAGAACGCCACCGTCAATGCCCGTTCGCGAGTTTGCGCTGCCGCAAGTTTTTGTTTTAAGTGGGCTGACTCCGGCTGTTTTGCAATGTCCATCTCGATTGATTTTCTGGATTGAGATTCGATCTCCAGGCGTTGTTTTAGATTACTGACAATTTCTCGATCCAAAGCGTCAATCTGCGCTTCGACGTTCTTCAATATAGCTTGTGCAATTGGTTGGCTTGTTCCTTTGACTCTTGAGCGCAGTTCAATACGTTCTTGCTGTAGCTGTGTTCTCTGACCCCCAAGATCTGCGCGTTGATTGTCCAACTGGCTGGCCCTGCGTTCAACAAATCGCTGCCCTGGCTCCGAGAACTCTGAACTTCTAGACTTATCGAGCTCCCCGACGGACACGGATGGTCTGCCTTCGATTTCGCGCGCCACACCGTGGGTGGTGCGCTGAACATCGGTAGTAGTTTTCGTCGGGGTGGCTGGATTTGCCGTTTCACGCGCATAAGCCGCTTCGAATGCTCCTTCTCGAAGCGCTTCGTAGGTGCCCTTGAAGTTTCTCAACGCCCTGGCTCGATCTGTGTCATCAATATGGTGAGCGATCAATTCCGCAAACGTAAGTTTCTTTCCGTGCTTCTCATGTTGTTTTTCTTGTATGAAGAGCTTGAAGCATTCTGCGGTTATTTCCTCTCGGCAATAGCCATACGCAGTTCTCAATTCACCAGCGGACAAGCCCCTGCCCTGGTTGCTGCCGGCGCTGCTTCGTGGATCAACGAAAGTGTTTTGGCGCAGTAGATCCGTTATCTTTCCGTTGGTCAAATCGCTATTCTTGAGGTCGTTTTGGTAGACGGTATTTATTTTTTCGCTTAGCTTGGGGTCGGATTTGATGACTGCGTGGCTGAACAAATGTCCGCTTTCATGATCGTAAGTGAGTAGGCTCGACTCTCCTGAGGCAAGATTTATCTTGATGGTGTCGGTGCCATTTTCTCGTGCTACTCCCTTATACCAGAGAGTTCGATCACACACTAACTCAAGGTGCGCAGGAAAGATTAGGGAGTCCCCGACGTGTTCAAGGATTTTCATTGCCAATTTCTGCGGGACCGATCCATTGATTTCAACCGGTACGTCATGTTTCGTTCTCAAAATATATGGCGTTGACTTATCATACGTGCGGGGCATCAGTTCGTGTTGATCGTGCAGCGCAATGTCGAGACGACGGGCATCCCTGATTAGCTCTGTTATACGTTGACGATTTACCGGTTTGTCACTAACGACAATTTCATTGTTAAGGAGTCTCGGCTTGGTACTGTCCTTGCTGTGGTTCTCTAGTGCTTCCATTACATCGAACGAGTCGACCTGATAATCACTGCGCCATGGCTCTAGAGTTCTCTTTGCCGCAGTTCGCAATTCAAGTAGTTCGTTCTTGTCTTTTACGTGCGTTGCGGCCATGTCCTGTTGTCGCTTGGCCAGTTCTGTTAATTCTCGCTCCAACCGTTGGGCGGTAACTTGGTCGCCTTGTTCAGTAGCTTCGCGCTGCTGATCCCGTAATAAACCTTCTTGTGCCACATGGTCGGTCGTTTGCTTGACGAGAGTGTAATATGCCTTTCCTATCTCTCTTTCAATTGCGGGCAAGTGCGCCTGCAACTCGGCTGCAAGCGGTTGGATGATCTTGCGCAGAGAGTAGATCATCTCATGGCGGTTGCACTCTAGCTTGCGAGAATTAGCCTGTAAATCGCTCATCAGGGCCACTGTTAGTTTGAAGTCTCGGGTGGACCCGGAGTTTTCATTGATTTGCTTGCGGAGGTCAGCACGCTCGTTCTCGAGGGCAATTCGCTCCTCCCGTAATTCGTCTCGTCGATCCTCCGAAGGCAGTTTGGACGCGCGATCTTTTTCAGGTGTCTTAGCGGAGGCGCTTTCCGGAGTGGATTCAATCTCGCGGAAAATGGAGCGTAGCCAGCGTCTGGCGAATTCGACACCGAACAATGCGATCGTTGCCGCCAGAGCGTTTTGAATGGGCGAGGATTCTCGTTCCTTCTGCTCGACCAGGTCTTGGATTTTCGCGGGCACCACGCTGTTTTCGACTGTACTCAATCGTACGAGGTCCCGAAGGAATTGCGCGTGCATTTCTGGGAAGTTGCCATCCACTGTAATAGTTCTTTTGGGAACTGGAATACCATAGTAACTAGCGGAAACTTCGATGTCACAGGACTGTGGCTTTAATGCAATAGTGTCGATGTTCGGTGTCTTGGTCCCTAACACCGTGATGTCGGTGTCGATTACTGCCTTGACGCCTTTGAGACTCAAGGTAGTTGAGCCGTCTTTTTTCTCCTGTATGTGCGCCAAAACGGTCTTGTCAAAAGCGATTGACTTGCAACCATCTCTATTGATTGGAAATTCGAATGGATCTTGTGCTACCAGTATGAGTTTCTTACTACCGTCCGGCTGTGCGATCAGGCTGATACTGTCGATCTTCTTTTCTCGAAATATGTCCGCCAGTTCAGGGGAGAATTCCTTGATTTGAGCGGCTGTCAGCGAGATGTTCGGAAGATCACACAATCTCGGTTGTTGCTCATCTGTGAAGGCGATGTATTCGAGGTTGTCAGCATCTAGTTCGACCGGAATGGAATTTTTCGCTGGCGCTGAAATGGAATCTGTCCAACATTCCTTTTGAAAGACATCTGACAGTTCACCTGTCGACGTGTCATTGAGCCAGCCCTTCGCCTGATGTTCACCTAGCCAATCACCAAGTCCCATTTTTCTTACTCCTAGAAACAACCGCAAGGGTATGAGTCATCACAGTAAGCGGCGGAGTTGACATTAAGGTGTCATTGGCAGGCACCGCAAAGGGCCATCTGGAGCACATCGTTCCATATACTCGGCGCAATCGCGCACATGGCCTTAAATAGATCTGTTGAAAAACACTTAGCTCGCCGCCGAATTTACAGGCGGTGAGCTAAGTGGTGACTTTTAAGGCCGTTGAGACTTTAGAGCGCGAGCTGTCAATTCCTCAACGAATAATCCTGAGGCAATAACACTATTTGCTTGAATCATTCAGCGACTGCTTTGGAGCATGTGAGTTGCCGTCTCGAGCAGGGGTCGCAATTGGCAGGGACAACTCTCCTGCCAGGATATCTGATGCTGAACCTGCTGCGGGCCAACGAGAGGCTGGGTGCGCTGTACGAATCACAGGAATTACTCCAACCCCTGGCTCTCCTGACGAAGCACCGTGTGAATTGCTGCTCGGAGCACGGGGCGTATCTAGCTCAGCTAACCTTCGCGCAAGGATATCTGCTGCTGAACCTGCTGGGAAGTCTGGGCGTGTTGCTCGAAGCATATCTAGTTGAAGTTCGTATACTTCTTTCAAGAATGCCGACGAGGCACCACTAGCCGATTCTTCGTAACTGTCACCGGTGAATGCAAATTGTTCCTGCTCATATGGACTCATAACTCAACACCTCCGAACTTTCACTAACATGGAAGATTTCAGAAGAAGCGCCATCGCCTCTGTTTGTGTTGAGAGCCTAATTGCCCAACCTGACATTTGATTGACATGGACTCAATTTCAGCATCGGCTGTAATTCAAATGTCACCTTGCTGTTCACCAATCTATAGAAACGAAGGTGTCAGTTTCTTGAGTGACCGTTGATGTCTGGTCATTCGGCCAGGACACCGTCTCTATAAAGCCAGCGTCCTTGCTCCTTCACAAAGGTGCTTTTTTCCGTCAACGTTCCGTCCTCAACCCCTTGCTTGAGAAAAGCCGTAAATGTGACTGTGGCACTTTCTTCCCCAGGGATGCACTCCAGTATTGTCAATCCACAGAACTGGGTGAGCTTGGAAAATATCATCAGCTCTTTTTTCCATTGTTCTCGGTCTGATGAATATGCATCATTTTCCGGGTGTGTTGTATCCATGATGTAGTCGACCAGACCAAGTGCGTACGCGCAATATCTGGAACGCATCAGCACCTTCGCGTCTTCCGGCAGTTCGCCATCGTGGAATGGCTTACAACATTTGTGATAGAGCTGCTTACTGTCGCAGGGACAAGGAGTATATCGGTTCATTTTTAGTAGGAGCCATTGGCTATGTGTCTAACGACGTTATTGTAGCTATAATCGACGTTCCCGAAACGATGGATTGACATCTTGAAACGAATTCTTGCATGCGTGCTGCTGTTATCAGCGATACCATTAGCGGCTATGAGCAACGACAGCGTGGCAACGGACTCCGATACAAGAGGTGAAAAAAAAATGTCTTCACCGACGAAACCCGCTGACGCAATCACCGAGATAACGGCCCTTGTAGAAAAGCAGGCGGCGGATTGGAACAGAGGCGACCTGGAGGGTTTCATGGGTGCATATATGCCCTCATCGGCGGTAACCTATGTTTCTGCCGAAGGGGAAGTGCGTGGGTATACCAATCTGCTTCAGAGATATGAGATCAAGTATGGTTCTGATCAATCTGCGATGGGCAAGCTTGGTTTCAGCGATGTAAATGTCACACAACTGGGCGAACACAACGCGTTTTGTCTGTTGAAATGGCATTTGGAGCGCGCCAATAAGCCCGAATTGCATGGGATTGCAACATTGATTCTCAGCCGTGATCCCAAGATTGGCTGGCAGATCTTGCATGACCACACTTCAGTCCTTGAACCGAAGAAGAATTAGTTCAATCACGTCAATTTGGATTCTTCATCATCACTATCGGTTGTCCATGAAGCAGTCGCTCCGAAAGCTTTCCGATCGTAGACTCTTCGCGAACGCAACCCCCAGAAAGAGTAACGGGCGTGTCGTCTTTAATCCAAGATGTTAGCATCTTTGTGCCTGCAACCTTGTCCAGTTCTAGAAGCAATATGCCGCCGTATATACGAGCTGCAGGCTGATGGGATTCAATCAGCTTGGTAATTGAGGATCGACTTTTTTCACCATTCTGGAGAAGTCTTTGAAACGCTAACCAGGGAACTGCCGGTTGGTTTGAGTCACCCTTTTGAAATTTTTCGACTGCGTGAGAGGACATCAGTTGTGCCACTGCCTCGTCGAGCTCACGAGGAGTAACTGTCGACGAGCCTGCCGGTGCTGTCAGTTTGCAGAACAGGGAAAACCTGAAGTTCATAAAGTGTCCAGTGTCAATAAATGCTCGTGCTATTTCGCTGACTGAGAACTCCATACCCTTGCAGCCGCTGTGATACAAGACTTTGGAATCATCTAGCAGAAGCTTGCCGAAGGACTGATCATTGCCGACCCGGCTACTTGCTTTCAACAATACGGCTCCATATAAGCGCCCGGCTGGAGTGCCGTGATCGCGGAGGTATTCCAGGTGTGCGGTCTCAAGTCCGGAAATCATTCCGCTGGCTTTTGCGTAGGCTGTCTGATTCAGGCTGGGGCCGGATTCGCCGGGAATGCCATCTTCGAAGCTGGTTGCACCTTTAAGCCTTTGGAGGCAGGGGGGCAACTGATCATCCATTGCGCCTCTCTTTTCTGCAGAGCGAACCGGCCGAAGAAGGCCGCACGGTAAAAGCGATGCAGACAAACAACAAAGTAGTGCCACCCAGATTAGTCTATTTCGCATCGTGAAGCCTGTCCTGCCATTAGTCGTTAAAGGGAGTCCGTTGCCTGGGGGCATTCCCTGGGTCTATACCCTTGCAGCCACGGCATTACCGATATTTAGCTGCCGATACCAGAATACTAGACGGTTAAAAGAGACGGATGTGACCGGATCGCCGGTTTTGGGGTCGCCTGACTGGGTAAAAAGCTTTATTGGACTCACCAGAGGAAGATTTATATGACGGGCGTACGCGGTTGGGTTGAGAAGATGGAATCCGCTGCCACCAGGCACAACATGTCGGACGAGAGATTCGAAGAGCTCGTTCTCGATGCAGAGAAGGTGTACGCGGCAAGTCCAGGGGCATACAAGACACGCATTGCACTTCTCGCCGTGCTTGGTTATGCATTCATCAGTTTGTTCTTGATCTTATTCATCGTCGGTGCCTGGTTCGTTGGCTACGAGATATACTCGGGGCAAATCAGAATCAACAAATTGACGCTGGGCCTTCTCGTTACCTTTCTCTTCCTCGGTTTCGTCGTGGTCAAAGCGTTGTGGGTGAAACTTCCTGATCCTGAAGGCGTTGTCTTGCGCGAAGAAGAAGCGCCTGTGCTCTTTGCGGAGTTGAAAAATCTTCAGCAAAAACAAAAGGTCCGAATCGATGAAGTCTTGATTGATGAGAATCTCAATGCTTGTGTTGTGCAGCAGCCTCGGTTAGGCCTTTTCGGTTGGCACAAGAATTATCTGGTAATTGGATTGCCTTTGCTTTACGGCAACACTGTGGACCAAGCCATTGCTACGCTCGCACACGAGATGGGGCATATTTCCGGTAGCCACGGTAAGTTTGGTGCCTGGATATATGGACTACAAAAAACCTGGAGTACATTGCTTGGTGAATTGAGGGAAGGCGCACCATACATGTACTTCGTTTTCTTTCCATTCTTTGTCTGGTACATGCCCTACTTTGCAGCGTTTTCGATGGTATTGAAACGCCAGCAAGAATATGAAGCGGATCGTATGGCGACTGATTTGAGTAATCCTGAAGCCAACGCCGCCAGTCTAATCTTGCTTGAATTGCAAGGGCGATATCTTGGATCAGTTTTCTGGAAGAAAATTTCCGACTCGGTACACACGACAAAGGAACCGCCCGACGACGTTTACGTTCAATTAGCCAAAGCGATACAGCACATTGAAATGCCCGAGGAGCAAGCGCAGAAGTGGTATCAAGAACGACTGAATTTCAGCACCGATATACAGGACAGCCACCCCTCATTAGTCGATAGACTTGCGGACATTGGCTATCCATCGAAAAATCCTGATGAGATCAAACGCATTAAGATCTCGCTTTCAGATATGCTTCAGATCAAACAGAATGCCGCCGATCAACTGCTTGGAGCGAAGGCACAACTTTTGGCACAGGATTTTAGTACTAAATGGGCGACTGATCTGAGAGACGGCTGGCTGGAACAGCACGAGGCTTCCAGTGAAGATCGCATCGAGCTTGAAAAATTGCAAGCTAAGGAGGAACCTCTCAGCAAAGACGATTTGTTGAGTATAGCGGTGCTGACAGAAACGTTTTATGGCGTGGAAAGCGCACTGCCAGTGTATCAGCGTGCTGTCCAAGAGCATCCGCACGATGCGGATGCCGTCTGGCTACTAGGAAATGTCCTACTGCGAGAAGAAAAAGAAGATGCATTGCAGCACATCGAACATGCGATGACATTGTCATCTCGATACGTTGAGACTGGTTGTCTGGTCGCGAAGGACTACCACATGCGGCGTGGTGAGACGGATAAGGTCGAGGAATTCCGCAAGCGTATTGCTCAATATAATGATGAAGTATTTTTGGGTCGCGAAGAACGAAGCGAACTCAGAGATGGCGATTTTTTCAATCCGCACGAGTTGGACGAGATAACAGTCCAAGGACTTGTGGATTGGTTAGCCGGTTTGCCACAGGTTAAATCGGCATATCTTGTGCAGAAAGAAGTCAAATATTTGGCTGACTGTAAGCAATACATTCTCGCAGTCAAAACAGGATTGTTTGGACCTACGAGCACCGACAAGCATGCTGAGTTGATGGATGCGCTTCAGCAAGGTTTGGAGGAATATCCCCTGTCTGTTTTCCCGGTTATATTGGACAGCTGCAACAAAACACTGGTGAGCCGGATAACATCCGCGGATCAAGCCGACATTTACTCGCGTGAAACGGTGAAACGATAGCCTTCTCGGAATCATCTGTTCGCTGGATCTGGCGGCGATAGAAGGGACCAGTTGAATCTCCAACTGGCCCCGGTTCTGAGTCGCTTCAAGGCTATACGAAATTTCTACTTGGAGTCCCAATCGCTCCACGGGTCAACTTTTGCATTCACAATTGAGCGTTGACCCGGTGCCATTAACAGGTATTCCAGAGACTCGAAATCATCCGATTCTTTTGGTGGGAGCGCGTTCCAAGTACCAGCAATTGTCTTTACCGGCGTTTGTCTTTCCGCTGCGTTCTTTTTGGCGCATTCGGGACAAGTCTGCTGCTGGTGCGATTTCTGGATATTTGGTTGTTTGATTAGATTTAGTAGGTTGGTGTTAAACATTACCCCCCCTCCGGTTACCAAAGAAGTAGACGCTCAGCCATTGGGATGGTTCCGCGGACTTAATGCCCCCACCGGCGCCTGTGGCAGATCGAAGACCGGAGAGCCCTGCTGTCAGCTGAATTCGGGGATCAGCGGGTTGATAAACTTTGTTCACACAAAAACAGCTTGTGCACTGTATTAGGGGCGGTGCACGTCTATTTGATCCATAGTGGCTGTCGCAAGACTTCACCAAACCATGGTGATTACACGACTGAATCCAGAAAACCGTATTGCTTGGCAACCTATTGCTCGCCTAACATCCAATAGCTCCCGAGCAATCATGGTTTTCAGCTTGGCTAACTGGCTGAATGCTTCGCCCGTGTCATTAAGTTCAAGAACAGAGGTTAGGAATGCAGAATATTGCTATCGCCAGAGGCGCTTCTGTCGCCGTGCAAAAGCCGGTATCTCGATGGCATGTGCTCGCTGCTACGTGGTTGGGTGCCTTCTTTGATGGTATGGATGCAACCATCTATGTAATGGTGCTGTTCCCAGCTCTTTCTGAGCTGCTAAACACACAAAATCACAGTACAGTCGGTCTTTATGGCTCGATCATCCTGGCCGTGTTCATGCTTGGCTGGGCAGTTGGGGCTGTAGTGTTCGGGATGATGGCTGACCACATCGGCCGCGCACGCACTTTGACGATAACTATATTGATGTACGCCTTGTTCACCGGACTGTGCGCTACTGCCCATAACTGGGGAGAGCTGGCGTTTTACCGATTCCTTGTAGGCTGCGGCATCGGCGGCGAAGTGGGAATTGGCGGCGTGCTGCTATCTGAATGTTGGAAGGGCAGAAGCCGTTTGAACGCCGTGGGTGTGATGGTTTCAGCATTTGGTGTCGGATATTTGGCTACCTCCTTGTTGAACCTTGCATTTGGGCAAGAAGGCTGGCGCATATTGTTCATGATTGGTGTCATGCCTGCTTTGATGACACTCTACCTGCGCGTGACTTTGAAGGATTCGGAAGAGTACGAGTTCGTTGCAGAATTGAAAAAACGCGCTCGCGCGAAATCAGCCGAGGCCCGTTCGGAGATGGAGAAGCGGCTTGTGCGACCAACATTTCCAGACCTATTTTCTGCTGAGAATAGACCGAAAACGCTGATCATCACTGCGATGGCGAGCTCCGCGATCATGGGCTACTGGGCTGTGCTTTCCTGGATTCCTTCCTGGATCAATCAAATGTGCGGGTCTGCCGCTGTTCAAGAACGCAGCACTGTCACGATAGTGATGAACGTCGGGCTCATTACGGCCGGTGTGATGGGCGGCTATTTGCTATCCAAGTTCGGACGGTCAATGTGCTTCCGTCTTGGTTCTCTTGGGTCATTCCTTTGCTGCGTTGGCATGTTTTGCACAGTCAAGTCGTTCGGTCCGGCCTTGCTCATCTGGGCGTTCGTCACAGGCTACTTCACGATCATTCCATTCGTCGTTCTCTTCGCCTACATTCCGGAGCTATTTGAGACCAGGCTACGCGGCACCGGCTTTGGTTTTAGTTACAATCTTGGCAGAATATTCGCCGGGCTAGCGGCGCTCTGCAGCGGTCAATTGATCGGACTGTTCGCCGGTTCGTATTCAATGGCCGCGGCAACAGTGTCAGCTGTGTACTTAATCGGTGTTGTTGCGTCCTTCTATATGCCTAAGACTTCCGGGGAAGTACAATTGCAATCGCAAACAGCTGCTTGCACAAACTGAACTGGATTCGCTCGTAGAGCGTGGAATGTTAGAAGAGTACTTTTTCGATTGTCCTTATTGCTGGGAGCAAATCAGCATGCTCCTTGATGTCAGCGCAGGCGGACAAGCCTACGTCGAGGACTGCGAAATCTGTTGCAACCCGATTTCAATTTCTTACGGTGCCGAGGACGGTGCGGTCGTTACTTTTTCCGCAGACCCGTTGCAGCAGTGACAGCCGACCGTTGAGTGCAGTTGCGCGCCTGCCGCGTTACGTGCCGATTTATTCAGCTGCTTGGCACTCTTTGCCGGGATAGAATGCATGAATCACTCTAGGCGGTTCCTGACAACGACATGATCACACTGAAAATCAACAGCGTCCCAACTTTGTTCATCAAGGCTTTTAACGGACAGGACGTGCGGACTATCGTGGAGTTCGTGCGCGAGGCTGCAAGCTTTTATGCAGGTTCCGAAAATACTGTTCTCTTCATTGACACTCCCATTACCGGTGCCACCGTGGAAGCTGTTGAAAAGTTGAAGGACGAGGGATTTCGCGTGGCTTTCCGTGATCACCACGGAATTGACGGCGAACCGACAAATGATCGTGAGCAAAAAGTTGTCTCAGCCACGGCCAAGCTTCATCAGCTGCTTGGACAAGACTGCAAAATAACCGTGCGAAGATTGCATCCGGCATGCAGTACACTTGTGAGTCCCGGCGAGTTTAAAGACGCCGTGGCAATCATTGCCGATCCTGACCCCGACGGACTGACTGCTGCAATGAAATCGGCTGGCGTTGTGTATGATGAACTAGATCGAGATGCTGCAATTCTCGACGGTGCACCTCAGCTGCAGGTTACAGGAAGCCCTATTAGTCAGCTGTTGGCCAAGGGCGTCGCTGTAATTCCGTCATATGATGCAAGCCGTCCGAAAGATCGTGAAATTGCTACTCAGAGGCTTTTCGCCGATTGGCTGAAAGCCGTACAAGGCGATAAGACTGCCACGAGTCGCTTAGAAGAGCGGGTTGCAGAATACGACAGAGCCGTCCAGGTCTCGAACGCGCTGGCGAAAACAGCCACCATCGTCACACCGGGAGTGGTGCTTGTAGATGTGGCAGACAAAGATCTATATGACCCTGGAACATTGAACGCATTGCTAGAACAGATGCCCGGTTGCAAAATCTGGGTGATCAGGAAGTCGCTGGGACCAATTGCCGCTTTCCACGGCATCCAGTACAGTTTGGCAATTCCGAAGGCCTATCAGGATACTGTGGATCTGAGGACGCTCATTCCTACGGACGTAAAGTCTGATCCGGAAGGCGGTGTCATATCCAATGTCTCGTTTCTGTTGCACGTTTCCGAACCGGTTTGGTATTCCGAAGTGGTGCCTCGGATGAAGCAAACTATTTCTTGATCGTTCTTATGATATTGAACTGTGCGCGGAAAACAACATGACTGCGATGAAACGCCATATTATTGCCCTTATGCTGCTAGCCGTGATTGGTGCAGTTAGTCATCAGCATCCATGTCGCGCAGCAAATGGAATTTCGCCTGAATGGGTAAAAGCGAAAAGTGGCGAATTGTATTCTCTGTTTGCAAAGAATGACTTTGCGATGGACTTTGCGCTTCAACGTCCGTCGCAGAAGCGACTGAATGTGGTTCTGTCCATTCCCGCCGCATTTACAACTCACGACAATCGAGTCGACGGCGTTTATGTTCACTCAGGCAAAATTTACCGACAAGATTCCATCAACAAAGACCTTGGTGGTGCAATCGTCATTAAAAACGGCGAATGCAAAATGTTTGCTACGGCATCTGGTTCTTTGCTTACGCCGTCCCTGTTGCAATCCGTTCAGCAGTCCAACGGCTCTTTGTTCCAACAGTTTTTGATTGTTGCCAATTCAAGGCCGGCATCGTTTAAAGACAAGAGCAAGTTCCAGCGGCGAGCGATCTTAGAGTTTTGCGACGGCAGGTTTGGTATCGTCGAAAGCACGACTCCCATCACCTTCAGCACGTTCATCGCAGATCTGGTTTGCCTTGGAGTCAGAAATGCTTTGTACCTCGATATGGGTGCCTGGGATGAAGGATGGTACCGAAATTCTGGTACAGGCAAGGTGAAAGTTATTGGAAACGATCGGTCGCTTACTTACAGGCAAAGCAACTGGATCATTTTTCGGATGAAGACTGGGGCTGACAAAACGCCTCCGAACTGGAATGAGCTAGCGGAAGTTCGATTGAAACGCTAGCACCTTGCTGAATACCGCCGCCGTTGTAATAACCGTGCTGGAAAGTCTTGTCAATTGATAGATTCTGGCAATCAGGTCGCGAGCTCGAGATTCTGCATCTAGCTCACCTTTCGCCTGCATCTACAGGAACAAGGGAGAGGATGCAAACAGAAGTTGGAAAAACAGCGGGATCGCAACAACGATCAAACCTTTTTGTCTAATATTCAGTGAGTTAAGATAGAAGTTCAAGGTATTCTGTAGCGGTGAAGGATTCGCTTTATTGGGACTGGAATCGTGGCCAAGATCCTGCTTGTCGAAGATGATGCTGATTTGGCGTTGACCGTTGCGGATGTCTTGGAGTGGGAGAACTTCCGAGTTGAATCACTCGCTGACGGTGAAGAAGCTTCCCGTTATCTTGAAACCTTTGATTATGACCTAATTATCCTTGATGTCGATCTTCCTCGGATGAGCGGCATCGAAATCTGCCGTAGATTCCGCGCCCGTGAGGGCAAAACGCCCGTTATTATGCTGACTGGCAGGAGCACGATGGCTGACAAATCATCGGGCTTTCAAGCCGGCGCGGACGATTATTTGACCAAGCCTTTTCTCATGGAAGAACTGATACTTCGGATAAAGGCTCTTTTGAATCGGGCATCGAATATGTCTGGAAGCATTTTGAAAGCTTGCGATCTGGAACTTGAACCGGAAAAGAAGCGAGTATTTAAGGGCGGAATGCAGATCAAGCTTTCGCCTATCGAGTTTGCGGTGCTCGAATTTCTATTGCGCAACCGAGGCAAGGTATACAGCGGTGAGTCACTCCTAAATGCGGTTTGGCCTGCTGATTCTGAGCGCACACCGGATACGGTCCGCACATGCATTAAGAGGCTGCGCGAAAGAATTGACAGTAAAGGTGAGCCGTCGGTGATAAAGAATGTGCATGGTTCCGGGTACTGTATCGAGTGACTGCTCGGCCTGAGAGTCAATTCCACAAGAATTTCACACGGTTTTTGCCCGATATGGCTTAAAGCCTAACCTGCAGGGCATTCGGGCGATCAGATAGGTCTGGTACAAAACTGTCACAGTCAAAATGAGAAACTCAGCTTGTCCGGGGGCGGACTATGGGCGAGGGCTATTTCTTATGGTAAGTACGGCAGAAGATATTGGCACTGGTGACGCAAGTGCAGGGGCAGAGGCTCTAAGGGGAGCAGATTCAACGAAAGCAGACAGTTGGGTCGCCTTGGCCCCCGTGCTGCAGGCTGGTGCGTCTGATAAGGCTGTGACGCCTCAAGAAGTGCCTCAAGAATTCGGGTCATGCTCTATCGACATGGGAGTCGAGCAAGAATCGAAAGACGCTCCTGAACAGGTGTTGAAGAAAGCGACTTTGGACCAGAAACAGCAAGATTCGCCACTAGTGTCCTTGAGCAGGCGCGTGGATGAAGCCGTAGCGACGGAACAAAGAATTCGCGCTGTTACTCCTGAGGCAAATCAGGCCAGGCTAGCTGAAGCTGCGGCGCTTGGTGTTCCTCCCAATGCGACTCTTGAAGAGAGACAGCGCGCGTCTCAAGGCAAATTGCCAGGTCAGGGGCTATCCAGCACTGATGAACAGCAGAAAACTCGACAGTATGAGACGCATTTTCTCGGTCTTCCGCCAAATGCCACTTCCCAGGAACGTTTGGACGCTTGGAAGCAATTCGACCTAAATCGGGACATCAAAAGTTGTCTCGCTGATGAAGCTGCTAAATACTTTACTCCGGAAAATTTCAACCCGAAAAAGCAATCTGATACAGCGGATGTCTCTAACTTGGCGGCGAAAGTAGCTGATGTCTTTAACTTGGCGGCGAAACTGGATGATTCGCCGGGTTCATTTGCAAGTAGCCTCCGCATCCATTTGAAACCCGGTTATCAAATTCATAGTATCGCCGGTGGTGACAAATTCAGCATGAGTCTAATAGAAAATAATAAGCCGATAGGATTTTTGAATTTCGTCCAGCCAAATGGCTATATGTCCGGGATGCAACCCTCAGCCGATCGCAATAACCCACTCCGCCGCGCTCAAGCCGGACCAGGTGATGCCACCTCAGGCATGCAGTAACTCCTGGTCAACGGGAGCCCCTATCGGTTTCAGTTCCGCTAGGGTCAATCACGCATGGTCAGAGCAATGCGTTTGCGGCCAATATCCACGCTAACTACGCGAACGTTTACACGCTGGTTGACCTTCACGACTTCATGGGGATCCGTGACGTATTTGTTTGCTAGCTGGCTAATGTGAACCAACCCATCCTGGTGAACGCCGATGTCTACGAAGGCACCAAATGCGGTGACGTTTGTGATAACGCCTTCGAGCTTTAGTCCTTCCCTTAGATCTTCCATCTTCGTTATATCTGCCGAAAACTTGACCGGATTTAAAGGCTCCCGCGGGTCACGGCCAGGTTTGGCGAGTTCTTTGATAATATCGTTGATGGTTGGCAGACCAACTTTATCCGTTACGTACTTCGACGGGTTTATCTTTGCACGCAGGTCACCACTTTGAATGAGATCGGATACCGAGCATCCCAGATCCTTCACGATTGCATCGACCACACTGTAGCTTTCCGGGTGGACCGCACTGTTGTCCAAAGGATTTGCAGCGTCTCGGATTCTCAAGAATCCGGCCGCTTGCTCAAATGCCTTTGCACCGAGGCGCGGTACTTTCTTCAACTGGGCTCGGGATTTGAATGGACCTGTCTCGTTTCGAGCCGCAACTATGTTTCCTGCCAGCTGCGGCCCAAGACCGGAGACGTACGACAACAGTTGTTTGCTTGCTGTATTTAGCTCCACACCCACGCTGTTGACGCAGCTCATGACCACATCATCAAGGCTTCGTTTGAGTGCCGGTTGGTTGACGTCATGCTGATATTGTCCAACTCCGATGGATTTTGGATCAATTTTCACTAACTCCGCTAACGGGTCGATCAAACGCCGTCCAATTGATACTGCACCACGCACGGTAATGTCCTGATCGGGAAATTCTTCCCTTGCAACTTCGGATGCGGAATATATGGAAGCTCCGCTTTCATTCACCATTATGACCAGCGTTCCGGCAGGCAGCTGTTTGGCTGATATCAATTCGCGAACGAAGGTCTCAGCTTCGCGTCCGCCGGTGCCATTGCCGACGGCAACTGCTTCCATTTTGTACTTGTCGAATAAAGACAGAAATTTGCGCGCTGCCTCAGCCTGGGCATTGCCAAGTAAATACATCACGTCGTTGTGAAGCAATGCGCCTTGTTCATCTAAACAAACAAGCTTGCAGCCCGTTCTCATTCCTGGATCTACGGCCAGAACGCGTTTCCGCCCGAGCGGTGGTGCAAAGAGCAGCTCGCGAAGATTCTGCGTAAATACTTTGATTGCCTCCGCGTCAGCGCGCTCTTTCAATTGCGTACGGAGCTCACTTTCCATTGATGGTCCAAGCAGTCGCTTGTAGCTGTCCGCTATAGCAAGTGACACTTGATCCGCAGCTGGACCGCGCTGCTTCAAGAATCTACGATTCAATTTGTCTACTGCAGGTTCCACATTCGGTGCGATTTTTACCGAGAGAACTCCCTCGTTTTCACCGCGCAATATAGCCAAGACACGGTGTGAAGGTGCCGATTTGACGGACTCTTCCCAGTCGAAGTAGTCGCTGAACTTAGCTCCTTCGATTTCCTTGCCTTTGCTCACTACTGAATCAATGAAGCTGTTTTGTGTCCAGTGCAATCTCATTTCGGCTCGTGCAGGGGCGTCTTCATTTATCGTTTCTGCAATGATGTCTCGTGCCCCTGCCAATGCATCTTCAACCGATGCCACGCCCTTCTCCACGTCAACAAATTCCGCCGCGTCCTTGAGTGGATCCTTGCTGGTGAAACTGAATATGGCATTCGCCAATGGCTCGAGCCCCTTTTCCCGCGCCACCATGGCGCGAGTTCTGCGCTTTGGTTTGAATGGCAGATAGATGTCTTCGAGTTCGGGCAGCGCAGTTGCGTTCTGAATCTTCGATCTCAACTCAGGAGTAAGCAAATCGCGCTCTTCCATCGATTTGATAATGCTGGCGCGGCGCTTGTCGAGTTCTTCAAGTTCGTCTAATCGGTCGCGAATGTTGGCGATTGCCACCTCGTCAAGCGCCCCGGTAGCTTCCTTTCGATATCGTGCGATGAAAGGAACAGTTCCGCCTTCCGACAGAAGCAGCGCCGTAGCGTTGACTTGCCCAATTTTGATGTTCAGCTCTTGAGCGACCAGCTGTAAATTACGATCTTCCATAGGTCGAAATTGTACAGGCCTTACCTGTTAGTTGTGCATGCCGATTGAAATCGATTCTTTGGGTGAGTGCTCACTTACGGATTCGTTCTTCCCGATTGCAGGCATAGCACGTTGATTAGAGCATCTGGTTTGCAATTTAGTCGCATTGACAATTGGAATGTGGCGCTGCAGTATCTTTCGGGACCGCATATATCGAAGTTTGGAAAAAAGTCGTATTCTTTTGTTAGGGTGACATCCGAATGGTTATGACAGTAGGAGTAAGGGATGCGAACAGTCGCTTCTGTAATCACTGCCTCTCGGGTCAAAGAAGGCGCAGGCTTTTACGTGCGTAGACCGTTTCCAACGCGTGAGTTGGATCGAATCGATCCGTTTTTACTGCTGGATCATATGGAACCAAATGACTTGGGACCAGGCGAGGCAGAGGGAGCGCCGGACCACCCGCATCGTGGCTTCGAGACAGTAACTTACATGCTCGAAGGCACTATGGTGCACAAAGATTCTGCTGGAAACAAAGGCAGAATCAGCAGCGGGGATGTCCAGTGGATGACTGCCGGCAGTGGAGTTATTCATTCCGAAATGCCCTCGGAAGAAATCCAACGAAAAGGCGGACGGCTAAACGGACTGCAGCTGTGGGTTAATCTGCCCCAGCGCGACAAGATGATGGCCCCTCGCTATCAGGACACTCTAGCGGAAAGCATTCCAGTTGCGGATTCACCTGACAAATCGGTGAAGGTCAAAGTGATCGCAGGTGAGAGCCTCGGGCAAAGCGCTGTCATCCAAACTCGCACTCCAATCATTTATTTGCATGTAAAAATGATGGCCGATGCTGCTTTCGAACAGCCAATACCTGCCAGTTTCAATGCCTTTATATTTGTTCTGTCAGGGCAAGTTACGAGTGGTGGGCAAACGGCGTCCTCGGACCAGTTGATGCTATTTAATCAGGACGGAGATAAGGTCAGCGTTTCGACCGCATCCACAGGCGCTGACTTTCTTCTGGTGGCTGGTGAACCGCTCAATGAGCCGGTTTCCCGCTATGGTCCATTCGTCATGAATACCAAAAGCGAGATCATGCAGGCTATCGATGATTTCAACGAAGGTAAGTTCGGTCAAATCTGACAGCCGGCTCTGACTGGGCAACAGGCGAATTTTTCGGCAATGTCTTGACTATGGCTGTATATTAGAAGATTGGTAAAGGCGTCGATGGTCGAGAGTGAACAAACTCCATCAGGCTTACATTGATCTTGGACTACAGCCGGGCTCGCATTTAGACGATGTTCTTGACCGGTGGCGCACAGTTGCGCGTATGTGGCACCCGGATAGAGCTGGATCAGAGCACGAACGCTTGGTTGCCGAGGTTGAGCTAAAGAAGATTAACGGTGCTCGGGATTTACTGGCTAAGCACTTTAGCGACGGGCAGCATCTTTCTACGGGCTGTGAGTGCACGATAAGCGAATCCACTGCCGACCAGTTCGGTACGAATGGACCAGCGCGCCGATCTTCTGCGACAAGTCAGGACGCAGAGCGGCAAACCAGTTCCAAGTCGTCGCGCTTTGCAGGGGCCGTTTGGAAGGCTGCTCGCCGGCAACCGGTCGGGGCGACTATAACGGCATTAATCACAGTGGCAATGCTGTTCGTAGGCTGGTCTGTGATTCAGATTAATCATGGTATTCGCATCAGGCGTCCTGTGGAAGTCCCTCCGTCCGAAACTGCATACATTAACTCCGCGCGAATGGGCTCAATCAGCTCCAGTGACCATGATTCGTTGAATTCCCCGTTCAAGGTCGCGATTCGACCATCTCGCTTCGGATTGGGGACGACGTCTCAAAAGCCCCAGGTGGAGTCCAGCGACAAGACTCAGGGACCAGCCAAGGTCGAACGCCCAAAAACGCCCGTTGCTCCAAAAAACAACAGCGTAATTGGTTTCGTTTCTTCCGACGGCAGGCTGGTTAGTCTCGAAGATGGCACCACCTGGGAATTGTGGCCAGCTGAAGCTGCCGATAGCTTCTTTCAATGGGAAAATGGCGATCGCATCACATTGAAAGGCCTCGAATCATCGCCAAGCTGGCTCGTCAACGAAAGCCGTGGCTTCCAAGCCGTCAAAGCCACTCCAGTTCGCTGAACCTAACCCTCACCGCTTTTCCCCATGTCCAGCGGATCAGTTGTCGCAAACGGCAACCAGGGCGTTTGGGTGGCACTGCTTCTCACACGCCAAAATGTAGACTTGGTTTCCGAGAAACAAGCAATATTCTGTACTTGAGAAAGAGTCCGGTTGTTCTGGTGCATTATCCGTTTGTTCAAAGCCAAATCCATCAGGTATCTGGCAAACGAAAGACATTTTTCCGCCGCAAGGACACCATGCATCGTTGACTGCATAATTTATCCAACCAGGCACACCGCCTATCTTGAAATCGTTGCTGCCACACGAAAAATCGTCGGACTGATTGAATGTGACTTCTTCGTCTTCGGCATGAAAAACAAGTTGTTTTGAGGCAATGAACGGATCTGAATTGCAAATGGTGCTAGATGTGTCAGGTGGGACAAGAATCAGTGCAAAATGTCCGCCATCCTCGTTCCAAAATTGTTCTGAAAGGACGGTGTGACCATAGTGTACCGGAGTGTCTGGAATATCATTATGAGTTGGACACATGAAAACAAGTAAGTGGCTTCCGGTTTGAAACGGAATATCGAACTCTTCCTGAATGTCTAACTGCAGGAACAATGCCATTGTGGCTCCACATTTTCGACAAATTGGATAAGCGTCCAGTTGTGGCAAATGGGCTGCTCCTCCGGCGGTATCGCGATCAGAGGAAGCAGCTGTTTTTGTTGATATTTCAATACGGTGCATGCCCCTTTTAACCTCTTGCTTCCAAACATCGTGTCGGTGGTCATTATTCCATAGCTGTAGCGATATTTTATGAGGACAAACCCCGTTGTGACTATTGATAGCAACCTTCGGACAATTAGGCTAAATTTCGCCTCGTAAGTTTTGCCAAAATTTAGCCAGATAGTTATGTTATTCAACATCGGACACAACGACGAGGCACCATTCATGGATAATTACTTGCATGAAGTGTTCAATCAGGATAGTTTTGATCCTAAATTTGAGCTGGACTTGAGGTACGCACGGGCTCTAATCCTGATTCAAAGCCCATTCATCTCGTCTAGACGAGTTCACATTCTTAGTTCCATCCTGTCCGAATGTGTTGAACGCGGCGTCAGAATCTGCACCTTCATTCAGGAACCACGAGGGTGGCGTAATCGCGAACAGGAATGCAGTTCACAAATTCAGCAGATGAAGCAAGCTATCCAAGAATTAGAATCGCTGGGCGTGCATGTCAATTTACGAAAGCGAATTCACGAAAAGCTGGCGGTCGTGGATGACAGAATTTGCTGGGATGGAAGCCTGAATATCCTCAGTCACTACGACACTTCTGAGCGTATGACTCGATGGGTTGGTCAGGCAAAGGTCCAGCAGGTCATTGCGCAGCACAAACTTGGCTCCTGTAGCGCCTGCTCGGAACTAAAGACACATCGGCGGAATTTGACGGATTCGGAATTGATGGGGCACTATGTAGCCAAACGGCGAAAGTTGCTTGGATTATCTCAAAGAGCGTTGGGCAGCCAGGTACAGGTTCATCAGAAAAGTATCTCGGACATAGAAATAGGCAGACGTGATCCCAAGATTAGTACGCTCAACAGAATTGGCGATTGCTTGGGGATGAAATTGGTCTTAATTCCCTGGCACTGCCTTCCCGCGGTGGAACAGCTGGTCGACAGCAAATTCGCCGACCAACCAACCAATCCGTCGTCCGTGGTCCGCGGAAAGGCGGACTGACGGTATCTGCGCCGTAATTTGCGAGCGATTTGATGGCGCGAATGCCGTCAGAGCGAAGGTGACGGTATCTGCGCCGTAATTTGCGAGCGATTTGATGGCGCGAATGCCGTCAGAGCGAAGGCGACGGTATCTGCGCCGTAATTTGCGAGATTAGCTGAGGCTATTTTGTTTTGTAGTCTTTTGGGAGGTCGAAATTTGGGTGCTCGGCTGGTGCACTTTGGTAATCTATCAGTTTGAGGACTGCCGTCTTATTATCCGGGAGCGCGGAGCTGATCAGCACGTAGCAGCCAGTGTCTTCGCCCAGCCAGTATTCTGAATCGCCATTGGTGCCGGTCAGTTTCCACCCTTTGCATGGATGTCCATCGATGGTCTTGGCACCAAGAATGGTGGCATTCGTTTCTTCGCAGGTGCCATTGCTGATCCAGGGTGTCGCGAGTTTGACAGCCTGGGCAGTCTTATTCTTCGAGTCCAGTACGGTCGACTCATTTGTAGCGTAGTCAACCAGGGTTGAAACGCCGGAAGAGTCGCTTGCGCCTTCGCTCGTTACCACTTTGCCTTTGCCGTCAGAAAACCATGTCTGTTTGGTTGCTGGTGAATCGCCAGCTTTGTATTCATATACCGCTTTGAAAGGTTTGATTGGAAAGCTTGCACAACAGGGCTCCTGTTGCATTGAGCAACCGGACGCCAGTGTCGAGACACCGACCACTGCGCACAAAATAGATACAAGACTCAAGAACGAAGAACGTCCGATACGCCGGGTTTTTACAGTGTTCACAATCAAGGCTCCAATCGATGGATCTAGTATGCCGCATACGTTTGAGCGAGTATACGGAATGTATGGTGATGCTCTTTTCATTAGCAATTAATCGTTGTCAAATAGTCTCGTATTCGTCGAATTTTCTTGACGTCTTTGGCACATAAACTGCGCCGGATGATAACCTTGCTGCAACATCAGGGAGTGACATTGACATGTCTTTGAAGGGGAAAACGCTTTTCATCACCGGCGCATCGCGTGGCATCGGTCATGCCATCGGATTGCGGGCTGCGCAAGACGGTGCAAACGTTGTCATTGCAGCAAAAACCGATAGTCCGCACCCGAAGCTGGAAGGAACCGTGCATTCTGCAGCAGAGGATATGCGCAAGGCCGGTGGTCAAGCTTTGGCCGTTGTTTGCGATATACGTTTTGAGGATCAGGTCCAAGCTGCGATCGACAAGACGAAGGAAACGTTTGGCGGCATCGACATTTTGGTGAACAATGCCAGTGCTATTCAGCTTAGCAACACGGCCGACACTGAAATGAAGCGTTATGATCTTATGCACCAAGTTAACGCTCGGGGCACGTTCTTGTGTTCGAAGCTGGCATTGCCGCTGCTGTTGGAGTCGAGTAACCCACACATCATGAACATCTCGCCACCGCTGAACATGACTGCCAAATGGTTCTCCGGTTTCGTTGCCTACACAATGGCGAAGTACGGCATGAGCATGTGCACGTTGGGCATGTCTGCAGAACTCCAGCCGAAAGGCGTTGCAGTCAACTCATTGTGGCCAGAAACGGCAATTGCAACTGCGGCGATCAAAAATCTACTCGGTGGTGACAAGGCTATGAAGGGCAGTCGTAAGCCGGAGATTATGGCGGACGCTGCTTACTGGGTCTTGACGCAACCGTCGCGTGAGTGTACTGGGAACTTTTTTATCGATGTGGACGTTTTGCGGAAAGTAGGCGTCTCCGATTTCGACCAGTACGCTTGCCAACCTGGAAACGAGCTAATCCGCGACTTCTTCATTGACGACTGGCTTACGGTACCTGTAGCCAAATGACAGCCTAGGAGTTTACCCAATGACGAACAGCAGTTTTACTGTTACGTGCAATGCCGGGGTCAGTGAAATAGTGCTGAGCCGAGCGCAGCATTTGAATTCGATGACATTGGAGTTCTTTCGCGAGTTTCCGGCTGCGATAAGTGAAATAGATAATGCCGGCGAAACAAGAGCGATAATAATTTCCGCTGAAGGCAGTCATTTTTGCGCCGGGTTGGATTTGTCCGTGTTTCAAGAAGACATTGTCAGCACGCAGGCACCAATTGAGCGCGAGAGATTCCGCCGGCTCGCTTTGGAATTTCAACGCGTCATTTCCTGCGTCGAATCGTGTCGTATCCCTGTTATTGCCGCCATTCATGGAGCATGTGTTGGAGGCGGACTTGATCTGATTGCTGCCTGTGACCTTCGATTTGCTGTCGAGTCTTCCACCTTTTGCATCCAAGAAATAAACCTCGGCATCATGGCCGACCTCGGTTCCCTGCAACGATTGCCTAAGCTAATGGCACCAGGAATTGTAAGAGAACTGGCATACACTGGCGACCGGTTCGATGCTGCACGCGGTTTGCAGTATGGACTGCTCAATCAGATCTTCGAATCGCACGAAGAGATGATGGCGCATGCTCGTGGAGTTGCTCGACGCATTGCGCTTCGTTCACCGATTGCAGTTCGTGCCACCAAAGAATCCATTACTTATGCGCGCGATCATTCGGTTGACGATGCGCTCCTCCACGCAGCGGCGCTGCAAGCCTCTATCTTCGACAAAGAACAGATTATGAACGAGATTGTGGCCCAAAAGAAGAAGTCGACCGTGACGTATGAAGATCCCAAGAAACTTGAATGGTGAACGCCTGGTCTTCAGGTTCGCAATCAATACGCATTTTTCATGCGATTTGCCCAGTCCTTTAATTGCCTACGGTCAGCAGCGTCATTAGTCCAGGAAGAAGCTGAGAGTATTTAGAACGACCTCTTTCTGGCATTCAATATGAGGATAGTGGCCACACTTGTCCAGAAGGAGCATTTGGGATCCGTGAATGCTGCGGCTCAATGCTAGCCCGTTTTCTACCGGCATCAACTCGTCGTCTTTTCCGTGTATTACAAGTGTCGGGACGGTTATTCTTTCAAGAAAATCAGCCGCGTCAAACTGCTTGAATGCTCTTAGTTTCATATCGAGAACGTGTTTCGGAACTATCGGATTCCCACTGGCGGCACAGATCTTGTCGAGTGTCTTGCGGTACTTTTCGATCGCTTCCGCTGGCATCGAAATTGCCATGAAGTCGTAATACATTTCTTCGAACGTCGTTCCGCGCGGATTCTGCATTCTCTCAACGACATCTTTGGATGCGTTGTAGAAACACTGACCACCTGCAGTGGTAGAGCAAAGTAGCAGTTTATTTACTCGGTTCGGATTGGCACGCAGGAATTCTAACGCGATGCAGCCACCCATGCTGTAACCAAACAGATTGACAGTGGAAATTTCGAGTTCGTCCAGCAACCCGCGAAGCTGCGAAGCGAAATCAGCCAGCGAAAGCTTGCTACCTTCCACAAGCGCCATGCTGCCGCCCGATCCCAGGTGATCGAAGATCAAAATGTCAGTCTGAGCAGCCAGACACTCGATGAACTCATCGGTCCAGGTCGCCATTTGTCCGCCATAACCGACAACCATCACTAAGGGGCAAGACGACTTGCCGTAGCGCCGCCAGTAGGTGCCATTCTTCGAAGTTCCCTCAGCAAATGCTTGCTCTGTCTGCACGGTTTGGCTCCTAACATTAGTACAGCTAATAGTACACGTTGCCGGGCGCTGGATCGCGAGCTGTTGCTGACAAGGACGTCATTTTGCAGAAAGTGCCGTTTTTAATCTCTGGTTCAGCGTTAGGTGGTATATCCCTGAAGTCAGAAAAGCGTAAGGCGCCAATTCAATTTTGCAACGGTTCTATGAGGTCTTAATGAAGAAACTACTCGTCAGCTTTGTCACTGCCCAATTGATGACCGGGGCCATGACCACAAATGTACTAGCTTATGACAATCCGGCGCGCGACGCGGCTATGAACATGATGCGGCAGAAGGACTATGACGGTGCGTTGAATAAATTGGATGAAGCGGTCGGATTTAATGCTACCGACCCGGAAAATTTTATGCTGCGTGGCAAGTGTTTTTTTGTGATGCGCAACTATCAATTAGCAATTGAAGACTTCAATCATGTCATAAACCTTTCTCCGAATTTTTATCGAGCGTTTCTCTGGCGAGGAACGGCGCAGGCCCGTCTAGGTGCCGATCAGCTAGCAGTTAGTGACTATTCTCAAGCGATTCAGCTGCATCCTCAGTTGGCCAGCAGTTTCTTCTCGGCAAAGGGCGGTGCATCCTCTTTGCCAGGACATGGAACGGGTGCCAGTGGACCGGCTATTGAAGACTACAAACGAGCGATGGGACAGGCTGGGTTTGCTGCAGGCTCTGCGCCTCCAGCTGGCGCCGATGACACCGACGAATTTTCAGACTTTAGTGATGCCAGCGGCTATCGGGGACTTTCTGCTCAGACCGTTCAGCCTGCGGGCACTTCTGAACTGAGAGTTGGAGTTAAAGATGGCGCACCTGTGCGTGGTACCGGGGACCGCCGTGTATCGAATGTCTATGATACCGACCCGAACATCTCTCCAATGTCCTGTGTTCCAGGTTCCGAACCGTTGCAGGGCGACCCGCAGAAGGTACTGAAGGACACTACAGAAGCCCTGAGAATGGATACGACAAATCCGGACTACTACTTCGAACGTGCTAAGGCTTATCAAGCTTTGAGTCAAGCAAACAAGGCATTTGATGATTATTCCGAGGCCATCCGGCTGTTCCCCAAGGCAAAGTACTATGTTGGGAGGGCTTCCCTATTTGACCAGTTGAACAAGCGGATGCTAGTCGATGCCGACATTCGTAGTGCTGTTGCCGCAGATCCGACAACGCCAAGACAAATAACTTTTAGTGCTCAGAAGTATCCATCAAGTGTGCGGTGGGATGGAGATGGACCGCCCGGAAAGTGAGTTGTGAACGTTGGCTGCTTGTTGGTTCGTTCAGTGAAACGGGTTTTTGAGTTGTCGATTGTTCGTTAGTCGTCACTTAGGTAATGCCAGTTGCCTGCCAAGTTGCGCCGGCGGAGCTCGACGAGGCCTTTCACAATACAATCAAGTCTTTGGCCGTGGTTCCTTAGGAGTTCGAATGCGTAAGCAACAATTGCAAACCAGCGTCTTGATCGCCTCATTGTTTGCATTATCGGCAGAACCTGTACTTGCTCAGTTCTGGGGCAACAATCCCTATCAGAATCAAAATCCCTATCAAAATCAGAATCCCTACGGGCAGAACCAGTATGGTTATCAGAATCAGAACAGTGTGAACATCGGCTCTAACGTGACTGACTCTCTGAAGAATATTGAACGCACCAGCGATCGGCTTTCGAAGAATGTCCAGTTCTATCTGCAAGCCAATGGGCGATTTTATCCAGCTCCGAGTGGAAACGACGCCGGTCTGATCATGACTCTTGATGCAATGAAGAACCAGGCCCGTCAGGCGCGTCGAGCTGCCGATAGTAACGATGTACCGAAACTCATGTCGCAGCTTTCGCAATTGCAGGTAATTTCTGGTAATGCGGCTACTGTGGCACAGCGGGCGGGAATGGATTCGTACACGATCAGCCAACTGCAAGTTCTTCAACAGAATATTCAGCAAGTCGGTTCGATGATTGCAATGACGCCGATTATTCCTTCAGGCGGCGGCTATTATCCAAATCCGAACGTGAATCCTTATTATCCGGTAATGCCTGTCATGCCAGGTTATTTGCAAGCAACTTCGTCTGGGCGCGGACAGTTCGTGATGATGGGACAAGTCTTGATGGGCATCAAGACAGCCACCATGCAAGCCTCTGATCCCGTTGGCAAAAAGGCAGTTTTCACAATTTCCCAAGGGCCGGCCGTGATCAATTTATTGGGAACGCTGATAGTGCAGACTCCTACAACCGCCACCATCAACCTCAATGGTTCTGATCGGGGCGCAGCAACTGGTGTCATAAACGGTATCATCAATAATGGATCTCTGGTTAGCGCAAACGGAAACGGCACTCTAAACGGGCAACAATTTGTGGTTTCGTTCAAATCTAATTAGCATTCTTACTGCACAATTTGATGCAGATGAGTCCCAGAAAACCGCCGAGTTCGGCACAGGCGATCGTTACTGCGCTGATTGTCAACGCTGAGACCAGCGCGTGCCAGCCGATTCCAGATGTTGGGATAGTCACGCAGATAGTGGCGAACGCTACGTTGGCGACATTGAACGCAGTGATCGGCAACACGGCTATGGTGGCAGCGCCGGAAGCCATTGAGTAATTCTTGGCCTTTAGGGCTACTGCAGCGAGTAATCCGGAAAGGATAACTAACTCACAGTAGATTGGTAACTCGACTGTCCATGAGTGTCCGAGATCGGCAACCGGTAAGAACGCAGAGAGGACCAACGCTGGAACACATGAAAGCAGTAGTCTGCGAGCTCGATTGCGTCGGGCAAGTGCCTTGAAAAACAATCCGGTTGGAAGGGTCACTATGGCGTAAAGGATCAGCATTCCAACTAACCCTAAGACCTGTTCTAAAGTCATGGGTTCGAAGCTCAGACGGAAAAGCGTAAAACCAAGCATGGTTGGAAGGATGGCAGCATGCCACTTGAAGCGGCCGCCGAGGGTTCCAGTTAATGCACCACTTGCCACACCTGATGCCAGCGCCGGGAATACGAAGAAAAAGAGTCCCAGTGCGCCCGACCATTGTTGGTCATTTTCAGGCTGTCCGACAGCAGTCTTGGTGATGTAATATCCCCAATCCAGTCCGATGCGCCCAAGCTGACATGTACCCCAGACAACTAAGACCGTCAGCAGAATTATGCCTGTGAATCGCGCTACCGCTGTGACCACTGGATGCGCCGTGAATGCGCGCTCAGGATTGCATCTGGGGTATGTGTAACTCATCGTTGATTCCTTTGTGAATGACTTGCCGTGCATTTGTCGTTCGTACTCAACGCCGGTCAATCGCGAATTAGATGCGCTTGACTATGTGATTTGAAACAATGTGCTGATCAGGCTTCAAGCGGGAGGGACGAGCCTCTCGCCTACCAGCACAGCCAACGTCTCAGTTAGACGGATTCATATCCGAGACCCTCGTACGAGCAACTTCGAGAGCTTCTTTTGTTTCTTTCACATCGCCATTCTGATTGCAGCTTTATCGAGGCTTAGGTTTTTTGTACTCATGTCCTTGTCGTCGATATGCGAAGTTACTGAGTAATCCAATTCTGTCATGATGTCCGCGGCTGAAGTGCTTGAGGTTACCTAGATAAAACTACGCGCGGCTTGCACTAAATAGTTGTCTGCCGGGGAATTATATATGTGAAGTAACGTTAAAGCTGGCTCCCGCCTAATTTATGGCGCCAGTCCGAAGATCAATAGAGAAACGAACGCTTGAGGTTGGATGATGAAAAGGGCTCTGCCGACAATTCTGCTGCTGCTGCTGGCAATATCAGCCGCATCTGCCGCACCCCCTGCTCCGATTTACCCCGGCGCGAAAGGTATGTTTTACGAGCAGCTTCAACGTCCGACCGAAAAACTCAACACCGGCATTCAGTATTGGATTGAACTTAAACGCAAAGGCCAGACGAACCGCGTTAGTAACAAGTTTGAGTTTCGTTCCGGAGACCAGATTCGATTTCATGTGAAGTCGAATGCAAATGGATTCGCCTACGTCGTGTTGCGCGAAGGGAGTCGAGGCGAGCAATCTGTTCTGTTTCCAGATAAGCG
>Ga0163151_10002560_pt1 | contig 27880 bp, 23 predicted proteins | sample OliLakLV19MP5IB2_FD_145596 | JGI IMG/M metagenome (GOLD analysis project Ga0163151, IMG submission 145596) | Freshwater microbial mat bacterial communities from Lake Vanda, McMurdo Dry Valleys, Antarctica - Oligotrophic Lake LV.19.MP5.IB-2 | ecosystem: Environmental > Aquatic > Freshwater >...
CGCTCTCCCGTCGCCTCCTTCGACACCGGACCCTGCGTCCGGTTCGGCGGGCAAGGCCGCTTCGAGCCGCTGCGCTATCTCGACGGGCTCGCACGGGCGTTCGAGCGACGCGGCGGGCGCATCTTCACGGAAAGCCGCGCGGTCGAGATGAGCGGCGGCAGCGCAGCGCACGTGGTGACGGCGGCTGGCCGGCGCGTGTCGGCAGGCTCGCTGGTCATCGCGACCAACTCGCCCGTTAATGACATGTTCGTGCTGCACACCAAGCAGGCTCCGTACATGAGCTACGTGATCGCTGCGCGCGTTCCACGCGGTGCGGTGCCCGACGTACTGCTGTGGGACACCGAGGACCCGTACCACTACGTGCGCCTGCAGTCCGGACCGGCCACCGCCGATCACGACGAGCTGGTGGTGGGCGGCGAGGATCACAAGACCGGCCAGGCGCACGACGGCGCGGAACGATTCGCCCGCCTCGAGGCATGGGCACGCGAGCGCTTCCCGATCGGCCCGGTCGAGCGCCGCTGGTCCGGACAGGTCCTCGAGACCAGCGACGGTCTCGCCTTCATCGGACGAAACCCCGGCGATGACGAGAACGTCTTCATCGTGAGCGGCGATTCCGGCCACGGCATGACGCACGGTACGATCGCCGGGCTGCTGCTGTCCGACCTGATCGCGGCGCGCGCGAATCCCTGGCAATCCCTGTACGACCCGGCGCGCCTCCGCCTCGGCGCGGCGGGCGGCTTGCTGCGCGAGAACGCCAACGTCGCGCGACAGTACCTGGACTGGCTCACGCCCGGCGAGCTCTCGTCGGACGAGGAGGTACGTCCCGGCGAGGGCGCCATCATGCGCAGCGGCAGCACGAAGGTCGCCGTCTACCGCGCGGACGACGGCACCCTGCACCGCCGCTCCGCGGTCTGTCCGCACCTCGGCTGCCTGGTCTCCTGGAACGCGGTCGAGCGCAGCTGGGACTGCCCGTGCCACGGCTCGCGCTTCGACTGCACGGGCAAGGTCGTGAACGGCCCTGCCAGCCGCGATCTCGCGAGGATCGACTGACGCGTCGGCCACGACGACGCGGACCTAAAGCTCGTGCGAGCGACGACGAAGGCCCTCCCAGGCTCGAATTGGAGCCGTGCAGGCCCCGCACCGACCATGGCGCACGTGGAGGTGGACGATGAACGCTCTCCAAAAGAACCACACCCAGGCGAGCGCACGCGAGAACGACAGTTAAGACGCCGGATCGGACCTGACGGGCTCACGACGCGTCGTCGCAAGGAAGACGTAGCTCGGAGCGATCTCCTCGCGCTCGCCGGCGCGCCCGAGGGAACGTCCGAGCCGAACGTCGCGACCTACTCCGCGGCAAACGTCGACTGGATGCGCGGCGTCCATACCGGACCCGGCGCCACCGCTGCTCGGGTCGAACGTCGACGTACCCGGCCGGTCGCCGCGCTCCGCCGGGGGTTCGGGGGCGCCTATCAGCGCGTTCGCGCCGGCCTGCGCTTGAACCTTCTCCGCAACGCCGAGCCACGCGGAGGCGGCGAGCGCTGCCAGCAGGACCCGGTACTTGATCGATCTCGTGGTTCCTTCCGCTAGATGTGCGCGATCGCAGGCTGCGATTAGCGCGCCTGTCGTGTGCGCTTCGGCGGCTCCTTCGGCCGATTCTGCCGCTCCGCGAAGTCCTCCGACGAGGCCGGGTTCAGCTCCCAGCGCTCGTGGTCGCGGCGCTCGATCTTCTCCGTCGTGTGCAGCGGCTCCTCCGGCTGGTACGACACGCCCAGCGCGCGCCCGATGTCGTCCACGTCGTTCTGCTCGGGGGTCGGGCTGGAGCCGCCGACCGCCTCCTCGCCACTCCCGGTCGCGGTGACGTCGGCGTCGGGATCGCCGGCAGCCAGCTCGCTTTCGTGCGGCTCGCGCACGCGACCCGCGGCGTCGGTCCACTCGTCGTTCCGTCCGTCGGGGTCCGGGAGGTCGACCAGCAGGCTCAGCTCGTCGTCCGGAAGCTCGATGCCGGGTCGCGGCCGGGTCTCTGCCGTGCGCGCGGAGCGCGCCCGATCGGACGTCCGCGACGCCGCGCGGGCCACCGTCTTCTTGGACGTGGGCTTGGAATGTCTCGGTTTCTTCTTCACGGCCACTGGACACCTCGCTTTGCTCGGGACCATGGACTGCACTCGCAAGGGACGTGCCTCGCCCCGGCGATGACCGGTGCCCCGACCCTGGCGATGCCACGCCGCCGCGACGTCCCCCCTGCTTCGACTGCGACTGTCGTCGTCCCTTCCCGAACAGGATTCTTGCGGCACCTTCTACCGGTAGCTTGAACAAAGCGTTCTGCGGCGGAGCTCCTTGCCGGAGCTGCGATGCGGGCCCGGTTATGGCTTCGAAAGCCGCTTGCGCGACCACCGTCAAGAGCGGGACACGCGCGGACGGCGCCGCCTCGTCAGGCGCGCTGCCGTGCGGCGCGCGCGCCGGCCTTCGCGTTCGCCGCCGCCAACGCGCGCAGATCGACGATGAAGCGCTTCAGCTCGCGGCGCTATCCTCCTCTGTGGGAGCGCGCAGCAGCGAAGAGGGGTGCACGGTCACCATGACCAGCGGCGCGAGCTCCGACTCGAGGGCGCGGCCGCGCGCGTCGGTCACCCGGATCGCCGGCGTTACGGGACGAAGGCGTCAAGCAAGGGCGAGAAGGCGACACAAGCGCAAGGCGGGCATGCTCAAGGGCGTGAATGCTATCCGCGCCTCCATCGGCCTGAGCGCCTCGGGAGGCCTCCACCGTTCGAGGTCACCGATGCGCCAACCTGAGCGAGGATCTCTTTCGTCACCGACTGCTCGACCGTGAAGAAGGCATCCCACGGGTTTCGCTTCAACCGCTTCAGCCGTGCAGAGAGCGTCTTCGCGTTGAAGTGGTCGAACCGAACGTCTCGCTTGAGCTCTTCCCACGCGATGGGCGTTGCCACCGGTTCGGAAGCTCTTCGAGGACGCTTCCCCGCGAAGCGGGTCGCGCGTACTCGTGGTCCTCCTTCATGAGAAGCCACGACTTGTCTTCGCCGGCGCTCTTCGCCGAGCGCCCGTGCGTGCGGACCAGGATCCATCCACCGCGGAGCTTCTGTCGAGCACGAACTTGAGCCTGCCGCGCTTGTAGGCCTCTTCCGGATCTTCGGTCGGCTGACATGTCCCGCGGTCCCACAGGAGCACCGTTCCGCCGCCGTACTCGAGCGAGTGGTCCTCGACGTGGACGGCCAAGCGCTTGTCCTTCGGGTCGAGGCTCGGCCCCTTCGGAACGGCCCAGCTGAGCAGTACGCCGTCGAGCTCGAGGCGGAAATCGTAATGGAGTCGAGTCGCTGCGTGCTTCTGGACCAGGAACCCGAGCTCGGCTCGCCGGCGCTTCCCTACCCGACCCCGCGGCTCGGGGGACACCGTGAAGTCACGCTTCTTGCGATAGAGGTCGAGTGCCTCCCTCACCATCGTCCGACAAACAAGGGCCGACGCCAGGTTCCCTCCCAGAGCGTCATCAGTACGCTCTCGAGCGCACGCGACGCCCACCTCGGTAGCGGCCTCGACGTCGCCCACATCCTTGAAGGGCTTTTGGTGCCCGTGCAACCGAGCGATGCCCGGCGCTCCGAGCATTCGCGACGTCGAGCGGCGTGAACGCGTACGCCCCGTGGACGGGCGAGGTGGTCTGCGTCGATGACCCGCAGGACTGATCGGACGACGGTCCGGCGACGAAGCGACGACAGGCAGGCCATGGACGACCAGCCTGTCGTCGCTCCGCTACTCGACTCCGTCGATGTTGCTGCTGCTAGACGTTGGCCGACTTGGCGCGGCTGACGCTTTCCTCACCGGTCGACGCGATGTCCTCGGCGCCGCGGCGCTCGAAGATCGCCTTCGCCTTGGTGCGCTCCTCAGAGTTCTCGGTGTGTACCGAGAGCAGGATGTTGCCGCCCTTGATTCGCGTCTCGTACTGCTTGGCCTCGAGCTCGGGGATGCCAAGACCGATCAGCGAGCCGGCGATGCCGCCACTCGCCGCGCCGATCGCAGCACCACCGAGGGCCGCCATGATCGGCCCGGCCGCGATGAACGGGCCGACGCCCGGGATGGCGAGCGCCCCGATGCCGACGATCCAGCCGAGTGCGCCGCCCAGAACGCCGCCGGTCGCAGCACCGGTCGCAGCGCCCTCGGGGGCCTTGGTGTTCTTCTCGTGCGCGAAGTCGCGCGTGCCTTGCTTGTCGGGAAAGAGCACCGAGATGTCGTTGCCGGTGAAGCCGGCGGCGCGAAGGTCATCCGAGATCTGCTCTGCCTTGGTCTCGGTGTCGATGATGCAAAAGACTGCCTTGTCGGCCATGAAATTCTCCTTGGCGCCTCAGTTGGGCGCGACTTCGAGCTGATCGGTGATCTTGTTCGCCCCGCCGGCGTGCTTGGCAGCGATCTGCGCGACCTTGGCCTTCTCCGCCTGGGAGTTGACCGGGCCACGCAACGTGACCACGCCGTTCAAGGTGATGATCTTGACGTTGTGCGCGTTCGTCGAAAGCGCGTCGTCGGCGACCACTGCCTTGCGGATCTCCTGGGTCATCTTGACGTCCGCGTCGCTGCCCTTCGCTTGATCGGCGGGAGTGAGTGTCTCGTCGTCACGGTCGCGGACGTTCCTACCGGAGTTGTCCGCGGGGTGCTGGGCAGCCTCGGCCTGAGTGTCCTTGTCGGCGGCAGTAGCGAAGCCGGGCAGCGCGAGGAGCGCGACCAAGGACGCCATCAAAAGTCGCTTCATCGTGAACCTCCCGCCGCCTTGATCTTGGCCTTGGCAGGCTCGGGCGCGAAGGCTGCCTCCATCTCGTCCCCGAGCTCGGTAAGGCGTTCTGCACCGAGCTTCTGGGCGGCCTTGAACATCTCCTCCTCCTCCTCCTCGACGTGGTGCTCGATCAGCTCCTCGAGGACGGTCATCTTGGCCTCGAAGCGCTCGTCTTCGGGATCGACCTTGGGAAGCTCGGCGAGCACCAGCTTCGCGACGTGATGCTCCTCGTACGCCTCGGGAACCAGCTTCGCGGTCTTCTTGGTGCCGATGCCCTGCACGGCCGGGTAAAAGATGTCTTCCTCGATGGCCATGTGCGCGAGCAGCTTGGAGGCGATCTCCTCCATACCGCTGCGCCGCGCCTTCGCCGCGGTCGCCTTCTTGGTCGTGCGGAAGAGTCCCTTCACCTCGCGGTGCTGGCGCTTCAGTAGCTCTGTCGCCTTCACGATACCCTCCGATGTTACGCGTTTAAGGGAAAACTTCGCCCGCCCTCCGGGGTGAGGGCAGCGTCGCCGCACGCGATGCAACTGGTGGGCCATGTCGTGAAGGGACCATCCTGAGCCGAGATCGAGGGCCAATTCCCTGCGTCGGTTGCATCTTTTGCGAACGTGCAACGCCGGAATCCCCGCCTTACAAACGTGATGTTCCGGGGACGAGCAATGCCGAGCGATCGGTCCCGGCCGTGTCAGCGTCGCGGTGCGCCGCCAGGGCGTCAGCTGGCCCGAGTCCCACGCAGCCATGTCGCCAGCGGCTCCTCGTCGAGTCGCTGCAGAATCTTTGCGACGTCCTCGTACACGGCGATAGCGCCGGCCAGGGCCAGGTCTTCCCAGCCGCGGGACCGGACCGCTATGCACGCGATGCCAGCCCGGGTCGCGGCCTCGACGTCGTACTGCGTGTCGCCGATCATCGGCACGCGTGGGGCGCCGAGGCCGGTGCGCCGCAGCGCGCTCACGACGATGTCCGGATCCGGCTTGCTCTCCTCCGCGTCGTCGGACGAGACCGCGATGTCCATCAGATCGCGTACGTGCGCCTTGTCTTGGAGCCGCGCACTATCCTGCCCGCTCGCGGAGGTCGCCACACCGAGCAGCACTTCGCGCGCGCGCAGCGCGAGCATGAGATCGCGTACCTTCGGGAACGGGCGGACGCCCGGGAAGTGCCGCTCCTTGAGGATCACGCCGATCCGCTCTTTGATGCGCTTGCCGCGAGCGCTCTCCTCGTCGGTCGGTGACCGGATTCACGAAGGCCCGGCTCGCCGAGCCCGGCGTCGCGGTCGGAGCCGCCGTCTCGGTCGGAACCGGCGTCGCGGTGGCAGTCGCGGTGGGCGTTGCCGTCGGAGTCGCGGTCGCCGTCGGGACCGGGGTGCCGGTCGGTACCGGAGTCGCGGTCGGAGCGGCGGTCGCCGTCGGTGCCGCCGTCGCGGTAGGCTGCGCGGTCGGCGTCACCGCGGGGGTTGCGGTTGGTGTGACCGAAGGGGTCGGCGTGGGTGCGGTGCCGACGAAGGCCGGCACGCAGAGCTTCTTCACGACCGGACGCTCGTTCGCGAAGACGGTGCCGCTCCCGAACTGGTCGGTGATCGTCAGCTCCGTCCGCCCGCCGCCGTTCTGCGCGCACTTGACGCGGTAACAGAGGAAGCCCTGCCTGGAGAGGCTCGCTCCTCCGGGCGGGTTGGTGGGCGACTTGGCGCTCGGGTAGCAAACCTCGTCGGCGCGGGCGATCTTGCCACCGCCGACCGGCTTGCAACCACTGCTGCTCAGGAACTCCGTCTGCTCCGACGTGAGGGTCAGCGGCGGCGGCATCGGGACGCGCCGCTCATCGCGGTTCACGTGCACGCAGGTCAGATGGTCGAACGTCTGCTCCTGGGCGCGCGCCTCACCCGACAACGCGACCACTCCCGCGAGCAGCCCCGCCGCCAGTACGACTTTCTCGAACATCAAAGTTTGCATTTCATTGCCATGCTTTCTTGACCGATCGGCTGGATGTCTCCCGACATCCGCGAGCACTGGGAACATCCCCGAAAACCCCGTGCGAGCACGCTCGTTGCCCGCCCTGGGTGCCACGCCGAACACAGCGGCGGGATGCGCGGATTCCGCAGCATCCGCGTGTGCAAAAGCGCGCTCACGAGAAGGTTGTCACGCGATTCAAGTGCACGAACGTCGCAACCGGGCGCGCCGGTTGAAAGATGTGCGCGCTGCGTCAGGCAGCGGACGCGCGCTCGTCGCGCTTACGACGCGACACCAGCTCGACGATCCACGCCTCGGTGCGCGCCGTCGCTTCCTCGTCCAGGGAGACCGCCTCGCTCTCCACACCGCGCGCCGCCGTGCCGTCGCTCAGCGCCACTACCTTCGCGACGACCTCCTCCCAGTTCGACTGCTGCGCGCCCTTTCCCACCGTCTGCATGACAACCCAGTCGAACGGGTTCGCCGCCTTCGCGTGCACCGTCACCTGGAACTCGAGACCGGCCTCGACGTCGATGGCTCCGAAGCTGACGACACCTGCGAGGGGGTGGCCGGCGAGGGTGGCGAACGTGAAGCGATCGCTCGTCACCTCCTCGACGCGCATCTGGATGTTACCGCGGAGCGGCAGAGCGGCGGTGAGCGTCACGCCGCGCTCGATCAGCTGAGGCGTCCCGGGCTCCGCGGCGAACTCGATCGGGATCAGCTCCGTGATGCGCTCGCGCAGGATGGGCATCAGCTCCGCGGCCCGATAACGCGAGCCCTGGATCACGGCCCAGTAACGCTTGCGCTCGAGCGCGCCGACGCCGTCGCCCGGCAGCTGCTCCGGAGCCGCGTCGGCGAGCATGCTCAGCCCGTCCGCAAGCGGTGTGGCCGAGATGCCGAAGATCGCCGCGAGCGCGTTGACCGACGGCGGCTCGATCACGTTCTCCTCGAGCATCATGGTCAGCTTCGAGCGATTGATCGGCAGACGCACGCCGAGCGCCTCGGCGATGCGGATCGTGCCCGAGACCACCAGGGATGGGATCGGAACGCGCACCGGGCTCGTACCGGTGAGCTCGGCCAGCCGGTCGAGCAGATTCGCCATCGAGGTGATCTCGTCGCCGGACACATCGAAGACGCGCCGGGCAACGTGCTCCGCGTCCACGCTGCACGCGAGCGCGCGCCCGAGATCGCGGTACCAGATCGGCTGAAAGCGCCAGCGGCCGCGATCGACCAGCGGGATCGCGGGCAACGTCCGCACCAGGCGGAGCAAGGTCGACATCATCTGATCGCCGGGTCCGTACACGTTGCCGGGTCGGATGATCACCCATTCGCGCCGGTACCCACGCACCAGGCGCTCCCCCTCGGCCTTCGATCGGTGGTACGGCGACGTGCCGCGCTCCGCACCGAGCGAGGACACGAACACGAACCGCCCGATCCCGGCGCGCTCGGCAGCCGTCAAGCTGTTGCGCACGCCGACGACGTTGATGCGCTCGAAGGTGATCCCGGGCGGGCTCTCGTCGACGATGCCGGTCACGTGGATCGCCGCGTCACACCCCTGCGCCGCGGCTTCGAGCGCGCGCGTGTCCATCACGTCGGCCGCGACCGTCTCGACGCGTCCGGGCCACTCGCGCGCGTGCTCGTCGGCGCTGCGTGAGGCGAGCCGCACCACGTGCCCGTGCGCGAGCAGCTCGGGGACGACGCCCTCCCCGATCACACCGGTTCCGCCGATCAACAAGACCTTCATCGTGCTTCTCCGGTCGCCGGAGCGTCTGGGGTCTGCCGACACACCACGATGAACCAGGTATACCTCGGATCATGCGCGACGCGATCGTGGTCGGCGGTGGACCGAATGGCTTGACCGCGGCGGTCGTACTGGCCGAGGCGGGGCTCGACGTCCTGCTGATCGAGGCCCGCTCGACGATCGGCGGCGGCTCGCGCACAGAGGAGCTGACCCTACCCGGCTTCCGACACGACATCTGCTCCGCGATCCACCCGATCGGCTCGATCTCGCCCGTCTTCCGGCGGATCGGCCTCGAGCGCCACGGTCTCGAGTGGGTTCACCCGACGATCCCGCTCGCGCATCCCTTCGACGACGGCCCGCCGGGCCTGCTGCTGCGGTCCACCGCGGCCACCGAGGAGGCACTGGGGATCGACGACGGCTCATGGTGCGCGCTGATGGATCCCTTCGTCGAGCACGCGGCCGAGCTGTTCGACGAGATCCTGCGGCCGATCCGCATCCCGAGCCACCCCTTTCTCATGGCGCGCTTCGGGCTGCAGGGTCTGCGCTCGTGCGCAGCACTCGTCGAGCGATTCGGCTCGGAGCGCGCCCGCGGGCTGTTCGCCGGCTGCGCCGCGCACTCCTTCCTGCCGCTCCGCGCGGCGGGAACAGCGTCGTTCGGCCTGGTGCTGGCGCTCACCGCGCACGCGATCGGCTGGCCGCTCGCGCGCGCCGGCTCGGCGAGCATCATGATCGCGCTCGAGCGGCGCTTCCGCGAGCTCGGTGGCCAGATCGAGACCGGCAACCGGGTGACCTCGCTCGCGGCGCTGCCCGCTTCGCGGGTGGTCCTGTTCGATCTCACGCCCAGGCAGGTCGTGTGCATCGCGGGACGCGAGCTTCCCGCGCGCTTCGCCGGTCAGCTCGACGCGTTCCGTTACGGTCCCGGCGTGTTCAAGCTCGACTGGGCGCTGGACGGACCGATCCCGTGGCGCGCGCCCGAGTGCGCGTCGGCAGGAACGGTGCACGTCGGCGCGACCTTCGCCGAGATCGCGCGCTCGGAGGCGGATGCCTCGGCCGGCCGGATCACCGAGCGGCCGTTCGTGCTGGTCGCGCAGCAGAGCGCTTTCGATCCGACCCGGGCGCCGGCCGGCAAGCAGACCGGATGGGCCTACTGCCACACTCCGCACGGCTCGAGCGTCGACATGACCGAGCACATCGAAGCGCAGATCGAGCGCTTCGCTCCCGGCTTTCGCGACCGCATCCTCCGCCGACACACCATGTCGAGCGCCGACTTCGAGGCGCACGACGGCAACATGATCGGTGGCGACATCGGCGGCGGCGCGAACGATCTGCGTCAGTTCCTCTTCCGCCCGACGATGCGCTGGGATCCGTACTCGACGCCGAACGACCGGCTCTACATCTGCTCGAGCTCGACACCGCCCGGAGGCGGCGTGCATGGGATGTGCGGCTACTGGGGTGCAACATCCGCGCTGCGACGGAGCTTCGGGAAGACCCTGCCGCCGCTCTAGGCGACTGCGACCGTTAACGACCACCGCAGCGGCACCGGGCGTATCTCGACTTCGCGCCGACGTTGATGTCAGTCGTCCCCCTATCTTGTGGCGAAGCGCGCGCCGCCGTGGCTGTGGAGATCTTCCAACGCCTCTATCGCGTCGAGCGCGAGGCCGCGTCGAGCGCGAGGCCAAGGATCAGCGGCTCGATCCCGAGGCGACATGCGCACTGCGCCAGGAGCGCAGCGCTCCGATCCTCGATGAGCTCGGGCGCTGGATCGCCGCGACCCACCCGCTAGCGCCGCCGCGCAGTCCGCCCTACGACGCGCCGGCCCGCGGCAAGATGGAGCGCTTCTGGCGCACGCTGCGCGAGGGCTGCCTCGACTTTGCGGGCAACCTCGCCTCGCTGTACGACGTCGGCGTCCGCCTGTGGGCCTTCCTCGACCAGCACTACCACCGCGCCCCGCACGCGGCGCTGCTCGGCCGCTCGCCCGGCGCGGTCTTCGCCGCGGAAGCGGGCCGCCTCGACGACCTCGACGAGGCGAAGCTCCGGGCGGCGCTCACCGTGCGCCTGCGCCGCCGCGTGCGCCGCGACTCCACCGTGCCGCTCGACGGCCGCGACTGGGAGTCCGACCAGGGCTTCCTCGCCGGCCGGCTCGTCACCGTCGCGCGCTGCCTCGTCAACCTCGGCGATCCGCCGTGGATCGAGCACGAGGGCAAGCGCCTCGTGCTGCATCCCGTCGACCCGGTGCGCAACGCGCGCCGCCGCCGTGTCGCGATCGAGACCACGGCGGCGACGGCCGACAAGACCGTCGCCTTCGATCCCGCGGGCGCGCTCCTCGACCGCGCCGCAGGCCGCCGCGCCAAGCAGAAGGATCCCGCATGAGCACCTACGTCGCACACTTCGGGCTCTCCGGCGCGCCCTTCTCGAAGGAGATCGAGGACCAGCACCTGTGGCTCCCGCCCTCCAAGCGCGAGCTCGTCGACGAGCTGCTCGACGAGCTGCTCGACGCGCTCGCGGCGCGCGACTCGGTCGTGCTCACGGGAGAGCCAGGCGTCGGCAAGACCTACGTCCTGCGCGCGCTCCGGCACTGCCTCCCGCACCAGGGCTTCCGCCTCACCTACTGCCACAACGCCACCCTCGGCCGCCGCGACTTCTACCGCCAGCTCTGCCTCGCCCTCGGCCTCTCCCCGTCCGCCACCGCGGCGGCGGTGTTTTACGCCGTCTCGAGTCACATCGAGGAGCTCGGTCGCGAGCGCGTCTTCCCCGTCTTCCTGCTCGACGAATCGCACCTCCTGCACCAGGACACGCTCGACCACCTGCACATCCTGCTCAACTACGAGTGGGACCGCCGCGCGCTGCTCTCCCTCGTGCTGGTCGGCCTGCCCGAGCTGCACGACCGCCTCACGCTCCGCCGCAACCGCTCCCTCTACTCGCGCAGCCATCGCCGCCTGCACGTCGATCCACTGGTGCCCGACGACACGGCCAAGTACCTGCGCGTGCGGCTCGCAGCCGCCGGCTGCGAGCGCGAGACGGCCAGGAAGAAGCGCAAGCTCGTCGAGCGCGACGCGGTCGCCCGTGTCGTCGAGGCCGACTCCCGGGAGTCCTCGTGAGCCGCCGGCGTCACGCCCAGATCGACCTGCCGCCGCTCTCCGCCCGCGACGCGCTCGTCTTGGTCGGCGTGCTCGAGCGCGCGATCGTCGCGATCGAGCGCTCGCACGGTGGCGAGATGCGTGCGCTCCGGGACATGCACCGGATCGAGGCGCGCGCCCGCCGCCGCGGCCTCACCACCTACAACCTCGACGTCGATCCCGACGCCGATTTCTGACCCGCCCCGTGCCTCATGCCATCATCGACCATGACTGCCGTCGCTCATCCTCGCGATGGCCATCATCCAGCCGGTCTGCGACGTCATCAACCAACGCGACCGGCAACACCACAGTAACGACGGTCGAGGACACGCCGTAGCCGAGCGGTAGGTCCGGCACTGCCCAGGCTGTGTCGCCGCGTGCCATCGGAAGTATCCCGCCTCCGGTTCCCGAGGGGTTCTCTGGCCCCCCGCTGGCCCGCAACGAGCGTTGGTATCGCGGAAACCCGCGTCGGACGGGGGTTTTAGAGGTGCCGGAGGCGGGACTTGAACCCGCACTCGGTTGCCCGAACCGGATTTTGAGTCCGGCGCGTCTGCCATTTCGCCACTCCGGCGGGAGTGGGACCTCGTTAGCGGTGTCGCGGTTGGCTGTCCATGACGGAGATACGGACGCGCCACGACGTGTTCGTCATCAAGCGAAAAGCGCGTCGACGCCTCGAGCAGCGCCCCGGCCGGCGAGGCGATCGCCAGGCCGGTGCGAAGCGCGACCAGGGCCCCGCGCACGCGCCGATTCCCTGCGGCCGCCGAGGGCGACGTGACTCGAGGGACGCCGCGCTCCGGCGTCGGCACCGCGTCACGGCCGGGCCATCCATGGCTCGCGACCGCAGCGGGATCCAGACCGCGGTTCCACGGCAAGCCGTGGAACCGCGGTCTGGGGTCGTGCTTCCCTGCACTGTGGTACCAGGGTCGTCCCTGACCGCTGCCACGATGCTCAGCAAGTTGAAAGCCGACCTGCGAGCCTCGTCGTAAATATCTGATTAAACTAAGAAATCTCGACTGTACGCGATCCGCGCGACGCTCGCGAACGAGAGAAATGCTTGCATCCGTACGATGATCTCATAGCGTCTCGGGCATCGCTGCAACTCAAGGAGCAGGCGTGCGGGACCTCGCAGTGGAACACGGTCGGCCGTCCGAGCTGATGCTCGAGGGCGCGAACGTTTGAACTCGGCGCCTTCCCCGGACAGTGTGCGCCCGGACCGACGAAGCCGCGACGCGGCACGGAGGAGGGACCGATGTACCTGATCCTGCACTGGATCCTGAGCGCGTTGAGCCTCATGATCGTCGCGCACATCGTGCCGGGCTTCACGGTGCGGAGCTTCGGCTCGGCGCTGCTGGCCTCGCTGGTCATCGGCCTGGTGAACGTCACGATCGGCATCGTGCTGAAGATCCTCACCTTCCCGCTGACCATCCTCACGTTCGGGCTGTTCCTGCTGGTCATCAACGCTCTGATGATCATGCTCGCGTCGTCGATGCTGGAAGGCTTCCACGTGAGCGGATTCTGGCCGGCCTTCTTCGGCGCGATCGTGCTGGCGATCGTCAGCTCGCTGCTGCGCTCCGTGTTGCTCGGCGACTGACGAATCCGAAGCGCTGCTGGCGTACGGACCGATCGTGGCTGGCAGGTGGCGGTCGCGCAAACGCCTGGGAGTGGCGCACACGCGCCTGAGCGGAGGCGCGAAACGACAGTTTTGCCGTTGCCTGGCGCTGCCCGGTTCGCCATCATCGACGTTCCTGGCGGCCCTGCGTTCCGCACCCACGGTAAGGAGATCCCAAGACATGTCCGATCACGCGATCCAGGCTCGCCAGGCCACGCTGCGCAGCCGTGCCGCCTCCGGCGCACGCACCCAACGGGGCGCGCTGCTCATCGGTGCACTCGCCGCCGCCATTGCTCTAGCGCCGGGTGCCGCCCAGGCCGACGAGCGTTGCGGCATCGATCTGCAGCAGAACGTCTGCCTGGAGGCCACCGGGAGCTGCCCGGCCTTCCCATCGCCCGGAGTGGCGAACAGCCCGTGGCCGGTCTTCCAGCAGAACGTGCAACACACGGGTCTGAGCCCGCACGCTGGTCCCACCTGCAGCAACGAGGTGTGGACGGCGAAGATCAAGGGCAAGATCCTGAGCACGGCAGCGATCGGCGGCGACGGCACGCTCTACTTCGCCTCGGCGAAGTATCCGGTGTGCGCGCTCAACCCCGCGAACGGCGAAGTCTACTGGTGCAACACCGACAACCTGGGCAAGTTGCCCGACTACTCGGCACCGGCGGTCGGCAACGACAACTTCGTCTACGTCGGCACGCGCGACAACGATCTGTGGGCGATCGACATCCCGCCGACCAATGCCTCGCAGGCCCCGGTCGCGTGGCGGCAGAAGGTCTGCACCGACGGCGACATCACCACGTCGCCCTCGATCGGCACAGACGGCGTGGTCTACATGGGCTCGGACTCGCTGGGCGGCGGCACGGTCATGGCGATGTGCCCGGGTGCGACGCAGCGGATCAAGTGGTGCATCAACCCGCTCGGCGGCGGCATCAAGAACGTCTCACCCGCGATCAGCACCGACAACTCCCTGGTGTACGTCACGCACGGCGGCGTGTTCGTCGCGGCGATCGACACCGCGACCGGCACCAAGCAGTGGGAGGTCATGCTCGAGGACCGACGCAACTCGCTGCGGGCGGCGAACTACACGCCGGTCATCGATCCGGGCACCGGCAAGATCTACGTCGGCTTCGACGAGGGTCTCTACGTGGTCACGCCGCCGCCGTCGCTGCCGGGCAGCCCGACCTCGAGCACGCTATTCGCGACCTACGATCCCTTCAGGGAGCGCATCCAGTCGCCGCCGGCGCTCGACACCACCAACGGCACGATCTTCTTCCTCGCCTCGCGCGGGCAGAAGTCGTCGCTGTACGCGATCGGCTTCAACGGCGCGCTGAAGTGGAAGAAGGATTACACGCAGCTCGGCCGCGGCCGCGCGCGCAACACGCCGCCGGTCGTCGACGCCAACGGCAACGTGTACGTCGTGCTGAAGCGCGCGTTGCACGCCTTCGACAAGAACGGCAACCTGCTGTTCACCAAGGCGACCTCGAAGCAGTTCACCTCCGCCCCGATCCTCGCCCCCGGCCGGCTCTATGTCGGCGGCCTCGACGGCACGATCTTCGCGATCGGCGACTGCCCGCCGTGAGCGAGCGCATCCGATGAAGCTCCTCACGTCGATCGGGCCGAATCCGCGCACCGTGCGCATGTTCCTGCTCGAGAAGGGGATCGAGCTGCCGACGGTCGAGGTCGACCTCATGGGTGCCGAGAACCGGCGTGCGCCCTACACCGAGCGCAATCCGGCCGGACAGCTCCCGGCGCTCGAGCTCGACGACGGGCGCGTGCTCGGCGAGACCGTGGTGATCTGCGAGTACCTCGAGGAGCTGCACCCGACGCCAGCCTTGATCGGCCGTACGCCGGAGGAGCGCGCGGAGACGCGCATGTGGCAGCGGCGCGTCGAGCTCGGCATCACCGAGCACCTGTACAACGGCTTCCGCTTCGCCGAGGGGATCGAGCTGTTCCGGCCGCGCATGCGCGTCCTGCCCGAGGCCGCGGACGGGCTGAAGTCGCTGGTGCGCGACAAGCTGGGCTGGCTCGACGGCCTGCTCGCGGGCAAGCAGTTCCTGGCCGGCGACCGCTTCACGCTCGCCGACATCGTCCTGTTCGCGGCGCTCGACTTCGGGCGCACCGTGGGCCAGCCGTTCGACGAGGGGCTGGCGAGCGTCTCCGCGTGGTTCGCGCGCGTCGCGGCCCGCCCGAGCGCGCAGGCGGGTTGAGCCTAGCCCTGCTGCACGCGGAACGACGCGTGCAGCGGTAGCTCGCGTGAGGACGGTCCGACGTACGCGGTGTAGGTGATCTCCTCGACCACCCATGCGCGCGCGGCGACGTCGTAGAACGCGAGCTCCGCGACCGGCACCTCGAGCGCGACCTGAACCGTCTGTCCGGGTGCCAGGTGGGTGCGCGCGAACGCGCGCAGTTCGCGCACCGGACGCGTGACGCGCGATCCTGCGCAGCCGACGTAGAGCTGCACCACCTCGTCGCCGGCGCGCGCGCCGGTGTTGGTCAGCTCGACGGTCACCTGGAGCACGCCGTCCGGACGGAGCGTCGTCACCTCCATCATCAGCGCGCGGTAGGCGAACGTCGTGTAGGAGAGGCCGAAGCCGAACGGAAAGCGCGGCTCGAATCCGCGCTCGTCGGCGAGCCGGTAGCCGTGCAGGGGACCGTACGCGACCTCGTCGTGTTCGTTGTCGAACGTGGGTAGCTGTTCCTCGCCGCGCGGGAACGTGATCGGCAGGCGTCCGGCGGGATTGACCTCGCCGAAGATCGCGTCGGCGATCGCGTGGCCGCCCTCCATGCCGGGATACCAGGCCAGCAGCACCGCACCGACCTGCTCGATCCAGCGCTCGACGACGATCGCGCTGCCGCCCTCGAGCACGACGATCGTGCGCGGGTTCGCCGCCGCGACGGCGAGCACGAGCTGCTCCTGCGCCTCCGCGAGCTCGAGGCGGATGCGGTCGCCGGCCGCGATCTGACCCTCGCCCTCGTCCTTGGTCGTCAGGCCGACCACCACGATCGCCGCGTCGGCGCTGGCGATGCGCGCGAGCTGGTCCGGACTCGGGGTGTCGCTCAGGATCGGGTCGGTCTCGACCCGATCGCCGATCGTCTGGATGCCGTCGAGCGGGGTGACGGTATACGGCGGCGACACGTAGCTGCTGCCGTGGTCGCCGAGGTTCTTGCGGCCGGCGAGCTCGCCGACGACCGCGATGCGGCGGAGCTTGGTCCGGTCGAGCGGCAGCAGCGCGTTCTCGTTGCGCAGCAGGACCAGCGACCTGGCGGCGACCTCGCGCGCCAGCGCGACGTGCGCTCCGCAGGCGACCACCGACGCAGCGGCGCCGGGCCGGCCGTCGAAGATGCCGAAGCGGAACATGATGCGCAGGATGCGCCGCACGGCGTCGTCGATCGCCGCCAGCGGCACGTCACCGGACTCGACGGCCGCGACCAGGCCCTTGTAGACGCGCGCCTTCGGCATCTCGATGTCGAGCCCCGCCCGAGCCGAGGCCGCGGTGTCGTGCGTGCCGAAGATCCAGTCGGACTCGACGAAGCCGTCGAAGCCCCACTCGCCCTTCAGGATCTCACCGAGGAGCTGGCGGTGCTCGCCGCACCAGGTGCCGTTGACGCGGTTGTAGGCGCTCATCACGGAGCCGACACCGGCCCGCACCGCGCGCGCGAAGTGCGGCAGATAGACCTCGCGCAGCGTCCGCTCGTCGAGGTTGGCGCTCACCGTGAAGCGGTTGTTCTCGATGCTGTTGACGGCAAAGTGCTTGACGCTCGCCACCACGTGCCGCTGCGCGCCTTCGATGAAGGCGGCGCCCATGACGCCGAGGTGGTGCGGATCCTCGCCGTAGGTCTCCTGCGCGCGCCCCCAGCGCGGGTGGCGCAGCACGTTCACCACCGGCGCCAGGATCACGTTGCCGCCCCTGGCGCTGGTCTCGGAGCCGATCGCCTCGCCGACGCGGCGCTCGAGGTCGGCGTCGAAGGTCGCGCCGCGCGCCATGCCGACCGGGAACGCCGTCGCCTTGCCGGCGCGCACGCCGCGCGGCCCGTCGACCATGCGGAAGCCGGGAATGCCGAGCCGCTCGTTCGCCGGTGTGTGGTACAGCCCGTCGATCGCCTCGCGCTGCAGGCCGTGCATCTGCGCGACCTTCTCCTCGAGCGTCATGCGTGCGAGCAGGTCCTCGACCCGGCTCTCGAGCGGCTGCGCCGGATCGCTGTAGATCGCCATCGGCAGATCACCCTCGTCCTCGTCGCGCACTCGGCTACTTTCTACCGCAACGCGCGCCGCCAGTCCTAGCCGTCGTCGCGCCAGCGCGCGACGAGCTCGCGTTCGAGTGCCTTGGCGCGCGCGGTCCAATCGGTCGCCTCGGGTGGTGAGCTGGTGACGCGCACGTCGCGGCTCGCGTCGAGTCGCGCGCGGGCGTCGGGGTCGGTGAGCAGGATCGCGAAGCCGAGCTCGCGCCCGCGGCGTGTGGTCAGGAAGCCGACCAGCCCGTCGGCGTAGAGGAGGGTGCCCGACTTGGCGCGCACACCCGCGTCCTCGCGTCGGCCGTCGCCGTCATCCTGATCGCCTGCGCCCGGAGCTGCGCGCTCGCGCGCGTGCAGGAGCTCCGGCAGCCGGGTGCCCGACGTCCCGCCGGCGTACCCGTAGCGCAGCATCGCCGCGAGCTGGCGCGGCGAATGCCGCGTCGTCGAGCTCAGCCCTGAGTGATTCGAGGCGACGAAGCCAGCGAACGAGGTGTCCGGCAGCCGATCCTGCCACCACGCGGCCAGCCGCCGCCCCGACGCCTCGAGCGCCAGCCCCGTGCCGGCGAGCTGCCGCGACGCTGCGAGCCCGGTCAGCTCGGCGGTCAGGTTGTTGCTGTAGCGCAGGAGCCCGGTCGCGACGGCGGGTAACGGCGCGCTGTCGTGACGCGCGACCTCGCGCGCGTCGGGTGGCACGGCGCCACGGCTGGGCGCGTCGAGCTCGATGCCCACCTGTGCCGCCAGGGGCGCGAAAAGCTCCGCCGCGACCGGACCGGGGTCGCCCTTGACCGGTAGTAGCGTGCTGCCCTTCGCTGCGAGCCGCGGTGACAGCAGCCAGCGCGGCGCGGGCGTGGGCGCGAACACGAACTCGATCCGCGGATCGAGCTCGCCGTCGAGCGCGCCGCTGCCGATGCCGCGCAACGCGATCGCGCCGCCGTCGGCGGGCGACAGCACCCTGGTCGTGAAGCCGCGCGCGCCGGGGGCGCGTTGCCAGCGCAGCTCGATCCGGTTGTAGTTGACCGACAGCGCACTCACCGCGGGGTTGTAGGGCGCGGCTTCGGGCTGCAGCAGGTCGATCTCACCGCTGCGCGGGTAGAGCGATTCATCGAAGTGGAACGCCCCCGCGACACGCTTCACGCCGGCGCGGCGCAGCTCGGCGGCCAGGGCGCGCAGGTCGTCCGTGCTCAGCGTCGGGTCGCCGCCGCCGCGCAGGTACAGGTCGCCGCGCAAGGTGCCGTCCTCGATCGGGCCGGTGGCGAGCAGCGTGGTGGTGAAGCGGAAGTCCGCGCCGAGGATCTCGAGGGCGGCGAGTGCAGTGGTGATCTTGGTCGTCGATGCAGGAATGAACGGCTCGTCGGCCCGATGCTGGTCGAGGACGCGGCCGTCCGCGGCGTCGAACAGCAGGAAGCCGACGATCGACGGCGCGAAACCGTGCCGCGCGGCCAGCGTCGGGGCGTCGGTCGCCCATCCGTCGCCGGCTGTGCCGGCGAGCGCGAGCAGCAGCACCGCCACGTTTCGTCCGATCAGAGAACCGATGCCTGCTTCGAGCCGCCTCACCGCAGCGCTGGAGCGTACGCCGCGACCCGCGACAATGCGACCGGCCGGGACCTCGCAAGCCGGCCCGCAACCCGGCCCGCAACCCTGCCCGCTTGACGGCGGGGGCAGGGAATGGCGAACCTCCGACGCGACGAGCCGGAGCGCCGTGTGACGACCCTCACGACCCAAGCGCTCGGCGCGACGACCACACACGGCTCGTCCCCCAGTCCGCCCGCGGGCCCGCTCGCGCGTCTGCTGGTCTTCCTGCGCACCGAGCTGGCGCCGTCCACCGCACGCACGCGAGCGACCTGGCGCATCGTGATCGCTTGCCTGGTGGCGATCGCGCTGGCGATGACCTTTCGCATCCCGAACGTGCACTGGCTGATCGTGACGATCTTCATCGTCAGCCAGCCGAACGTCGGCGCCTCGATCGACAAGGCGATCCTGCGGCTCGCGGGCACGGTGGTCGGCGCGGCCGGGGTGATCCTCACGGTGGTCGCCTTCCCGCAGCAGCCGTGGTTCGCGCTGCCGCTGATCGCGTTGCTGATCGGTGCCAGCGCCTTCCTGTCGCGCACGACCTCGTATCCGTACGTCGCGATGCTGGGCGGTATCACCATCGTGCTCTTTCTCGGCAGCGCCGTGGAGCACCCGATGCTCTCGGTCACCGACGGGTTGTGGCGGCTCGGGGTCATCGCTCTCGCGGAGGTGATCGCGACCAGCGCCCAGCTTCTGCTGTGGCCGGATGATCCGGAGAAGCTGCTGCTCGACGACTTCGCGCGCATCCTGCAGGCCGTCGAGGAGCGGCTCGGCCGCCTCGTCGATCGGGAAGCTGGCGCCGCCTCGGAGGCGGAGACGACGCGGCTCCGCGACGGTGTGTTCAACGGTCTCGCCCGGCAGCTCGATCTGCTCGGCAACGCCGAGACCCGCCACCGTGCATTGCGCTCCCGCCACACCGAGCAGCTGGTGCTGATCGGCGCCGTGAACCGTGTCGCGAGCGCCTCGCTCACGTTCGAGACGCTGCTCGACGGGGCCTCGGGACGTCCGCGCGCCGCCGATCCGAACGATCCGCTGCACGCGCGCATCGTCGCGATCCGCGAGCGGACCGCGACCATGCGTCGCGCCATCACCGAGCGACGCTCGCCAGCGCTCGACCGGCTGGATCCCTCCGCGGTACCGGCCGGCGCGGTGCCACGCGACCGATATGTGCTCGCGCCCCTGGTCGACATGGAGCGCGCGCTGAACGAGATGCCGCCCGCGATGGCGTTCCTGGATCGCTCGCTTCGTGATGCCGCGGCCGGCACGGCGGAGCTCCCGTGGACGCCCCTGGAGAGCGGCGAAGGCAGGCACTTCTTGACGCCGGCGTGCTCCTGGTCGAACAGCCGTGATCTGCGCTTCGCCGCGCAGATCACGATCGCCGCGATGATCTGCTACCTGCTGGTCGCGGGATTGCGCTGGCCGGGCATCTCGACCGCCGTCGTCACCTGCGTCATCGTCGGGCAGTCGAGCTTCGGCGCCACCGTGCAGAAGGCGCTGCTGCGTCTCGCCGGTGCGACGGTCGGTGGCCTGTTGGGGCTGGCGGCGATCCTGCTCGTGGTGCCGAACATCGATTCGCTGCCACCGTTTCTGATCGTCGTCGGCGTTTGCTCGGCGGTCGCCGCGTACGTGACCACCGGCAGCGCGCGCATCTCCTACGTCGGCATCCAGATCGCGCTCGCCTTCGCGATGGCGCTGGTCGACACCTACGGGCCGAGCATCGAGCTGGTACGGCCGCGCGACCGGGTGATCGGCATCCTGCTGGGCAACGTCGTCGTGGCGGCGGTGATGTTCTGGGTGTGGCCGGTGCTCGCCGGCAAGGACATGGTGCGCAGCCTCGAATCCGCGCTGCAGCACATGGCGGCGCTGTCCCGGTTCGGCCTGTCCGGGGGGGACGGCGAGAACGTCGTGCGTCCGGTGCGGGGCTTTCGCGCGCAGATCTTCACCGACCTCGCGACCACCCTGCGCCTGCACGGCGAGGCGCAGTTCGAGCCGGGTGCGGCGACCGCCGAGCATCAGGCGCAGCAGCACCGCCTGCTCGCCTTGTTGCAGGAGACGCAGCAGGCGTTCCTGCTGGTGGCGGGCTTCGTGCGAAATCGCATGAACGAGGCGCTCGGCCAGATCGATCTCCCGGCACGCGCTGCGCTGCACGAGATCGCCCTGGGGGTTGGCGCGAACCTCGAGGCCGCGGCCGACCAGCTCGCGGGCCGTCCCGTCCGCGCGGCACCATCTCTACCCGCGCTCGTCGCCGCGGCCGAGGCGATCCTGGCGAGCGACGCCGGTGCGAGCACCGACCTGCCCGGTGCGGCGAAGGCCCTCGTCGTGCTACGCGGCCAGCTCGAGCTGTACCGCAGCCTGGCACCGCTGCTCGAGCGCCTGGCGACGCATGCGCGCGCGGTGCGCGGCGGTGCGGCCACGGGCTGATTCTCGCTTCAGCCTGGTGGTCGGGGTGACGATGATCTACCAGCTCGCGTTTGCAGGAGCATGAAGGCGAGCGCGAGCGGGTTGCGCTCGTCGGGCGCGCGAACCTCGCGCGAGATCTCTTCCCAGCGCGCTGGATCGATCTCCGGAAAGCGCACGTCGCCCTCGACCGCGGCGGCGACTCGCGTCAGGTAGATGCGCTGCGCGAGTTGCAGGGCCGCGGCGTAGACGGCGGCCCCGCCGATCACGAAGGTTTCCGTCTCGCCGGCCGCGCGCGCGACATGCAGCGCTTCGTCCAGGTCGGCAACCGCGCGACAGCCGTCCGCCACCAGCTCCGGGTGCGTGGTCAGGACGAGGTTGACGCGTCCGGGCAGCGCGCGCCCGATCGACGCGTGCGTCTTGCGACCCATCACCACGTGGTGCCCGGTGGTGAGCTCACGGAAGCGGCGCAGGTCGGCCGGCAACGACCACGGCAGCGTGCCGTCGCGTCCGATGACGCCGTTCTCGGCGACCGCCGCGACCAGCGCGACGATCACACCGCGACCGCGGCCTTGATGCCCGGGTGCGGGTCGTAGCCGTCGAGGATCAGGTCCTCGAAGCGGTAGCCGAACAGCGAGTCGGCGCGGCGCGCGAGGCGCAGGCGCGGCAGCGGGCGCGGCGCGCGCGAGAGCTGCAGGCGCGCCTGCGCGACGTGGTTGGCGTAGAGGTGGACGTCGCCGAAGCTGTGCACGAAGTCGCCCGGCACGAGGTCGGTTTCGGCCGCGAGCAGGTGCGTCAGCAGCGCGTACGACGCGACGTTGAACGGCACGCCGAGGAAGACGTCGGCGCTGCGCTGGTAGAGGTGGCAGGAGAGCCGGCCGCGCGCGACGTAGAACTGGAACAGACAGTGACACGGCGGCAGCGCCATGTGCTCGATGTCGGCCACGTTCCACGCGCTGACGATCAACCGGCGCGAGTCCGGGTTGCGGCGGATCTCGTCGACCAGCCAGGCCATCTGATCGATGGTGCCGCCGTCGCGCGCCGGCCACGAGCGCCACTGGTGGCCGTAGACGGGTCCGAGCTCGCCGTGCTCGTCGGCCCACTCGTCCCAGATGGTGACGCCGTTCGCGCGCAGATAGGCGACGTTGGTGTCGCCGCGCAGGAACCACAGCAGCTCGTGGGCGATCGACGGCCAGTGCAGACGCTTCGTCGTCAGGCTGGGAAAGCCGTCGGCGAGATCGAAGCGCATCTGCTCGCCGAACAGGCTCAGCGTGCCGGTACCGGTGCGATCACCCTTCTCGGCACCCTCGTCGAGGATCTTCTGCAGAAGCTCGAGATACTGCCGCATGCCGGGTTCGCTTTACGACAGATGACGCCCGGTTGCGAGATGGTCGAGATGGCTCAGCGCTCGCACACGAAGCGTACGCGGTCGGCGTCGCTCTGGCGGCTCTCCGTGCCGCGGGTGGTGAGGTTGAGCGAGCGGCCCGGGATCGGCACCGCGAGCCGGATCGGCGTGGTGCAGACGTTCGTCCCGGCCAGGGCTGGATCGAACACCACCTTGCGCGCACCCGAGCGTGCGCCGCCGGGCAGCGCCGCCAGCAGATCGAGCAGCGGGGCCGTGCCGTCCTTGGTCCAGTTCGTGATCTTCACCTCGCGGGGTGCGAAGCTCGCGCACGCGGGCTGGGCCGCATCCTCGTTGGCGAGGCAGAGCAGCACGTCGAAACCGCACACGCCCGGCGTCGGATCGGCGTCGCAGGAGTCGCCGTCGCGGCAGCGCAGGCGTCGTCCGTCGGCGGTAGCGCCACCGAGCGCGCGGATCGCGAGCGCGCAGTCCGACGCGACGGGTCCACCGCCCGGTACGCAGGCGCCGTCGCTGCACTCGCAGGCGTCGCCGACGCCGTTGCCGCCCGTCGCCGCGGGATGAGCGTCGCTCTGGTCGGCGTTGGCGACCGCGTCACAGTTGTCGAGCTCGGCGGGCACCAGGTCGCCGTCCGGATCTTCCTCTGGCGCGATCGCGCGTACGACCAGATCCCGCGTCAGGCTGGTCGCGCCCTGCGCGTCGGTCACCGTCAAGCGCCAGCGGTACTCGCCGCGCGTGCCGGCCAGGAACGAGGGCAGCGGGGTGTCGGCGTCGTCGACCTTCCAGTCGTACCCGATCGGCGCCTCGACCAGCTCCCACGACGGGATGAGGGCGTCGCCGTCGAGGTCGCAGCTCGCGCTCGCGTCGAGCAGCACGCGCGCTTGCTGCGCGACGAAGCGATCCGCGCCAGGATCGGCTGCCGGTGCGGAGTTGCCGGCCGCGGCGCGCAGGGTGACCCGGCGCTCGCGGGACAGGCCGAGCGTCACGACCTGGCCGTCGCTCGCGAGCGCGCACGCGCCGTCCGCGGCGAGTGGCTGGAACGGTACGCCGCGCACCTCGATCGCGGGCTGACCATTGTCGGCGACGACGTCGGCGCGCCCGGTCGCGAACGCGATCCCGAGCCTGCCCGGTGCCGCGCCGCGCAGATGCTCGACATCCGCGTAGGAGAGGAAGGTCGCCTGCTCGGCCCAGGCGAAACGTAGCGTGCCGTCGGTGTGCGCGTCGAACACGGCGCGCACGCCGTCGGTCGTGGCATCTGCGAGGCCGCTCGTCGCGGCCGGTACCGTGAGCGGAGCCGACGATGCGCGGTGCAGCGCGAGCACGCGGCGATCGTCCGCGGCGTCGCTCAGCACCAGTGCGGCGGTGGCGGCGATCGCGGGCGCGTCGACGACGGGTGCGGGGTCGGAGCTGCGCGTCGGGTAGACGAGCTGGATCGAGCGCAGCCGCTCGCCGGTGGCGCTCGCGTTCAGCACCGCGTGCGTCGTCAGGATCTTGCCCGGCGCCTCGTGCTGCCCGGTGGATACCGAGAACGCCGGTGTCGCGGTGTCGAGCGCGAGTGCTGCGTCGAGCCGGGCGAGCGGCCGCGTCCACCGTCCGCCGTGCGCCGTCGCCTCGAAGGTGCCGCCGCTCGTCCCGCCGCCGTTGCCGTGCAGAAGCCAGCCGTAGCTGCGTGGCGGCCCACCTGGGCTCGCGACCTCGTCCGCGAGCACCAGGTAGCGATCGTCGGCGAACAGGAAGCGGCGCTCGATCTGGGCCTCGCGCAGTGGTGGCAGGCCGTAGGTCGTGCGCACCGTCGCCGCGTCGAGGAAGGTCCCGTCGAGCGTGGCGGAGAGATACGCCTGGCCGTCGGCTGGCGGCGGCCCGACCGGATCGAACTGCCACTGCAGCGACGCGACCAGATAGTCGACCGGTCCCTTGCCGTCGACCAGGATCACGTTGTGGTGCTCGGGCTTGTTCACCAGGTGGTGTTCGGTGAAGCTCATGTAGCCCGGATCGATCGCCAGCCGCTCGCCGAAGGCGTGCATCAGGAACGCGCCCGGCTCGGCGTGCTCGTGCGACTGCGGGTACACCCCGATGCCGTCGCGATCGCGGCCGAACTCGGAGGCGACGTCGTGCTCGGCCTGGACGTTGGCGACGATCGCGTCCGCGCTCCAGTCGGAGCGGAAGATCGCGTTGCCGCCCGCGTGGTAGAACGCGCTCGTCGGCCCCTCGGGCGGACCCGCGGGAACGCTGTCGTCGAACAGCACGATCGCGTCGGGGCCGAGGTCGACGTTGCCGTCGCTATCGAGCTCCTGCGGCGCGCTGGCCCAGCGCCATGCGAAGGCGCCAGACCATGGCAGCGCCGGCGGAAGGATTCCGAAGTAGTGCGAACGGCCCGGGTTGCCGTCGTCGATCGCCGCCATCGAGCCGTCGGGCAGAGTCATGTCGAGCATCCAGCGCTGCGTGCGCAGCCACAGCGGGTGCCGCCACAGGCTCGGGACGTCGATGCCGCGCGCGCTCCAGTCGGCGCCGCCGACGAGACGATCCCACGCGCGCGCGAACGGGATCAGGTTCTGCGACGCGTAGCGCAAATAGAACGGGCCTTCGGCGTAGGCGCCGTCGCCGGCAACCAGGACGTGACGCATGATCAGGTCGACCTGGTCGAGTCCGTACTCGAGCCAGAGGCTCGGCTCACGGACGTTGCGCGGGTCGCTGCCCGGCTCGGGCGTGAACTCCGCAACCGCGATCGCCGCGACGACCATCGCCGCACCGGACTTCGAGCGGTGGTTGTTCTGGTGCAGGGTGGTGAAGTTGCTCGCCGAGCTGGGATCGACGAAGTTCTCGTACAGCTCGGACGCGAGGTCGACGATGTTGTGCTCGATGGTCGCGCGGTGGGCGCCGAAGTCCCAGCCCGCGCCGAGCATGGTATCGTAGGCCGTCGCGTACTGCAGCAGCTCCTCGGATGTGCTGATGTCGCGATCCCAGCCGCCGATCGGCGGCGGTACCGCCAGGCGGCTGCGCGTGTACATGCTGACCAGCAGATCCTGCACGCGCGTCCCGGCCGCCGCGCGATCCGCCGCGGACGGGAATGGCACGACGTCGCCGCCGACCAGCGTGCGATCGATCGCGTACTGGAAGGCGAGGTTCTTCGCGGCGCGCGCCTTGAAGCGCTCCTGCTCGACACGGTGGTCGTCGAGCGCGACGCCGCTGGCGAGGTTGGTGCGCCCGCGCATGTCCTTCAGGATGCTCACGTAGGGCTCGCGCTCGACGCGGGCCTGCAGCGCCGGCTCGTCTCCGGCGCGAAAGAGGATGCGCGGGCGCGCAAGGTCGATTCCGGGCGGAGCCCAGGCCGCTCGTGCCGGTGTCGCCAGCAGGGGCAGGCTGGCGACGGCCAGGACGACGATCGTACGGGGGATGTGCATGGCTGGCTCGCGATCCACGCTGCGGCGTGAGGGGAAACTGAAGACCCCCGAGTGTGACCGTACGCCAGCCGACGGTCAACGCGATTCGGCGTGCGGGTCCTTTGCCTCCCCGTTCGCGCCCGGGATAGACCAGTGCCGTGGATGCGCACGAGATCGCCGCGGCCTTGACCCAGTTTCTCGAGCGCGAGACCGGCGCGTCGGTCGCGCTGGCGAACGTGCGCTCGATGACCGGTGGTGCGACACGCGAGGCGTGGTCGCTCGACGCGACGATCGCCGGTGCCGGCGGAGCACGCGAGGAGCTGCCGCTCGTGCTGCTGGTCTTCCGGCCGGGCGGACAGCGCGCCTTCACCGCGCGCGACGAGTTTCGCCTGCTCGCCGCGACGCGCGCCGCGGGCGCTCCGGTGCCGAAGCCGATGTTCGTCGGCGAGGCCGAGCTCGGCCGGCCCTTCTACTTGATGGAGCGCCTGGCGGGCGAGACCATCGGCCGCCGCCTGGTGCGCGACGAGCGCTTCGCTGCCGCGCGGCGCGCGCTGCCGGCGCAGCTCGGCGCGGCCCTGGCGGCGATCCATCGCGTGCCCCTCGGCGTCAGCACGGGTGGCGATGCGCTCGAGTTCCTGCCCCGTCCGACGCCGGGTCAGCCGGTGGTCGCGAGCGAGCTCGACCGTCTCGAGGAGCTGTATCGCCAGATCACGGTCGAGCCCCATCCGGCGTTCGAGATCGCGTTCCGCTGGCTGCGCGGACGGCAGCCGGCCGGCGGTGGCGTTGCGCTCGTGCACGGCGACTTTCGCATCGGCAACGTCATGGTCGGGGAAGAGGGGCTGCGCGCGGTGCTCGACTGGGAGCTCGCACACGTCGGCGATCCGTTCGAGGACCTCGGCTGGCTCTGCGTGCGCTCGTGGCGCTTCGGCATGGACCACCTGCCGCTCGGGGGCATCGCGCAGCGCGAGGATCTGTTTCGCGCCTACGCGGAGGCGAGCGGGCGTGTGGTCGATCCCGACGTCGTGCGCTTCTGGGAGGTGTACGGCAACCTGCGCTGGGGCGTGTTCACGCTGGTGCAGGTGCGGTCCTTTCTCGAGGGGCTGTCGCCGAGCGTCGAGCTGGCCAGCATCGGCAGGCGCACCGCCGAAACCGAGTGGGAGCTGCTGAATCTGATCGAAGGGAAGGGCTTCTGATGCAGGATCGCCCGACGATCTACGAGCTGCTGCGCTCGGTGCAGCGCTTCTTGAGCGACGAGATCGTGCCGGCGACCGAGGGCCGCCGGCAGTTTCTCGCGCGGGTGGCCGCGAACGCGATCGGTCTGGTCGAGCGCGAGCTCGAGAACGAGAGCGTGCACGCGCGCCGCGAGTGGGCCGGCTGCGACGAGCTGCTCGGTACCGCGCCGATGCCCGGCGAGCGCGCCGCGGTCGCGGACGCGGTGCGCTCGCGCAACGACCTGCTCTGCGCACGCATCCGTGCCGGCGACTACGATGCGGAGTCGCCGCAGCTGGCGGCGCTGCTCCGACACGTTCGCCAGACCGTGCACGACAAGCTCGAGGTCACCAACCTTGCCTACCTGGAGGTCGACGCGCGCCGCGGCTGAGCTGGCGCGGATAGGAAGTCCAAACGCGCGATTTCACATGAGCGGGCCACCGCTTCGCGCGCGAGCGTCGGTGAGGAACGTCTCGAGGTGCTGGCGGATGACGCGATGGAGGACGCCCTCCGCGGGACGACGCGGGACGTACGGCGAGCCGGTTGAGCAGCGCGTCGTCC
>Ga0163151_10002563_pt1 | contig 27854 bp, 28 predicted proteins | sample OliLakLV19MP5IB2_FD_145596 | JGI IMG/M metagenome (GOLD analysis project Ga0163151, IMG submission 145596) | Freshwater microbial mat bacterial communities from Lake Vanda, McMurdo Dry Valleys, Antarctica - Oligotrophic Lake LV.19.MP5.IB-2 | ecosystem: Environmental > Aquatic > Freshwater >...
GGTGACGATGGGGGCTCCGGACTTGGTGTCCGACAGCGTGATGACGGCCGAGGCGTCGCAGCCCCCGTCGTAGAACACGCCGACCAGCCTACCGAACGCCGCTCCGATGACGGCGGCGGGGATGTCGCCCCCGTCGGCCGTTGCGGTCGTGGCGAGGGCCACGCTGATGCGAACGACCCCGCGCTGGCGATGCTTGGTAGGCGCCGCCGCGATGACGGTTCCTGCCATGACTAAGCCGCCTCTTCGATGAAGAGCGTCAGCCGGGCCGAGTCGCCGTTGACGGCGTTCGCGACGGCGACATTCAGCTTGCCCGCGACGAAGATGTCGCGGTTGACGTCCGTTGCCGTGGCGGCAGCGGTGACGGCGACGCCCGCGTTCGTCGCGATGACCTGCGTCGGACGGTACAGGGCCGCAGCGCCGCCGACGCTCAGGTCGGCAACGATGGACGCACCGCTGGCAGCGTCCGTGAGGAGGATGTCGGCGGCGGTGTCCATGGTCGTCCCGGCGCCAGCGACCGGGTCGATGATGACCCCGACGATGCGGCCGAAGAACGAGCCGATGGACGCGGCAGCGATGGTGGTGGACGACGTGACCAGAAGGTCAACGTCAACGCGGATGGTGCCGCGCCCCTTGCGGGATGAGGTGGTGGCTGTGACGGTTCCTGCCATGGTGGCTTCTCCTGTTCAGACCTGATGCTCAGGCCAGTGGCGGGCGGTCGCCCGTATCTCTGATTGTAGCAGGGCCCATACTGTGGACAGCACTGCGGGATGCTGTACAGACTATGCGTACTGTTCGTAGAACCACATGTGGCCGCCCGCCCCAAGTCCAGCCATGCCGTGGAACGTGATGCTGTAAGACGTGACGGCCGGGTCGATGAGAGGCCATGTCGCGTCGCCGGTGAAGGCGATGCGGGACATCTGCGGGGCCTCGACGCTGGACTCCTCGAAGGTCAGGACCTTGTCGTCCTTGACGCGGATGGTCCGATTGACGGTCGAGGCCGGGACGGTGATGGTGAAGACGCTGTCGCCGACAGTGGCGCTGATGGTACCGGCCCCGGCGCCCACGATGAACAGGCCGTTGAACTTGCCGAGGTACGTTCCCCGATTGCTCCACGTGCCCGCGAACGTGACGCTCTTGACGTAGCTCGCGTCCGTGTAGTTGACGGTTACGTCCACGGCCGAGCCAGCGAGGGTCAGGCTGACGGCGAAGGCGGAGGCGGTCAGCCCGGTGGCGATGACGTAGTAGGCCACACCGAGGGTGAGCCCGGTGCCGCCGGTCAGGGAGCTGAAGGTCACCCGGTCGTTGGCGACGAGGCCGTGGGTCGCCTTGGTGACTAGGTTCGTGGCCGCGTTGATGGTGGCGGAGGTGGCTAGGGCCGGGTACGGCTCGAACTCGACGTCCACTGGTGCCTGCGCGTAGATGCCCGGGTCCTTGCAGATGAAGGTCGCCTGCCATGGGATGGCGAGGGCCTCGTTGTCCTCGCCACCGAGCGAGTCCCGCTGCGTGACGTGCTGGACTCCGCGCGGGATGGCCTTGACCATCAGGTCGATAGCGCCGGACGCATAGTCGTCGGCCCGGTTCGTCGGGACGCTGAAGTAGAGGGGGCGGTAGCCCTTGTCGAGCGGCTCTTCGCGCTGTGCGAGCACGGGGTTTAGCGCGGCCCGGAGCGATAGCAACTCGTCGAACAGGGTCAGACGAGTCGTAGCGTACAGGGTTCCCGCGACGCGGACACGGCGCGGGCCGAGGAAGGCATCGCCAGCGTCGGAGCCGTCGGCCTGAGAGCGCTTCTCCAGCCACTGCACGACGTCCACGTCCGTGAAGTCGAAGGTGTCCACCACGCAGCCGCTGATGCCGCTGCCCGAGGCGCCTCCGCCGACGATGCCGGACTGGATATCGGCGTCGTTCAGTAGGTAGGCGCGGTAGGTGATATCGCGAGTCGTGTCCACTGCAATAGTATAGCCCCCCTGCCGTTCAAGGCAGGGGGGCTTCCGAGGCTAGGAGCTAGATGCTCGTAGCGCCGGACTCGATGCGGATGTACCGGGGACCGGCCGCGTCGATGAGCATGGCGCCGATGCGGCACTTCCACCCAATGGACGCGACCTGCGCCAGCTCGTCGCCGTGCCCACCCGGCGCAACGTAGTGCGTCGTGATGTTGCCCCAGTCGCCGAAGGCGAAGAAGTCCGGTCCGAAGACGATGGTCGAGTAGATGTCGGCCGAGCCAGCCCCACCGGCCGCGAAGGACTGAGCGTTGGCGGACTCTTGGAAGCGAACGCCACCGTACTTGCCCAGCTCACCGGCGAGGATGTTCCCCGGGGACGAGTAGGTCCCGATGGCCTTCCAGCCACCCATGGACTCGTCCTCCTCGAAGTCGAAGACGACTGCGGGGCTGACCAGAGCGTGGTAGGTGCCGTCCCCGAACATGGGGACCGAGTCGAGCTTCAGGCCCTGCGCGACGCGTCGCACGAGCGAGCCCGTGAGGGTGTCCGTGCTCCCGACGTCCGTGCGGACGGTGTTGCCCGAACCGGCGAAGACGGCGTTCGTCCCGCCAGCGAGGATGCCGCCGACGTACTTGTCGATGGTCGCAGCGGCCTGCCGCGCGACGCGGACAGAGGCAGCGTTCATGAGGTCATTCGGGTTCTCGTCCAGTGCGAGGTCAGACAGCTCGACGCGCTGCCCGGCCTGATAGGCCGTGAACTCTTCGTAGCCGAAGGTCAGTGCCTGCGCAGTGGGCGCAACACCTTCAGTCAGCCACGGGGCGGTACCGGCCGTGACCGTACCGCTGTTCGTGGTGACGGTGAGGTGGGGGATGCGCAGGAAGCGCATGGTGCTATTGCTGCCCTTGACGAAGGTCGCCTTGACGAAGGCGCCCGTGTCCTGCAGGTGCGGAAGCGTCGGGAGAAGCTCCTGCTCCAGCACCTTGCGGATGAGGACCTGAACGAACTGGTCGAAGTTGGAGGTGCTGGTGAGCGTGACGGTCATGGTGTTCTATACCTTTCAGACTATCGGGCCGGGGCCCGAGTGGTTGACGTTACTGGCGCGGGGCCAGACCGAAGGCTTCTCGCGGGAGCGTTTTGATGTGCGCCTGCAGTTCTGCCGAGGTCATGTCCTCGTAGTTCTTGGCGGCGGTCGTCCGCTGCGGGTTGTTGCCAACCGGCCGGGGCGTCTCCGTCTCCGTTTCGCCTGAGTCCTTGGCCGACGTGAGTCGGGCCTCCAAGGCGGCGAGCTTCTCGCTCGACATGGTCGCGATGTCTTCGCCCAGTTCCGAGTATGCCTCGGGGTACTTGGCGCCCTTCGCGGCGAGCGCCGCTGCCTTCTCGCCGTCAGAGAGCTTGGCTTCGAGTTCGGCGATGCGCTTGTTCAGCACGTCGTCGGTCCCTGCCTTGCCTGCTGCGGCCTGTTCGGCTGCGGTTCGGCCCGTTCGCTCGTCAGCCAACTGCTTCTGCAGTTCGGTGACCTTAGCGTTCAGTCCTGAGTTTCGGCTCTTCAGCGATGCCAGCTCGTCGGGCGTCTGCGGGGCCGCCGCAGCTTCCGCTGCTGGGGCCTCTACGGGCGCTGACGTGGTGTCTTCGGTTTCGTCTGCCATTGGGGTAAGTGTACCACCTTGCTTCAAGGGGCTGCTTCGACGGGCTGCTAACGCAGCGCTTCCTGCAACTCCTGCATCACGCGCTGCATGGTCGGCTTCAACTCACTGGCGCGCACCAGCCTGTTGTGGTCCTGTTCGTCCTTCAGTTCCTGCTTGGGCGTCGGGGTGCCGAATGCCTCCTCGCCAGCCCTACCGGCCCATGGTAGCCCAGTGGACGTCAGGGGCGAGAGCTTCTTCAGGGAGGCCACTGCCGGGTCCAAGAGGCCGATGTTCTTCAGGTTCTCCGGGTCGGTCTTCGCCTTCTTCTCATTCGCGATGCCCTGCTCGGCGAGCTTCCGCAGCGCGGGCGGGGCGCCAGCGGACAGGTCCCACGGCAAGCCGGGGATGAAGTAGCTCAACAGCGACAGGACCTGCGAGCGGCCCATCTCCTCGATGTGCGCGTCGAACTCCGGGTCGAACTCGCGACGGAGCGCGATGGATGCCTGCACGTCGAGGAGGCTGTACAGGAGGCCGCCGGTCCGGTGCCCGAACGGGCGGGCGGCGAGGAACAGGGCCAGCTCCGGAAGGACTTTGCCGAACATGTAGGAGGCCGGGTACATGCCGAACATGGGGTGGTTGATGGAGCGCTCCAAGAAGGTGCGCTCCTGAGCGAAGTATTGCAGGCGGTGGGCATCGTCGAACTTGCGGGCGATGGAGGACATCGCGAGGTTCGCGACCTGCGCCTCGGTGAAGTTGTAGGGCACGGCACCGCCGGTGGGGAGGCCGCCAATCTCCTTCAGGAGCGGGCCGAAGATGCTGTCCTCGCCGCGCAGCAGGCCGTTGTTGACCACGGCCTCGCTCCACTTCCCGAACATCCGAGCGGCGCGGGAGACGTCGGGGTTCGACTCGACGTGCTTGCTGCGGCCGACGAAGCGGTCCACGAACTCGTTAATGTAGGGCTGGGGCAGGAGGCCCGCCTTCTGGGGGGCGTAGACCGTGCCGCGCTTGATGGCGTTGACCTCTCGGATGGTCTTGCCCGCCATCGGGTTCGGGGCGGAGGCGGCCTTCGGGACCCACTCGCCGCTGTCGCGCATGAACTGCTGCCACTCCTCGACAATCTCGCGCAGCTCGTCGCTCGCGATGTCGGCGACCACGAGTTCCGGGTTGCTTGCGAAGGAGCCCAGCTCGGCCGCGAACTCCTGACTGTTCGTCATCCCGTACTCGGACAGGTCGAGGCGCCCGGCGGAGGACTCAAAGCGAACCATCATCTCGTGGTAGGGCTCGTCGGCAGCAGAGCGCGCGACCTGCTCGTTGGAGGCATTGCTCGGGCGCAGCGAGATGTCGTACGCATGGAAGCCCTCATGGCGGCTGACCTGAGCGATGTCGATAGTGCCCGCGTTATGGGGCGTGCCGACGTTCGACCGGCGCGGCATCCCGGTCTGGAGGCCGGTTGCCGGGTCCGTCTGCAGGAAGTGGCTCCACGAGCGCGTGAACTGGTTGCTGGCCTCCTTCGCGGCCCAGTCCGCGCTCTGGTCGTAGTGACGCAAGTTGAACAGGATGACGGACTCGTCGTCGTCCGCGCCCCACGTCAGGGCGATTGCGTCCTTGTGCTTGGTCTGGCCCAATCCGATGATGTCATCGACGCCCTCGTTGGCAAAGTTGAAGGGCGCCTCGAAGTCCACGACGTCAATGTGGTGAACGCGCATGCCCGGGAATTCGTCGAACAGGTCGGCGAGAGGCTGCAGGATGGCGGCCTGCATCTCGACCGGCAGGTCGCGGATGTTCTGTCCGACTCGGCGAGTGTACTCGTACACCATGTACTGCTCGCGGCCGAGGTAGTCCGTGCCCGAGAGCTGGATTTTACCATTGCCCGCGTCGAAGGGGACGTCGGGGTCAGGCGACGCGGACCCGGCGTCGTACGCGGCCTGCTGCCGCTCGGGCATGGCGAACGGGAAGCGGGCCTCGAAGTCGTCGGCCGGGTAGTCGGCGTCCAGCTCCTTGGGGACGAAGGTGTCGGTCGGCTGATAGATGTCGTCGCTGTAGTTGACGTAGGCCGTCTGGCCGTGCGTCTCGGTGAGCATCGCCGGTCGGCCCTCGTTCGAGAACATCCGGGCGTGCTTGGCGGCGGCGTTCAGCTCGCCGCGCGGCCCGAACTCAAAGCCCTCGGCCGCATGCCCGAAGACGTCATGGACGGCTCGGAACATGACGTTCTGCTCGTTCGTCATCAGGGGGTGGTCAGAGGCGCCGCCGAAGACCTTCAGGCGCCCGGCCTCCAAGTCCTTGACCATGGCGGCCCGCCCAGCCGTGGTGTCGAGGGTTGACTTCCCTGCAGGCCCCACGTTGCGAATGACGGCGTCGTCGTTGAGGATGATGGTGCCGATGTCAGTCTGTCCGGTGAAGTGGACGGCGTCATAGCCCGCCGCTTCGGCGGCCTGCGCCTTCTCGACGATGTCGGCCCCGGATAGGGCGTCGTACTCGGGGGTGCCCTCCCGCAATACCCTCGCACCGGGTTTGACCTTGATGGTTTCGATGCTCTCCCCGTACCACGCCGCTTTGGCCTTCGTGTCGGAGACGAAGGTGTGGCCCTCCCACCAATCGCCACCGGCAGTGATGCGCTGGCCCGCCGAACTGGGGTCCTGGCCCCGGTAATAGGTGCCCTCGGTGACAACGAAGGCGTCCGGCTTGCCGTTACCGAACGGGACAGTCTCACGATAGGGCGCGTCAGGCATGTACGGGTCCGTCTTCGAGACCGTGACCTTGATGCCCATGCCGCCCTTGTCCTTGGCTCTGGTCATGTAGTCGTACTGGTTGCTGGTGTCCACCATGAAGGACTGGTAGGACCGGTAGGTCGCATTGTCCACGCCAGCGGGCTGGGGCTTCAGGTCCGGGCCCGCCTTCTTCAGGCCGCCCGCGTTCGGGATGCGGCCCGTCTTCTCGTACTCGATGTCGGGCAGGTCGCGGAAGTGCGCGGCCCCCTCCTCGTAGTGGGCGTCCATGTCGGCGTCGTGCCTGAAGTGCGGGCGCCCGCCGAGCGGCTCGACGCCCATGTCGCGCATGTAGCGGGTGGAGGCATCGCGAGCGAAGGCCGAGCCGCTGGTGACGTCCAAGTCGTCGAACGGGTGGGACGGCGCCTTGCCGTCCATGTACCCGAGGATGCGGTCGGCGAGGGCCTCATCGCCGACCTCGTTCCACATCCGGTCGAGTTCGCCGAGGTCGAACCCAAGGTCACCGGCGTTGACGGACTTGACCAGCTCGGGATGGAACTCCTTCAGCAGGGCTCGCTTGGCGCTCGGGTCGAGGTGCGCGCTGAAGGTGCGGGCTAGCTGGCGAACGAGGTCCTCGCGGGTGCTGGTCCCCTCCTTGCCAGCGAGCTGGGTCCGCGTCTCGGCGAACTTGGCTTCAAGCGGCTTGACTCGGCGGCCAGCGGCGCGGGCCTCGCGGAGCAGGCGGACGGTACCCTCGATGTGTCCGAGGACGCCCTCCGTGCCGTCGATGAGGCTCGGGCTGAATATCTGGGACATGAACTCGACGGGAGTCACGTCTCGCAGCTTGGCGGCCTCGGCCATCATGCGCTGCAGGGCGCGGGACTCTTCGCCGGTGAGGCTGAAGCGCTGGGCCGCCTGCCCCCAGAAGCCGTTCCACGAGAAGTTCAGGGCGTTCCGGGTGCGCCGGATGTAGTCGGGGTTGGCGCCCAGTTGCTTCAGGCTGGCCTCCACCTTGTCCATGACGCCGGGCTCGGTCACGAGCGCCTGACGCAGGTCGGCTAGGTTCTCGACGATGCTGCCGTCCGCCCGAACGATGCGCAGGCTCTCGGCCATATGGTCGAGGTCGAGCGAGCGCAGCTCTCCCATGTCGGTCGGGATGTAGTAGGCAGCGCCCTTTACGGTGTTCGCGAAGTTGACCTTGGGGCCGAACTTCCCGACGTTGTCCATGACCTTGCTGACGAAGATGTCGTTCGCGTACGCATTCTCGGACACCATCTGGAGGGCGAAGTCGTCGTCGTTCAGAAGTCGCCCGAAGCGGGCCTCTGCGGCCTCCTTCATGCGCTGGTAGTCTCCGGGCCTGACCTCGTCCCACGACTTCCTCAGCTCCTGCCCGAGCCCCTTGCGCATGGTGCGCAGCATGTTCAGTCGCTTCATGCCCTGCACGTCACCAAGCGCGTGTCCGACGCGGCGCAGAACATTCAGTTGCGTACCCGGGGTGCGGGACAGTCGCCTCGTAGTGGAACTCCATAGAGCCGCCGGGCTGTACTCGAACGCCTCGATGGAGTCAGAGTACCGGACGAGGCTGTGGGAGGTCATGGTGTCGAGCAGGCGGGCGGTCAGGCGGTCGCCCTCGTTCATGGTCGTGCTGGTCGCTACATCCACGCCCCGGCCGATGCCGAGGAAGACGGGCTCCATCTTCTCCTGAAACTGGAAGAGCGGGTTGTACCGGAACTTCATCGTGGGCCATGCGTGCTCGGCGAGCTGGCCCGCGAAGTTGTTCGTCCCGCCAAGGGAGAGCATCGTCTTCAGGCGGCCGGACAGCTTCTGCGTCAGCCCGATGTAGCGAATGTCGCCATCATAGGCGCGCAGCACGGTGTAGAGGATGTCTTCCGGGGACAGCGCGTTGTCCCCGGACAGGGCGGCGCGGGGGATGAGGTCGCCCTTCAGCAGCTCCTTGTACAGGTCGCCGCCGCTCATGCCTCGCGGGCCGCTGTAGCCCTGATGCGCTCGGGTGTACTCGGTCAGGCGCTCGAACCACGAGTTCGCCACCACCTCGGTCACGCCACGGTCGCCGAAGTCCTCGGTCGCCAGCATGGCGAACCGGGCGCGGGCGGTTTCAGTCACCATTGCGGAGCTGACCTGCAGCTTCATGATGCGGGCGGCCGAGTCCATGTGGTCCACCACCTTGGTCACGGCCCGCACGCCATACAGGTTCGGCAGGGGGTGTCCCATGATATTCGTGCGCAGATAGTTGGCTGGCCTGTAGGCGCGAGCGCCGTCGGCGACGTGGTCCACCCACGCCGGGCCGGATGGTGAGTACAGGCCGGTCCCGTTGTCGCGCGACAGGCCCCACTTGAAGTGGTCCTCCGGCGCGAAGCCGAGGCTGTACTCACCTGCGACGGAGCGCAGGTCCTCGCCCTCCTTGCCGAGCGCCTTCAGCTCGGAGTTCTTCAACTGCATCGGCAGTCGAGGCAGGTCCTCTTCGAGGGTCATGATGAAGCGGTCAACGGACCTTCCGAGGTCCTTCGGGTCGATGGCGATGTAGCGCAGGCTCTGGTACTTCTCCTGCCATTCGGCAATGAGGCGGGCGCGCTGCTTGGTGCTCTTCATGGCGGTCAGCTTCGTGAGCAGGGACTCGCCGCCGATGCGCGTCAGGGTGCCCTTGGCGACGAGGATGATGCGGCTCGGGTGGACGGAGAACTTCGCCACGGCCTCTGCCGACAGGCCATCCGTCAGCTTGATGAGTTTCTTGTTGGCCTCTCCGTAGACGGCCAGCTTGTAGAATGACTTCTGTTCCTTCGAGAGCTTGGGCAGTAGCTCGACCCACTCCTCCTCGGTGAGCGTGTTGAAGGCGTGCGAGAGCTGACGAGCGAGCGTCGCGTGGTCAACCGCCGACCACTGCTGCTGAAGGACGTGCTTGACCGTGTTCAGTCGCAGCCACTTCTCCAAGTCGCGGTGCTTGGTGGACTGGACGGCGGCATCGAACAGGTCGGGGTCCCCCGGCAGCTTCGCCATCAGCTCCTCCCCTAGCTTCCCGGCGATTTGATTGCGGCGGAACATGTCGATGACGCCGTTCCGGGCATGGTTCGCCACGGCGACGCCGATAGCCTCGGTGAACCGGGTGGTCATACCGCCCGTGGGGTCCTGTCGGAGAGTCTCGTCGAGAATGCCCTTGTAGTGGTGGACGCCGAGCGTGTCGGCCACGTTGCGCATGACGCTGTCGGAGTAGATGTCCGCCATGCGGGCCGAACCCGGCATGCTCAGGTCTAGGGCGTGAAACGGGTCGATGATGGTCCGCGCGACCTTAGAGGCCTTGCCGAGGCTCGTCCCTTCGAGCGCGCCGTACGCCCTGCCGAATGGCTTGAACATGCTGGCAACTGCCTCGCTGCCCTCGGCCGCTCGGGCCACCACGTTGAGGCGCTTGATGCCGGTGCCCGTGGAGTGGTACTGCTTCGCGGCATCGACGGCCCGCTGGGCGGTCAGCACGTCGGCCTCCGCGACCTTCAGGGCCTTGCGGGCGGTGGACAGGTTCTCTGCTCCGACGCCGCCGACGCGGGCGGCCTTGACCGCAATCTCGGCCGCCTCGTACGTCTTGCCGACCCTCACGAGCGTGGCGTTGGTCGTCGCAGCCAGCTTGACGATGCGGGAGCCCGTGCTGCCCAGCTTGGCGGCGACCCCCGCGCCGAGAGTAGCGATGTTGATGGGGTCCAGCAGGACCTCGCCGAGCAGGTTCCCGATGGCCCCGTGGTCGTACGCCTGACCCGTGTTCGCGAGGAAGTCGGCCGCTTGGTCACGGGTCCAGTCGCCACTCTTCATCTTCTCGTAGACGAGCTGCTCCGTCGTATTCAGACCCGTGGTCGGGTCGCCAGCCAGCAGGCCCGTCCCGAGCAGGCCCTTGTCCTCGGCGTAGGCGGCGTCCCCGTCGCCGACCTCCGTGATGTAGTCAATGCGGTCCGTGCCCTTGCCGGGCGAGAGGTCGTCGAGCTGCGCCCAGTGCTTCGAGATGATGCGCGGGCTCGACTCGAAGACGTCGATGAAGAGCTGGACTTGGTCGGACAGCGAGCCCGGGGCCGTGAAGGCCCCCGGGTTCAGGGTCGGGTCGGAGTAGGCCGCCTCCTTCGCCCAAGCGCGGACGAAGAGGTTCTTCATATGGAGGTCGTCGTCGAGGATGCCCGTTCCGAACAGGCCGTGCTCGCGGTCGATTGCGGCCTGCGTGTCAGCCAGAAGGGCCTGTCCGTTCGCCGTCTTGGACGCCTCGGCCACGGCGGCGGCGTACTGCTCCTCCAAGAGCGAGGCCGTTGTTCCGGACGGCAGGCGCTCGACGAGTCCGCCGACGGCGGCTGCTGCTCCGCCGATGACCTCGCCTGCGCCACCGAGTCCATCCGCGATGAGGCCGAGAGGACCCTCCAGAGCGGCGAGCGGGCCCGCCTGCGCGAGCAGGCTTGCGCGGCGGGTGGCCTCTGCGGCCGGACCCTCGTCGCCGCTCCCGATGGTGGCCTGACGCAGGCCGTTCATGATGGTGCTGATGGGGTCCGACTCGACCGTGGCGATGGGGTCCAACAGGCTGATGTTGACCGTTCCGACGGTGGCGTTCGGGTCGGTGGCGGGAGGCGGCGGCTCGGGCGCACCTGACGGGGTCGGAGACCACGTGGCGGGGGAGACACCCCCGGTGGGCACGCCGGAACCCGTGTTCGAGAACTGGCGGCCGTCAGTGGGCCCGGAGAGTGCTGGCGATGCCTTGAAGCGCTCGCTCCATGCGCTCATACGGCCTTCGGCCCCATGCCGCCGCTGCCGCTGCCGCCAGTGCTGCCGGTCGGCGAGGTCATGCCGGACTGCGCTGAGGTCGGCGCGGTCATGCCGGACTGCGAGTTTGGCAGGGCCGGGGGCTGGTATGTCGTGCCGGTCGGCTGCTGCCCGAGGAGGGCAACTGTCGTCTTCACGTCCGGCATCGCCACCTTGATGCTCTTCACAGGCTTGATTGTAAACCCAGTGCTCGTATTGACGTCCGGCGGCTTGATGCTGCTCGTCTTCGGGAAGAAGGCATTGCCCAGCGCCTCGAACGGAGTGCCCTTCACGAGGTCCGTGGCGAGCGGGCGCAGGTCGGGGAAGCTGGTCGTCGAGTCAGACTTCCCTGCGGGCGAGCCCGTGACCGTGCGCTGGAACAGACCGGCCGCCTCCGAGATGAAGCCCATGAGGCTCTTCGCATGGGCCGCGATGTTCTGCTGGCCGAGGTCCTTGTTCAGCTTGGTCTGGTCGGCGTTCGCACCGGGCACCCAAGCGCCGGTCTTGAAGTCGCGGTCGAACCCGGCGCCGCGATAGGCGTCGTCTTCCATGGTCTGGCGGAATGCCGGGTGCTTGTCGAGGTCGTTCAGGATGGCCTGCCCCTCCGAGTCGGCCATCAGGGTGGACAGGGTCAGGCTGCCGAAGTCCGTGATGGGGTCCGGCGCCCCGAGCGCGCCACGTGTGCCGCTCCTCCACGCGAAGTCCTGCGGGTCGAACGAGATGGCCGATGGCTTGTAGGCGTTGGTCTTGGGGTCGATATCGGTGGAGGCCCGGACCTGAATGCCGACCGGCAGGTTGGCGTCAGCGGACAGGTCGGGAACCTTGGTCCACATGCCGGTCACTGGGTCCTTGTCGGCGAAGCCGAGATGGGCGGCGACCTCGTCGCTGTAGTCAACTTCGAGGTGGTTCCCGCCCTTGCTGCTGGCCGTCATCGGCTTGTCTCCGGACAGCGGGTCGGAGGTGAAGATAGGGCCGTCCCTCGTCGTGTAGGCGTACTGCGTCGCCTTGCCGGGGAAGTCGTACGCGTAGCCGATGGGCTGGATATTGCCGTTCGTGGACAGGGGCTTGCCCGTGAGTGGGTCCTTCGCGGTCGCGTAGATGGGGATGGCCGTCACGGACATGGTGATGGGCGAGCCGCCACGCGGGTCGGCCACGGTGACCGTCTGCGCATTCAGGCCACCGGCAGCGATGGTCTCCTGCGTCGCCGCGCCAATCATCTTGCCGCCCGCCTTGGGGACGAACACGCCAGCGTCGTTGAGTTCCCCGAGCGTCCAGAGGGCCGCGCCCGACTTGACGGCCTCAATCTGCGCGCGGACGAACTCGATAGCGTTGAAGTTCTCCATCGCGTCGGTAGAAGCGCTCGGATTGAACTGGCTGTTCGCCAGTCCGGTGAAGGACTCGTTGAGGGTCGGGACGCCAGCGGTGCCGAGGACCTCGGCCATGATGCGGACTCTGAAGGCGTCGTCGGTCGCGATGCCCGGGTCCTTGGACAGGGCCATCAGCCCTCCCACATAGTCGGTCCACGCATTCATCAGGGCCTGCGGCGAGGCGGTGCGGTCCCTCTTGACGGCGTCGTAGGTCTCCCGCAGGTCCATGTACGAGTCCTGCACGTCCATGGAGCCCACGGTGCGCTTGATGAGGCTCAGATACGACTTGCTCTTCGTGAGGTTGTTCACGTCCGTCATGTGGCCGGTGGACTTGGCTCGCGCGATGCGCTCGTCCAGCCCACGCCCGGCCGTCTTCAGGTAGTCCACGACTAGGGCGGCGTCGAAGGGCACGCCCGGCTTGAAGTTCGGGTCGAGCTTGCCGAGCTGCTGCAGGATGCTCTTGCCGGTGACCGGCTGGCCGTCGTCCGTGTGATACAGGACAGTGTCGGAGCCCCTGAACTCGCCGTCGCCAGTGATGACGAGGGTGCCGCTGATGGTCTTGCCCTCGGACGTGATGGCCGCGATGAGGTTGTTCATGATGTCCGGGTCTTCGGTCGTGAAGTCGGTGAAGTCGGAGCCCGAGCCGGGCTGGGCGATAGCCATAGGCAGACCGAGTGCGGCAACGCCGGACTGGGCCAGTCGGCGCAGCGTCTCGACGAGGTACTCGGCCGGGGCCTCCATCTGCTTCTGCGTGTCGGCCTGCTGCTGCTGGTAGCGCTCCTCCTTGCGCCGGTTCTCTTCGGCCCGCCCGTTGGAGCGCTGGACGCGCATGTACTGACCGGCATCGCGCTGCAGGACGCGATAGAACTCGCTGTCCTTCGGGACCTTCTTGGCCCAGTTGAGGTAGAAGGCGACCATGCGCTGGTCCTGCGCGCCGCCCTTGGGGGAGGTCGCGTACCACGCGGTCATCTTGGACTCGCTGATGGTGTAGTCGAGCTGGGTGTGCGCGTTCTTGTACGTGTCGTACAGGGGGTCGTCCTTCGAGACGCCCGCCGCCTTGTCCTTCCAGAACTTCAGGACCTTGTCGTCCGTGGCCTTCGAGCCCTCGAACATGCCGCCCTTCTGCCACGCGTCCATGATGTTTTGGGCGCGCTGGTTCTGGAACTCCCTCGCGATGGCGACAAGCGTCGCGGTCAGGCTGGGTGCGCTACGAGGGGAGCGACCGAACCGCCCGGTCCGGGCCACTACCTGCGGCCCAGCTTTTGTTTCGTCAGGATGCGGCCCTTGGCCTCACCACCCTGCACCATTCCCTGCATGACTGGAGCGTTGTCCGGCGCGCTGACGAGCGACTGCTCTCCACCGGCGTTCGGGCTCGCACCCGGGATGGGCGGCGTGATGCCCTCGGCTTCGGGCGCTCCGCCCGGGCCGGGTCCGCCAGCCATACCGTCGGGCGTGGCGGCTCCAAGCGACTGTCGCAGGCCCTCGGTCGCGGAGCCAGCCTGTGCTCCGGCGGCGGCCTGAGCGCCCTGCGGCGCGTCGATGCCGAGGCTCTGCAGCGCTCCGAGGAGCTGGGCCATGACCTGCACGTCGGCCGGGAAGAGTGTCGCGTCCGTCCGCTCGTCGCGGATGAAGTCGAGTTCAGTCTCGGGGTCGTCAACGCCGACCGCGTCCATGGCCCGGCGAACCGACCAGAGCTTGGCGTTCACGAGGTTGATGGCCCGGGTGGCCGTTTCCAGCTCGTCGCGCGGGTTGAGACTGGGGTCCTGAATGTCGAGGAAGCCGCCGCCACGCCCGATGATGGCCTTCACGTCGGAGTTCTTCTCGGCGAAGATGTCGCGGGCGAGGTTCCACACGTCGCGGCGCCACTTGTACAGGAGCTTCCGGCGGATGGAGAGGCGGGCCTCGTAGTTGCTGATGAGGGCGTTGATGGCCTTCGAGGACGAGAGGACCTGCGCGGGGGCGAGGCCGAGGAGCAGCTCGTTCAGGCCGCTGATGGTAGCCAGCTCGCGGTCGAGGCGGGTCAGGAACTGTTCGAGCTGGAACTGGGCGATGAAGGGCTGGATGACCTCGATGCGGTTACCCGGGCCGGGGGCGACGATGGCGCCCTTGACGGGCTTCAGGCCCTGCGGCACCCGCAGCGGAGCGTCCGGGCCGGTGAGCTGGTAGGCGTCGCCGCCAGTGACGTTCGCAATCATCTGCGAGCCGTTCGTGATGCGCTCCATCTTCTCGCGGATGAGGGGCTCGATGTCGAACAGGTCGGGGCGCCCGCTCGGGACGCCGGGGACGAACGTGTTGAAGAGGGGCACGTAGGGCAGGCGGCCCTTGTACTCCGGGTACTTGGTCGGCTCGCGGACGACGACGTTGCCCGCCACGACCACGTTGTACGTGTCCATGCGGACGAACTTCTGGCCCTTCCAGACGGGCTGGCGGTACCAGTAGTCCCACACTTCGATGCGAGTGTGGCCCAGCGCGGTGGCCGGACGTGCGGGGATGTCGTCCCAGCTCTTCTGCTGGACGAAGGGCAGCGTGTACCCGTCGTCGGTCTTGAAGGGGACGACCTCGACGCCGAACTCCTCGGTCAGGGAGTCGGGGTCGTAGTACATGCGGTAGGCGGCCCATTCGAGCTGGTCGAAGTTGTCCGTCTTCCAGCCGAGGAACAGGTGGCGGGGCTGGTTGATGACCTCGACGACGGGCGCCTTGGCCTCGGCGTCCCAGTAGACGCGGGCGGCGGTTCGGCCGTAGAGCGACTTGGTCACGATGGCCTTGTGCCACTTCAGGTCGAAGTCGCCCTCGTTCTTCCACGCGACGTAGACGCGTTCGAGGGCAGAGGCGGCCTCCACCTCTTCGTCGCTCTGGCCGGTGGCGAGGATGTTCTCGATGGGCTCGACAGCCTGCAGCGCGGAGGGGATGTCCACGTACGGAGTCGGCAGCGATAGCGAGACGTGCTGGCGGCCGTTGACGTTCGCGGACTCGTGCTCGGGCCAAAGGTCGGAGCCGCTTCGGTCGTTGATGGTGGCCGGGTAGTAGAGCTTGTCGGCGCGGTCGCACCACTGGCGGAAGACTTCGTGCTCCTCGCGAACGGACTCGACCTTCCCGTTCAGGCGGATGAGGAGTTCCTTCGTCTCCGGTGAGGCGGCGTGCTTGATGCCGCGACCGAGGGTCATGTTCGCGTATCGAGCGTCGTCGAGGTACTCAGCCACGGAGGGTTCTCGCCTTCAGGCGCTCGTGGGTAAGCTGCTGGGCCATGGTGCGGACGGAGTTGGACTGCTCGAAGACGTGGGTCCCGTCAACGTCGAAGGGGGCTGGCTCGGCGTCGGAAGTGTGGGTGATGCGAAGGAGGTGGACGGCGCATACGAGGGCCATCACTGCGTCCTGTTCGATACCACGGTCCTCCAACTTATACCCGAGAAGCTGACGGCGAACCTTCAGCCAGATGCCTGTGTGGGGGAGGATGAGCCTACCCTCGTCGATGAGTGTGCGTAGGTCGCCAAGGAGCTTCCGCTTGCGCTGGACCGTCCCGCCGAACTCGACGTTGGTGACGTTCGGGACTTCAAGGTCAAGTGCCTCTCGGAACATCTTGCCACCGAAGCCTGTCGCGTCAGTGGCAGTATAGCAGTGCGAGCCGAGCCTCTCCCGCTCGTACCCGTTGAAGCCGTTGACGGCCAGCCCAACCAGCGTCTCCGTGCTCTTCTGGCCCATGGCCTCCTGAGCGTAGACTCCCACGAGGAAGGGACGGGCCGGGTCCGCGTCGTTATCCACGACCTTCAGCACGATGGACCACGCGCTGTCCTGCGTCTTGGCCGGGTCGATGCCCTGCAGGTACGTGCCGCCCCTGACGGCCTTCACCCGGTCCGGCATGCCGGACACGAAGACGTGCTCGACGTTATCGCCGTGGAAGTAGGCCGCCTTCGGGTTCAGGAACTCGCCCTCGACGTTCTGGCGAATGGTCCGGGCGTCCATGTCGCCGGTCAGGCGCTCGAACATGTCCTTGGTGATGCCGTAGCCGACGTTGTCCCGGGTGCTCATGCGCATGGACTGCCACGACTCCTTGCGGTCGCGGCTGCCAGCGTCGCCCAGAGCCCAGTTGTCGGCGAACGCGAAGCCGAGGTCCTCGGATGGCGTGGAGACCATGATGAGCTGGCCGCCCGTGCCGAGCCGCCGCATGCCGAAGACCTCCTTGATGAGGAAGTCGAGGTGCGCGCTGATGCCCGCCTCGTCGAACGAGATGCCGTGCATGTCCTTGCCCAGCGAGCCGAGGGCCTTCTCGCCCGTGGTCCGGAAGTGGACCTCGGCGCCACCGACCTCGGGGCTGAAGCGCATCCAGCGGTAGTCGCCGTACTCCTTCGATGTCCAGTCGGCAATCTCGCGGCCCTCCGCCATCGGGCAGCCGCGCCCTTCCTGCCCCCCGTGGTTGCCGCCGAGGATGCGGACCATGTCGTTGAACACGAGGTCGGCGACCTCTTGGCTGATGCCGAAGTGGTACCAGTGGTACTCCAGCTTCAGCCAGCGCGCGGCCTCCTCCTCGTTGGCCGGGATGGGCCGGTTCAGCTTGCGCAGCACGCAGTAGATGATGAGCATGGCGAGCAGGGACGTCTTGCCTGCCCGGTTGCCGGACGACAGGAAGAGCGTGAGGTACTTGGCCGTGTACGGGGTGACCGGGTGCCGGAGCAGAACGCAGGCGGCGAAGGCCACCTGCCCTACGTGGACGTCGATGCCGAGAGCCGTCCGGCAGAAGGCCCGGAACTGCTGTCCAGCGACTAACTCTTCCGGAGTTAGCCGAAAGCGCTTGACTAGGATGCGGTCCTGCGCCTGCCACGAGAGCTTCATGTTGGCGTTTCGCCAACTTCAGCCGCTTCGCCCTCGATGGTGCGTCCGTCGTCCAGCTCGGGCGGCGGAGCGGACTCGTTGAGTCGGGCCAGCCATATCTGCAGCGAGAGGGCGCCTGCGGCGATGCCGAGCTTCTTGTTGACGGCCTCGCGCTTGTCGAGCATGGCCTGTGCCTTCAGTCCGGCGTTCAGGGAGGGCCCCAGCTCGGCTCCCATGAGCATCAGGCCCTCCCCGGGCATGTCCGTGATGGCCTCGACGACCTTATCGCGGACCATGATGGCGAGGTCCCGCTGTGTGGGTGTCGGCGCGTCGGGATTGACCGGCTTCGACCAGTGCCCGGCCTTGTGGCGCGCCACCACGTCGGGGTCGAGGCTGCCACCCATGGCATCGACGCCCGCAGAGACGGCCCGGTTGCTCAAACCCTTATTCAGGGCGGCGTCAACGTAGTCTCGGAGGGCGGGGACCCCGCAGATGCGGCACCTAACTGCCAAGTGGGGCTCCCTCGTTCAGAATGGTGGTCACGCGCCCCTCGCGTAGGTCGCTGGGCTTGATGATGATGGCATAGTTTCCTGTCGAGTTTAGCAAACGGAGCCAGAGCCACTGCTCGTCGTCTACGACGCCCTCTTCGCGCTTCAGCTCGATGAAGATGAGGCGATGGCCCTCCTTCGCGAGGGTCAGGTCGGGCCATCCGGGGCTCATGGGCGTGATGAACTGGCCCGTACCGGCCTCGCGGTCGCCGACCCACGCCCTACCGGCGTGCGCGACCTTCCAGTTGCGCCTCTTCGCGCGTCCGACGACGCGGTCCTGCAGGGTCTTCTCGCTCATGGTGCGGTCGAGACACTGGTCGGCCGTGATGGTGCGGTGCCGGACGCCGCAATGGGGGCACTGCTCTCGCTCGCTCACGGGTTCTCGTCCTCGTCGGCTTCCTGCTCGGCCAGAGCCATGGCGCCAAGCAGCGCAAAGCCCTCCCAGCGCATGCCGAACTTGGTCTTCTTCTTCAGGAAGCCCTTCTTCTGCAGGGTGGCGGCCCAGCGGACGGTGCTGAGGACCTCACCGGGTGCGCTGGAGGTGGAGTGCCACTCCGCGTAGGACTCGTACGCCACCTGCGACGGGGAACCGGCGCCGGACTCGCGTCGGCAGCGCTCGTTGAGCCAGTTCGCGACCGGGTCGTTGCGCTCCATGAAGTCCTTCGACTGCTCGACGACGCGCTCGGGCAGGATGAGGCCGCCGCTACTGGCCTCCCAGCGCTGGTACCAGATGCTGGCGGCCCAAACGAGGATGGAGAGGATGCCAGAGGCCTCCTTCTGCAGCGCGCCGTACAGGCGCCGGTCCTGCCGGTCGCCCTCGTAGGACTCGCGGAAGTCGGCCACCATGACGCGCTCGCCCATGGACGGGCCGACGTCCTCGACGGCGGGCATGTTGTTGGTCAGGAAGTTGATGCTATGGGTCGGGTCCCAGCTCTGGATGTTGTTCGAGTACAGGGCTCTGGCGCTGATGCGGTCCTGCCCCGTGTGCGCCTTCAGCAGCTCCTCGTTGAACTGCCCGCCCGAGGGCTCCGAGAAGAACGTGATGCGCATTCCCTTCAGCTTGATGAGGTCGGCCCGGGCCTCGTTCGAGCGGGCACCGCCGAACTTGCTCCGCATGTACAGGCTCGCGTCCAGCTCCTCCGAGTAGTCGCCCGTCGCCTTCAGGACGGCGTGCTTCAGCGCGCCCTTCCCGTTCCGGCCGATGCCGGTCATGAGCAGGAAGCGCTGCTCGGGGCTGAAGCCGAACATGCTCGCCCCGAACCAGAACAGGAGCCACGCCACCATGTCCTCGTCGCCCGACATCCACTCCTTCATGGAGGTCATAAAGCGGGGAGCCACGCGCTCGAAGTCGTCAGGTCCGGCGATGGCCTCGAAGGGGCGACCGGTGGTCTTGGTGATGTTCTGCTCGGGAGAGGCCGGGATGAGCCGGTTCTCGCGAAGGTCCACGACCCCGTTCTTCACGCCCAGCAGGAACGGGTCCGAGTCCCACTCGTCGCCGTTCGTCCCGTAGCCCGGGATTGTCGCAAGCGCCTTCAGGACGCGCTCCTGTGTCGGCCACTGCATCAGCGAGAACAGGCGCTTCTGCTCCTCGCCACCGATGCCGTAGGACTTCAGCGTCTGGCTAGCCACCTTGTGGATTTGGAGGTGGACGGCGTTGGTCTGGTCGGGCGCCCACCGGGAGCCGTTGAAGTGCAGCCACTTGCCCGTTGTGTGGTCGAAGCGCCACTTCAGTTGGAGGCGCTGGGCCAGCCACTCGGCCTGCCGGTAGTCCTCGGGCCCGATGCCTGTCGATGACTCTTCCTTCGGCTCTTCGTCGAACTCCTCCTCAGACATTGGACCTCCGTGCCGACCTGATGGTGCGCTTGACCTCGACCTTGTCGAGCCCGGCGGCGAGCGCCACCTCCGCAAGGCGCTCGAACTCCTCGTCGCTGCCGCCCTCTTCATTCAGGGTAGCCGCCGCCCAGTGCAGGTAGTTGTTCCGGTTCCCGCCCTCGGCCTTCGCCATGCCATCGACCAGTGCGTCGTGGTTCGCCTGAGCGAAGAAGGTCTTGTCGCCCTCGACGTACTTGGGACCCCATGCGTGGCGGCGGATGTCGCGGGCGTCCAGTTTGCCCTTCAGGTCGAAGACATGGTTTTCGATGCGCTCTCGCAGCGGCTCTGGCACCTCCTTCGGAGGCACCGTCGCGCTCGGCGCAATGAGCCACTTGTACGTGCCGCCGTCCGGGTGGCGGCTCGGCGGGACGGCGACGTAGCCGCCCTGCCCCTTCAGGTCGAGCTTCGGCCCGAGCTTGATGGTACCCGTGGGCTGGGACGAGCCGAACCAGAGGTGCAGGCCTCGCCCGGTCTGGGCGACCCACGTCAGCGTGTCCCCGACCAGCTCCTCGGCCAGCAGCTCCGGACCGAGCAGGTCGCCCCACTGGTCGGCCCCGTCCGGCCCGTCGATGTCAACGACCACGTACGGGTAGGAGATGACGATGGCGATGCCGGTCGTATCCGGGTGCTCGAAGACGTCGCGCAGGACGCCCTCGATGTCGGCCGGGTCGGGCGCTCCGGACAGGGCCTGATGGAGCCCGGCCTTGTGGACCCGGACGTTCGGAGTCTTACCGGTAAGCGCGATGACACTCAGGCCGAGGTTGAGATATTCGACTGCGGCCTCAACCAATGGGTTGAGGCCGGTCACCGGACGGTGCCCGGATACAGGAGGCGCTGGTGGCTCTCGCAGCGACGGAAGCCACTGCGGTGCCACCAAGGGAACCAGCGGGGGCTGTCGCAGTTGGGGCGAGAGCAGCTCACCGGTGACGGCCCTCGCTCACGTCGGCCACGCCTCCGCCCGGGTTCCATACGCTGGGCGCCCGCAGGTAGCCCCGGTCGAGCATGGACCGTCGCAGGTGGGAGTGAGCGTGGACGTCGGATAGCACGCGCCGCCGGGTCAGCTCGATGCCGCGCGGGGTCAGGCGGTTGGCCTCTCGCCACGAGGTCTGGCTCATGTGGAACTTCTCCAAGGGGATGCCCAGCTCGCACTTCGGCTTCAGCGTGTCGATGAGGAACTCCTGCGTCGCGGGCAGGTCCGCCTTCTTGAACAGGTCGAGCTTCGTGTCGCACGAGAGCTTGGCCTTCATGAGGGGGAGGTCCAGCTCGTAGAGCATGGCGTTCGTGATGGGCAGGTCGTGGCGCCGGATGTAGTGCCCGGTCACCATGTCGGCCTCGTTGTAGCGCTCGATGAAGCGGCCGAGCATGGCTCGCTCGTCATCCTCGGTGCTGTCCGGCAGGAGCATGTAGTCCACGCGCAGGCTGTCGTGGTCGCCCACCCACATCGAGGCGATGGACGTAATCTGCGCGGTCGGCATGTCGGGCACCCAGTAGGTGAGTGGCCGGTTCTCGATGTCCCAGTCGAGGATGCGCAGGTCGCGGGCGGGGGCGTTGAGGGCGCTCACCGGTCGCCCGACACGAACTCCGCGAGGAGCTGGGAGACCTGCGGGAGCTGGCCGTCCTGCACGGACTTATTGAACGCGTTCTCCACCTGCGGGAGGACCTCGTTCAGCTCGGCGTCGGCCGCGAGGCTGTGGCGTAGGCGGACCATGGAGCGGGCCGCCTTCAGGAGCGCGGCCTTCCGCATGGCGATGTCGTCTTTCATTGGGTTCCTCGCTGGACAGCTTTGTGGCGGACATCGGTCAGGATGCCCCTAGCAGTGCCACGGTACTTGTGGACCGCTCGTAGGTGGGACTCGCGGCGGCACGGGAGGCAGCGGCCGTCCCACGTCATGCCGGTCAGGGCGAGACAATGTCGCCCGGACCGGCAGATGCGGTGTGGTTGCAGGCCGGGAGTTGCACCCTGCTCTCTGGGGTATGAGCCCTGTGTGGTCGCTCCGACCACCTGCCTGCCTTGCACTAGCCTACCTCATGGGAGGATGGGTCCCGGGCGATGGCGGCGTGTGCCCAGAACGTAGCCTCCTCGAAGGCGGTGAAGGCGAGCGCCTTCTCCCGGCCTTCGGGCAGCTGCTGAAGCCCGTGGATGGCGAAGAGCTTTGACTGAATCCGGAGGTCCGTATGCAGACGCTGTGCCGGGCCTGCTGGGGCGTGATAGTTGAACCGGCGCTCAATCTCGGCGTACTCCATTACTTGCTCGCGGCGGCCCGGGCCTTGCGGGCCGGGATGACGTTCCCGATGCCGGGCCAGCCATTCTCCTTGACGAAGACCTCGACCTGCACCTTGCGGCCGATGAGCGCGTCCTCGTCCACGCCCTCGCCCGCCTCGAACTTGGCGAACTCCGGACCGGTCTGCAGGGCCTTCAGAACGCGGACCTCCTGCGGGACGGTCTTGCTGGCGATGTTGAAGCCCGTGCCCGTGAGCTTCGTCAGCTCGATGGGGTCGCCCTCGTCGAACAGCTCGTTGCCCTCGTCGTCGAGGAGCGTGAACTTCCATTCGAGCTTCAGGTCACCTTTCTCGGTGTCCTTGATGTAGAGCCCGCCCTTGACGCGCTTGCTCTCGGTTCCGTCGAAGCGGGCGTCGTACATGCCCTCTTCGACGTTGGGGGCCTCGGCGGCCTTGCTGGTGGCGGTAAACGTGGTGCCCATGTGGGAACCCTCCGTACTGCGCAGCCCATCTGACTGCGACCCATTCATTGTAGCCCGATGCCCCGACACCCACGTGGTTCGCTGTGGGGCGTAGGTCAATCGGGCTACGTCGAGAACTGTAGCAGACGACCCGTCCCTTGTTCGCGAATGTTACGCAGGCCGTCACATTGACGCAGGCCACAGATTGCGGACCGGCTCGCCGACCACGAGGTCATGATGTCCTCGTGGTTTCCCCGACGGCTCGCCGACCACGGCCGGGCGATTGACGGGGCGAGGTCCTGAGAGCGAGGTGCGCGGTGCAGGGTGGTGCAGGGTTGTGAAGGGTTTGCTGGGTACTACGGAAAAGCCCCTATACGAGTTCAATCTGGTAGGTCTTGGTGTAACCCTGCAATCCCTTCACCCTGAGCGTGCTAACCCTGCACCCGATGCTCCAAACGGGAAGGGGACCTTTTCGTTTCGGGCTCTGGGCGGCCCCTTTTCCCCGGTGGTCCCGGCGTCGGGTCGGTCGATAGATGGGAGCGTGGTCGTCCGCTGAATGGGGCCCCGGTAGTACCTATCAGAGAGGCTCCGGCATGTCCACAGCCACAGCCCGGAGCACGCAATGACGGGGGTACCGGGGTGCCACCGTGACTGTTCCGAACTGCGCGCGCCCGCGCACAGGGACCGCACGCGCAGCACTGCGCACGCCGTCCCCCTGCCCACCCTCAGGCAGTTAGTTGCATGGTTGCACATAACTAGGCCGACCTGATGGACATGCCATGCTGCGCTGCCCATGCTGCGCAGTTCTGCGCGCCATGGCGCACAGTGGGAGGGAGGCGAGGTCGCCAAGGGGTCGCGCAGGCATGGCAGGATTGACGCGGGCACGAGGTTTGCCCCTTGCAAGGGGTTCGGTCTGGTGGGGTCTCCTTGCAAGGGGTGTGGTCGCCGAGCCTCGCGCGCGCCCACAGGCGCTCCGACTTCGTCGGCAGATTGTGCCGAAAACAGGGCCTGCCGCCAACGGTGCGCCTCCGTGTCACGGCGCGCAGTTCTGCGCGTGGTGTCGATGCGCGCGCGTAACGACGGAGTCGTCGCGAGTGCGCGCGCCGTTGGAGCCAGATTGGTGAGAGCAAACCACCCCGGTTTGCCAGTTCCGAAGGAGTCAGACGATGACAGCTCGACGCAACAAGGCAGTTCTCCCCGGCCTCTCCCGCAGTATCAAGTGCCAGAGGTCTGCCAAGTGCCAGAGGCTCGACGGCCACAAAGGAAGCCACAGACAGGCACTCATGGCGACGAAGTCGCCGGGCATCGAAGTTCACTCCTCTGACCGATATGTCGCTCCGGTCGAACCGAAGGTTCCGGCAATCCTGACCATCATCCTCGACGGAGTCGAGTTCCAGCTCGTGCCGACTTCGTCGGTCAAGGCACCTGCCCCCAAGGCACGCAAGGCTTCGCCTCGCAAGGTTCGGCAAGTCGCTCCTGTCGAGCCGAAGGCTCGTATCGGAGTCAGCGGCATCGTTGGGCAGCATCGAACAGCCCGAAGGGCTAAGGCCGGACCGACCATCGGTCGAGACGACGTCACCATCAAAGAGGCACTCGGCATTCTTGCCTAGCCTGCCTGCCTACATCATCCCGCACACTCCGAAGGAGCACGCACCATGAACAGCTACACCGACTTCCTCCCAGCCGATGCCGAAGATATGCGACCTGCCGGTCCCCGTCCTGCCTTCGACAAGACCATGAGGCACGATGCCGAAGGCCACGATTGGGGAGAGTTCTGGATGGTCTGCGACCGGTGCGATGACCAGCTCGACGAACTCGACACCATCATCGATGCCGACTTCGTCGCTTGACTGCCACCACTGTCGAGGCCATCAAGGCCGCCCGGGCAGCCCTGCCTGTCCGGCCACACCCCCACAACTGCCCCTGCCTGAAGGCACGTGGCACCACACCGAAGGGAGCCTAACCATGGCTAACTACACCACTTCCCCATGGGTCCGTCGTGCCGAGGCAGGCGCGCTACCTGCCAAGAGCCTCGACAGCTACGCTCCGGCCGGACCGACATTCATGTGCTGGGAAGCCCTCACGACAGGCAACTGCCCGTTCGACCACGAATGGCGGATGGCGGTCCCTCATCGGCGAGGCTGGCTACCAATCGCCACCTACGGTGGGGAGGAGCACGAAGCCATCGCCAATCGTGCCTACGACGAGTGGGTCGGGAGCATGGACGAGTAGCGCGCAATACACACACAGGCCGACTCCGTCGGCCCACCGCTTGACAGCCATGAGACGATGGTTTTCGACCGGTGGAGCGACGGACTTCTCGCCGCTGATACGCCGCAAGGCACCTGCCTAAGGAGGCACACAATGAAGCGCATCCCGACACTCGTCCAGCACATGATTGGAGCCTAGTCGCCATGTCTGACAATCTCACCGTCGCCACCCTCATCGCCACCCTCTCGTCCATGAACCCGGAGGCAACCGTCGTACTTGCCTGTGAGAGTGACTCCTCGGTCCGCTACTCTCACCCCGTCCACTCCGTCTTCGGCGCCACCTTCGGTGAGTCGCTCGTCGTCCTCTATGGCGGTTCGGGCACTCAGGCCAAGGACCTGCCCGGGTACGTCGAGCCTGCCTACGACGATGACGGCGACCAGCCTTGCGACATCTGCGACTACGTCGATGACGGCATAGGCGATGACTGGAACGGCCTGACCGGCAATCACATCACCTGCGAGAGACGGTAGGCACCTGCCCAAGGAGGCACACCATGTACACGAACATCTACGTCATCCAGAGCGAGAACGGCTATCGGGTCTGGCTGGCGGAGAGCACTGACCACGCCGTCGAGCAGCATCGGGACGCGTTCCCTGACGAGGCCGTCCTCGGCGTCTCCATCGCCGTCAAGTCCTCATCAGAGTACCCCGGAGTGACCTCATGAAGCAGACCCTCGACCATGGCGACATGGTCGCCAACATCGTGCTCCGCTACGACGCGGCGAGCGACGCACAGAGGCAGGAAGGCGAGGGCTGGTACATCGCCGCCGGTGCCATCGTCAAGTCCATCGCCAACGAGACCGGCGTCCACCGCTCCCGCATCGCCTACGCTCTGGCAGCCCTGAGCCCAAGGAACCCATGGCGCTGGAACGTCGCCGACTGCTACGCCTTCGCTCTGGCTAGGGCCGAAGGCCGGACCATGCCATCGGCGACGACGTACAAGCGCAACCGGCAGACCGCGTGGCAGGCACTCGGGCAGGACGGCTCGCCGTGGCTCTCTGCCGCACCGAAGGTGCATCACTTCGTGGATGCCATCCTCGGCGACCTCCGGGCAGTCGCCGTTGATACGTGGGCCATGAGAGTCGCCACCGGCGGAGCGTTGAGCCTTGTCACCAATCGCCAGTACCCTCTGGTCGTGGCCGCCTACACAGAGGCAGCAGCGCTCCGGGGAATCTGGCCTGCCGACATGCAGGCCATCACGTGGCTCGTGGCCCGGTCCGAGGGTCCAGCGGCTCGTAAGAGTCGGCATAATCTCACATTCAAGACAGGCACGCCGGAGTTCATCCGGGCCGCTCTCTCCGAAGGAGCCATCAAGTGACCATCGACTACGACGACATGCGCTAGCCGCGCATACTTATGCATCATGCTCGCGGCGACTTCGTCGGAAGGCTTGACAGCCGTGATACGTTGGTGACCGACAGCCAATCGACCCCGGGCCAATCGGTCCCGATACCCCATATGCCAAGGAGGCACACATGGACCAGACATTCGGACAGGCTTGCGCCGATGTCCTCACCGACCTCGCCATGAACGGCGGAGGCACGTACGAGGCCAAGACCCTCATCCCGTTCACCCCGTGCCACGGCTGGGCCGTCGGTCAGGCTGGCATCCACCTGCCTGCCCGCGACGTCACCGTCGCGACAATCGCATGGGCCACGAAGGCCGTCTCCTCGGAGTACGAGACCTCCTTCGTCGGAACGTGGCTCGACGGCGGAGTAGTCTACTTCGACGCCGTCCACTACGTCGTGGCCGTTGACCGGGCGACCAGTCTAGGCATCGAGTACGGGCAGAAGGCCATCTTCGACTTCGCTCGACAAGAGGCGGTCACCCTGTGAGCACGGACGGTCTGACAGGCAGGGGCACTCTCACCGACGGCTCGACCGAGTTGCTGAAACTCGCCGCCATCATCATCTTCATCCTGAGCCTGCTAGGCATGTTCAGCGATGGGCAGGAATGCGTCCAATGGGACAACGTCGGCCGCGACGTCGAATGCGTCCAGTACGCCGAGGAGGCACCATGACATTCATCGACAGCATCATTGCCTATGAAGGCGGGGAGCTTAGCGAGGACGAAACTATCGTCCTGTTCCAGCATCTCGTAGACACGGGGCAGGCATGGACACTACAGGGCCACTACGGCCGCATGGCCCAGTCCCTCATCAATGCTGGCCTCGTGGACTACGGCAGCGGGGCCGACTCGATGGAGGCACCATGAACGTCGGTATCCATGCCCGAGGGCAGCTACTCGGTCGAATGCCTGCCCGCGAGGCAGTCGCCATCATCGCCGAGCTGGAGGCCACCGCTCCCCCGAAGGGGACGGAGGCACGCATCATTCGCCGCTTCGGCGAGCGGCGGAGCGACGGCCAGTCGAACGGCGACCTTCTCATCGCCATCATCGAGCGAGGCACGGTCGTGACCGTGTACTGGCGCCGTAGCAGCCAGTCCATGACCGCCGAGACCTTCCGGGTAGACCGCCTTCGGGATATGACCCGGACGCCTGCCGAACAGGCAGCCATCGACACGTCCACACACAAGGCAGCCGTGAGTCGGTTGCAGAAAGCATGGGGAGCAAAGTGACCGTGGCGAATAGCGCTCGCTGGGTTCGCATCTGCCAGTCGTGCTGGCAGGCGCTATACCCCAACGACTACGTCCCCCAGTTGACCGACTTTGACACGTGTGCCTCCTGTGGGCACACGGAGCTGGTCCTTAGCGTGACCCCCGACGTGGTCCAACAGGCCGCAGCATTGGTCATCCGACCGCCGCTGTGCAACGTCCACGTCCCCACGGTCCAGCCCAAGGAGGCACAATCGTGAGCCGCTACATCGCCATCACCGACCAGTCCGTCTGGCTCTTCAAGAACTCGTACTTCGAGAACGACTACGTCGTCGCCCGTGCCTCATTCTCCGGGTCCTCGGAGATTGAGTGCCGGGGCTGGGTCGAACGCCGCATCGCCGTCGGCGAAAACTTCGTCCTGACGGACTCCTTCGGCGTTCGGGTGACATCGGGCATCGTCCTTCGCATCCTGCCCCATGACGCCAACGCCGCCACTGCCCTCGCCTCCGAGGCCAACAAGGTCCGCTTGGAACTCGCCGAGTGCGAGTTGGAGAACGTCCGTCTCCGGCAGGCGCTCATCGAGGTCCGTCGCTTCGTCGTGGAAGCGGCCGGGTAATCCCGCACGGGCTCCGAAGGAGCCCAGCCACTTGACACCGGTGAGATGCTGGTGTCGATACCCGGTCAACCAGCCGGGACAACGCTCGAAGGGA
>Ga0163151_10002566_pt1 | contig 27819 bp, 26 predicted proteins | sample OliLakLV19MP5IB2_FD_145596 | JGI IMG/M metagenome (GOLD analysis project Ga0163151, IMG submission 145596) | Freshwater microbial mat bacterial communities from Lake Vanda, McMurdo Dry Valleys, Antarctica - Oligotrophic Lake LV.19.MP5.IB-2 | ecosystem: Environmental > Aquatic > Freshwater >...
GGAGGGGCGTAACCAATAAACCAGCCATGGTGTCTTTGATTAAGGGGTTTTGAGGCACAATCGGCATAAGCCGCCTCGGAAGAAGCAAAGGAGTAAAGTTGGCCGGTACCGGTTTTACCAGAAATTTCGACTCCAGGAATTTTCCACCAGCGGGCCGTGCCATTTTCGCCATTGGCAACCTGCCACAAACCTTTCTTTACAGTTTTAAAAGTTTCTTTATCTATAAATAGTTGATTATCTTGTTTCACAGAAAGATCTGATATTAGGGTCGGTTGAAATTCTTGGATCGTGTGATTTTGGTAATCAGTAATTTTTTTTACTATAAACGGACGATACATGGGGCCTTCATTAGCGATGGTAGCATAGGCCATGGCCATTTGAATGGGAGTTGATAATACAAATCCTTGGCCAATCGAATTACTAAGCGTTTCGCCCAGTTGCCATTCTTCGCCGATAGCCGATTTTTTCCAGGCTTCGGTGGGAACGTGGCCGGCTATTTCTCCAAAAAGGTCGATTCCTGTTTTTTTACCAAGACCTAATGCAAAGGCGTACTCCGCAATTTTATCAATTCCTAACAAAATTCCCAATTTAAAAAAATAAATATTACAGGATCGCTCAATAGCCTGGAACATATTTACGGTGCCGTGTCCTGTCTTGCTCGCACAATGATATGGCCGAGTGCCCATTCTCATAGAACCAGTACAATATTCAGTTTTCCACGGAGAAATCTTTTTTTCCTGTAAACCGGCCAAGGCCAAAATCGTCTTGAAGGTGGAACCAGGAGCTGAATGGTACTGAATAACTTTGTCAGTTAAGGGGTTATAGGGGTCGTTAATTAGCTGAGCCCAAAATTCTGAAGACATTCCCGAGGAGAAATTGTTGGGATCAAATGACGGTGAACTTACCCAGGCGAGTACTTCGCCATTGTTTTTCATGGCCACGAGCCCACCGATACGTTTTTGCCCTACGAAGGAGCTAAAAGCTGTCTCTTGAATATCTTTGTCGATAGTCAAATACAGATTTTTTCCCTGTAGGGGTTGTGCATTAAATTTTTTAATACTTTCTAAGAGTTCTTGGCTTAAAGTTTCGGCCCCACGACCTCTGGCATCAACCCCAAAATGTTGAACGCCGTCCTTACCTCTGATTTCTTCGTCCCGAAATCTCTCCAAACCTCGTTTGCCAATTTGGTCACCTTGTCTAAACTTGAGATCGCGGTATTTCTTGTTGAGGACAGGTATTTGGTTTTTTGTTATTTCACCAACAAAACCTAACAACTGGGCGCTATTTTCTTTTAGTGGATAGCTTCTTAAAATAACTTCTCTAATTGTCAGGGCAGGGTGGTCAATGCGCATTAAGCGCAGCTTAAAAACTTCTTCAAGAGAAAGATTTTCTTTTATTTTTACAGGTTGAAAGGCGCCATTCTTTCTTCGACTTTTGTTAATCTCATTTGATATTTGAGTGGGGTTTAGTTTCAACGTCAGGGCCACAGCCTCGATGGTTTTTTCAGAATCCTGTAAGTATTGAGGCACGATGGCAGCCTCGGTACCAATAAGATTTTCGACCAAGACGCGACTATCCCTGTCGTAAAAAAGTCCGCGAGGCGCCGCGATCGTCGTTTTTTTGCTAACGTTTTTTTCAGAAACAAATCGTAATTCGCCCCCACGCATAATTTGCAGATACCAAAGACGCAAACAAAATATGACAAAGAAAAAAACCACAATGACGTAGAGAAACCAGTAACGTTGTTGATACTCCCTGGTTTCTTCGGCACTATCGACGTAATGCGCTCTCATAGTCTACGAAATCCAAATTCCCCGGGCTCCTGAAAATCAGTCAACTGGTCAATTTTTTTTAAAATACTGTATAAAAGAGGCGCAATGATGGGTGTCAAAAAAAATTCCATGAGCCAAGCGCCCCAGCGTGGAGAACGTAAAAAATTTGCTTCTAAGTTAAAGGAGAGCAGCCAAGAAAAAACATGGTAGGAGAAAATAGAAATAAGGCAAGACATCAAAAAATAACTTGAGCCTGTCCAAAAAAACTTCATACGAACGAGATGAGTTGTCAACGCAACAGCGAGCAAAGAGAGAAAGAAAAGATTTACCGGTTTCGAGCTCAAAGTTATGAGAGTAAATCCTAATAAAACTAAAGTGAGCAGGCTGATGCCAATTCTTCTATAAATAGTAACATAAACTATAATGGGTAACCACAAATTAGGAGGAGGAATTGGGTGAAAAACCTGAAACCAAAGTGCTGTTTGAAAAAGGCAAAGAACAACTAGCAGTAGGTAAACAAGGCCCATGTTTGCTACGGTCTGATTAAACTCTTTCACTGTGAGGGCTCCACTGGTTCTTCGGCTACTTTCTTAAGTACCAAGACTTCATCGAGATTATAGGGATTTACATCGGGCTTTATTTCTATAATCTGACTAATTCCATTGGCATCTCTTTCTGCACTGACGATTTTGCCAATCGGTACTCCGCGCGGAAAAATCTTATTGATTCCGCTAGTCGTCACAACGTCACCCACTGCGGCATCATCTGCGCGTAAGATATACAACATTCTTAATTTATCTCGCGAGGCGCCCTCAATAAGGCCATGTGCTCGGGTTCTTTGTATCTGCCCATCTACAACAGTGTTTCTATCGGAAAGAAGAAGAACCTGGGACGAATGCGTTTGTGGCCTAAAAATATAGCCAATAACGCCATTAGGGGCAATGACGGGCATGAAAGGTTTAAGTCCATCTTGGCTGCCTTTATTAATGCGAATTGTTTCATAGTCCGCATTGATATCAATCCCAATGACCCTAGCAATGAGAATTTCAGATTTAGATTCTTTCTTAAAATCCAAAAGGCTATTCAAATGTTGGTTTTCTTGGCTGAGTTCTTCAAACTGAGTCATGCGAGCTTTTAATTCTAGATTCTCTTTAAGAAGTGCCAGATTTATTTTTTTAATATCCAAAAGATTGAGGTAGAACGCGGTTGTCCTTCTCACACCTGTGCTAAACTCGGAGTAGCCTTGATTGACAACCCCTAAGGAGGCGGAAAAGGGGACCAAAAACCAAGGCATCTCTCCGTCCTTGCGCTGAGTGTTAATAGCCAGAAAGGGCAGTGCAATTAGCAACGCAATCACACATATTTTTTTTATATCAAAACTAAAATAGTTCATCTTCAGGGGCTCCTTATTAATTTTGTCTTATTAACGCATGAGAAACAAGGTAAAACTCATCCTACAAAGCACTTGAATTTTTGAGATAATAAATATGAAATGTATATTCTGCGAATCTTAGGAGGCATTATGGCAATCCGGTCACAAACCCGCAAAGCAACTAACGTACTTTTATTTTTAGGCATAACAGTCGTTTTTGCGCTTTTTGGAATTCCGTCAAGTAACGTTGGCAACGTAGGTGGAGGCATTGTAGCCACTGTGAATAAAGGCGTTATTTCTGTGCCGGAGTATAAGCAAGCCGTAGAACGTAAAGAACAAATGTATAAAATGTTTGGTAACCAGTTTGCTGGGTTTCAGAAAATGATTAAGAAGCAGGCACTAGATGAGCTAATAGGCTTAGAGCTAATTTCTCAGGCTGCCGAGAAAGAAGGTGTTTATGTTACTGACGCTGAAGTTACAGACTACGTCATTGAGATTTCCGCCTTTCAAGTAGATGGCCGCTTTAATAAACTTACTTACGATAAGTTGTTAAAGAATAACAAACTAACAGCCGCAAAATTTGAAGGGGATATCCGCAAAAGCCTACGAAATGGAAAAGTAGCCGAACTTATGAAAATTGCCCTCGATCCCTCTGCCATGGAGCGGAAAAAAGAAGGCATAGTAAAGGATACTAAACTTAAAATTGAGTACGCAAAAATTGAGCCCAAGGAACTGGCGCCCAAGCTTCAGGTCAGCGACGATGACATAAAGCAAGCGATAGCAACGCGCGAAAAAGAAATTATCACTTATTTCGACGAACATAAAATGGATTTTCGCAAAGAGGAAGAAGTTAGAGCTAGGCACATTTTAATAAAAGCCAAAAAGTCAGACGCGGGAAGTGAGGCAGAGGCCTTAAAAAAAATTACTGAAATATCTGGTCAAGTCACAGCCGACAATTTTGGCGAAATGGCGTCTAAATTCAGCGAAGACTCGAGCAAATCGAAACAAGGCGATCTGGGTTTTTTTGGACGAGGACAGATGGTGCCAGAGTTTGAAACCATGGCATTTAGTTTAACTCCTGGAAAAATAAGTGCTCCTGTAAAATCTGAATTTGGGTATCATCTGATTAAGGTTGAAGAGAAAAGAGCCGCCAAAGAAACTTCATTTGAGGAGGCAAAAAAGGAGATTGCAAAAATTCTTACGCTCAGATTAAAAACTCAGTCCGTTAGCCAAACATTAGCGGGTCACCTTGAAAAAAAGGATATGAGGGCAGTAGATGAGTGGCTGAAAACATGGGGAGTTAAATGGCAAGAGTCTGCCGAGTTTACTTTAGAATCCGCCCAGATTCCAGGACTTGGTGAAAGCACAGAAGCGGTCGAGGCGGCAATTAGGTTGAATAAAGACAATCCGTTGGCAGTTAAGCTAATCATGAATGCCGGTGTGGGGTATGTCCTCCGTTACAAATCGATAGTCAAGGATTTGAAAGACGCCAAAGAACCCGACAGCGATAAATGGTTGGCGCAATCGCGAGCTCAATCAGCAATAGGTGAATGGACCAAGAAACTCAGAGATCGCGCAGACATCGCCTATAACGATCGATATTTATCAGAAACAGGCGAAAGTTCGAGCGGCGAAGAGTAAACATCATTGTATTTTTTTAGCCGGTAAATTCTTTGGAAAAGGCATAGGCCTCTTTAACAAAATCAAGATAGCCAGGACCATAAATAAAATTCGGCAGTAATAACAGGGACACAAAGAGGTACAGCGCCGTCAGCCAGAGATTCGCTAATAGGCCTGCCATAAAGGTCTTTGTTTTAGGACTTATCCAGGCGCGCAAAATAAACATGACCAACATCAAAGCGAGCTGAGCTTTAAGCATCTTTCGGATATTTTCTCTCTCAGAAAAAGTATTGAGCGCCGAAACAATCTTTTTATTAGATAAAAATTTAGCTATCTTTTGCACCTTGGGATTTAGCAAGAAGTTAAAGGGCTGTTCCGTGCTTTGGGCAGAAGGGGGTTGCAAGTTGGGAGCAAGTGGGAGAGGACTTGATTGGGGAGCAACAGACGGCGCATTACTGGGAGTATTAGAAACTGTATTGGATGGATTTGAAACTTTAAATTTTTTAACTTGGTCTATGGTTTGAGCAGAAACGGTAAAAGAGGTTAGGGCTAATAAAATAAGTAGGCATCGCTTCATCAAAGATATTCTATCTTATTTCTTGACCGTCTTGAAGGGTTGTTTGAGGATAAACAAAACCAAGGGAGGGGATATGGCCTTTAGCACAGATTTATTACAGGAATTATCACCAAATCATTTATTAAAGCATCCATTTTATCAGGCTTGGGTCAAGGGCGAACTGCCTTTGGAGTCACTGGGATCCTATGCTCGCCAGTACTTTCAACATGTAAAACAATTTCCACGGTATCTCAGCGCCACACATTCTAACTGTGATGATATTTCTCAGCGCCAGATCCTATTAGAAAACTTAATCGATGAAGAGCGTGGCGACCGAAACCACCCAGAACTTTGGTTATGCTTTGCTGAGGGTATCGGCGAAACTCGAGAGTCCGTGATCAATGAGGCACCTAATGCGGCAACTCAAGATCTTATTAATACCTTTTTTGCATTCTCTCGGTCTTCATACGAAGAAGGATTAGGCGCCCTGTTTGCTTATGAGAATCAAATCCCCGAAGTGGCAGCGTCAAAAATTGAGGGATTAAAAAAACACTACAACATCTCAGACGAGCGCACATTAGATTTTTTTAACGTACATCTCGAGGCCGACAAATGGCACTCACAAGTGACCGCTGACTTGATAGATGGTCTAGATGACCTGCAGAAAGAACGTGCTCGCCGTGCAGCCCATGTTATTGCAGAAAAGATGTGGAGTCTTTTAAGTGGAGTTTATTCCCACGTATGCTAATGCCATAGTTTCGACTCTTAATGTGCGAGGTGTTCAGCTTTTTGTTCACCTCGGATTTTCAGAAGCTGAGCGGGCAAATAAACAAGAGGTATTAGCTGATATTAATTTCTATTTTACAGAAGAGCCCAAGGCCATAAAGTCGGACTTACTTAAAGACACTATCTGCTATCATACTCTTATTCTTGATTTGCGTGCCTTTTTAGCCGAAAAACATTTTGCTATGCTCGAAAAGCTGTCTTCAGATATTTTTGAGTTCCTCTCTCAGAAACTTGATATCAATGCAAAGCTTCACTTGTCGATTACCAAAACTCAACCCCCAGTTGACGGACTACTTGGGGGAGTAAAGTACAGTAAATGGTCATTTTAGGTCTTGGTTCTAATATTGGAAATCGAAAAAAAAATATTTCTAGGGCCATTTGGGAGATTGAGTTTCAAGGTCTATTAGCAAATATTAAGGTATCGACGGCCTTTGAGTCGGACGCTCTTTTGCCAAAAGACTCACCGGACAGTTGGAATATTCCATTTCTAAATTTAGCAATATCTGGAGACACTACCTTTAGTCCATTTGAACTTCTTGATCTTTTAAAAGAAATCGAAAAAAAAATAGGTCGAGAGAAGTGCGAGCGCTGGGCGCCGCGAGAAATTGACATTGATATTTTATCTTGGGGAACGACAAACATTGAATCTGAAAAGTTGAAAGTACCTCACCCAGAAATTTTAAAGAGACCCTTTGCCCTTCTGCCACTACTAGAACTAGCGCCATTGGGCTTAGAAACCAATCAAGTTCTTAAAGAATGGCAGAAAAAAACCCCTTTTAATACGAAGCCCATATCTTGGCAGGCAGGCATGCCACAATTAGTGGGAATACTTAATCTTACTCCGGATTCTTTTAGTGATGGCGAAGCCCGTATGGAATCCGCAGTCTTTGTTAAAAAACTTCACGACTTGGTAGCCAGCGGTGCTCAAGTCATAGATATTGGCGCAGAAAGTACGCGCCCTGGGGCTAGCCCGTTATCAGCGGAGAAGGAGATCGAACGACTCAAGTGCCTATTCCCAGAAATTTTAAAAATTGTCAGTCAGAATAATTTAGAAGTTGAAATCAGCATCGACACTTATCATCATGAAACAGCAAAAAAACTCTTGGAATTAAAAGTCGACTGGATCAATGACGTCAGTGGTGTGAGTGACGAAAAAATGATTTCGGTGCTTAAGGACTTTCAAGGTGATATTGTGTTTATGCACAATCTAGGAATTCCGGCCAATAAAAATGTCACACTGGACACTAATTGTGATGCTACTGAAGAAATTATGACTTGGGCCAATGAGAAAACCACCTACCTCGAGAAAATGGGAATTCAAAAGGACCGTTTGATATTTGACCCCGGAATTGGTTTTGGTAAGACTTCTCAGCAGAGTCTTGAAATATTAAAAAGAATTGAAGAATTTAAGATTCTGGGAGTGAGATTAATGGTTGGCCACTCTCGGAAGTCATTTCTGAGTCAATTTACTTTGAGAGAATTTGGGGAACGAGACATTGAAACAGTAGGCGCCTCCACGTTCTTGGCTACAAAAAGGATTCACTATTTACGAGTTCATGATATTGAATTGCACAAAAGAGTTTTTAATGTTTTGGGGCCGATAAACAGGTGAGCGCCAATTCTTGGCGCGAAAAATTTAAAAATGCAGTTATCGAGCTAGAAGCCCGGGTTATTATGCCCGATCGGCCGCCTTCGCTTTTGCCCACGCTCGAAGGTCTTAAGCTCTTAGATCTAAAGTATGATCCTAAAAAAGTGATAATGGTAGCGGGAACAAACGGCAAAGGTTCAACTGCGGCCACACTTGAGGCGCTACTCGTGGGTGCTGGAAGGAGAGTAGGGTTATATACTTCACCACATTTAATCGAGACTACCGAACGCATTCGTATTCAGAGTAAGAATGTGGATTACGAAAAATTTTGTCTGGCACATGACAGAATAAAAAAGGCGTTGCCCCATAAAGTTTTAAGTCATTTTGAAATGTTAACACTAATGGCGCTGGAGATTTTTTTAAACGAATCACCTGTATTGGACACAATGATTTTTGAAGTGGGATTGGGTGGCACGTGGGATGCCACTAATGCCATTGAACACAAAACGTCTGTTATTACAACCTTGGGACTCGACCACCAAGATATTTTGGGCGAGAGCCTGTGGGAAATCGCGAAGAATAAGATGGGAATTGTGCGCGAAGGCGATGCCGAGCACAAAGTAATTCATGCGCCATGGCCGTCTGAAATTGCAAAACTCTTGGATGGCTATAAGAATAGGTCTAAAGCTCGATTTATAGAGCGAGAAAGCTTTAAATACGAAGTTTTGAAAAGTGCGGAGGGCCCCAGTTATTTTATCGATACCAAGTGGGGCAGAGCAGAGATTCGACTGCCGGGTTTGCGGGGAGCTCAAAACATTGCTTTGGCGCTGACAGTTTTTAGTGAACTGGGCTTTGATCCATCGAGATACCTTCAATTGTTACATAATTTAAATTGGCCGGGGCGCATGGACTCAGTCAATTATAATTCAAAAAAAATATATTTTTCAGGCGATCATAATCCACAAGGCGTACAAAGTTTAAAAGAGATTCTTGAACATCATGAGTATGAGAATATTTACCTATTGATAGGTGTTGGTAAGAGTAAAGACTATAGTAAAATGCTCGAAGGTTTTTTTAGCATTCCACGGGCTCGAGTGGTTTTAACAGAAACGCCTTTTCGTGGTCTTGAACTCAAAAAATACGGAGCTTGGTCAGAGCGGGCTTTTTTTAATGATAAAGACCCAATGAAAGCACTTAGTCAAATATTAGAAGTGGCAAGTCCTAAGGATATGATTTTGGTTTCAGGCTCACTTTATTTAGTTGGGGCGGTGCTAGCTAAACTTAAAAACTAAGTCGGCCTAGAGATTAATAACTCGGTATTTTCCGCCTGAAACATAAATCATAAATCGGTTGGGTTCTAATCTGATCAATAAGCCCTCTTGTTTTTCTTTATCAGTCAAAGCAATCCGACTAACTATCTCACCATCACCTTTATAAATGATGAGTTCGTCTTCAGCCTTGAATATTAAGCGATTATCAGAGGCCAATAAAACCTGTCTTTCTCTGTTCGAGCGTCTCTGTTGGAGGGGTAAGTCAATGATTTGCATCGAGCCTTCTTTATCATAAACAATTATCTGAGGCTTTACCAAATCCAAACCCAATAAATTGGCAGCGCGATTGCCCAAGACATCGGATTTATGATTCGCTAAAAATTCATGAAGATGATAGGCATCTATTTCAAACTTCGCATTAAGAAATGAAACGCCATGATCGCCCACAATAGTATAGCCACTTTCAGTTTTATTAACTGCTTGGACATTTCCAACAAAAGAGTAATCTATCTTTGGCTGAGCGCTGGACAGTAAATCAACCGCTTGAAATAAGTTGAATTCCGAATTAAAAATAAACGCGTTTTGGCCATTTTGTATGACGCTCAAATCTGATCTTCCAAGTGTTAGGTGTTCTGAAATATCAATTTTTTTAAAAGACAATTTGTTGTTTTTATTAAGTACAGCGATTGACAGGTATTTGGCCTTCGGTGAAATTCTAAAGCCAGGTTTCAAGTGAGTGACCATTTGTTTTTCGTCTTTTTTACCTTCTACAATCAGAAAATCAGCAGCTCGAAATGCAACTGTATCATTTAACTCAATCGTTAAACTCCTTAAGACAAAACTTTTCTTTACTAAGCTGTATATGCTAATCCAATTAAATTGAGGTGTGGAATCGGTAAAAAGAATTTTGTTGGGGTCGCTTCCTCTTAGGGCTTGTGCAAATTCAGTGCTTCCTGTTGGTGAAATAATTTCCAGTTCGACTTTATTGCCTTTAACCGATATAAAGCGATCTCTCTGTTGTAATGCCCGCAATCCGGGGTAAAATTCTACTCCGTCCCAACTGTCAGCAAAGATATCTTCGCCTTTAGGAATCGGGTTTGCTAACTTTAAACCACTGATTTTAACTTCATTAGAACCTACAAAACTCTGAGGGCAGCTGAGGTCAGCTTGGGCACTATTAAAGCTGAGACCGGCAAAAAAGAAAACAATCTTTCTAAGATTAAGAAGGTGGTTCACTAACATTCTCCCACGAATATGGTTTGAGTTTCAGAGTAAACTTTGCAACGGGTATGCCAATGTGAAAGGCAACAAGAGTGAGGGGGCATATATCTATAATGCATAAAGTTGGCAGGCTGCCGACAATTGTCACAGATGAAGCCTTAAAAAAAACGCCACTATTTTAAAGTGGCGTTTTTATGCATATCGCTCCCATTGAGGGGGCAATTTACAATATTACTTCTTGAAAGAAACTAGCTCAGCAGCGACTTCTAAACCTTGTTGCCTAAGAATTGCTTTTAGCATTCCGTTGATCGGAATCAACTTGGGGTTAATCCAAACTTCAGAGATGTTTTCAGTTGCAACATCTTTTACTTTCACAAAAAGACAATCATATGTTCCAGCAGGAACTGTGATGTTCGCTTCTTTTTGCTCTAGGATTTCTACCTCGGGAGTTGCGGGTGGAGTTTGTTTTTGTCCATTCACGATCATTTCTAAAATTGTTCCGTCTTCTTTGCTAATTAACATTTGCACTTTTTGTTCTTGTCCGGCAATAGAGACATCTTGATTTAACCAATAGCCAACTTCAGTTTCTTTCTTAACTTCCGTGGCCATACTGCCTTCTAGATTCATAACAGAAATTTTATGTTCCATCTTTTGTCCGACTTCCCAAAATATTAATTGAGTTGTAAAAGATGGCAGCAGCGCTTGTTGAATTGCCAAAGCGTTTACGACATTTGCTTGGCTGAAGTTGGCACCTAAGACTAGGGCTAAAATTGACATTATTTTTATCACTAAGAACCTCCTTGTATTAATCTGATGTTAATCATCGCTATCGAAGATAGCCCCGTCAAGCCCAGAAAAGTTGCATAAACGGCACAAGGCACAGAAAGACGCTGCGTCGAAAGTGACAATTGCCGGCCTAGTGAAAACTATTTTTACAGTGTATATTTAATGCGTAGTCACTTAATAGTCACTTAATAAAGCTCCTGGGGTAAATGTCATTTATTTGCAAGGTATACGTCTTGCACAACAGTACTAAGGATTATAGTCGGAGGCCAAATGACGGTTAAATTTTTTAAAGCTTTTTTGGGTTTATTGGTTGTGGCAACTATAGTTTCGGCATGTGGGAGCAACGCACGGAATCGTAAGGCTAGGGGTGTGACACCACAAGGCGGACCTAGTGGTAGTAACCAAAAGGCCGCTGCTGGCTTAGATAGGTGGCTGGAGCTCGAAAAGAAAAAACCCGATTCCGATTTTAATAAATCGGCACCTGACCAATCCACATTTGATATGAGCCGAGCAGCTATTGATGGGTACAAGAATTCTGTTAAAAGTAAAGATGATAAAATTGAACAGAAAAATCAGGCCCTGCAGGCGCTGATGGGACACGTTGAAATTAGCACTCAAAAGAAGGACGATACACACCTTGCAGTTTCCGTAAAAGTTTTTAGTGATAGGTCTGAAACTAAACGCAGACACTTAGTGAATTTTACGGGCGATATTACCCCCAAAACTGGTATCGGACAGCTAAAAGCAGAAATATTAGACGACGACCTGAAGCAACTTTTAGACAAGCAAAAGAAGCAACTTCCGGTGGCTCCGAAACCTAAAAAATCCGATTTGAATGCGCTAAAAGGGGAGCGTTTCACAGGCGATGCAAAATGTTTTGATCCTTCTTGTTATAATATTCTGATTCGAATTTTCGATAATAAAGAAAGAGGTTTTTTAGCTTACTTATATCGTGTAGTAAACTTGGTCGATCAAAAAACTGTCACTATGGCCAAAATTTTATCTCCGCTACAAAAATCAATGGCGGAACATCTGAAAGAGGGCGACTTTAAAAAAGATGGATACCATTTTAAATTAGATGTCGTCGACGCCAAATTTAGCTTCAAGTCAGAATATACTTTGTCGTTGGTCAAAGGTGAATTTTATATGGAAATTCAGATCAGCCAACAATCTAGTAATGAGACACCAAAAATTATTACAGGTTCAGGATATGGCACTATTGCCGACCAACATTTAGAAGAGTACACAGTTTTACTTCACCTTTAATCTAATCAACCGATAAGTTAGATGGAGAGGGTTATGGTCATAAACGAAAAACAGCTTCTTGAAAACTTTGAAAATGACTGGGTTCTTATTAATGAACTGACCTCAATTTGCATATTAAAACTACCTGAATATTTAAATAATGTAATGGTGGCTGTTGCTAATAAGGACTTTGCAAAATTAGAACTTCACGCTCATACATTAAAAGGTAGCGTCAGTTATTTTGGTTATGAGCCCCTACGCGAGGCAAGTCATCAACTGGAAATCGCTGGACGCGAGAAAAAAACTGGTGGTTTGGACATTCAGCTCTCAACTTTACAGCAAGAATTTAAAGTTTTTTATAAGGATCTCGAGGAATTGGCACAGAAAGCGTATGCCAACGCCGCTTGAGAATTCCGGAAACTATTCCTAAATAAAGAATTAAAGTCAAAGCGTAGCCCAAACAGAAAAAGGTTATTAGTAAAAGGTCACTCATCTGTGACGATCTCTTTATTTATAAGGCTCAATAGGTCTCTAAATTTTTGTAGCAAAAGTGATTTAGTCCTTAAGTCGAGGGGCCTGCGCAGGCTCTCTAGGATCAACTCTAGTTCTTCACACTGACTCTTAACTCTTAAAACATCCATGTTTCCAACCCTCCATGGCTGGCCTTATATATATGACCACGCGATAGTTGAATTGGGTTAGGTGTCTTTGCGATTTAGTACGATTGGCAGAGTCTGTTTTCTTGTACCTTTAAATTTAAGTTATTAACTAATTCATTGGCGGTAGTAGCATCGGTCGGATTGATGTTATCAAAAGAGCTTTGAGTCATTTTAGCAAACGTCTGTTTGTCTCTCGAGTTACAGCCGTATAGCGCAGCTAATGTGAATAATTTCTCACCCCCACCTTGGGCCATTTCCTTGGTAAGTTCGGAATGATTGATCTCAGCAAAATGCCGGATTTCTCTTTCGTTTTGTACTAAACCAGAGGCGTTACAATTCGATGTGCCAAACGTTATCCCCAAAGTTTGACTGCCAAAAGAGTGGTTCGTGGTAACAGCAAAAAGTTGAAACAGTTTGGTGTTTCTGCTAATTATTAGGCTGCCTAAACCACATCCCGCATCACCGGCCGACGCCAAAACATCATTTGCAAAAAACACTATCATTAAGGCTAAGGCTTTTTTCTTCATTTGAGTCCCCTTTGGTGAACTGCAGACTTTTATAAATATTGTGTCCTTGGGTAGGTATTTGTCCATTGCTGTCGGGTCGAGGCCAGTAAGGGTTTAGTTGCATTGACTTTAGACAATCCAAATTATTATTTGAAATTAAATACTTGTATGTTTATATTAAGATTCTCAATTAAGGTCTAAAATGTGCGCCAGTGGCGAAATTGGCAGACGCACCAGCTTGAGGGGCTGGCGCCCGCAAGGGCATGGTGGTTCAAGTCCACTCTGGCGCACCACTTGTTAATCTAGCGAAATGGACTTCGTAGCAAGATAACTGGTGTTCTTACCGTATTCAGGTTGGTTTACCAAATTACGTGGGCGGAAAGAAATCACAAATCAGCACGGCAGCATCATCGGCCAATGGCGTTTTATCTCGGTACTGGGTAAAGAAACTATGAAGTCTTGAAATCGAACTTTTGGGATTTTGGTAGTGAGAAATTGACTTGGCGAGTAAGTTAAGAAAACCACGCTCTCTCAGATTTTTCTTTTCGGCATTACTAATGTCCATCACTCCGTCCGTAAACAGCACCAAGACCGAATCCTTATTTAAGGTTATGTTAGACTCCTTATATTCAGACTTTAGAGATTCGCCCAAACGAGGACTATTGGGTCCTTCCAAAACTTCAAACTGATCTCTCTTAACGAGTCCTTTGGGACTCGTGATAATAAATGGTGATTCGTGGCTGGCATTGGCATAGGTCATTTGACCTGTTTTTTTATTAATTGCCGCTACAAAAAAAGTCATCATAATTTCGCCGCGTGAGAATTCATAAATGGATCGATTGAGGTATGCCAAAATCTTGGCCGGAGAGATATTAGGAATTACTTCGATGACAGAGGCCGCCGAGCGGGCCGCTGCTGTAATAAAAGCGGGTCCCATTCCATGTCCGGTGGCATCGCCAATCCAAAGATACACCAGATCTCCTATTTCACTATAATACCACCAGTCTCCCCCACACTCGACGGCGGTTTCATAAAATCCAGCAATTCGCAGGCTTCCAAAACTAGTATCGAATTTGGGAAACAGGACTTTTTGTACATATTGTACAGTCTCGAGTTCTTTGTCCACGCGTGCTTTTTCTTTTTCTAATTTAATACGGATCAAAACTTCTTGTGCCATTTGATTAAAGCTTTCCGACAGCCTCTGTAGTTCGTCACCCGTATTGATGTGTAAACGTAAATCGAAGTTACCCTTAACAATTTCTTTGGCTGCTTGATCCATAATTTTTATAGGATAAGTTAGCTGGTGCCCAGTAAGAACCCCAATAATTACACAAATTGCCAGGATCGCCGCAATGTAGACCCATGACTTTTGATAGAGGATACTTGCGCCCGCCATGACCCGATTTTTTTCAACTAGAGATAAAGTAATGAGTTGACTCATTTCATCACGAAAAAAAGAGACTATGAAAGGTTCACCACTGGGCGAGCTGGCCTCCATTACTCCTTCAGGAGTCAAATTAAAATCTATTTTAGAAAAAAAAGGCCAATCGACAAATTTTAAAGAACCTGTCTCTAAGTTCCCCAAAAGAGTCAGTCCCGAATTACTAACTAAGTAAGTACTAAAAAAAGAATTTTTTCTGAAAATTTTTAGAAAATTCTGGCTTGGAAATCCCAATACTATAATTTGTTGATTGGCGCTGTCGTCGGGCACGTCTTGTTTTACGAGATGAGTTCTAGTGATCTCCAAAAAAAGAAGATCGGATCTCGTTGTTGACAAGTACAGGGTAACAGGGTCTTTGGCTGAGGGGGCTTGATCACTACCAATTGTTTTTAAAACCTCTTCTTTGAGGTTATTTGACTTTGTTATTGTGAAAAGAGCTTTGATCTGTTGTGGTTTTGACTGCGACTTTTCGTAAATACTAAAGAACTGAATATCAGGATTTTGTTGGAATAATGAATGCCCCAAGCTAGACAAGGTCATTTTTTCTGAATGAGATTCCAAAAAAAGTTTTCGTAAGTTTTCTTGGGCCCCTTCAAGTTCCGACTGGATTTGCATTTGGGTGGATCTGACATGGGTCAAGCTGCTGTCGAAAATATAGGCCAATTTGTCGTCGACAAATAGCTTTGAAACAAAAAACATATAAAGCAATATTGCAACTGTCGGCACGGCAGTAAACAGCAGCAAAAATTTGATGCGAATAGAAAGTTTCATCTGACCTTTATCTTATCAAGAGGTTGTGAGAATAGGTATCTCTTGTTTTTGGTTTGAATTAAAATTAAGCTCAAGAGATATATGAAAAAAAAAGTGGTTATTTTGTTGGTATTAGGTATTGTTCTGGTGGGCTTTTTATTCGTGTATTTTCAAAAGCGATCGGGCCATAGGCTAGCTCCTGCATTAGCCTATTCGGCTCTCATGCAGGAATTGTCTAATGCGACCCCAAGAGCCCCTAAAGCGACTGCAAGTTTTCACCCAGACACTGTGAGTGATTTCACTTGGAAGGTGAGTGGTAAAAACTTTACTTTTCACAGAGATAATGTTCGTAAACCTTGGTTGCCAGATGTCAATCCCTGGCAAATTCAAGAACGTCTTTTAATGCTGGCTTTTGTAGATAGGGAAAAAATTGCAGCTACGGATCGGCCAATTGTCGAAATTCAACTGACCTTTACTGATGGTAAGCAGTGGATTGGCGCTTGGGATGGACATTTCTTTCGCTGGGAAGATGGATCAAGGTTAGGTCGGGGGGCCATTCTGACCAGAGAAGAATTTTTGTTTTTTATCGAAGGCCAGTTCGCCTTTGAAAAACATCAGCTGGCCATTTGTAAAGAGAGGCTTGAGAGCCTTAGTTTCGTGAACTTTGAAAAGGCGTTAACTTTTAGGTCTCTGGAGCAGGGATGGGTCATGAATGACAGCCCTGCCAGCAATGCATTTTCTAATGCGATTGAAGAGTGGCTGGGGGCTTATTGCACAGTTGAAATTGACCACTTCTTGGATCCTGAAGTCGTAGATCTAGACTCACCTAATAGCGGGCTGGAGCTCGGCATGGCTTCGGGTAAAAAAAACCGAATTGGCTATCACGAGCAATACTTTAAATTAGATGGTCTTTGGTTTGAATCGCAGGTCCTCCGTTTAGGTATTGCTAAACTTTGGAATTTTCAAAAAGTTAATTGATCTTAAGCCTTTAGCTTTTATTTTTATATTCCGAAAAAACGTCTATGGAAGTGGGAAGTCCCAAGACCCTAGTAATACTAATAATCATGTTGTTTAGCCAGGGCTGTGCTTCGGGTAGATTGTCGATGCAGAGTTCACCGAGCGAGGCCGAAGTATTTATTAGGGCAGTGAACGAGACACAAGGGGAGCCTCTTGGAAAAACCCCAATTGATCTCTCTGAGGCCGAACTGACCCGAAGGATGCCGAAACTTAAAGGCCCCTTTATTGTCGAGATGAAGAAGCTAGGTTACAATGACGAAAAAATATATGTCACCGAATGGACCGCGGCCACAGATTTAAGAATGAATATCAAATTGGCGCCTTTTGGTGAAAAACAAAGCGACAGCAGCAATCAGTCTGCTTTGAATCGCACCATAGATCTTCTATTTGAAAGTCAGCGTTTGGCAAGGGTAAAAAGATTTGAAGAGGCATTAGTGCTCCTTCAAGAATTGCAACTACTGGAGCCCCACTTAGCCGCCATTTATGAGCTTCAAGGCGGCATTTTTTATCTCCAGAAAAAATATGACAAGGCCCCAGCCCCGGGACCACCTAAGCTATCCATAATAACCATTTTACTGGCAACATTCACATTCACCGTAATGGCGTGAGCAAAGACGTCTGCGAGCCCGCCGTCGCCGTCGCCCATAAACACAGTTGTGATCTTGCTAGCATCGGTTAGAGTCGTAAGCGCCGGAACATTGCACACGCCATTTACAAAATTGCAATTGTAAACATTTGCCATGAGGGTAGGAGCGACATTGCCCCAGCTACTATCAGTAAAAAAATTCCACTGTAGCGGCATTGTACCAGAATAATTTGACACGGTATTTTCTAGAGTTAAGATTTTGACCTCAAAGCCGAATGCGACGCCGGCGGTTTCGCTATTGTCGTTAGTAGATTTTAGCGTAAACTTAACTCCATCGGTTGGAACTTTTGTGTATAGGTTAAAGTTCGTCCCGACGTTGGAGTCATTGATTCGAGCTCGTATTTTGACTGTGGCGCCGACATCTCCAGGAGCTCTTATTTTTGTTGAGGCATAGCCATTTTCGTCGGTCTTAACTTCGCCGTTAATGACTTGAGCGTCTAGGCTGGTAACTTGAAAAAACTGAACAGTGATTCCGACTACACCGGTCCCTTTATTATCTGTAACGCGAACTTTTATGGGATCAGGAAATAACTCGACAGGATCTGAAAATTGATCGCCGCCGCTGACAGAATAAATCAAAAGACCAAAAGAATTATCGGCCAGTTCTTCGGTGCCTTTATTTTCAAGACATCCAGCTAAAAATAGAAATGAGATCGCCAGCAGTGAAGTGGCGGATGAGAGCCAATATTGATTGAGCTTTCTTACGTACAACATCAACATAAGTACTTGTCGGTACTTAGCCAAAAGTCTTGAGCATATTATAGACTAAGGCCTTTGCATATAGCCTAGTTAAATTAGCGAGTTAACTGTTTTGGTACAAGATTCATTTAAAGAAACAAATCATGAGGCATCTCTAAGTGAGAATTAATTAAGGAGTTTACCAAATCGGGATTAATTTGCCTCAAAATCAGATTTGTTTAAAACATAGGGTCGGGCCCACCGGGTGATAGGCCCTACTTAATTTAATTTTATTTAATTATTTTGCACTCAACGGAAGCTGAACCCCCGGTCATTTCTAACCATCCACCACTTAGTTTTCCATTATAATATGGATTATAAATTGTACGAAGGTAGAAGGGACCTGAGCCATTTTGGCTATTGGCTTTGACATGTAGATGGTAATAACCCGTGAGTCGAGTCCCTTCCTCCGCAGCTTGCCAAATCCATCCACCGTACAAATTAGCTCCGTTTACCTGAATGGTTGCTGGGCCAGCACCATGAGTTTGTCTGTAGTGATAAATACCAACATAGACACTAATGTCCCCAGCCTCACAAACCATGATGTCAAATGGCGGCGACTCATCCTGCCCATAGGCCATTGCTTGGCTTGAGAGAGTTACAGCAATCATAAAGCCAAAAAGTTTATTCATTGTCATTGTTTTCTCCTTTGTTTTTTTGTTTAACCTCGCAAAAAGAAGTATCATTTACAGTCTTTAAAGTAAAATTGATTGATTTAATATACCTATCGATATATCTTATAGTCATGAGCTTACCCTCTAACCAATTAGATGCCTTCGTCGCAGTGGCAAAGGCCCAAAGTTTTTCTGGAGGGGCTAAGGAACTCAACATTACCCAATCTGCTCTTTCCCAAAGAATATTAAATTTAGAATCAGAGCTTGGCTCCACTTTGTTCATTCGAGAATCATCAGGAATTAGACTAACGGAACTGGGACAACGAATGCTTCGCTATTGTCAAATGAAGATCTCTCTTGAGGATGAGGTCCTGGGACAAATTCGAACTCAAAAAAGCAATTCTCTCTCTGGTCTGATAAAAATTGGAGGCTTTTCTACAGTGGTTAGGTCTGTCCTCATTCCCAGTCTTGCCCCCCTGCTGTCGGAAAACTTCGATGTCCAAGTTGAGTTTTTAACTAGAGAAGTCCGGCAGCTCCCAGCACTTCTTGAAACGGGGCAAGCTGATTTTATTCTGTTGAATAAGGCCTATGAAAAACACGGTGTTGAAAATATTGAAATAGGTTCTGAAGAGAATGTCCTGGTTGAACCTAAAAATGGTATTTTTAGAGACAATGTCTTTTTGGACCATGATTCCGACGACTCAACGACGGCAGATTTTTTTAATATTCAAGACCGACCTCCCAAATCGTGGCGTCGGTCTTATTTTGATGAAATCTATTCGATTATTGATGGAGTTTTAAATGGTGCCGGAAGGGCGGTCATTCCACTCCATTTGGCAAAACAGATTGAAGGTTTAAAGGTAAGTAAAGGATTTCGAGCAATGAAAACTCCGGTCTTTTTTTGCTATTATCAGCAAGCTTTTTATACCTCTCTTCACAAAAAAGTTGTTCAGGAAGTTAAAAACAAGGCCCCAAGAATTCTTAAATAAACTTCTCTGATGATTTATTGGTCTAATTCAGGGCAGGTCTTTTTAAGCTGAGCCCTGCTGAGCTGATTCTTTTTAAGATATTCGGTAGCCCTATCTAAGCCTTCAGAGTTGAGGCCCGAGGGACACTTTCCGCCGGGTTCAAGACAGCCTTCTTCAGTCATTTTTCTGGTTGTTTCTGACAAATTTTCATAGGCAGTTAATTCGAGCTCATTATTTTCAAGGCTGCCCCCCTCTTTTAGGAAAAGCGCGGACCGATTAAAGTTATCTATTATTGTATCAAGTTTTTTAAACGAAGACTTATAGGAACCCCACTCTTTTACGCCAACGGGGTCTTCTTTTAAATCGTAATCATAACAGTAGGCTGTAATTTCTTGATTGCCTTTTTTGGTTTCCTTTTGTTTTTCTTCACAGGCTTTTATTCTTTGTTTTTGTCTTTCACCGTAAGTTTGTTCGAGGGCTACTAATCGTTTTTCAGCATCAACTTTGGCTTTGGCGAAGCTATCATCAGCACTAGCAGAAATCTTTTGTGCTGTGCTTTTGCCATCGCTCATGGTGGTTCTCATATTATCCAATATAGGATTTATTGCGGAGAGGTAGCCCCTGCGCGCCACATCTTTGGCGATAAGATTTCCGTTAATATACACGCCTAAATTTTTAATTGATTTGCAAATTTTAAATTTTTTAAGAGTACCATTTTCTTGATAGATATTTAGTTTCTCGAGAGCTTCAATGAGATCATTGAGTCTGTGTTTCTGCAAATCTTCTTGACACTTACCATATTTTTCACGGAACCTTTTGTAGACGGTTATTTTATTACCAATTGTAGCCAGATCCAGTTGAGTAAACTTCAGTCTGTCGAGTGCCAATTTAAGTTTTGTCAGACTTTCCTTAAAAGCATCGGCCCTTTCATTATTTAAGGAATTCATATAATAATTTTTGTGATGGTTAGCGGAGTCTTCAAGTAGCTTGAGGTTGGCTTTTTCTTTAGTGATAAATTCTTTGAGGCCTAGATAAATTTTATCTATATTTTCAAGGGCCCAGGAGCTAGCCATCGCCATCGGGGCAACCGCTGCGCCGACTGCCATTGATTGTACCATTCTTTGTGGACTAATACTTTCATACATTTCCTTGAACGCACTGGCACTAATACCGCTGTCTTCACTCGCTGGGATTAGATTCGGTGGCACCTGAGCTAATCCCGTTGAGGCGTCCTTTAGATCGGCGTAAAGGCGCGAGAACACGTTACCATCAGCATTGAGAATGTTTATAAGCGCGTTAACTTCTTCGGGGCTACCAAAATAGTCTGCTATTTTTACATTTTTCGAACCATTTGATTGGGCCACCGCACTTGGCAGCATAAACATATCCAGAAAAAACTTCCACCATTCCATGGCAGCAAAGGATTTGCTACCTTTTAACAATTGCCTTTGCATGTATTCGACTTCATAGGCAACCGGATTATGCGCTTCACCTTCTACTATGGCCACAGCATACAGAAAGCGATCTTTCTCGGACTTCCAGGCGACCTGCATTAGACCCTGGTCTTTAGGATTGACTCCGATGTAGCGGAAGTCGTTTCCCTCTTGTCGTTTATCCCAGTATTTAAAACCAAACATGTTGCCGAGCCCGATATTAATAATATCGGGATCACCCGCTTTTATATTTTTCTTATTAATTTCCACAATCGTCATAGTTGCCAGCGGAATTACCTGATCTCCCAACTGAAAATACCTTTTTAACTTTTGAGCGCTCACGCTAAGCCCGGGGTAGGTTGAATACATGGAATTGGTCTTGACCCAATTTTTTTCGAGGAAAGCAAAACTGGGAGAGGCCATAAATAAAAGAAGTGTGGGAAGGACTAACAAGGGCAAGTGACTCATTATAAGATTTTATCGGCTAAATAACCCAAAAGCTTAAGCTAAGTTCTTGGGCTGTAGTACCCCTGGCTAAGCAAATTAGACTAGTTTTGTAGCAAAGCGTTTATTATGCTATTAAGAACGACAACTCAAGATGTGAATTGGACACACCCAAGTCTGCTGTCGTCCCAACTAAAATTTCACTCGGTCAGCCAATTGTTTATGAAAATGATTTTTTATCATTTTGATTCATGCTGAAACCCGACTAGCCAAACCTCCAAAAATCTGTCATGCTTAAACAAAAGTAATGAGGTAAAAAAATTGCAGGAAATCAAACCAAAACAACCAGAGCTCGATTGGCGAAACGTGGCTTTTTTGATGGGCTCGCCCATAATTGCCGTTATTTTGATGGCCGTTCATTTTGTTCACGAGGGGTTTAATCCCTATTTTTTAGTTTTATTTTTTGCCTTCTATGTCATAACGGGACTGTCCTTGACGGCAGGATACCACCGGCTTTTTTCTCATCGTACCTACAAAGCTCAACCTTGGCTTGAACTTGTCTATTTAATTTTCGGAGCTGCGTCCTTTCAAAACTCAGCTTTAACTTGGTCTGATGACCACCGCAGGCACCACCTTCATGTTGATACTGATAATGATCCCTATAACATTAATCGGGGATTATTTTTTGCTCACATTGGCTGGGTTCTCTATAAGGATTCGTTTAATGAACGAAATCTGGATAATGTTAAAGATTTAAGTCAAAACCCCAGAGTTCAATGGCAACACAAATATTATTGGCCACTATCTATTATGGTTGGGTTAGGCCTTCCAACGTTAATTGGCTATTTTATGGGTTCTACTCTCGGCGGCTTTGTTTTTGGCGGCCTTTTGAGAGTCGTAGTGGTTCATCATTTGATTTTTTTAATAAATTCTATCGCTCATTATTGGGGTTCCCAAACTTATTCGGAAAAGCATTCTTCGCGTGATAGTTTGCTTCTCGCTTTTTTTACTTATGGTGAGGGCTATCATAATTTTCACCATACTTTTGAAAGCGATTATCGAAATGGTGTCCGATGGTTCCACTGGGACCCGACCAAGTGGCTGATTCGCACGATGTCTTATGTGGGCGGAGCAAATCAATTAAAAAGGGTTAATGAGGCTGTTATATTGCGCGCAAAACTTCTGCGTGAAAAACAGGTTTTGGCCACTCGCAGCCCTGATAGTTTTGAATTTGTACGTGAATACCTTGAGAGCCTTCAAATAAAAATTATAGACACTAAAACTCGCATTCGACAGCTAAAAGCTGAGTATGGGGAATTCAAAAGGCAAGTTCACGAGAACAATACACAAAGAGTAGAAAATCTGAAAAAAGAAATTCGAGAGGCAAAACTAGAGTTTCGTAAGGCGTATAGTGAGTGGCGCGCAACTATCGCCTTGGCCTACAGATATGCTTGAGTTCCTAGAGAACATCTAACGTATATCTCGCGCAAGATACTCCGAAAATCCCCAAAAAATCCCCAGAAAACTCGCAGACATAACGTGTGGCATTATTTTGTTAATCTAGCCAGCATAAATTCGAAAAATCTAAAGTCTAGATGAGAGCCAGGTTCTATGACAATCAGGTGGCGCTTGATTTACGATATTAGAATATCACAAGGAGTGAATTTGAAATTAACAGTTTTTTACCGTGGTCTGCTTGTAACAACAATTGAGCCCAACTCGAACCATACCTACATGGTGGGTAGAGCTAAAGAAAACAACATTGTTATCATGAATATTATGATGAGCCGAGAATTCGGCAAAATTTACCACGACAACGGTAACTGGTATTTTGAGAATCAAAAGACACAGGTGAAATATTTGATTTCTCAAGAGGATCATTTACGAACGCCTGAGGGCCTAGAATTTTTTTGGGAAGACCAACTGCATGACTCGCCTACGGGAGTCATTGACCTTCATCGTCTAGCGAATCCACAAGCGAAGTCAAGATTTCATAGTGGGCCACTATTATCAGTGGGCCTTAGCCTGTTTATTTTAGGTGTGGCTGCCGCTGTCTATTTTGGTTATTTACGGAACTTACCAATGGATTCTGGGCAGATTTTAAAATTCGCCCGAGCCAAAGTTGTTGAATTTGAACTTGAGCGAAGTATTGACGTAGAGAATCAGGTAAAGACCTACGGTAAACTTGAGGATAAGGATTTTGTTGATAGTATTGGTTATTGCACCGGATTCATTGTCGCCCCAAAAGTAGTTTTAACGGCTCATCACTGCTTTCATTTCTCCAGCGATCTAAATATGACCGAAAAATTTCAAATCAAAACAAGCGATGGCAAACAACATAAGGCCTCAAGAATTTTAGGGTTTGATAGTAATAAAGACTTTCTCTTCCTGGAGGTGCCAACGCTGGCCCAATATGAGTTTTTAGAATTCGCCGAAACGTACCATGTTGGACAAAAAGTTTTTACCCTCGGAAATGTCGGCGGGGAGGGAATTGCTATTCGCGATGGCATTATCGCTGGCGAAACTTGGGATCCCAACCACCCGAAAATTAAGTTTTTACGATACTCAGCGGCAGCGAGCCCAGGTAATTCTGGTGGTCCCTTAGTTGATGAGCAAGGCAAAATCATCGCTCTTGTGTTTGCAAAAAATCAATCAGAAAACTATAACTTGGGCACTGACGTTTTAGAATTAAGAGAGGGATTCAAAAAATTTGTTTTGGATCAAACACCTAAAAAAGTCTTAAACATTGGTGGCGGAGTCGATTACTATAGGGGCGTGACTGACCAGCGGGTTGCCCTCATTTATGGTTTGGGATACCCTATTCCCTTATCCGTCGATGAGTATCCTGAGGTCGGCGAAGAATTGGCAAAATTTGAGTATGAAGTTGAGGTCCCTGCAGAAGTTACTAAATTTATTTCTGAAACGGTCAGGGGTATAGATAGCTTAGTTCAAGAAAAATTTAAAAAGGTATATGACATTTTATCAAGTAAAGATGTTCCCGGCGAGATTTGGGAAACCCGGGTTAATAAAAAATTACCAATCTTTGTTTCAATTTATCCGACAAGAAAAGATCTCAATTTTGTACTAACCGAAAGCGGCGTATTGGCTCCAGAAGTTTCATATCTTAAGGTTTCTGGCAATTATGATACGTTTAAAATGGCACTTAACGAATTTCAAAAAAGTGGGTCCTACCTGTACGGTTCGTTAGATATTCCGATGGCCAAGATCAAAAACAATATCGATTTTGCAAAAATTCCAAAGGGCTACACCTATTATAGTTCTAAGATCGATACCGAGGATAAAAATCGCATTGGCTATCAGTATGATGTCTATGATTTTTTTATGAAAACTGACGGTGAAATTGTAGACGAGAAAACCGAAGTCGTCAGCGATGATACCTATAAACATATAACGCTTGGTAATCAGGGGTTATTAATTGACACAAAGGTCTTCCCCTTCATTCGGCCCATATCACATAAATCATTTACAATGAGTGAGTTTATTTGGCCTATCAATGATATGAGTGTGATTAAAGATGAAATGAATCGGGAATGGCGTGTTCGTACTTGGGACCTTTTTGATTCTAGGGTAGTGTACAATTACTGTAACAATGGGCCGACTGGCACTATCTGTATTTCTCGTTTTGCTAATAAACAGCGAGCAAGTCGCGCCATCGAAGCCACCAATTTTGAACGATATATGCTATCTGACATGGTTCTCGAAGATCAATATTATACATTTGAGCACCTGACAAACGTACTTAAGAGCGACAAATTCAAATCCTACCGTATGTTTTCGGATCTTGAAATGGTGAGTAATGTTAAAGGAAAATTGTCGGCAAAACTGAAAACGCTTGGTTTCGAATTTGAGGTCAGCAAAAAGGATCAAACATTAGAGCTCTTGAGACCTCTTGCCGCCGTATTCTATGACAAAGACCAAAGCAAGGACCAAACTCGCTGGATCAATTATGGTATTGAAACTATTTATCAAAAGAAAACTAAGACGGGGATCGAGCGGGAACTCTGCACTATGGGGATTGATTTAAAGCGACAGTCGTTTATTCCGCTTTTTGACCAAAATCTCTCAAGCTTACGAGAGGTGTCTTCTGTCGGTGAAATTCCTCGGGGCAGTTTGCCTGCTAAAAAAGAAAATCCATGGAAGCAGGAAGTGAAAACCAGCTGGAATGATGAATTGGGTATCGTATTTGGCTATTGCGTGCCACTCCTCAAAGATGAGTCGGGGGACAAGTTTCGTTTGAGGTTCGATCAAATGAAACAACACAGGGTCAGTTATCATTCCGACGTAAAAAAGATCTCACCGTAAAGGGCCTTTGCTTGCTTTTGAGAATTATCACTGTCTGTCATGATCGCGATGGCCTCTATCTTTTTTATATCCTTCTTAAAAGTGCGCTTAAAATCTTCACGGATATTTTGTTTGTAGGATTTGATTTTTCCTAAGCCGGCGACCCCTTGTTCGACACTATACATGACAGCCTTTGAGGTAAAGGGATTGGGCCAAAATTCTCCCACAAGACTTTTATTTGACCAAACATAGTTTATGGCGGCGGTATTCCAAATGCCGAAACCCGTTTTAGCTATGACATATATTCGAGCAGCAAAATCATCACCCGATTTTTTACGTTCATCATTGCCATTCAAAATCTCAGTAATGATCCAAGACCAATTCAAAAAGGGTGTGGTCTCCAAATTTACTTTAAGCTCTCTTGTTAGACCCGAGGCACTTTTGTTGCTTATGGCTTGAACATACTTGGCGCCTTGATAATCAGTTACTTTATAAACTGTTTCGCTCTCAAAAATCTTTGTTTTCCAGCCTTCGATTCCTTGCTCAGAAAATTGGCTAACATTAACCTTTTCTCCGTAAGTTTTGAGGGAGACCAAGAGTAAAATGAAAATTAACTTTGGCTTCATGACATGTTTCCTATTTGTTTTAACTTATATTTTATTGTAGTTTGGTAAAAAGGGTAGGTTTATATGGCAAAAAGTAATTTACGTTTGTTAATTGTTGATGATGATACTGACATATGTGAAGTGGTAAAGACCCATCTAAATTGGCGTGGTTTTGACAAAATAGAGATAGCCGGATCCGCGAAGGAAGCTTTGGCAAAATTTAAGTCTGGTACATTTGATATTGTTTTAACGGATGTCAAGATGCCCGAAAAAACAGGTGTTGACTTACTGAGAGATATAAAAAGAGAGCGGGGCGAGACTGTGGTCATTATGATTACGGGAGATTCTGCCATAAAAGACGTGGCAGCTTGCCAAGCGCTTGGTGCGCTTGATTTTGTATTTAAACCTTTTGGCAGTTTTGCTGATCTAGATGCGGTCATGGCGAGGGCGATTGAAATTATTGACCGTTGGAACGGCATTATTGCTAAAGTGAAGGGTATGGATATATTTTGAAAATCGGCTTATCGGGACTATTTATTGGCGGGGTGTTTATTTGGGGAGGTCTAGCTATTGCTAAAATAGATGTTCACGGACATCGGGGGGCCAGAGCAGTGCTGCCAGAAAACACCCTTGTTGCCTTCGAAGAAGCTTTGGATGCCGGAGTGGACTACTTAGAGCTCGACACGGGAGTCACTAAAGATAATGTGGTCGTGGTTACTCACGATCAATATATCAATTCTGATATTTGCCAATACGAAAGTGGTGCCCGAGTTGAAAAAAAAATCCCTATATACTCGCTAACTTTTGAAGAACTTAAAAAGTTTGATTGCGGTTCTCTTAAAAATAAAAAGTTTCCCATGCAAAGTCCGAAGCCGGGGCAAAAAATTCCAACGCTCGCCGAGGTTTTTGATTTGGTTCAAAAATCTTCTAAACAACAAGCAAAAACAGTGCAGTTTAATATTGAAACCAAAATTGAAATCGAGAACCCCGGGCTCGCTCCTACGCCTGAAGAGTTTGTCCGTTTAGTTATGAGCGTAGTTAATAAATATGGTTTTGGCTCAAGAACAGTTTTGCAGAGTTTTGATTTTAGAACATTGAAAGCTGTTAGAGGACTTGAACCCACCATTCGTATTTCAGCCCTAGTCGAGAAAAATTTTCCGAGCCTTATTAAAATCGCACGAGAAGTAAGACCTGATTTTATCAGCCCAGACCAGTCACTTTTAACTCAAAAATATGTTAACGAGCTTCATAAACTGAATGTGAAAGTAGCGCCTTGGACAGTTAACAAGGCAGAGGATTGGAAGAAATTAATTTCTTGGGGCGTTGACGGTATAATTACAGACGACCCCAGAGAGCTAATTGCCTATTTAAAAAATAACAAGTGATTAGTGAAAAATTTTGAGACATCATCGGGTCCAGAAAAATAGCTGGTAATTTCTTTTTTGTATTTTCCCAATGCATATATTGCATGTATCGTTC
>Ga0163151_10002569_pt1 | contig 27791 bp, 28 predicted proteins | sample OliLakLV19MP5IB2_FD_145596 | JGI IMG/M metagenome (GOLD analysis project Ga0163151, IMG submission 145596) | Freshwater microbial mat bacterial communities from Lake Vanda, McMurdo Dry Valleys, Antarctica - Oligotrophic Lake LV.19.MP5.IB-2 | ecosystem: Environmental > Aquatic > Freshwater >...
CGCCCGGCCGCGGAGCACAAGAGCTCGAAGGGGTGACGGATCAGGACGGAGACGGGTAGAATGAACGTCCTTCAGGTGGTCTACTTTTCGAGCGGTGGACTGGTCTAGTTTTCGAGCGGCGCAACCAGTACCTACGTGCGGCCCGCGTCGGTCGCTGCGCCGGACCAGCCTACGCTCAAATTGGCCGTGCAGTCCGGCACCGGATCCACGATCTCGATGCTTGGCTGCAACACCGCGTTGAAGCTGCGCAGAAAAAGGCCGAGGCCCGCTGACCGATGGCCCCTACGAGATCATCCGGCCCGCGCGTCACAACACCGCTACCACACGACCCGCCCGTGCTCGCCGCGACTGCGCGGCCGGACAACACGCCCGGCGTCGGGCTGATCGTGTGGCGTGGCCCGACTCCGCCTCTGGCACTCGACGCAGCCACACAGGCGACCCTTGACCTGTTCAATGCGGCGCTCGACAAGGTGATCGACGCGATGCCCGTCTGGCGCCACGAGCGCATCCCGGACCCATGCAACCCAGTGACACAGCAGATCGTGGACCTCGGGCGTCGCAGCCTACCGTGGCGCATCTTACATCGACAAGTTGCGAGCGGTGCGGGCCGGTTGTTCAGCAGGGGCACTTGCTTGACCTGCCGTGTCGCACCCTGTCGTTATCGAATGGTCATTTTTTTTTAACAACCGGCAATTCAAGGCGAACGCTCTGTGGCTACCCGGCCGGCCCCGAGCGGAGTCCCCTAGAGTTAGGGTAGCAGGTCACTATTTCGAGTCGATTGCTCCAATTTCCCTTAACCGAATGCCCGATTGAGGACTATTCCCGTCGCCATCGAATTCCGGTGGGGACGCCATCGCGACAGGACGCCTAGAGACATGTGGCGGGGTCTTCCGAAAAGGTGACAGATAGAATCGATCCTACTTACCTGCTTCGCATTCCTTCGCGCTCTTGTATTGCTTGCAGGCTTCGGTGTCCTGAAGGATGAGTTTCTTCCCAGACCGCACCTCGACGGTTTTCATCAGCGGCCGAAATAGGTTCTTCCCGAGTTCAAAGACCGCCACCTGGTCCGCGCCGCCCTCGTCCTTGAACGTGATGGTGAAGTAGTGCTTTCGGGACTTCGAGAAGAGGGCGAGGGGGGAAATCAGGATCGCCGTGCCCACCCGGCGATTCGCTTTTTGTCCATACTCCAGCTCTTGAATGCCGGAGTACGGAATGCTGACGCGGCCATCCTTGCCAGCGTCGAACGATAGCTCGGTCTGTGAGGATGAGTCGAATTTCGCCTCGGCCTTTTCCTTGAGCGCCGTGATGGTGCCGCCGATGTACTGACCCTTGTCAGATCCGACCGCATACAGGGTGGTGCTGACGACGAGCGCGACGACGATCGTGAACAACGAGCGACATGGGCGAATGGTCATTGAGCGTGGTCCTTTGTTCTGAGCCGTTGATTTACGTCCGTGGGCGACGCCGGGCTGCCCGCAGTATGCGCTCCCAGCGCTTGAAAGTGCGCTTGCACTTGGCGGCGGCCTTTGTCGTCGGCAAATCACCGTGGCTGTATCGGTCGGCAGGGAAGCCTAGGGCAGGCTCCGATCGGCACCCCTATTGCACCCCTGAAGGATCTGAGTTGTGCAAACGTCTTCTAGTGCGCTTGTTGTAACTGACTGATTCTATTGGATTTATGTTGGTGGACGGCGCGAGGATCGAACTCGCGACCTCTGCATTGCGAACGCAGCGCTCTCCCAGCTGAGCTAGCCGCCCACGTAAGGAACCCTGAGTTTAGCGCGACTCAGGCAGGGTTGTCACGGCGGAACTTCGCCGGAATCTCGGTCCAGGTCCGCTGATCGTAGAACGCCACCGGCTTGACGCCGGGGTGCGCCCGGCGGAAGGCAAAATATCTGCGACGCAGGCGCTCCACGCGGGAGTCTGAGGACCGGATTTTCCGGTGAGGGATCTCGTACAACAGGCGTTCCACTTTCCAGACGTTGCCAGAAGTCAATCGCCAGTCGTAGTTTCCCAGCACCCGCAGATCCACCATGCCGTAGGCCGTCACGCGGCCGGTGGTGTCGATGAATGGCTCGAAGTAGGTCAGCGCCATCTGACGCAGGGACCGGAATACCGGCTTGCGTCCGAACAGCCCAGGGTCGCGCGACTTGGCCACCGAGCCCCACCCGGTGCGCGTGCGATAGACGAAGATCACGTGGTCCAGGCCATCCTCTGATTCGAGGCTCATGACCGTGGGCGGGTATCCGTGCTGTTCCAGAATCACCGCGGCGGTGAGCGCGGCTTCCAGGCAGTGGGCGGCGCGGGTGGCCACCACGCTGCGGAAGGTGCGCTGCTGCGGGCCTCCTGGCGGCGGCTCGGTGTTGTAGGTCAGCCCGTTCAGAAACGACTGCACCCCGTCCGGTGTGGTCAGCCGATCGATCACCCGCCGCTCGACTGGTGTGAACGCCGTGCGAGGCGGCGTGGCGCCTGCCGTGAAATTACTTGATGACGCCACGCGCGTCCGAGAGCACGGCTGATGGCGTCCACTCGCTGCCCGAGTAGATCTTGACGATGCGGCCGTCGGCGTCGATGAGGGTGGTTCGGAGATTGTGAACGACGTCGGTGGGGGACGCGTCGCCGCGAATGACACTGACGCCGAACTTCGCGGCAAGTCGATCGGTCGTGACCTGGTCGCCCGTGAGCCAGGTCCACACCGCAGGATCGGCCTGGAAGGTCTTCGCGAATTGCGCCAGCACCGCCGGCGTGTCGTGCTCGGGGTCAAACGACACGGAGATGAGCTTCAGGCGCCCGGCCAGCGCGGGGTCGGCTGCCAGGCTCTTCTGGATGGACGCAAAGTTGCGGTTCATCGCCGGACAAAAATTCGGCAGGGGACAGCGGGTGTAGATGAAGGTGAGGAGCAGCGGTGTGCCCTTCCACTCCGAGAGTGATCGACGCTGGTCCTGCTGGTCGATCAACGCGGCGTCCGGCAACGTGTCTCCCACTTCAAGGATGCCGTCCATCATCGCCACACTGTTGGTGTTGTCGGGCAGGGGAGCGGTGCCGACGTGCGTAATGGCGACGAGCCGGCCGACCAGGCCGTTCACTTCAAGGGTGGCGGTGACGAGTTCACCCGCCGTCCGGCCAACCATCAACGATTTTGTCGCCACCGGGAAGCTCATGGTCATCCCCGGCATGTAACCCGCAATGTCCTCGTGTTTGACCGCCAACTCCTGCCGCGCCTCGTGGACGGCAAGGATCTGACCCTTGAGCTCGTACTGTTTGGCCGGCGGCGCGCCACTACAGGCCGCGAGAAGGAGTGCGAGAGCGGCGACGAACCACATCAAGCCGTCGGCGCTCCAACCAGCCACCCGTCCTTGAGCTCGATGACGCGGGAGCCGTACTCGGCGTTGGCTTCCGAATGCGTGACCTGCACGATGGTGGTTCCGCCCTCATTGAGCTTGCGGAACAGCTCCATGATTTCGCGGCCCTGGCTCGAGTGCAGGTTGCCGGTCGGTTCGTCCGCCAGGACGATCTTCGGGTTGGCGATGACGGCGCGAGCCACCGCCACCAGCTGCTGCTGGCCGCCCGACAACTGGTTGGGATACAGGTCTTTCTTGCCGACGATGGCGAAGCGGTCGAGGATGTCGCAGACCATGCTGTCGCGTTCCGACTTCTTGATGTCTCGATACGAGAGCGGCACGTCGAGGTTCTCGTACACGGTGAGGTGGTCCAGGAGGTGGTAGCTCTGGAATACGAATCCGATCCACTTCTTGTGCAGGGCCGCGCGGTCTTTGGCGCTCAGCCGGTGTACCGGCTGGCCGCCGAAGTAGTACTCACCGGTCCAGGCGCTGTCGTGCATACCGAGAATGTGGAGCAGGGTCGATTTGCCGGCCCCCGATGGTCCCATGATCGAGACGAATTCGCCCTCCTTGATGTCGAGCGTGATGCGCCGCAACACCCAGGAGCGCGACGCGCCGAGCGCATAGGATTTCTCCAGCTGGTGCAGGGAAATCAGGACATCTGACGGGGCCAGATCGTCAACGGGACTGACCGGTTGGGGGGCTCGAGAGAAAAACGACATGGCCCGATTCTACCGGGGAACGCCCGCCCGTGTGCGGGCAGATCGCGCCGGCGCGACGTTCACCGACGCCCGGACGCCGCTGACCGAAACCCGGCGGCACCCGCGCGAACACCCCCGTAATCTTCCTGCGTGAGGACAGAGCGATGGCTCGTGAGCGTGGGCGTGGTGGGGGCGCTGGCGGCGATGGCCGCCGCCAATCTCTGGTGGACCCTGGTGACGGGAGGCTTGTGGTGAGAAACAACGGGGTGACCGGCGTGGTATTGGTGGCAGTGGGGCTGCTGTTTCTGGCCTCGAACTTCGACAGCCTGCCCAGGATGGACTTTGGACGGCTCTGGCCGTTGATCCTCGTGGTGATTGGCGCGGGGACGGTGGTGAGCCCGGGTGAGGACGGGCGTTGGGGCGGCGTGTCGCTGATGCTGATGGCCGGCATCTTTCTGGCACACAATTACGGCGTGCTCCGACTCCATGATTCCTGGCCACTCTTCATTGTGCTGGTCGGCCTGTCGATTCTGTTTCACGCGCGCAACTGCGGGGGCAGAGTGACGGGGCAGCAATCATGAACACGCATCCGTCGCCCTGGTCGTCCATGTCGCCAACGCCGGGGTTCCGCCTGACCCCCCAGGTCGTCCTTGGTCTGATGATCGTCGCCTTCGGCCTGATCCTGACCGCCGACAATCTGGGCTATGCCGACGCCGGTCACGTCCTGCGGTTCTGGCCGCTGATGCTGGTGGCGTTTGGCGTCTCCAAGTTCCTCCAGAGCGACACCACTGCGGGTCGCGTGTTCGGCGGTGTGCTCGTCCTGTTCGGCCTCGGGACGCTGTCGGAAGAGTTCATCGGCCTGTCCTTTGATTTCGACCGCTGGTGGCCATTGTTCCTGGTGGCCGTTGGCAGCCTCATCATCTATCGCGCGTTCAAAGGCGACGAATCGTGTGCCCCAAACGTGGCAGGGACCTCGGATGCCGTGTTCTCTGAAGTCGCGATCTGGTCGGGCAAAGTGCGGCGCAATACGTCTCCGGCGTTCCGCCGTGCCGACCTCACCGCGATCATGGGCGGGGTAGAGGTGGACCTGCGAGGCGCGTCCACGGGCGGCCAGGAAGCGATCATTGATGTCTTTGTCTGGTGGGGCGGCGTCGAAATCACCGTGCCGCCCGACTGGGCCGTCTCGAATCAGGTGGTGGCCATCATGGGCGGCGCCGACGACAGCAGTTCGGGCACACAGGATTCCAAACATCGGCTGATGGTGCGCGGGTTTGTCGTGATGGGCGGCGTCGAGATCAAGACGCAGTGACCTGATGCAGGCCATCCTCGGAAGTCCGCGCCGGCTTCAGCTTCACCTCATCGCCTGGGCGCTGGTCGGCACGTTGCTGGCCCTCCTGGCGCGCACCGGGTTTGGCGTCACCTGGCCCCAGGCGCTGGCGTTTGGTGTGCCGCTCGGCCTGCTGGCCGCGCCCCTCTCACTGTCTGCGTTGTTTCTGGCGCGCGCCATGCCGCTGACCCGCACCGCCACGTGGCGGGTGGGCGTGAGCGCGGTGGTGGCCTCGGTCATTGCCGCGTCGGTGTGGGCCAGCGTGGGGCGCTGGTGGTGGAAGGTGCTCGAGCGCATGGGCGTCCCGGCCGATGCCGCGTCCTCACCGTCCTTCATCAGCCTGCTGATGGGGTTCGGTGCGCTCGCGTACCTGCTGTCGGTCACCGTGCACTATGCGTTGCAGGCGGTGGAGGAATCGACGGCGTTGGCGCAGCGCGAACTGCAGTCGCAGATTGCGGCCCGCGAAGCGGAGTTGCGCGCGTTGCGCGCCCAGGTGGATCCGCATTTCCTCTTCAACAGCCTGAACGCCGTCTCAGGACTGATTGCGCCCGACCCTGAGCGGGCGCGCGAGATGGTGCAGCGCCTGGCGGACTTCCTGCGAAGCAGCCTGACCCTGGGGGCGGTGCCGCGGATTGCGCTGGAGCGAGAGTTGGCGCTGGCGGCGAGTTACCTGGAGATCGAGCGCGTGCGGTTTGGCGAGCGCCTGCGCGTGCGCATTGATGTCGAACCAGGGCTGGCCAACGTCATGGTGCCGCCGCTGCTATTGCAGCCGCTGGTGGAGAATGCGGTGAGGCACGGCATTGCCACCTGCCTTGAGGGCGGCACGATCGAAGTGGAGGCGCGGCGGCGAGGCGAACTGGTCTGGTTGACCGTGACCAACCCCCGGGACCCGGACGGAGGCCGTCGCGGCACCGGCTTCGGCCTCGACATTGTCCGCCGCCGGCTCAGTGGTGCGTATGGCACCCATGCGGCGCTGGCCGTGGAGCCGTCCTCTGAGTCGTATCGCGTGTCCATTACCTGGCCCGGCGGAGCCGGCCTGACGGAGCATGCGCCTGTATGAGGGTACTGCAGAGTCCGCTGCGAGTGGTGATCGTGGATGACGAGGAGCCGGCCAGGCTGGCCATGCGCCAGCACCTGGACACGGTGGGCGACATCGAGGTGGTATGTGAGTGCGCCAATGGTTTCGAGGCCATCAAGGCCGTGGCTGAGCACAAGCCCGACGTCGTGTTGCTCGATGTGCAGATGCCCAAACTCGACGGGTTCGAGGTGCTTGAGGTGATTGGCCGCGACGTGCCCGTCGTATTTGTGACCGCGCATGACGACTATGCGCTGCGTGCGTTCGAGGTGCACGCGGTGGACTACCTGCTTAAACCGTTTTCGTCGCAGCGCCTGCGCGAGGCGCTCGAGCGCGTGCGATCGCGCCAGGCGGCCGTGGCCGTGGCTCCCACCGTGTTGCGTGCGGCTGCGCGACGGCCCGGGATGCCACTTGATCGCGTCATCATCCGGGATGGCACCGATGTGCACGTGCTGGTGGTGGGGAAGATCGACTACGTGGAAGCACAGGACGACTACGTGTCGTTCCACACGGCAGGCAAGTCGCTGCTCAAGGAGCAGACGTTGTCGGAGCTGGAGACACAGCTCGATCCCCGCCGGTTCGTGCGCATCCACCGGTCGTTTCTCCTCAACATCGACCGGCTCGCCAAGGTGGAGTTATACGCAAAGGACAGCCGCGTGGCGATTCTACAGGACGGCACAAAGCTCACGGTCAGCCGGTCAGGCTACCAGCGTCTGCAGCAGCTGCTGTAACAGCGCGGCGCGGGCCACAGTTGACACGGGTGCCACAATTAACTAACCATTCAGTTAGTTATCATGCCCACGCCATTGAACGCCCCGCGACGGCCCCCCCGGATTCGCGATGCCGAGGTGTCACGAGCCAGAGTCTGGTCGGCAGCGGCCGACGAATTCGCCGCGCGCGGGTTCGACGGCGCCAAGGTGGACCGCATCGCGGCCACCGCTGGCGTCAACAAGGCGATGATCTACTACCACTTCAAGAGCAAGGCCGGCCTCTTCAACGCGATCCTCCACGACACGTTCGCCTCGATTGCCGACGCCGTGCGCGGCGTACGCGCCACAGGCGGCACGCCCGAGACCCAACTGAAGACCTACGTGCGGGCCATCGCCGGGGTGGCCACCGACCGTCCGTTCTTCCCTCGGATCTGGTTGCGCGAAGTGGCCGAGGGCGGACGTCATCTGGACCCCGCGGTCGCGCGCCATTTTCGAGAAGTTCTGAAAATGCTCGGGGAAATCCTGGCCGAAGGCGTGACGGCCGGCACGATGCGGCGCGTCAATCCCTTCCTGGTCCAACTTGGGCTGGTGGGACCGCTGACCTTGTTCCTGGCCAGTCGGCCCCTGCGCGAGAAATTTTCCCGAACACATCAGGATCTCGACGTCGCGACAGAGGACGTGGTGGCGCACCTGCAGGCCATGGTGCTCGGTGGCATTTCGAAGACAACAACGGTGAGGCATTGACGATGACTCGGATGTGGATCAGACGACTGGCGTGGTGCGTGATTCCAGCGATGGGGGCCGCCGCGGCCGCGTGTGGTGGGACGAGTGCCGATGTGACGCCGCACGCGTCAGGGTATGTGGAAGCCACCGAAATGCGCGTGGCGTCGAAGGTGCCGGGCCGCGTCATCACGGTGACCGTGGCCGAGGGCGATCGGGTGACCGCCGGGCAGACGTTGATTCAGCTCTCGTCCACCGACGCGGCCCTGGCGCTGAGCCGGCTCAAGGCAGACCGCGAACAGGCCGACGCCCAACTGCGGCTGCTGCGCGCGGGCTCGCGTGCTGAAGACATCACGCAAGCTGAAGCGCAGGCTGCGGCCGCCACCAGCGAGCGAGCGGCGGTGGCGACCGAACTGGCCGCGGCCAAGGTTGATGCGGAGCGCTTCGAACAACTCGTCCAGAAGAAGGCCGGGTCCGAAAAGCAGCGCGATGACGCCGTCGTGCGCCGCGTGCTCGCTGAGTCGAGATTGAAGGCCGCCGACGACCGCGTGGCCGCCGCCCGTGCCCAGGTGGCGCGGCTCACCGCTGGTGCGCGCAGCCAGGAACTCGACGCTGCGCGCGCCCGGCTCGCAGCCGTGGACGCGCAGATCGCCACCATCAACAGCGACGTGGCCGAGTCCACCATCACCGCGGCCTCCGACGGCGTCGTCTCTTCGCGCCTCGTCGAGCCCGGCGAACTGGTCACCCCCCGCGTCCCCCTCCTCGTCATCGTCGATCTCGACCGCGCGTGGGCGACGGCCTACGTGGAGGAGCCGCGCGTGGGCGCGGTGACGATCGGCCAGGCCGCCACGGTGATTACCGATGCGGGCGACCGGCTGCCTGGCAAGGTGACCTTTGTGTCGCCGCGTGCGGAGTTCACGCCACGCAATGTGCAGACGGCGAGCGAGCGCGCGAAGCTGGTGTATCGCGTCAAGGTGTCGGTGGACAACAAAGCGGGCACGCTCAAACCCGGCATGCCGGTGGAAGTGGACTTCGGGGGCGGGCAGTGACACCGGTCCTTGCTCTTGACGGGGTGGTGAAGTCCTTCGGCGGGACGCGTGCGGTAGACGGGCTCACGCTGGAGGTGCCGCCGGGTGAGATGTTCGGTCTTATTGGTCCAGACGGCGCCGGCAAGACCACCACACTGCGCATGATGTGCGGCTTGCTGAAGCCCGACGCCGGGCACGTGCGCCTCTTTGGTGCCGATCCCTTCCGCGTCCGCCGCATCTCGGTTGACTCGGTCGGCTACGTCTCCCAGCGCTTCAGCTTGTATGGCGACCTGACCATTGACGAGAACATCGCCTTCTTTGCGCGGCTGCATGGCGTGTCGCAGTTTTCTGAAAAGCGCACGAGGCTGCTGACCCTGACAGGCCTGCTGCCGTTTCGCGACCGGCTCGCCCAGAAGCTGTCGGGTGGCATGAAGCAGAAGCTGGCGCTGGCGTGCACCCTCGTGCATGAGCCGGCCCTGCTCATTCTCGACGAGCCCACCACGGGCGTGGATCCGGTATCGCGCCGTGAATTCTGGAAGCTGCTCAACGAGTTTCTGGCGCAGGGACTGACCGCCGTGCTGGCCACGCCGTATCTGGACGAGGCCGAGCGCTGCGGCCGCGTGGCGCTCCTGCGCGATGGCACACTGCTCGCGCTCGACACGCCCACTGCCCTGCGACAGATGGATCACACGGTGATGCTCGAGGTGATCGCGTCGCCGCCGCGGCAGGCGCTCCGCGTCCTCAGGGAAAAGCTGGGAGACAACGAGGTCTCGCTGTTTGGGGATCGGCTGCATGCACGAGTGCCGAGCGAAGCGACAGGGGCGGAGATCACGCGCTGGCTCGGTGAGGCTCAACTCGACGTCACGCGGGTGAAGACGATTGTGCCCACGCTTGAAGATGTCTTCATTGAACACGTCCGCCGCACGCAGCAGGACGCCGCGCCACAGACCCCGGGAGTTCGATCATGACGCCACCACGACGACCCTCGCCAGGCGTCCCTGAAGGGACGCCCCACGTCCGGACCGTCGGGCGTGGCTTCAGCCGCGCCGTCATGGCACTCGCCTTGATGTCTTGTCCCCTCGCCGCTGCGGCTCAGACGCCGATGCCGCTGACGCTGGCCGACGCGGTGGCTCGAGGGAAGGCGACCGCGCCGCGGCTGATGGAGGCCGACGCGCGCGAGGCCGCGGCTGTGGCGTCGCGCGAGAGCCGTGCCACGCTGGACAAGCCCACCGTGACTGCGTTGTCGGGTTACGTCCGCACGAACCACGTGCCTGAATACAGCATCCCGCAGGCGGGTGGCGGGTCCCGGGTGCTGTTTCCCGACATCCCCGACAACTTCCGCGTGCGCACGGAACTGCTGTGGCCGGTGTGGACGGGCGGACGCGTCGACGCACTGGTGACGTCTGCAGAGGCCGACGTGCGCGCCGCTCAGGCAGACGGCCAGGTGGTGGCCGCGGATCTGGCGATGGAGATCACGCAGGCGTATTGGGCGCTTGTGACCGGGCGCGAGGCCGTCACGGTCATCGACCAGAGCCTGGCGCGGACAGATGCGTGGGTGGCCGACGTGCAGGCCCGGCTCGACGCCGGCCTTGTCTCGCCACATGAAGTGCTGACCGCGCGGGCGAGGCGCGCGCGCGACCTGGTCCAGCGCATCCAGGCCGCGCATGCCGCGGCCACGGCCGAGCGTGAACTGGCGCGCCTTGTCGGGATGCCGGGACAGGCGATTGACCCTGTCTCGCCGATTGATCGGCCGTGGGAAGGCCTCGCGGCGTTGACGTCACGCCAGCCCGCCGATGTGGTGGCGCTCGCGCGTGAATCGCGCGCCGAGCGGGGCGCGTTTACGGCGAGGCAGTCGGCGTTCCGCTCGGCGGCCGACGCCGCGATGGCCGCCTCGCATCCGCAGGTGGCGGCCCTGGCCGCCCTGGAACCCGCGCGGCCCAACAATCGCTTCGTGCCGCGGCAGAACACGTGGCACGTGTCCTGGGATCTGGGCGTCACCGTCACCTGGTCGTTGTGGGACAGCGGCCGCGCCAAGGCCGACCGCGCCGTGGCCGAGGCTCAGGCGCGCGCCTTCGATCATCGCCTGGCCGAATTCGATGGACGCGTTTCGGTGGACGTGCAGCAGCGGCTTCAGGACGTGGAAAGCGGAAACGCGGCGATCGCCGCTGCCGGCGAGGCCGTGGCGGCCAGCGAAGAAGCGCATCGCGTGTTGCGCGAGCGCTACGCGGCCGGCGTCGCCACCAGCACCGAGGTGCTCGACGCCCAGGTGGCCGTGCTCGAAGCCCGGCTTGAGCGCACGCGCCTTCAGGCGTCACTGCGCGTCAGCGAAGCGCGCCTGCGACGGGCTGTTGGAGTTGACTGACGTGTCGTCGATCCCCGCCGGCGACGACCCGGTCGCCATTCGCGTTGAACATCTGACGCGGCGCTTCGGCGCCTTCACGGCGGTAGACGACGTGTCGTTTGAGGTGAAGCGTGGGGAAGTGTTTGGTTTCCTCGGGTCGAATGGCGCAGGCAAGTCCACCACGATCCGAATGCTCTGCGGCCTGCTCAAGCCCACCTCCGGGCGCGCCGACGTCGGTGGCATCGATGTGGGTCGCGACCCAGAGGGTGTGAAGCGCCGCATTGGCTACATGTCGCAGCGCTTCTCGCTGTACGAACTGCTGACAGTGGATCAGAACATCCGCTTTTACGGCGGGCTCTACGGTCTGTCTGGCGAGCGGCTGGCGCGCCGCCGGACGTTCACCCTCGAAATGGCAGGGCTCGTGGGGCGCGAAAACGTACTCACGCGGACGCTCTCCGGCGGGTGGCGTCAGCGCCTGGCTTTGGGTTGTGCGCTCCTGCACGAGCCGCCGATTCTGTTTCTCGATGAACCCACCGGCGGCGTGGACCCTGTGTCTCGCCGCGACTTCTGGCGCCTGATCGACGATATGGCACGGGCCGGCACCACGGTCCTCGTGACCACGCACTATCTGGACGAGGCCGAGCGGTGCGACCGCGTCGCCATCATTCACGGCGGCCGCATCGCCGCGATGGGGCCCACGCGCGAGTTGAAACGTGCGCTCGCGGCCCGCCGTGCGCGAGCCGACCAGGACGTACTGCCGACGCTCGAGGATGTCTTCATCGACGTGGTCACCGACGCCGCCGGCGCGGGAGCGACGACGTGAACCATTTCTGGGCTGTGGCCATCAAGGAACTGCGACAGATTCGGCGCGACCGCCGGACGCTGATGGTCATGTTGTTCCTGCCCGGGTTCTTTCTGCTTCTCTACGGTTACGCGCTCAACTTCGACATTCGCCACGTCGCCCTTGTGGTGCAGGACCGTGATGCGACCGCTGAAAGCCGCCGTCTCGTCTCGCGCTTTGTGGAGTCCACCTACTTCGAACTCGTCGGCACAGCCACGTCGGATGCCGAGATCGGGCGGGCCCTTGATTCCGGCGTCGCCCGCGCCGTGCTCGTGATTCCCGAAGGGTTCGGTCATGACCTCGCCCAGCGCATGCCGGTGACGGTGCAGGTGCTGCTCAACGGCGACAATGCCAACACCGCCACCACCGTGCTGGGCTACACCACGGCCGTGCTGCGGGAGGCGTCCATCCCCGCGGGCGCCAGTGTCACCACGCGCCTGGCGCTGGTGGAGCCGCGCATCTGGTACAACCCCGAACTGCGAAGCACGTTGTTCCTGGTACCTGGTCTCATTGCCTATCTGTCGATGATCACGGCGGTCGTCTCTACTGCGCTGTCGATTGTTCGAGAGAAGGAAAACGGCACGATGGAGCAGATTCGCATGGCGCCCATCTCGACGCCCGCGTTCATCATCGGCAAGGCTGCGCCGTACCTGGTGCTCTCGCAGATATCGGGCATCCTCGTCATCCTGGCGGCCATGGTGTTGTTCGGGTTGCCGATGCAGGGCAACTGGCTCACGCTCAACCTGGTGCTGGCGATGTTCCTCATTGGCGCCATCGGTACTGGCCTGCTCGTGTCCACGATCGCTGAAACCCAGCAGGTGGCGTTCCAGATTGGGAGCCTTGTCGCGTTCCTGCCCACGTTTGTGCTCTCGGGTTTCATCTTCCCGATCGCCAGCATGCCCATCGGCCTGCAATACGTCAGCACCGTCGTCCCCGCCCGCTACTTCCTGATTGCGCTACGGGGCATCGTGCTCAAGGGGTCGGACCTCATCACGGTGTGGCCGTCGGTGGCGGCGCTGGTGGTGTATGCGTTCCTGGTCATGGGCCTGGCGTCACTGAGGTTGGCGAGGCGATGATGGGCCGCGTCCTGGCGCTGATGTGGAAGGAGTTCCTGGAGCTTCGCCAGGACCCGCGGCTGGCCGGCATCATTCTGGTGGCGCCGATCCTGCAGTTGACGATGCTCGGGTATGCCGCCACGACGGATGTGCATGATGTGCCGATCGTTGTGGTGGATGGCGACCGGTCGTCGCAGAGCCGCGAGCTGATTGAGCGATTCGCCGCGTCGCCGTATTTCAAGGTTGTGGACGAGTTCCTGAGCCCGAACGAGGTGGATGCAGCGCTGACTCGTGGCCGCGCGTGGCTTGGGGTCATCGTACCGATTGGATTCGGAGATTCGTTGCAGGGCCAGGGGCCGGCGAGCGCTCGAACCGTGCAGGTGCTGGCCGATGGCACCGACGCAAACTCGTCGGGTGTCGCGCTCGCGTATGCCGCCGGGCTCGTCAGTGAGTTCAACGCGGCACTTGTGGCCGAACAGATGCTGATGGGCGGCGGAGGGGCACCAGGTGGAATCACCGGGGCGGTGCGCGTCTGGTACAACCCGGAGCTCGTGAGCAAGGACTTCATGGTGCCTGGCGTCCTCGCGCTGCTCCTGCTGCTTATCACCACCAACATGTCTGCCATGGCCATCGTCCGTGAGCGTGAACTTGGAACGCTTGAGCAACTGCACGTGACGCCGCTGGGCCGATTCGAGCTCATTCTGGGAAAGCTCCTTCCGTACGGCGTACTCGGATTCATTGACGTCCTCCTGGTGATGGCCGTGGCCGTGTTCTGGTTCGAGGTGCCCCTGCTGGGGAGTCCGGTTCTGCTGCTGGCCGCGAGTGCGGTGTATGTGCTGTGCACACTGTCGCTTGGGCTGTTTATCTCCACCATCTCGCACACCCAGCAAGAAGCAATGATGACCGCCATGTTCTTCTTTCTGGTGCCGATGATTTACCTCTCGGGGTTCATCTTCCCAATCGAGAACATGCCTGTGATGATCCAGTGGGTCACGACGGTGATTCCGTTGCGGTACTACCTGGTCATTGTGCGGGGCATCTTTCTAAAAGGGGTCGGGTTCGACCTGTTGTGGCCGCACTTCGCTGCGCTGGCCGTCTGGGGCGTGGCTGTGCTGGCACTGGCGACTGCCCGCTCACATAAGACAGAGTGAAGAGCGGGGTCCTGGGCGGTGTAATCTGTCCGCCATGGATATCGCCGTTGGCACCTCCGGTTATAACTACCCCGAGTGGAAAGGGACGTTTTACCCCGACCCGTTTCCTGCGTCGAAGATGTTTGCGTATTACGCGGAACGTTTTCGGACCGTCGAGATCAACTACACGTTCTATCGGATGCCCACGCCGAAGCTGACCGAGGGCTGGCGAGCCCAGGCGCCCGAGGGGTTCCGGTACACGCTCAAGGCGCCCAAACGCATGACACACGACAAGCGCCTGCTCGACTGCGAAGAGGCGATGACGATGTTCACTGAGAGCGCGAGGGGGCTGGGGCTGCATCTGGCATCGCTGCTGTTTCAGCTTCCGCCAAACATGCGGTGCGACCTCACGCGGTTCGAGAAGTTTCTGGCCATCCTGCCTGCCGACATGCGGTGCGCATTCGAGTTTCGCCACGACTCGTGGCATGCCGACGAGGTGTTCCGGCTGCTGGAGAATCACGGCGCTGCGCTCTGTATCGCCGACATGGGGGACAAGACGACGCCGCTCGTGGCGACGGCCCGCCACGCGTACTTCCGTCTGCGCGACGAGGGCTATCAGCCCGCCGATCTCGAGCGCTGGGCGAAAACCGTGCTCTCACACGAGGCCGACTGGAATCAGGTGTTCGTGTACTTCAAGCACGAAGACGAGGGCAAAGGCCCCGAGTTCGCAAAGGCGTTTGAGGGGATGCTCCTCCCGTAGGGCGTGGCTTCAGCCGCGCCGGGACGTTAGCCCGTCGCTTGCAAATGATGCAATCTGAGATGGTTCGTCCGCCCCGCCTCAGTGGTGTGTCCTGTCAGGGACCCGGTGCGTATGTCTGATGGTCGGCATCGGGGCGAAGGACCCTAGCGCAGAAGCGCCTCGCCTTTCGGACCCCGCGTGTGCCACCACGCCCACGCGATGAACACGGCCTGCAATGGCAGGCGCAGCCACAACCCCGTCGTCGAAAGTGATGGATACAGCTCTGGATGCAGCGCCATCTGTACGTTGGCTGGGAACACCGCCACGAGCAACGCGATGAGCCCCCATCCGGCCCACCCGGACCAGCGTCGGAGCAAGAGCAAGCCGCCCAGCCCAGCCTCGGCCACGCCGCTGATGAACACCAGCAGCGCATGCCACGGCAGATACGCCGGCATCATCGCCACATAGAACGCCGGGTTGACGAAGTGGTTCACGCCCGCCGCAATGAACAGCACCCCGAGCAGATATCGCGACCAGGTCTTCAGGTGCATGTGTTTCACCGCCTCAACAACACATAGACAGCGCCCGGACCGCCGTCGGTTGACGGCGCGTCTGTAAACGCCAGCACGACGGGATGTGTGCGCAGAGCCTCGCGCACGCGAGGCTTCAGCACGGCGACGTTGCCCGGCGACCGCAACCCACGCCCATGCACAACACACAGGCATCGCGGCCGACGGCCCGAGCCCGCGTCAAGCACACGCTTCACCTGAGCCACGGCCTCAGCCGCCATCAGGCCGTGCAGGTCGAGTCGCATCTCAGGCGGGTAGTCGCCTCGCCTGAGCTTCCGCAACTCCCGCCGGTCCACCCCCGGCGCCGCATACGAGTCCAACGTCGGAGCGACATCGTCATCCGGATCGGGCGCGCCGCGGCGGCCCCCCGTGGACTCAGGCGACCCCGGAACCCCGGGACTCCTCGACCCCGACACGCTCTCGCGCACGCGCTCCGGACCGTCCTTCGCCAGCCGCCGAGCGTCCGCCACTTCGCGCTCGAACAACGCCATATCGTCAGGTGACACCTCTGACAACGACTGGTCGTTATTGCGCGGGCGCCTGGTGACCATGGGGTTGGACGCATTGTGCCACGTTGGCACGATCTTTTTGCTTGCGCCCTCGCCGCCGACGATGGCACCGTCGTCGATACACGCAGGAAACGAGAGTAGTGATGCAAGGAACTGTGCTGAGACGAGTGCGACCAGAGGCAGGAGGGCGTATGACGTTGCGAGAGTACTTCGAGACACCGGAATCGGTGGTGCCGCAAGAGCTGATCTACGGTGCGATACGGGTGGCGGAATCGCCGACGCCGATGCACCAGGAGGTCGTGGGCGCATTGTTCCTGGCGCTGCACGAGCACGTGTCCAGACTGCGGCTGGGACGAGTCTGGCTGGCGCCGCTCGACGTCGTGCTCGACGCCCACGCGCCCCTCGTGGTGCAGCCCGACCTGTTCGTGATTCTCAACGGGGGAGCGGCGACAGTGAGCGAAAAGGTGTTCGGTGCTCCAGACCTCGTCATCGAGGTGTTGTCGCCAAAGCCCCGTATCGGCGATACCGACGAGCGTGTGGCTTGGTTCCGCGACCACGGCGTCCGCGAATGCTGGCTGGTGCACCAGCTCACCGGCCGCGTCGAGGTGCTGCACTTCGGAGACGGACAGGTGCGCCTGCGCACGACTCACGCCCGGCTTGAGCCGATCGCTTCCGGGGTGCTGCCGGAGTTCGAGCGCAACCTGGCGTCGATCCTCGGCTACGCGCGCTAGAATTCTCGGATGTCACACGCGGCCATTCCGCCCACCGATACCCGCGCGCTCTTTCGTCCGGTCGCCACTGAACTGGTTGCGCTGCTTCGCGGCCTGTCGCCGGCAGACTTCGGGAAACCCACCATTGCGGGCACATGGCTCGTGCGCGACGTGGTGGCGCATATTGTGGATTTCTCGATGCGCAGGTTGTCGTTCCATCGGGACGCGCTCGTGCCGCCGCCACCGAAGGGCCCGATCACATCCGCAGGTGCGTTCGTGGACTTCATCAACGGCATCAACGCTGAGTGGGTGGACGCGAGCCGCCGGTTGAGTCCACAAATCCTGACCGACCTGGCCGAGAAGGCGACCATCGAGCTGGCCACCTTCTTCGAGTCGATTCCGTTCGATGCGCCCGCTCTGTTTGGTGTCTCGTGGGCAGGGGAACAGACTTCGGAGGGCTGGTTCGACATCGGCAGGGAATTCACGGAACTCTGGCATCACCAGCAGCAGATTCGCCTGGCCGTCGGCGCCGCGCCGCTCGGCGACCCGGGGTTCCTTCACGCGGTGCTCGAGATCGCAGTGCGCGGGCTCCCGCACGCGTATCGCACTGTTGACGCCGCTGACGGGGACACAATCGGAATCGACGCGACGGGCCCGGCGGGCGGGCAGTGGACGCTCGTTCGGGATGCTGGCCGGTGGACGATTATGGTCGGCGCGCCGGCGTCGCCGACGACGCGCGTGCGGATGTCAGACGACGCGGCGTGGCGGCTGTTGTTTCATGCGCTGAAAGGCGATGCGGCGCGCGCAGCCGTGCAGATCGAGGGCCGCGCCAACCTGGCCGAGCCGCTGCTGGCGGCCCGCTCGGTGGTGGTCTAGCGCGCGCACTCGTACGTCGCGCCCGGTTTCTTGAGCGCCTTGTGCACGGCGGCGTCGCCGACGGGGTCAATCGGGAAGTTGAACACCGACGCCGTGGGGCACGGCACGATGGGTTTGCCGTCCAGCCCCGCGCTCTTCATGGCCGCCGTCGCTCGACGAATGAAATAGTGCGTGTCCTGCAGCGGAATGGCAGCCACCTTGCTCGTGCGACAGATGTCATCCTGCGGCACGAAGAAGTTCTCCCAGTGGCCGAGCAGCAGGAAGCGAGGCCGCGTCGCCTTGATGATGGCCTCGGGATGGTCATGGAGGTGCTCGAAGTCGCCGCCAAGGCAAATCAGCGACACATCCACGCGCTTGCCATCAGGAGGCTCCTTCCCGCCCCACGGAAATCCCACCGGCGCGTCGGTACCCGAATCCTGGTAGTAGACGCGGAACTCCACCTGACCCAGGTCATCGAGGAAGTCCAGCACATAGGCGAACACTTCGCCCTCGGCCCAGCCGCTGGAATTGGTGGGAAGCACTGATAGCGGCTCCGACACCTCGCCGCGCCACACGTGGAATGGAATGTTGACGCCGGTCAGCGGCACTTTCACGCGGAACTGATCCGAGTGCTCAGACCGAATGGGCCACAAGCGTATGCGTGGTCTGCCGGTGGTGCTGGTGATGTCGATGCCTCTGCCAGCGGCGGCCGCCGGGCCCACGTCCACAAGCCTGGCAGCGGGAACGCTCGAAGCGATCAGTGACGCCGTGGTTCGGCTTCCATAGACCTTCGCATTCGTGGCATAGGCATTCGCGATGTACGGCGTATCCATCAGATGGTCGTAGTGCGAATGGCCAATGACGATGGCCTGGGCCTGGGTGGCGTCACGCGGCAGCAGGCGATCGACCAGCGCCCGATTCGTGCGGATCTGGTGGTCTCCCATCGCCTCCAGCAGGCTCGGGTTCGAATACACCGGCCCAAACAACACCACATCGTCGCCCCGCTGCACGAGGTAGCCGCCCACGCCCAGGTACTGGACCTTCACCTGGGTCTTCTCGGGGTTCGTGGGCAGTGCGGGTGCTGCGGAAGCCGAGCCCATCGGCGCCGGCCCTGGATAGGCAGGGCAGCGATCAGCCTTGATCGAAAACGTGGCGCAACCGATCGAACTGATGGCCAGAAGCCCCACAACCGCGTCCCGGGCTGAAGCCCGGGACCTCCGAACGAATACGGCCAACTGAAACACGCTGTAGTGTAGGCCGATAATCACGCAACTCCGCGTGGCGCAAGGCCGGAAGTGTTCACTGAGCATCTCGCTCGATCACGTCAATGCGGCGTACTATCTGCGCGTGTCGAGCAATTCCGCCACGCGGTCCACGATGTCGGCCCAGTGCGCCTTGATGACCGCATTCACCGTCGTCGCGGCTGCGCTGCGCGCCTGCGCCTGAATCGATCGCAGCTGGGCGCGGGCCAGAGCCGGCAGGTCGCTCTGTGCCAGCACCACTGGCGCCATGAACGGCGCAGGAGGCGCGGGCACTGCGGCAGGAGGGGCGCCAGCTGCGGGCGCTGCGGTCGCCGGGGGATTCACGATGGCGCCCAGGCGAGTGACATGGGCGCGCTGGAGTGACCGACGATTCGCGTCGGGCGTGGTGGCCTGTGGCGTGTTCCAGATGTTGCCCTTCACGTCCGCCATGAATTCGGCCACCGGGTACGCATTGAGCGCATCGAATGTCTCGATCTCCGCGAGCCGTCCGAGCCGTGCGTTGCTGAGCAGGCTGCTGAGTACGTTGGCCTGGCGCGCCGGCAGTGCGCTTGGGCCGATCAACGCGGCGATGGTCGGGGGCTGCAACCAGTCGGGCGTGACAAAGACGTGTGCGTTGAGAAACGCGAGGGCCTGTTTCTGCTTCGCCTTCGGCACCACCGTGAACACCGCGCCGGCCTGATCGGCGGTTTTGAGATCGACGTTGACGCCGGCGATCAGGCCCGCCACGTGGCCCATGTAGGTGCTCCACTGGCCAAGGCCTTCCGTGTAGAGCTCAGTCAGCTCCGAGTAGTCGTCGCCGGGCTTTGTGGTCCAGGCGATGAGGTTCGGAATCATCCGCTGGTAGTTGGCGATGGCGTAGGTGGACGCCTTGATCGGGTCGTCGCCCATATCCTCGGTCTGCGAGCGCGGGTCCAGCGAGCCGAACTGCCCGGGGACGAAGCGATAGGGGAAGGGACCGGTCTGATTCACGATCCACGAATTCAGCGTCGCCTTCTCATCGTCTGCGGTCTTGCCGGGCAGCACCCGATAGCCCCAGTTGATGGCGAAGTCATCGAAGGGACCCAGGCGGCGAATGAAGTCTTTCGGCTGGAGTCCGTCGCCGGGCTGCGCCACGTAGTTCTGGCGGGCGTAGTCCATGATGGTTGCGCTGACGCCGTACTTGCGTGTGAACTTCGGATCGCGGAGCGACTCCACGGGGAACGAGCTGCTGGCCACCATGTTGTGCTGCAGGCCGAGTGCGTGGCCGATTTCATGGGTGATGACCTGTCGCATCGTTTCGCCCATCAGTTCGTCAGGCATGTTGAGCGAGCGCGCGGCCGGGTTGGCGGCGCCGGTCTCGAGCATCAGCCGGTTGCGATAGCTGCGCATGTGGTTGTGATACCAGGTGATCTCGCTGTTGATGATCTCGCCCGTTCGGGGGTCGGAGGTGTGCGGCCCCACGGCGTTGCGCACCAGGCTGGCCGCCCATCGCACCATGGAAACGCGTGCGTCATCCGGATCCCAGTCGGGGTCTTCAGCCTGGGTCGGCGCTTCTTTCGCGAGGATCGCGTTTTTGAACCCGGCTTTCTCGAACACCTGCTGCCACTGCTCGACGCCTTCTTTCACGAAGCGCTTCCAGCGCGTGGGTGTGGCGGGATCGATGTAGTACACGATCGGCGTGACGGGCTCGACCACCTCACCGCGGGCATACGCCGCCGGGTCCTTCGGCTCCAGCCGCCAGCGGGCGAGGAACGTTTCGGTGTCGGCCTTCTGCACGTCGAGGCCGTAGTTCACACGTTCCACCGTGAAATAGCCCACACGCGGATCGAAATGGCGCGGCCGCATGGGCTCCTTCGGCAGGAGCACCAGCGACTGGCGCATCTCGAGGCTCACCGCGCCGCCGGTGCGGTCGCCTGGAGGGTCGGACGCGTCGAAGGTCTGCACATGGCGCACCTCGACGTTGATCGGGAACGAGCGGATGTCGGTGAGGTAGCTGCGAGCCGCATCAAACCGACGGACGCCGTACGTCCGGCGCTGGGCGGCTGACAGGCCTGAGAGCGCGGGCGTATCGCCGCTGAAGAAGTCGGTCACATCGATCACGACGCTGCCGTTATCGGCGCCAAAGGCGGCGATGGGGAACGACGCCAGAATCGGGGCGAAGTTGTTCTGGCTCACCGAACGCGCAATTGGCAGCGATTCGTCAGCCACCGCATCCACGCTGACACTCTTGAGTAGCACGTTGCTGTTGAGGCGTTCCCATCGGACCATCCGCTCAGCCACGGAACTGCCAGCGCTTTGGAATCCGGCGCTGCCGGCCGGCACACCGGAGATCCGGCTGACGAGCAACCAGTCGCGGCCGAGCATCGCCTCGGGCACCTCAAAGAAGTACCGGTCATCCACTTTGTGCACGACGAACGCGCCTCGTTCCGTGCGCGCGCGCGACGTGATGACCTGGTCGTACGGTCTAGATGCACGGCGTCCGGCCGCCCCGGGAGGCTGCTGGGCTCCGGCTTCCTGTGCCGGAGCGCCGACTGTCGGAGGCGGGGTCTGCGCCGCCATCGGAGTGGCAACTGTAATGAGGGCGATGAGCGAAACAAGCGAGCGTCGGTAAGGCATCGGATCTCCCGGGGGAATGCGCGATCTTAATGGATAATCAGCGGCGATGACCACCACCACCCGACGCCGGTTCCTGGGAATGGCTGCAGCGGTCGCCGCTGTGCCGCTGCTTGGCCCACGCACGCTTGATGCCATGGAGCGACGGCTTGAGCCGTTTGCCGGGCTGAGTCCGCAAGGCGCGGCCACTGAACAGGCGTTCTGGGACCAGATCCGGGGCGTGTTCCCAGTGCCTACGGCGTACGTCCACCTCGAGAACGGTTACTCCAGCCCCCAGCCGGCGCCCACGTTCGAAGCGTTTACGCGGCACACGCAGGACATCAACAGCAACCTGTCGTTGTTCATGCGACGCCGCATGGCCGGCGAAGTGGCGGCGGTGAAGAAGGAACTGGCCGAACTCGCCGGCGTACCCGAAGACGAGTTGGTCATCACCCGCAACACCACTGAGTCGCTCGGCACGGTGATCCACGGCCTCACGTACGCCCCCGGTGATGAAGCCGTGATGTGCGACCAGGACTACGGCTCGATGCTCGAGCAGTTCCGGCAGGAAGGGCTGCGGCATGGCCTGAAGTGCATCGAGGTGGACGTGCCCCTCCACCCGACGAGCGACGAAGAACTTGTGGACGTCTATGCGCGCGCACTCACGCCACGCACCAGAGTCATCCTGGTCTCGCACATGATCAACATCACCGGGCAGATCATGCCGGTGAAGAAGATTGCGGCCATGGCCCATGCCCGCGGCGTGCCGGTCATCGTTGATGCGGCGCACTCGTTCGCGCAGGTGAACTACAAGATTCCCGACCTTGACGGCGACTTCCTCGGCGTCAGCCTGCACAAGTGGTTGTGCACGCCTCTGGGTGCCGGTCTGCTGCACGTCAGGAAAGACAAGATCAAAGACGTCTGGCCGCTGTTTGGCGACACCTCCAGGCCCGTCGATGACATCCGCAAGCTGGAGCGGAGCGGCACCAAACCCACCTGGACGGTGCTCGCGATCAGTGACGCCATCCGGTTCCACACGATGGTGGGAGCGGCGCGGAAGGAAGCACGACTCAGGTATCTGCAGCAGTATTGGACCGACAAGGTGCGCGGCATCCCGAAGGTCTATCTCAATACGCCGAGCGGGAACCGCGCGTGCGCCATCGCCAACGTCGGCGTCACGGGGCTCACGCCGCAACAACTCGCCACGACGCTCTTCGACGCGCACAGGATCTACACGGTGGCCATCAATACCGGTCCGGTTCGTGGCGTACGCGTCACGCCGCAGCTCTACACGACCACGGCCGACCTCGACGCGTTGGTGACGGCCCTCGGCGCGATTGCTCGCGGCTGAGCAGTGCGGCTTTGCTACCATGCCCCCATGAACACTTTGCTGACGACCTTGGTGGCGGCGATTGGGCTTGTGGTGGCCGTGGGTCTGGGTGGGGGCGTGGATGCCGCTGGCCAGCCGGTGACGCAGCCAGGTGGGCGGCTCACGGCACTGGTCGGTGGCACGCTTATCGACGGGTTTGGCGGTGTGCCCATTCACAACAGTGTGGTGCTGATGTCGGGCGAGCGCATCACGGCCGTCGGTATGGTGGGCACACTCGCGGTACCCGCTGGTGCCGAGGTGATTTCTACCGAGGGCATGTCGGTGTTGCCAGGCTTGTGGGACATGCACGTGCACCTGATGATCAACGGGCACTCCGATTACACGCACTGGGACAAGACCTATCCGGCGCGTTTCGAAAAAGAAATCATGCCGTCCTCGGCCCATCAGCTGCTGCTGGCCGGAGTGACGTCGGCGCGCGATCTGGGAGGACCGCTCGGGCCGAGCATCAATGTGCGGAACGCGATCAACCGGGGCGAGATTCCTGGACCGCGACTGTACGTGTCTGGTCCGTTCATTCAGCACGCGCCGTATCCGGGCACCGAAGACTTCCGCTGGGGTGTCAATGGGGTAGACGATGGCCGTGCGAAGGTGCGGCAGTTGGCGAAGGCCGGCGTCGATGTCATCAAGCTGATCGACCAGGATCAGATGACCGAGGCCGAGGTGATTGCCGTGGTCGACGAGGCGCATGCGAACGGTCTTCCGGTGGTGGGCCACTCGCACAGGCCACAAGAGATCCGGCTGGGCATGCGGGTTGGCGTGGACAACTTCGAACATACGGGCCTGGCGACGGCGCCTGAGTATCCCGAAGACATCATCGCGATGATTCGCGAGCGGTCGGCGAAGATGAGCATGGGGCCGTTCTTCTGGACGCCCACCGTCCAGGGGCTGTTCAACTACGAATACCAGCGCGACCATCCGGAGATGCTCGATGACCCCTCCTGGACGCTTGGTCTGGGCGCCGATATCGTCGCCGACATCCGTCAGTCACTGCGCAAACCAGGCGAGCTGAGTTACTTCCAGCTCACGCCGGCCCGCAAGCCGACACTGAAGCGGAAAGTCACCCAACTGCGCGACGCGGGCGCCACGCTGCTCATCGGCACCGACAGCGGCATCCCCATGAACTTCCACAGCCAGTCCACCTGGAACGAACTCGATGTGTGGGTGCGTGAGATGGGCATTCCCGCGATGGAAGCCATCCGCAGCGCCACCTACTGGCCGTCGCTGATGATGAAAAAGGACCGCGAAGTCGGCACCATTACACCGGGCAAGTACGCGGACATCATCGCCGTGCGCGGCGACGTGCTGAAGTACATCAACCTGCTGCAGGACGTGGACCTGGTGATCAAGAACGGCAAGCGCATTCGCTAGTTCGTTCTGGTGACGAAGTCCACCGCGGTCTGTTCGGCCCAGTAGCCGTCACTGTCGGCTGTTGGGCGGCCGACGAAGCCACAGTGGCCGCCGTGGCGCTGGAGGCTGACGTGGATGTTGGGGTTAGTGCGGATGTCGGCAACCTGGTATTGCGAGACGGGCACGAACGGGTCGTTGCGTGCCGCAATGATGAGCGCCGGAATCGTGATGCGCCCGACCACACGAAGGGCGCTGGCGAGTTCGTAGTATCGGGTGGCCGTGCCGAAGCCGTGTGACGGCGCGGTGTAGGTGTCGTCGAACTGGCGGATGGTGCGGATGCGGTCGAGCGGCGCGAGGTTGTAGCGGCCGGGGTACGCGCGGGATTTGCGGCGCATCCGGGCCTTGAGTCCCTTGAGAAAGTTCAACTGATACAGCCGGTTCTGCCGCCACTGGAGCGCCTCGGAACACAGGGCGAGGTCGATGGTGGGGCAGACGGCGGCCACCGACACCACAGGCAAATCGGGCATGTCGGGAAGTTCACCTGCGAGCTTGATCGCGATGTTGCCGCCCAGTGAATAGCCCGCCACCGAAAAGCGACTCAGTCCTTCGGCTGATACCAGCGCTCTGATGACTGCCACCGGATCCGCCGTCAGCCCAGAGTGGTACAGGCCTGGTGTCAGGTGCTCGGTGCCGCCGCAATTGCGCTGGTTGAGCAGCACCACGTTCCAGCCGCGCCGCAATGCCTTGTGCGCCAGCCCGCGCATGTAGTGCTTTTCGGACGAACCCTCCAGGCCATGGAGGCACACGAGCGTTGGACAGGCGTTCCGATGGTCCTGCCAGTAGCAGTCCGCGCGTACCTGGCTTTCGGCATCGACGCGGATCAGCCGCGTCTCGGGTGTGGGCAGGCCAGGGTAGGTGCGGTCGCGCGCCCACGCGTAGATCGTGATGACGTGCCCGGCCGACAAACCGCGCGCGGGCACAAAGGCCGACTCAGCGGACATCGTACACCGCGAATTCCGCGTTGCGATAGAGCAGCGGCAGATCGAGCGCGCGCCCGGCCGTCACCACCGCGACGTCAAGGTGGTATTTTTCGTCGAGCATGCGCAGACGGGCCGTGGACATCTGATCGTACTCGCTGGTGAAAAATGTCCGGTCGGCCACGCGCATGGCGATGTCTCGATCGTAGATCGCGATCGCGCTGTCCTTGACCGATTCGATCAGCGTGTCCCGGCCTGCGCCCACCCGGACACTGATGCCGTACTTCCACGCATGACCGGGGTCGGCAAGCACATGCCAATCCGACGGTTGCGTGGCGAGCCAGCGCATCGCGTCCATCCAGGGTGTGTCCGGCAGATCGACGCGTACGAGCTGCCGCTCGGGCTGATCGACTTCGAGCAGGTAGTACCCGCGCGCGGCCGAGCCGGCCAGACACACGGCCAACGCCACCATCGCCACCTGACGCGACTGCGTCAGCCACCACGCGATCGATGCGACGGCCACGAAGTCGAGAATCCAGAACACACGAGTGATCTGTAATTGCACAGCGAGCGCGACCTCGGCCATGGTGAAGGGCACAGAGATGAGGAAGAACATGACCGACGCGACCAACCCGATGACGAGGCCGCGCTCATGGGGCACCGCCACGCCACGGCGAACCCGCGTGCGCCAGATCGCGACGATGACCAGCGGGTAGGCGAGGTTGATCAGCCACGCGTCGAGAGGCCACTGGGCGGGGAAGAGGTAGTCCTTCGCTTCGAACACCTGCAGCCACTCGGCATCCATGGTCCCGAGGCGTCCTGACAGGGGGCCAGCGACCACCGCCAAGAGGGCAACTGCGACAACGAGCACCGTTGCGGCCGCGATGCCAGGAGCGCGGCCTCGGCGGCCCAACGCGGCAACGCCCACCACCAACCCGAAGAACAGGGCCGTGGTCGGGTGCAGCACGGCAGACGCGACGACAAGGGCCAGGGCGAGGGCGTGGCGCCCTCGAACAACACAGGCGAGTGACGCGACGCCGATCGCAAACGCCAGCTCGCGCGGATGCATGTAGCCTTCGAGCGAATTGGCGCCGGTCTTGGCGATCCGGTGACGGAATGTCAGCAGGATCCCAAACAGTGCGACCGCCCACCAGGAATACCCAAGGCCCCTGGCGAACGCCGCCGCAGCCACGATCAACAGCACCAGAGTCAGCAGGTACAAGATGGCCGCAACGAGTGGGAGGGACGTGCCAGTCGTCTTCACGACTGCCGCCATCAATTCATCGGACGCAATCAACCGCGCCTGTGCGTCGAGCAGTGGGGCGTCGCGAGGAAACAGGTCTGGCGTCAGGTGGTGGTTCACCGCCGGCAGATAAAACGCCTGGTCGGAGACACCATAGCGGTAGCCGCCACTATTGGCGGTGGCCAGCACAACGAAGACGAGCACGCCCGCGATCTTCGTGGCCGTGTTCACATGGGCTCGTCGGCTGAGGGACCGTAGATGGCCGGCAAAGGAATGTCCAGCATGCGGAGGTAGACCGTGAATTGCCCACGGTGGTGGATGGTGTGATTCACCACATAGGTCTTGAAGGCCGACATCCGAGGCAGCGTCATCAGTGTGGTGCCGTTGCGCCGCAGCGACCACGGCGCCGCCAGTTCCGCGTCGCTCGTGCCGACGATGGCGGTGCGGACGGCGCGCACGCTGCGGTCAAAGGCGTCGAGCACGGCAGGCAGTGCAGCCAGCGCAGGCTGCGTGGGGGCGTGATCGATCACGAGATCATACGAGTCGCGGGCCAGAATCCACTCGCCCCAGCGCGGGAGCCGCGCAAGGTGGGTGGCGAGCGCGCCGAGGGTGAACGACTTCGGATGAGGCGTCCAGTCAAAGCTGGCCGGGCATCGATCGAGGAGGCGGCGGGTCACCGCCATTTCGTGATCGAATTCGGCCAGGAGGACGTCGCGAATCATTTCCCGAAGTTGACCTTGGGCACCGCCTTCGCGTCGGCGGCCACTTCGAAGTAGGGGTACTCGGCGAAGCTGAACATCTTGGCGGTCACGTTGCCGGGGAACTTGCGCCGCTCCGTGTTGTACTCTCTCACGCGATCGTTGTAGCGTACGCGTTCGGTCGAGAGGCGATTCTCGGTGCCCGCCAGCTCATCCATGAGGCGCGCGAATGTGGCATCGGACTTGAGCTGCGGATAGTTCTCCACCACCACCAGCAGTCGCGTGAGTGCACTGGACTCCTCGGTTGCGGCGGCGATCTTCTGCGCGGGTGTGGACGCACCGGCCATCTTCGCGCGGGCATCGGCCACGGCGATGAAGATGTCCTTCTCCTGTTGTGCGAAACCCTTGGTGGTTTCGACGAGGTTGGGAATCAGGTCACTGCGGCGCTGCAACTGGTTTTCGACCTGCGCCCACTGACCCTTGATCGCTTCTTCCTGCGTCGTGAAGCGGTTGTAGGAACAGCCGGACGTCGAGGCGCTGATTGCGCCGACGACCAACACCACCACGATCACCCGCGTGAACTCAGTCATTGTCCGCATGTCGAAACTCCTGCTCATACGCTACCATCCGCCGGACGCGCCGCCGCCTCCGGATC
>Ga0163151_10002571_pt1 | contig 27774 bp, 23 predicted proteins | sample OliLakLV19MP5IB2_FD_145596 | JGI IMG/M metagenome (GOLD analysis project Ga0163151, IMG submission 145596) | Freshwater microbial mat bacterial communities from Lake Vanda, McMurdo Dry Valleys, Antarctica - Oligotrophic Lake LV.19.MP5.IB-2 | ecosystem: Environmental > Aquatic > Freshwater >...
GGCAGCGGGCGTCGTCGCCGACGTGCTCGGTGCGGACCTCGCGACGGTCCCCGCACCGACGCGCGCCGACGCCCGCTGCCAGTGGGCGGTCGTGACCGGCGCGACGCGGCTCCTGCGCGCGCTCTGGACGGAAGCGGCCGGGATTGCCGGCACGCGCGTCGCGACGGCGACGCGGCGCCTCGACGACGACACCCGCGCCGCGTGCGCCCGCAGCACGACGCCGCTGGCATCCCTCTTCGCGCTGCCGTGCGCCGCCGTCGCGACCACGACCGACGTCGCGGCCTGCGCCGTCAGCGTCGCGCGCCGCCACTTCCAGCGCGGCCACGGCGACGCGCATGCGCTGGCCGTGCCCTGCGACCTCACCGACGACGGCGACGCCAATCTCAGCTGCGTCCCACCCGAGCTCGAAGAGCATGTGCTGAATCGTCTGGGCTACGGCCCGGATCCGTGGACGCTCGGACGGCTGCGGGCGCTCGGCGTCCGCGCCTACGTCGGCGAGCAGCTGCATCCCGAGACGATCGCCGACGACGCGGTCGACGCCCAGCTCGCGCAGTTTCCGAGCCTGACGATGCCGTTCCTCGACCTCCGCGTGCACTATCCGAATCGCGTCGTGCCGGGCCAGCCGCAATCGGGCGACGTCCTGAAGGAGCTCCAGCGCGCCAAGGTCCTGCGCGCAATCGCGAGCCACCGCCAGCTGGAACACGTACTGACCGACTTCTGGTTCAACCACTTCAACATCCTCGCGACCGACCGCCGCGACTACGACATCAGCCCGTACGAACGCCTCGCCATCCGGCCCCATGTGCTCGGCCGCTTTCGCGATCTGCTCCTCGCCGTCATCCGCAGCCCCGGCATGGGTGACTTTCTCGACGGCCGCCGCAACCAGGCCGATGCGATCAACGAGAACTTTTCGCGCGAGCTGCTCGAGCTCCACACGATCGGCGTCGACGGCGGCTACACCGAGGCCGACGTGACGGCGGTCGCGCATGTCTTCACTGGGTGGAAGGAAAATCAGGCCACGGCCGACGGCTTCGAGTTCCTCGCCGCCTGGCACGACCGCAGCGCCAAGCAGGTGCTCGGGCTCGCGCTGCCCGCGAACGGCGGCTACGACGAGGGCGTCGCGCTCATCGACCTGCTCGCGAGCCATCCGAGCACCGCCACGCGCGTAGCGCGGAAGCTGATCATCCGCTTCGTTTCCGAAAACCCGCCGCCGCGACTCCTCACCGCCGCGACCGACGCGTATCTCGCGACGGGCGGTGATCTCCGCGCCGTCATGGAGACGATCCTGCTGTCCCCGGAGTTTCTCGCCGACCCCGCCAACCGTCGCAGCAAAGTGAAGCGCCCACTGCACCTGATGGCGAGCCTGGCGCGCGCCACCCACGCCGAGCCGGCGACGCTCAACCTCGACCGCGTGCGTCGGCGCGTGCGCGAGCTCGGCGAGGATCTCTACGGATTCGCCGCGCCACCCGGCTATCCCGACGTCTCGGGCTATTGGACGGGCGCCGGCTCGATGCTGTTCCGCTTCAACTTCATCGAGCTCGCGGCGCGCGGCGCCGACGGCATCGTACCGGCGCTACCGGCCGACGTCGGTGCGACGACGACCCTCGCGGGTCCGAGCACCCTCGCGGGTACAAGCGACGCGCTCGTCGACGCGCTCATTGGGGATCTGTTCCTCGCTCCCGTTTCCGCCGCCACGCGCGACACGGCCGTCGCCTTTGCCGATCTCTTCGGCAGCGTCGGCACGCCCGGCCGCACCGCGGAAACCGCCGCCGTGCTGCTCTCGAGCCCCGAGTTCCTGGTGCACTGATGACGATCACACGCCGCACCTTCCTGAAGACGAGCGCCGCCGCAGGCCTGAGCGCGTTCATCCTGCCGCGTCTCGGCGCGCGGCACGCGTTCGCCGCGCAGCAGACGCCGGTGCTGGTGGCGCTCTATCTGCGCGGCGGCGCCGACGGCTTGAATCTCGTCGTGCCGGCGGGCGACCCTTTCTACTATGCGAGCCGGCCGACGATCGCGGTGCCGCACGGCAGCGAGCTCGTGCTCGACGGCTTCTTCGGTTTGAACCCCATGCTCGCTCCGCTCCTCCCGCTCTACGCGGCCGGCGCGCTCGCGTTCGTCCATCTCGCGGGGAGTCCCGATCCGTCACGCTCGCATTTCGATTGCCAGGACTTCATGGAGCGCGCGGCGCCGGGCAATCGTTCGCACGTCGACGGCTGGCTCGCGCGCTGGCTCGCCGGCGCCGGCGGCGGCCGTGCGATCGCGGGGATCACGCTGCGCCACACCCGCGCCAAGGCGCTGCTGGGATCGGCGCCGTCGCTGGCGTTCCCGAGCCTCGACGGCTTCACCCTCACCGGCAACGCCGTCGCCGAGCGCCGCGCCGTGCTCGAAGCGCGCTACGACGACGTCCGCGTCGGCACCGCGGGGCAGCTGCTCGGCGATGCGGGCACGCTGGCGTTCGACGCCATGGACGTCCTCGCCGGCGTCGACCGCGCGACCAGCGCCCTCTACCCGACGAGCGAGCTCGGCCTCGCGCTCAAGGACGCCGCCGCCCTCGTCAAAGCCGACATCGGCGTGCGCGCGATCGCCGTCGATCTCGGCGGCTGGGATCATCACACCGATACCCTCCGACGCTCCGCGGACGTCGCCCCCGACCTGGCCATGAGCCTCGCCGCATTTCACGCCGACCTCGGCGCGCATGCGGCGAGCACGCTCACCCTCGCCATGACCGAATTTGGCCGCCGCGTCGCCGAGAACGGCACCGACGGGACCGATCACGGCCACGGCGGCGTGATGCTGGCGCTCGGCGGCGGCATCGCTGGCGGCCGCGTGGTACTGCGCGGGGCGTGGCCCGGGCTCGCGCCCGACGCACTCTTCCGCGGTCAGGATCTCCCCGTCACCACCGACTTCCGGAACGTCTTCGCCGAGGCGCTGCACCGGCACCTGGCAGCGAGCACGACCGCGCTCGCGTCGATCCTGCCCGGATTCACGATCGACCCGAGCGCGTTTCCCGGTCTCTGGTCCTGACGGCCGCCCGTCAGCCGTCTCAGAATTCGCGCTGATCGAGCCAGGCGCCGACGGTCGCGACCGCCGTCGGCAGGAGCTCGGGGCGCTCGATGTAGTAGTGATCGGCGCCGGCGATCTGCACGATCGCTTTGTCGGTGCTGGCGACGGCGTCGAACAAGCGCTGCGCGTGACTGGGCGTGCACGCGAGATCGGCGCGGTTGTTGATCACGAGCACGGGACACGCGATGCGCGCGCCGTTCACGAGACCATTGGCGCGGCTCTCGTCGAAGCTCCACTGCGAAAGCCACGAGCGCAGGGTCGTGAAACGGCCGAGACCGATCGGGCCGTCGTTCGCGATCTTCGGGTCGCCCATGTAGCAGGTGCCCGGCCGGCGCTCGGACGGATCTTGCGTCGGATCGGTCCAGCGGACGTCGCACATGGTGCCGTAGACCACGAACGGCCGCTCGGCATCGGGCGTTCCCTGCGACTTCAGCGCGGCGAGCGTCGCCTGCGCACGCGCCGTGATGCGGCGGTTGCGGGCGATCTGCGCCGCCCGGAAACGCTCGACGAACGCGGCGGAATACGGCGGCCGATCGGGACACGCCGGATCGTAGATGTTGAGCGCCACGGCGCGCACGAACGGCTCGTCCTCGTCGACGATCGACGGGTCGAGCCATTCCGTCATCGTGACCGAACGACCGATGTGGGCGGCGAGCAGCAACACGGCGTCGGCCGGCGGCAACCCCGCGCCGACGACGTCGACCGCGTCGCCGGCCGGCGTCGCGGTGATGGTCGGATGCTCGGCCTGGTCTTGGTAGAAGAGCGACAGCGAGCCGCCGCCCGACCAGCCCCCCAGCACCACCTTCTCGTACCCGAAGCGCTTCTTCAGATCCGCGACGCAAGCGCCGAGATCGAGCAGGCACTTCTCGAGGATCAGCGCCGTGTCGTTCCCGCGATAGCGCGGGTTGCAGTACACGACGTGCCGCCCCGCACGGGCCAACGCGCTGACGAGCGGCAAGAACGAGCCGCCGCCGATCGGATGGCTGAAGAGGATCACGGTCTTCGACTCCGTCTGCTGCGGACGGATGCGCATGCACTCGACGAACACCTGCCCGCTCGGACCGCCGTAGACGTCCTTCAGCGGGCTCGTGTCCGCGTGCACGAAACCATACGGTTCCCTCACGATTGCCATCGCGTTTCTCCCGACGATTCGGTTAACATTGCGCCCCATGAGCCAACAACCCAACGGCATTCACCACATCGCGATCATGGCCGCGGACATCAAGACGCACATCGCGTTCTTCGCCGAGGTGCTCGGCTTTCCGCTGGTCGCGCTCTTCGACATGCACGGCGTGCCGGGCGGACTGCACGCGTTCCTCCGCATGAACGACTTCGGCTACTTTTCGATCGTGCAGCTGCCCGCCGTCGGCGCGATTCCGATCGAGATCGGCCGCACCCACGCCGGCTCGGGCGCCCTGCCCTCGGCCGCCGGCACGCTGCAACACCTCGCGTTTCGCGCCGGCAGCGCCGCCGAGCTGCTCGCGCTCCGCGATCGCATTCGCAGCCACGGCGTCAACGTCATCGGCCCGATCGACCACGGCATGTGCCGCTCGATCTACTTCGCCGGTCCCGATCAGCTGACGCTCGAGATCGCGACCTCCACCGAAGCCATCGACGCCGCACGCTGGATCGATCCGAGCGTGTGCGCCAAAGCCGGCATCACGCCCGACGAAGCCGCCCGCTTCGCCGCGCCGGACGCCTACACGGGCCCGAGCCCCGTCCCGCAGCCCGCCTACGATCCCGCGCTGCCGCACATGGTCTACCCGGAGAAGGTCTACCGGAAGATCCTGGCGACGCCCGACGCGATCATCACGCAAACGGCGTCGTACGCCGAGCCGCCGGTACCCGCGCGCTGAAACCGCGTCGTGGTCGCGCCGCGGGTCGACGTCAGGCGACGCCGGTACGGATACCGACGAACGTGCCGCGATCCTGGGTCTGGTAGTAGCCGACGCTCATCGCGTCGACGATCGCCGGCGCCAGGCTGTCGAATTGCTCGAACACCAGGTCGAACCCGTTCTCGTTGAGCGCCTGCAGGAGCCAACCGCGCGTCAGCCAGAACGACTTCAGGTTGTCCCACGACGCCCACTTGCTGCCTTCCTTCAATTGCTGGTCGGGCGGCGCGGTGAACTCGGTGAACCAACGGCCGGCGGCATTCTCGTGCTCGGTCATCGGCGAAAGGTCGAAACTGTTCTTCGGCTTGTCGGTCGCGAAGTGGGTTTGCAGGATGAGCACGCGCCCGGCCACGCGCGAGAGCATGCGGATGAACTCCCGCGGGCGGTCGATGTGGTAGAGGAGCCCGCAGTCGACGCTCCCGGCCGCGTACAGCTGCCGTCGTCGAGACGGATGTTGTGGGCCGTGAATTCTGGCGTGCTCACGTCGATGGCCCGTCTAACGCCGATCGCGGCGCGGGGCAATGCTCGCACGCGCCGGATCGATCGCCGGATCGATCGTTCGATTGATCGCCAGATTGTTCGATTGATCGCCTCAGTCGAGTAGCGACTCCGACTCGAGGTCGAGGATCTGCTGCGCGTGGCGCGCCGCCATCGCCATGAACATGTCGTCGCCGCGCGCCGTCTGCACGACGATCATCGACGCGATGACGGCGATGACGATGCCGCTGAAGGCCGTGCGCCGGTAGTCGCGCCAGCAGGTATCGAACGCATAATCTTTGACGCCCTGGGCGGAGAGCGCCTCCCAATAGCCGCGCAGCAAGGCGCGTTCATGCGCCCGGCGATCGTCGACCAGCAAGCCGGCGCCGAGGAAGTAGGCGGCGTCGGCCGTCCCGAGCCCGCGCGCCACCGTCTGCCAATCGACGACCGCGAGCGGCGGGGCTCCGGACCCGGTGCCGAAGAGCATGTTGTCGAGCCGGTAGTCCCCGTGCATGACCGTGCGCGGGCCTTCGGTGCCGAGCACCCACGCACCGACGCGGGGCGCGAAGCGCTCCGTGACGGCGAGGAGCTCGGACGAGAGCCGTGCCGCGTAGCGCTCGCGGAACGCGGGCCAGACCGCCGCATAGAGCGCTTGAAAGTTGGCGGCGCGCTCGGAGATCGAATCGGCGAGGAACGCCAGATCGCCGAGTGCCGGGTCGCCCCAGCGCGGCGCGTGCAGCTTGGCGAGCTCGGCGAGCACGAGGGTCGCCTGATCGATCGTGCAGCCGGTGAGCTGGTCACCCTGCACGGCCGGCGTCACGTCCTCCATCACGAGGAAGAATTCCTGCCCGGCGTCGTCGATGTCGGCGAGCCAGCAGCGCGGCGTGCGAATGGCGACCGTCGCCACGACCTGGCGATAGAACTCGACCTCTTTCCGATAGCACTGCTGCGCGGCGCCGGTGGCGCGGCTGATGGGATCGTCGGAGGGCAGCTTCACGACCACCAGGCCGGCGCGTCCGCCACCGCGCGATCCCACCCGAGCCGGCAGCGCACGTTCATCGCGACCTGCCCCGTCCCGACGCGCTGGCGCGCCACGGCGACGACGCGCGCATCCAGCGCGACGCCCGCGGCATGCAGCGCCTGCGTCAGCCACTCGGGCGTCAGCGCCTCGGGCGTGGCGACGAGCGCGTGCCGTGCGGGCATGCGCCGACCCTAGTACGGCGCTCCGTTCCCGGTCGAGGCAGAACGACGACCCGGACCGCTCAGGGCACCGGGGCACCGCCTTTGGCCGCGAACGCGCCGGCTTCGTTCTTCGTGAACGCCGCCGGCTGATACGCGGCCTCGAAGCACGCGCCGCCTTCGATCCCGACCTGCACCAGAACGGGGCCGGTGAACGGCAGCGCTGGCACGGGCGTGTGCCCGCCCTTCGCCTGCACCTGGAGCGCGGCCTTGCCGGCGACCCCGGCCTTGAGTTTCACGCCCTGGACGCCGTTCGGCGTGCCGAGCTTGTCCTTGTAGGCGTAGCCCTTGTCGCCCGTCGCCTTCCAGCACGGCTTGCCGGAGCACGTGCCGCCGGCAGGGACGATCGCACCCGCCACAAACGCCGGCGAAGCGCCGTCGTAGAGGCAGAGGCGCAGATCGGACGCCGTGGTCGGCGTGCCGAAGTCGGCGACGGTCGTCGCGTCGCCCGCGCTCCACTTCCACGTGAGCGCGTCGCCTTTGTCGGGCGACTTGTCTTTGATCGCGAGCGACGACTTGAGGTCGACGGTCGGCGCCTTGCAGCCGAGGAGCGGTGTCAACGGACAATCGTGCGACGCGGCGTCGCAGGCGTCGCCCGTGCGGTCGCCGTCGACGTCCTCCTGCAGCGGGTTCGGCGCGGTGACGCAGTTGTCGAGATCGTCGGGCACGCCGTCGTCGTCGGCATCGGCGACCGACGTCGCGGCGACGACCGGCTGCGCCTGGCAGACCGTGCCCGGCGGGCAATCGTCGTCATCGGCGCAGGTGCCGGGGCTGACCAGCGCGCAGGCGCTCGTCGCCGCGCTGCAGAACGTTCCTTGGGCACACGCGTCGGCCATCGGATCGCACGCGATCATGGTACTGCACCGACCGCCGGGTGCGACGAAGACCGCGCTCGACTGCTCGACCGCGAGCGGATCACTCGGCGTCGTCGGATCGACGGCGCCGATCACCGTGACGACGTCGGCGCAGGCGTCGTAGCGCTGCAGCACGAGGCCGCCGATCACGCCGTTGCCGTCGAGGTCCTGGCTCTGCTCGCTCTCGAGCGTCAGGAACTTCACCGCTGCACCCTCGACCTTGTAGGGCGTGCTCGGATCGCAGATCTCGAGCCGGCACGGCGTCACGGCCTGGCCGACGTTCACGAGCGTCTTGGTCGGGATGTCGTACACGAAGAGCACCCCGTCGCTCGTGTCACCGTCGCCGTTCAACGGGCCGGCGCCCTGCGCTGCTTCGTTCGTCCGGAACGCGACGAGATGACGCGGCCCGCAGGCCGTGCCGGTCGGCGCGCCGAGCACGAGCTCTTCGGCGGCGGTCTCGAGATTCCGGAGCTTGAAGCCGCCGATCTCATAGAGGCCGACGACGCGATCGCTCGTGTCACCGTCGTCGTTCAGGTCGGCCCCCTGCTGCGACTCGGGGCTGAGGAACGCGACGCGGTTGCCCTCGATCGCGAGCGCGTCCGCCGCGCGCCCGACGTTGGTCCACGCGGCGCCGCCGACGGCGCGCACGTGCAGCACGCTATCGGTCGCGTCGCCGTCGCCATTCAAGATGGCACCGCCCTGCGCCGCCTCGTCGGCGAGCGCCGCGATCAGGGTCGGCGAGAGCGCGACCGCCGTCGCGGCGAGGCCGAGATTCTGCGGCGCGCCGCCGGCCGGCGCGTAGGTCACGACGAGGTCGCTCGTGTCGCCGTCGCCGTTCAGCGAGCCGCCTGGGCAGCTCGCGGTGCCGAGCATCGGGTCGGACTCCGGCCGCAAAAAGGCGGCGTTGCCGTTCGCGACGGCCACGTCCTCCGCCGGGCAGAGTGTGGAGATCGCGCCCGTCGTCGCGTCGATCGACTCGAGCACGACGTCGTCGAGCTGGCCGTCGGGGAAGAGCAGCGCGTCGACGCCGAGAGGATCCCCGGCATCGGCGTGCTCGACGAATACGTCGAACGTCCCGTTCGTGTCCGCGCCACCGAGCGGCGCGGTGGAATTGGTATCGAACGCGATCGCGCGTCCGTCGTCCGAGATCGAGAGATTCACGACGCTGGAGCCGCCGTCGTTGTGGGCGAGCACCCGCGTCAGGCCGGTGACGCGATCGTGGAGATAGGGCGCGGTCAGGGTTTCGTCGTCGACGAGGTCGGTCATGTCGCTCACGAAGACGACGTAGCGACCGTCGGCCGAAATGGCGTGCGTCGACGTCACGGTAAAGAAGTTGGAGCCGCCCGTCGCTTCGCCGCCGTCGCTCTTCACCGACACACGCTCGACCAGGTTGGTGGCGCGGTCACGCACGAAGACGTCGACCACGCCATTGTTGTCCTTGCCCGGCGGCAATATGAGGGCACCGGCCTCGAACGCGACCCAGCGCCCGTCGTGGCTGATGCCGACGGGCGTGACGTCGCCGGGGAGGATCGCGCTCGGCGCCGCGAACGCCGGGTCGACCAACGCGAGCGGTTCGGTCGTGTGGGTCGTCCGATCGTGCACGTAGGTGGCGGTGGTGGGCGCGTCGGGCACGAGATTCTGGGCGTCGCTCGCGAAGACGACGGCGGTGCCGTCGCCGGAGATACCAGACCGACCGCCCCCAGATGCGGCGTCGCCTTCGCTGCCGTCCGTCGCGATGCTCACGCGCTCGGTCGTGCCGGTCAGACGGTCGCGCACGAACACGTCGTCGACACCGTTCGTGTCCTCGCCCGGCGCCACCAGGTCGCTGGCGGCGCTCACGAAGACGACGAAGCGGCCGTCGCTCGACATCGCGATACGGCTGTTCGTCACGGGTGACGGTTGGCCGCCGCCAAACACGACGTTCACGCGCTCGGTCGCCAGGGCCACCGTGTCGTGGACGAAGACGTCGCGGCCGCCGTTGGTGTCGAGCCCCGGCCCGAGCAGGTTGCTCGCGAAGCTCGTGAATGCGACGAAGCGACCGTCGCGCGAGATCTCGGGGTTTTCGGACGTCGCGTTGGGCTCGCCGGCACCGCCGTTCGGAATGCTGACGCGGATCGTGTCTCCGGTCAGGAGATCGCGTCGGAACACGTCCGGGCCGCCGTTGGTATCGTTGCCGGGCCCGATCAGCGTCCCGGACGAGCTGATGAAGGCGACGTAGCGGCCGTCCGCGGACAGAGCGCTGTCGATGCCCCCGAACGGCGACTCACCGCCGTCGTCGGCGACGCTCGCGCGCTCCAGAACCCGCACCGCGTTGGCGGCCTCGGAGGTCCGCACGAAGACACGCCCGCCCGAGACGGCGAGCGGCGCGCCGTTCACCTTCGACGCGCCATCGATCGCACTGTGGCGCCCGAGCGTCCGCTCGCCGACACCGAGTCGGAAGATGCGGAGCACGCCGTCGGTGATGTCGCCGTCGCCGGACTCGTCGCCTGCGTTCTGGCCGAGCTCGCTCTCGAGGAACGCGAGCACGTCGTCCTCGACCGCGACGGCGGGAAACGTGAACGGCGCGCGGCTGACGCGTTGAATGGCGCGCCCGTCGCTGCCGCCCGACCCGATCAGACCGACCTGGCCGGTCGCACGGTCGCGCAGCGTGGCGACGGTGTCGTTGGTGTCGCCGTCGCCGTTGCGATCGACGCCGTCGATCGACTCGCGGAACGCGAACGAGCGCAGCGTCGTGCTGGCGATGAGACCGTCGAGCGGCACCGGGCTCTCCGCCTCCAGCGCGTACGACACGCAGGCGTTGCCGACGCCGACGCAGAGACCGGGATTCCCCGCACAGTCCTGATGCGGCGCCAGCTGACAGAATTCCTGCTGGGCGCGGGCGAGCACGAGCGGTCCGCCCGTCGCCGCCAGCGGCGCGAGATCGAAGAGCGCGCCGCACGCCCCGGTCGTGCATTCGTTCCCGTTCGGGCAGAGCGTCGCCGGCGCGTCGACGCACGAGCGCGCGCACGTGCCGCCGGCGCAGTCGAGCGCGCGTCCGCAACGCTGCCCGGCGAGGTCGCCGCCGACGCAGGTGCCATGGAAGCGGCCGATGCGGACGACGGTCGCCGGCGCGTCGACCGAGCCGAACGCGGTGAACACTTGCGCGGCGACGGCGGTCGGGTCGAATTGCGGCTCGAGAATCGGCGGCAGCTTGCCGCCTTCGGGCGTGAAGGATCCGAGGAACGCTTGCGCCGGCACCGTGAACGGCAGCGGCGACTTCGTGCGAAAGCGGATGAGCCGCGGGACCGGCAGGCCCTGGTCGCTCGTCAGCACGCCACGCCACAGAAACGGCATCAGGAGATTGCCGTCGCCGTCGAGCGCCGCGCGCACTTCGGTCGCGGTGGCGGTACACGGCGGCGCATCCTGGAAGCAGTCGGCTTGATAGTCGTTCGTGACCGGCAAGGCGGTGAAGCGCGTGAACACGGTATCGGGGGCGGTCGTGCCGCAGGCGCCGTCGTTGGCGTAGAGCTCGTCGAGGCACGCCAGGAGGCCGGATTGCGATGCGCAGGTCTGAGTCGCGAGCTCGCACGGCAAGGGCGCGGCTTTCGGGGTCACCGCGATCGTCAGCGGGCCCGTCAGCGTCCGGTCGTCGGCCGGTCCGCCGAAGTCGGCGTCGGTGTCGGGAAACGGCACGACGAGCCGGGTGTCGCCGAGATCGACGTCGATCCGGGTCACGAGCCCGGGCTCGCTGCGGCAGACCGCCGACGTGACGCCGGGCATGCCGCCGCAGGTCACCGCGTCGACCCCGACGCAATCGTCGGAGAGCGCGACCACGCGCCGCGTCCCGTCGGGCGCCGCGAAGATCAGGGTGACGACGTGCTCGCCGCCGGTCGGCAGGAACCCCGTCGAGCCGGTGTCACAACCGCGGAGCCGGAGCTCGAGCCGTTCACCCGGACCGGCGTAGGGCCGATTCACCGCGCCGAGGACGCCGTTGAAGGTCTTGGCGGTACCGGGGATCAGGTTGCAGGCGGCATCGGCCATGCGCGGTCCGCCGGCCAGCACACCGGCGAGCACCACGAGGCACACAGATCCTCGGGAGCGAGGGAAGAAGTGGGGGAACATGGCGCGGGGCTCCTTTTGCCTGGGGGCGGACGTAGTCGTCCGTCCGCAACAGCACGGCTCGTGCCAGGATTTCCGAGGGTTTCGCCGCCCGCCGCGCTGAGGAATCGCCCGGAACTGGCGGTCATCGCGCGCTCGCCTGCCCAGCGATCAGGCACCCGCCCAGACGGGTGGCACGGTGACCGTCAGAAGAGGCGCAGATTGAATGCGCGCTCGCCCGCCCACGCCAGCGCGAGCAGCACGATCGCGGCCGAGCCCGCCGTCATCACGCCCCAGCGGAACACTGGGGTCTCGCGCACGGCGAACACGACCGGGAGGAGCGCAATCACGACAGCCAGCTGCCCGAGCTCGACGCCGACGTTGAAGCTCACGAGCGCCCACAAGAGGCCGGCGCGCGGGAGCGCGAGGTCGCCGAGGACGCTCGCGAACCCGAAACCGTGGACCAGGCCGAACGCCAACGCCACCTGCCACGTGCGACGCGGCGGGAAGAGCGGCACGAGGTTGTTGAGCGCCGCGATCGCCACCGACACCGCGATCAGCGTTTCGACGAGCCGCGACGACACGTGGACGATCCCGAGCGCGGCGATGCTGAGCGTCAGCGAATGGGCCACGGTGAACGCGGTCACCACCTTCACGGTGTGGGTCAGGGCCGCGCGGAATCCGACGGCCGAGCGCCAGACCCCACGCTCGCGGCGCGCGACCGCCGGCAAGAGCAGCGACGCGAGAAAGAGCAGGTGATCGAACCCCGTCCAGATGTGCCAGACGCCATTCTGCACGAAGGCCGCGACTGTCGCGGCACGACCGGGCGCGCGACGCGCGAAATGCGCCTCGGGATGCTCGGGACCAACGATCGTCACACCCGCGGGCTGCGCCAAGAGCGATGCGAGCGTTCCGCGCTCGGCGTCGTAGCCGGTGGCCGTGCGGAGCTCGGTGGCGCGCTCGAAGCTCACCTGCACGAGCCCGCGATGCAGCGGGTCGAGGTCGAAGAACAGGCGGTACTCGACGTCGAGCTCGGCCGCAGCGTCCTCCTCCGACGCTCCGCCAGCGCAGGCCGGCGCCGTGAAGCGGAGCACGGCGTATGCCCCGTCACCGTGCTGATCGATCATGAGCCGGTCGAGCGCGGAGACGCAGACACCACCGGCTCGTCGCAGCGTGAGATGGGCGAACGCGTAGGCGCTGACGGCGGCGCTATGCCCGCGGACCTCGCCCCAGGTGATGGCGCCATCGCCGTCGTCGTCGAGGCCGATCGCGTAATCGAGATCGCGGAGCGCGACATCCCATTGCCCGAAGACCTGCTCGTCGACGACGCGGAGCGTGAGGTAGCTATCGCTCGGCTTGTGCGCGGAGGCCGGCGCCGCGATCGTCGCGAAGACGAGCGCCACGAGCAGCGCCAACCGCCGCAGGCGGTCACTCTGCGCGCGCGGCCTCACCGAGCCTCACCCGCTGTTGCATCCGGGCGCCGCGTTGCCGTTGCGGCGGCGGGCGTGAGCGGCGCGAGCCGCCGATCTTCGAGGCGGTGATCCCGAATCCACTGCCGCACGTCCGCCGCCGCCGCTGGCTTGCCGGCCGCCGTCGCGGCGCTCAACAAGATGCGCGCGTCCTCGGGCTCGCGTTGCGCCTGCCAATTGCGTTCGGCGAGGGTGAGCGCCGCGGCAGCATCGCGCTGGACCAGCAGCGCGAAGCGGGATTCTTCGCGGAGTTGGCGCGTGTCGTTGCGCAGATGGGCGGCGGCGAAGCGCGTCTCCAGATCGTCGCGATGCGTGGCCGAGGTTGGCACGTCGAGCGCCTGCTCGGCCAGCACCACCCGCAACAGCAGCGCATCGATGCGGAGGTCGTCGCCGATGAGCGTCAGCACGGCCGACGGCTCGCCGCGCTCGAGCAGCACGTCGGCGAACGCGCTGCGGACGGCGATGTCGCGTGGCGCGATGACCAGCGCGGCGCGATAGTGGGCGATCGCGCCGTCGGTGTTGCCGAGTCGGGTTTCGACGTCCGCGAGCACCGTCAGCGCCCAGAGCTGCAGATCCGATGGCAGGGTGCCGCCCGCGACGACCTGCCGCAGGATGTCCCGACTTTGCCCCGCATCGCCCACGAAGCTTGCGACGCTCGCGGCGCAGATGACGCCGGCCATGCGCGTGCCGCCGTCGCGACCCGCGACAGATCGCACGTGGTCGCAGCTCGCCTTCGCCGCCGCGTAGTCGCCCCGCGTCTGCTGAATCAGCGCCTGCGTGAGCCACGCCTGCGCGTCGTTCGGATCGCGCTCGAGCGCACGCGCCAGGTCAGCGAGCGCGCCATCGAAGTCGTGCAGGCTCTGTCGAATGGTGGCGCGCAGCACCACCACCGGTCCGGGCGGATCGGGTACGTCCCACCACGGCGCGAGCGCGGCCTCGGCATACCCCAACAAACGCGGATCACCGGTCCGCCGCGCCTCGTCGACGTGCGCGCGGGCCGTCGCGAGCGCCACCGGAAGGTCCGTCGGGTTCGCGGCCAATTGCGCGCGGCGCTCGCGCATCGTCCGCCCGCCGTCCGCGACGAGCGACACCGGCAACTGCTCCAGAATCTGGCCGTCGGAGTCCGGAATGAACGGCGCAGCTATCCCCCGAGCAGGCAGGATAGCCGCGCCGACCAGACACGCGACGAGGAAGGTGAGCCGCGTCACGCTCGCGTGATCAGTTGGGGGCGCCGGGCAGCGGCGTGTTGATGTAGGGGAACGTGGCCGTGTAGTCGGTCGCGCTCAACGTCGCGCCGTCCGTGAAGGCCAAACCGCCAGCCGGAGCCTGATCGGGCGTCCCGTAGAGACCGAGCGTGATCAGCTTCCCCATCACCACGCGGAGCGCGATGTCGACCACGTCGTCGCCCGGCCGTCGGCCGTTCGGAAAGCCGGCGTTGTCTCCGCCGATCACACCCAGATTGTTCTGCATCGCCTGCGCCGTCGGCGGAATGGTGGTGTTGAGGCGCAGCATCTCGGCCGGCACGACGTTCGCGGGTTGGTTCAGGTTGCCGGTGGCGGTGGTGTTGATGCCGGTCAGGAAGGCTGCCACCAAATCGGTGCGCGGGAATAACGTCGGGGCGAGCGCCGCCGGGAAGAGCGTCTGAATGAGCGCCGGGAGCGTCGGGTTGGTGACGTACAACGCGAACTGCCCATCGTCGCGCGGCTCGGATGAGTTGAACTTGTCCTTGTCACGCAAGCCGATCACCACCTCGTTCACGAGCGGGCTGCCGAGACGCGACACCTGGGACAACGCCCGGCTCTCGCGCTGCACCGGTTTCTCGAAGGACGTCTTCGCTCCGAACTCGGCGCGCTTCGGAATGCTCGCCGTCGTCCACGCCCCGATGACCGGCTCGGTGCCGTTGGTGAGGCAGCTGATCGGCACTTCCAGGATCAACGACGTGATGTTCTTGTCGGCGAGATCGTCCTTCTCGGCATCGGGCGCGCCGAGCGGATTCAGATTGATGAGGTCGAACACCTCGCCGAGATTCACGACGAAGGGGTCCTTGCGCTGTCCGACGAACATCTTCGCCCCCGCGCCGCAGCCCGGAATCGTGACGTCGCTGTAGACGTATTGCGCAGCGTACGCAGCGTAGTCGGGAATCGAGTTCGTGCCGATGTTGTCCTTCGGCTTCATGAAGACGGTGCTACCGCCGACGCTGATGTCGCGCGGCTTGGAGTCTTTCCGCTTCGCGCTCGGACGCGCGATCGTTGCCGAGTAGGTTTCGATGAGATTCAGGTTGTCGATCGTCTGCGGCGCGAGCGGACCGAAGTTCACGAGCGGAATCGCCACGCTCTTGCCGCCGACCATCAATTCCTGGCCCGTTCCCCCACGGAGCGAGTTCTGAAACTGGAAGCTGAAGACCAAGTCGTCCTTGGCGTCACCGTCGTTGTCGACGTGAATGTCGTAGGTCGCTTCCGGGTCCAGGAAGAAATAGTTGGGCCCGCCGTACGGGTCTTGCAGCGGGAGATAGTCGGCGATGATGGTGACGAAGCCGTCGCGGCCCGGCTCGTAACTGCGGAACATGTAGAGGTCGGTGCCATCGACTTTCGGCTGCTCGGTGATGAACGGGGCCTCGCGGTGGCTCGACGCTTGGGCCGACGGCGCCGCGAGCGTCAGCAGCAACGCGGCGGACAGGCAGGTGCGGGCAGCACGCTGCATGGAAATCGCTTTGGACATCAGTACTCCTTCTTTTTGGTTGAGCTGCTCGAGATGCAACGGGGGGCTCTGTTGCTGCGACAGCACGACACGTGCCGCCTTTCACGCTAGTCAATCCGCGCTCCGAGCAGATGAGGCCGGTACGATCGACGTGTAGGAGTTGCACGCGCGCACTGACGACATTCTGAACGGTCTCATCGGGGCCTACGTGCTCGATGCGACCTTGGATGCGGAGCGCGGTGCAGCAGTCGTGTGCCCTTCGCGATTTGGCGAAAGCCGCAGCACACCGAGCGATCGCGCGCCGCGAAACCTTTCCGACGTCGGGCTCTAGGAACCCGCATGACGAAGACGTCGTTGCTCCTCGCCGTCGTGCTCGCCTGCACGACGGGTCGCATGGCCCTCGCCGCCGACCACCTGCGGCTCGCGCCCGATCTCAGCTTCACCGACGACTCGAGCGACCGATTCCCGATCATCGGTGAGCATCTCGACGACGGGGCGATCGGCGCGGGACGCGCCACCGTCGTCTTCTTCGGTGCCAAGAGCTGCTGGAACACCAATCGCGAGGCGGAACGGCTGGTGGCGCTCTATCCGCGCTTTCGCGACCGGATGCGCTTCGTCGTCGTCGATGTCGGCCATCCCTCGGAAGCGCAGCGAACGTTGATGCGCGCGCACTACGGCGGCTCGATCCCGACGCTCGCCATCTTCGATGCCAAAGGCGACGTGCGTTACGCCGAGGCCGGCGAAACCGCGAGCCAGCGTGGCGACACGACCAGATTGGCGACGCTTCTCACGCGCGCGCTCGACGAGTGAACGCGCCCGCAGCCCCTTCGACCCCCGATGCGATCAACCCGAGCAACCCCAACCCAACCGTTCCACTGAAAAGGAGCAATCGATGATCAAGACACTGACGCTGACGTTCACCGCCGTCGCCCTCGGACTCTGCCTGTTCGCCTCCCACGCCGTCGCCAACGACATGGACGGCGTGATGATGAAGGACGGCAAGATGACGATGATGAAGGAAGGCAAAGCCGCGGGAGCCATGACCAAGGACATGACGATGCGGACGGCACCAAGGTCATGACGGACGGCTCGATGATGATGAAGAACGGCGACAAGATGCAGATGAAAGACGGCCAGATGATGAACATGAGCGGCAAGATGATGGGCGGCGATAAAATGGGTGGCGACAAGATGGACGGCGGCAAGATGGGCGACGGCATGATGGACCACGGCAAGATGATGGACGGCAAGTAAGCCGCGGCGCATGCGATGAGCTCCGACACTCAGAGCCGCGTGCACGCGAATGGGGGCTCCCTGCCCCCATTCGCACCGCGCGCGAGCGACAACGCGATCCACGACACGGGAGCGCGCCCGCATCCACTGGTGATCCGGCTCGCCCATTGGATCGGCGGCCCGCTGCTCGTGCTGATGGCCGGGAGCGGGCTGCAGATCTTCGCGGCGTATCCCACGTTCGGGGCGCGCGGTGCAGAATACTGGTGGTATCCCTTCGCCGGAACGGCGCCCCCGACGTGGCTGCGGTTCGGCGGGTGGCTCGCCGGCGCGCGGCATTGGCATTTCGCGCTCGCGTGGCTGTTCGTCGTAACCGGCGCAATCTACGTCCTCTATCTCCTCAGCAGCGGCGAGTGGCGGCGCCGGCTCTTCCTCCCCGCGCGCGACGTCGGCGGCGCGCTTCGCATGCTGGCCTATTACCTGCGCCTCAACCGCACACCGCCGCCGATCGGCTTCTACAACGGGCTGCAACGGCTCGCGTACACGAGCGTGATCGGCTTTGGCGTGCTCGAGGTCGCGTCGGGGCTCGCGCTCTACAAGCCGGTCCAGCTCTGGTGGTTGGTCGCGCTGCTCGGCGGCTACGACGTGGCCCGCGTCGTCCATATGAGCGGGCTGCTGCTGTTCGCCGGCTTCACGATCACGCACCTCGTTCTCGTCGCACTGCACCCGCGCACGATTCCGGCGATGATTACCGGGAAGGCGCCTTCTCATGACTGACGACGCGCCCGTCACCCGCCGTGCCGTGCTGTCGCGGCTCGCCCTCGGCTCGCTCGTCGCGACTGGTGCCGTTGCCTCGAGCGGCCCGTTCCTCCGCACCATGGGCCGGTGGAATCAACGCGTCGAAAGTGGGCTCTTCAGTCTCGAGCGCTCCGCGCCGGAGCTGCCTCCCGAGAGCGAGACGGCGCGCGCGGATTTTCCGTCGTACTTCATCTCGCCGGAGGTGCCGCTGGCTCCCGCATCGTGGCGTCTCGCCGTCGGCGGGATGGTGGCGCGACCCGCGTCGTTGTCGCTGGCCGATCTGCAACGCCTCCCGCGCACCGCGATGCGCGTCCGTCACCATTGCGTCGAGGGCTGGTCGGCGGTGGCCGCCTGGCACGGGGTTCGGCTGAGCGACGTCGCCGCGCTCGTCGGGGCGGATCCCGACGCGGGATTCGTCGAGTTCCGTTCGTTCGACGCGGGCTATTGGTCGTCGTGGGATCGCGCCAGCGCGTTCCATCCGCAAACCATCCTGGCGTACGGCATGAACGGCGACGCGCTCGGACCGGGGCACGGCGCCCCGCTCCGTCTCTATTCGGCGACGAAGCTCGGCTACAAGATGGTGAAGTACCTCACCGAGGTCAGCTTCCTGCCCGCACCGACCGGCGGCTACTGGGAAGATCAGGGTTACGAATGGTTCGCGGGGGTCTGACGCGGCGTCGGGTTGACACCATCGTGTCGCGTCGGTCTGTTGCGACGAGTCGTGTGAGTCGCTGCCTGATCACGGAGGGCGCGCGCTCGACGACGCTGCGGCCGGTGCCACCCACAACGACCACTCGACGCGCGGAGCGCGGTTCTCGCCGCAGTCGCTTGATGCTCGCCGCGCAGGGCGGCGATCGGACGGCCTATCGCGAGCTCCTCGACGACATCGTGGGCGACCTTCGCGCCTATCTGCGCCGCACGATGAGCGACGGTGACGATGGCGAGGATGCGCTCCAGGACACGCTCCTCGCGCTGCATCGCTATCGCCACACGTACAGCCCAGGGCGCCCCTTCGAGCCGTGGCTCTTCGCGATCGCCCGGAACGTCGCGCGCGACCACCTGCAGAAGCGACGGCAGCGGCGCGATCGCGAGCGGCACCCCGAGTTCCTGCCCGAGCAAACGGTCGATCTCGATGAGGGCGTCGAACGCCGGCTCCACGAGGGGATTGCCGCGCTCTCGCCCGCGCAACGCGAAGCGCTGATGATGGTCAAGATCAACGGCTACTCGGTCGCAGAAGCCGCCCGCCAGACCGGTACGACCCCCGGAGCCCTGAAGCTTCGCATCCACCGGGCGTATCTCGCCCTGAAGCAGCGGCTCGAAAGTTGAGGATCGTGGCGCGCTCCGACCATCGGGACACCATCGAACGCCTCGTCGAGGACGCCGTGCCCGTCCGGCGCCTGGCGCCGGCCCTCGCCACGATGACGCGCTGGGGTGGGCTCGTGCTCGGCCTCTGCGCCCTCGGGCTCGCGTCCGGCGGGCTTGATCGGCTGACGACGTCCGCGGCCGATCCGCTGTTCGTGGCGCAACTGGGAGCGCTCCTCGTCGCCACCGTCGTCGCGTCGGCCGTGGCGTTGCACGCGGTCGTTCCCGGCGAGGAGCCGAACGGGTGGCGACTCCTCGCGGCGGGTCTTGCGTGCGCGCCCGCCGTCGTCACGCCCCTGTTGCTACCGCCGGCGCAACCGGTCGACGTCGCCCAATTCACCGCCGCCGGCGCGGGATGTGCCGTCGTCACGCTGGCCGCTGGGGTCGTGCTCTTCGCGGCGCTCGCGCTCGCCGTGCGGCGGGGAACCCCGTTCCGGGCGGGCGCGGCGGCCCTCTTCGCGGCGACGGCCGCGCTCTCCGCCGCCAGCATGGTCGCGCGGCTGCGCTGCCCGGCCGAGGAGCGTTGGCACGTACTGGCGTGGCACGTGGCCCCGGTCGTGATCGGCGTCGTGATCGTCATGCTCACGCGGACACAGTGGTGGCCGGCGGGGCAGCCATCGATGCCCCGAGAGACACCGTCGACCTGAGACGCCCCTCGCTCTTCGGTGGCGCGACTGTGCGAGCCGCCGCGACGATCGGTCGGGCCCACGCGGGTGTACGTCCCAACGCCGGCGGAGCAACGATCACTCCCGCTCGCAGATGCAACACCAGCACCGGGCGTGGCGCCGCGCCGGTTGCGGGGTCCGACTCGGCGCTGTTGTCCCAGAGCTGAAGCGCCTGCAGATGCGGCAGCAGGACGACGAGGTTGTGTCGGCTCAGGTCGTAGCGCCGACGCACGTCGTGCTCGGAGATGTCGTGTCCACCGCGACGCACCCGCGCCGCTACTCGGGCGAGGTGCAGGTCGGGAGAAGACAGCCCGGCGTACCAGACCCGAATCTCGAAAGCCTGCTGCGCGGCCTCGAGCAGGAGTCCGGTCATGGTGTTCCCGCCGAGTGTCGTCTCGAACGCGAAGTCGGATCGGTCGCGCATGGCCTTCTCGAGGAGGCCCCGACCCACGACCCAGGCACGGCCATTGGCGGCCATCGCATCGAGGCTCGGATCTGCGCTGCGGATCGCCCGCGCAATCTCATCGGGGTTGAAGTACTGCCCGCCGGACTGGCGAAGAAAGGCACCGCCGATGCTGCTCTTGCCGGCGCCGTTCGTGCCGGCCAGGACCAGGATGCGCGGTGGCGCGTCAGGCACGCTTCCGGGCGGCCCGCACCGCTGCGCGGCCGAGCGCGGCAGGCTTCGCCGCAAAGAGCGCATCGCCTGCCGCGCGCGCCGACGGACTCTGCATCGCCCCCACCAGTGCGTCGAACTCCGCATCGAGGCCCGCAAGGACCCGGGACGATCGGTTGACGAGCGCCTCGTACGTCTCCATCGAGAGCACGACGGCGTGCACCTTCTCGCGCTTGGTAATGGCGACGACCCCGCGTGCCAGGGCCGTGTCGAGCACCCGTCCAAACGCGTTCTTCGCCTCCGTCGCGGTGACGGTGGCAATCGCCCGCCCGCGCTCGTCGATCATCGCCTCGCTTGCCATGCAGTCCTTCCTCCAGTTTCTGAGCCTATTACGAACGAAATGGCCATTCCAGCCATTCGACGACCATCGCTCGGGAGTCCAGGTAACGGTCCGCGTCGTCACCGGGTTGCACCGCCCGCCTGACGCCGACCAGCCAACGTCGCGAAATTGACCCTCTATAGATGGGGTGATATCCCCCCGCCTCTTGGAAACCCCCACCGATAGCCCCTCCCGCGCCGTCACGATGGAGAAGATCACGAGCCTCTGTAAGCGCCGTGGCTTCGTCTTCCAGTCGAGCGAAATCTACGGTGGTCTGGGCAGTTGCTGGGATTACGGTCCGCTCGGGATCGCGCTCAAGCGGAACATCACCGAGGCCTGGTGGCGCGACATGATCACGTCGCGCGAGGACATGGTGGGTCTCGACGCCGCGATCCTGATGCACCCGCGCGTCTGGGAGGCCTCCGGCCACCTGGCAGGGTTCACCGACCCGCTCGTCGACTGCAAGAAGTGCAAGCACCGGTTCCGCGCCGATCAATTGGCGGGCGACCGCTGCCCAGATTGTGGCGGCGAGCTCACTGAGTCGCGCAACTTCAACCTCATGTTCAAGACCTTCATGGGTCCGGTCGAGGACACGGCGAGCGTGGTCTACATGCGCCCCGAGACCGCGCAGGGCATCTTCGTCAACTTCCAGAACGTCCTGAACGCGTCGCGCCTGAAGATCCCGTTCGGCATCGGGCAGATCGGCAAGTCGTTCCGGAACGAGATCACGCCAGGCAATTTCCTCTTCCGCACCCGCGAGTTCGAGCAGATGGAGATCGAGTTCTTCGTCAAGCCGGGCGAGGACGAGAAGTGGCACCAGTACTGGAAGGAAACGCGCTTCGCTTGGTACCAGAAGTACGGTCTCGATCCGGCGCGCCTGCGTCTCCGTGAGCATGGCCCGGACGAGCTGGCGCACTACGCGAAGGGTTGCGCCGACGTCGAATACGAGTTCCCGTTCGGCTGGTCGGAGCTCGAAGGCATCGCGAACCGCGGCGACTTCGACCTGAAGCAGCACGCCGAGTTCAGCGGCAAGGACCTCTCCTTCTTCAACGAGGAGACCCGCGAGCGCTTCGTGCCGTACGTGATCGAACCGTCGGCCGGCGTCGGGCGGCCGCTGCTCGCGTTCCTCGTGGACGCGTACGACGAGGACACGGCCGAAGGCGAAGAGCGTGTGGTGCTGCGTCTCGACCCGCGCCTCGCCCCGATCAAGGCCGCCATCTTCCCGCTCCTCCGCAAAGGCGGGCACCCGGAGAAGGCGCAGGCCATCCGCGACATCCTGAAAGAGCATTTCGCGGTCACCTACGACCAGGCCGGCTCGATCGGTCGGCGCTATCGCCGGCAAGACGAGATCGGCACCCCGTTCAGCATCACCGTCGACCACGACACGATCAAGGACGACACGGTGACGGTGCGCGAACGTGATTCCATGCAGCAAGTCCGCATGCCCGTCGATCGCCTGGTCGACGGTGATCGCGCGCGCGTGACCGTCGGTCGCGCGAGCGTCGTAGCGCCGGCGCTCTGAACGAGCACGAACGCGCGCGTCTCATCCCGAGAAGCGCCCCAATCGGATTGGAGTCGAGTCCCATGGCCAAGAGTTCCCGTGGCAAGAGCAAGACGAAGAGCACGCAACGCCCCGCGAAGAAGGTGACCGCGAAGCCGGTTGCCGCGAAGCCGGTCGCAAAGCAGTCGGCGACGAAGGCTGCGAAATCGTCCGCGGTCGTTCGTGCCAAGAAGTACGTCTACTCCTTCGGCGGCGGACGCGCGGACGGCAAGGCCGAGATGAAGAACCTGCTCGGCGGCAAGGGCGCGAACCTCGCCGAGATGGCCGGGATGGGGCTCCCCGTTCCGCCGGGCTTCACGATCTCGACCGACGTCTGCACCTACTACTACGAGAATCGCCGCACCTACCCCGCCGTGCTGAAGCAGCAGGTGAAAGACCACCTGGCGCGCGTCGAGGGCCTCACCGGCCGGACGTTCGGCGACCCGAAGAACCCGCTGTTGGTGTCCGTTCGCTCGGGCGCGCGCGCGTCGATGCCCGGCATGATGGACACGGTCTTGAACCTCGGCCTCAACGACCAGACCGTCCAGGGCCTCATCACCGACGCCAACAGCGAGCGCTTCGCGTGGGATTCCTACCGCCGCTTCGTCCAGATGTACGGCGACGTGGTGCTCGGCATGAAGCCGGAGGACAAGCTCCAGGCCGATCCCTTCGAGGAAGTGCTCGAGCAGAAGAAGCACGCGCGCGGCGCGAAGCTCGACACCGACCTCACCGCCAACGATCTCCGCGAGCTCGTCGCCGAGTTCAAGGCGCTCATCAAGAACAAGCTCGGCCTCGACTTCCCGACCGACGCGTACGCGCAGCTCTGGGGCGCGGTCGGCGCCGTGTTCGGCTCGTGGCAGAACGACCGCGCCATCGTGTACCGGAAGCTCTACGCGATCCCCGATGCCTGGGGCACGGCCGTGAACGTGCAGGCGATGGTGTTCGGCAACCTCGGCGACGATTGCGCGACCGGCGTCGGCTTCACGCGCGACCCCGCCACCGGCGAGCGCGCCTTCTACGGCGACTTCCTCGTGAACGCGCAGGGTGAGGACGTCGTCGCCGGCATCCGCACGCCGCAGCCGCTCAGCACCAAGGCCGCGATCGAGGACGCGCGTCAGCAAGGCATCGCCGAGAGCGATCGCCTGCCCGCGCTCGAGGAGGTCATGCCCGAGCTCTACAAGCAGCTCACCAAGACCGCCGCGCTGCTCGAGAAGCACTACAAGGACATGCAGGACATCGAGTTCACCATCGAGCGCGGCCGCCTCTACATGCTGCAGACGCGGAACGGGAAGCGCACCGCCCCGGCCGCGATCAAGATCGCGGTCGACATGGTGAAGGAGAAGGTGATCGACCGTGACACCGCGCTCATGCGCGTCGACGCGAGCTCGATCGACCAGCTCCTGCACCCCGGCCTCGATCCGAAGGCCGAGAAGCAGGTCATCGCCAAGGGGGTGCCGGCGTCGCCCGGCGCCGTGAGCGGCGAGGTCGTCTTCAGCGCCGACGACGCCGAGTCCGAAGCGCACGCCGGCAAGAAGGTCATCCTGGTGCGCGTGGAAACCTCGCCCGAGGACATCCACGGCATGAACGTCGCCGAGGGCATTCTCACCGCGCGCGGCGGCAAGGCGTCGCACGCGGCCGTCGTCGCGCGCGGCATGGGCAAGACCTGCGTCGCCGGCTGCAGCGATCTCGAGATCCACTACGAGGGCGAGTACTTCCTCGCCAAGGGCGGCGTGCGCGTCGCCCGCGGCGAGTGGATCACGCTCGACGGCTCGACGGGCGAGGTCTTCCTCGGCAAGGTGCCGACGGTCGCTGCCGACGGCGAGAGCGGCGACTTCGCCACGCTCATGAGCTGGGCCGACAAGGCCCGCACGCTCAAGATCCGCACCAACGCCGACACGCCCCACGACGCGAAGGTCGCGCGCCAGTTCGGCGCCGAAGGCATCGGTCTCTGCCGCACCGAGCACATGTTCTTCGACGCCGAGCGCATCGACGTCGTCCGCGAGATGATTCTCGCGACCGATCTCGCCGGGCGCGAGAAGGCGCTGACGAAGCTGTTGCCGATGCAACGCGGCGACTTCGAAGGCATCTTCCGCGAGATGGCGGGGCTGCCGGTGACGATCCGCTTGCTCGATCCGCCGCTCCACGAGTTCCTGCCGCAGACCGACGCGGACACGAACGAGCTCGCCGCCAAGATCGGCGTCGACCCGGCCCGCATGCGGGCGCGCCGCGAGCAGCTCCACGAGATCAATCCCATGCTCGGCATGCGCGGCTGCCGGCTCGGCATCGTGTACCCCGAGATCTACCTGATGCAGGTGCGCGCGATCATGGAAGCCGCCTGTGCCGTCGCGCGCGACAAGGTGAAGGTGATCCCGGAGATCATGATTCCCCTGATCGGCCACGTGAACGAGCTCAGTCGGCTCCGCAAGGAAGCGAACGACCTCTGCAAGGCCGTCATCAAGGAAACCGGCCAGAAAGTCGCGTACACGATCGGCACGATGATCGAGGTGCCGCGCGCCGCCCTCACCGCCGACGAGATCGCCGGCGAAGCCGAGTTCTTCTCGTTCGGGACCAACGACCTGACCCAGATGGGCTTCGGACTCTCGCGTGACGACGCCGCCATGTTCCTGCCGAAGTACGTCGACAGCGGTATCCTGCCCGTCGATCCGTTCGCGAGCCTCGATCAGAAGGGCATCGGCCAATTGATGGAGATCGCCGTCCAGAAGGGCCGCAAGGTCCGCGCCGATCTCAAGATCGGGATCTGCGGCGAGCACGGGGGCGATCCGAGCTCGATCGATTTCTGTCACCGCATCGGGCTCAACTACGTGTCGTGCTCGCCGTATCGCGTGCCGGTCGCCCGCCTCGCGGCGGCGCAAGCGGCGCTCGCGAGCAAGAAAAAGAAATGAAGGCACAGGGTCGGCGAGGAGTGCCGGCGGTGCGCGGAACGACGCGCGTCTATGGCCTCCTCGGCGACCCGGTCGCCCACAGCCTCTCGCCGGCGATGCAAAACGCGGCTTTTGCTGCGGCCGGGCTGGACGCGGTGTACGTGCCCTTCCCCGTCGCCGCCGCCGATCTCGAGGCCACGCTCGCCGGCCTGCACGCCGCCGGTGTCGCCGGCCTGAACGTCACCGTCCCTCACAAGGAAGCGGCCGCGCGTCTCGCCGTCAGTCTCCGACCCCGCGCCCGCGCCTGCGGCGCGGCGAACACGTTGATCCGGACCGCCAAGGGGTGGATCGGCGACAACACCGACGGTGCCGGGCTCCTCGCCGCGCTGGCCGAGCAACGCTTCGACCCGCGCGGCAAGAACGTCCTGCTGATCGGCGCCGGCGGCTCGGCGCGGAGCGTCGCCCACGCGTTCGCGCGCGCGGGTACGCAGGTCCTGATCGTCGCCAACCGCACGCCCGCCCGCGCCGCGGAGCTGGTCGCCACCCTCCGCCGCCGCGACGCCTACGCCGGCGACCTCAGCGTGCTCGGCAACGCCGAGGTGCTGGCCGGCCTCGACCTGATCATCAACTCCACGTCGACGACGCTCGGAGGCGAGGCCCTCCCCGCCATCCGATTCGCCGAGACCTCCCCGACGTTGCTCTGCTGCGATCTGATGTACGGCAAGAAGCCGTCGCGATTCTCGTCGCAGGCGCGCGCCGCCGGGCGCCGGACGATGGACGGCAGCGGCATGCTGCTGCACCAAGGCGCGCTCGCGTTCACGCTGTGGACCGGGAAGAAGGCGCCGGTCGCCGTGATGCGCCGCGCGCTCCAGGGCTAGACCGTCGCGATCACGACACCGCTTTGATCGCGCGTCCCAAGAGCGCGTTCAGCTCGACCGTCTTCTTCGCGATGCCGCTGTTGGGCGAACGGCCGATCGTGGCCGCCGACCGCGCGAGGCTCGGCGATCCGCTTTCGGCCGGGATGCCATCGAGGGCTTCGAGGACGCGCGGCAGCCAGCTCGTGAAGGTCTCGGACGAGAGCTCGTCTTTGGACAGCTCGTATTGACGGCCCTCGACCAGCAACGCGTTGCCGGTCGCGATCTCCGAGCAATTGCAGCTGGCGGGGGCGCCGGCGTCGGCGGCGGCGATGGGCTCGTTGCTGCTCGTGACCGCCACGTGCCACGCGTGACCGCATGCCAGCCGATTGCAGCGCGAAATGCCTGCCGTATTCCGCCCGATCGTCTTGGCGGCGAGCTCCTTCTGATCCGCTCCACAAAGCTTACATTGCACCCGGCGTTCTCCTTCGCTGTCTCGGTTGGGGATAGACCTCTATCTGCTTCCCGGCGCCGCCGCGACCGCGCGGGAGCGGGTAGTGTCTTAGCTTGGCGGTGTCGCCGGTGGATGGGTCAGGGGGTGCTCCTACGGTCGCCGGGTTCGTGCCACCCAGCGCGTACAACCTGCCGCTGCCCCCATGGATTGCGCACACGCGAGCTGCGGCTCCCCGGAGCACCCCCTGACCCACCCACCGGCGAGGCATCACAACAAGAACCATCGGCACGCAGCCACGCACTCGGGAAAGGCTTCATGAGAGTGAGTGCGGATGATGCAGCCGGCGGGCGGGTCGGGGATGGCTCCGGGGAGCCGCAGCTCGCGTGTGCGCCGGCCAGAGAGGCACCGGCAAGTTGTATGCGCTGGGTAGCGGAAACCCGGCGACCGTAGGAGCCATCCCCGACCCGCCCGCCGGCTGCCACCAATGGGAACGGTTCATTCGAGGCGCATGAGCTGGCCGGCATAGTTCCGCGGACCGGCGAACCGCACCATCATCGGGGGTTTCCCGGCGTCCACGAAGAACTCGGTCTTCGGGACGAAGCGGCGCAGGATGGGATCGATCAGGAAATTGACCGTCGGCAGCAGCGTGAAGCGGGTCGCCGCGACCTTGCCGCCGGCGATCCGGCGCACCGTCGCCGCGTCCGCCCGCGTCAGCTCCATGTCGATGACGCGCGGCTTCGGTGTCGGGGCGACGGTCTGGAAGACCAGCGAGGTGCCGTCGGCGTTGGCCGCGAAGTTCTTGAGCACCAGGTTGAAGAGCGGGCCCCAGTACGTGCCGGGCCCGATGTCGACCTCCTCGTCGACCGCGTTCCGCTTGCCGTCGTCGAAGTAGAAGCCGGTGAGCTTCTTGCCGGCGACGTCGATCTTGATGTCGACAGTCGGCTTGCCGCGCTTGTCGCGGATGATCGAGCGGCCCGACACGGACTCGAGCCGATCGCCGACGCGCACGACGGCCTCGTCCTCGTCGCTCGAGCCGTCGCGGAAACGGGCAACGCGTTTGACGTGGAGCTGGTCGCGCTCGCGGTGCTGGACGTACTCGATGATCCCGAGCACGCGCTTGCCGTCCTCCGACCAGATCGTCGTCGTGCCCGCGAGATCGCCTTCGATGTAGGCGAGCTTGATCGGCGGCGTGGGCTCCGCGGCGAGCGCGACCAGCTCCACGTCAAACG